>Ga0208357_1000741_pt1 | contig 25240 bp, 23 predicted proteins | sample NGESurdeep092012_6_FD_184487 | JGI IMG/M metagenome (GOLD analysis project Ga0208357, IMG submission 184487) | Arctic peat soil microbial communities from Barrow, Alaska - NGEE Surface sample F52-2 deep-092012 (SPAdes) | ecosystem: Environmental > Terrestrial > Soil > Wetlands > Peat ...
GCGTGAAGGTCTCGGAGCAGGGCTATTCTGCAGGAGGCACCTCGTGCTATGGCATGACCCGCCTTCTTTTGGATGCCGATAAGAAGCCGATCAAGACACTCAAACGAGGCGAATGGAAATCGTTGTCCAACGAGCGTGTTACCTTCGCGCCCGCAGACGATGAAACGACGGAGGTGGTCAAAAACATATTCACGCTGCTCGTAAAACAATGGCACACACCGAAGGAGATCGCCGAGATTTTGAACGAAAAACATATTCCCTCGGCGAACGGCGGTTTATGGAACACCCAAAAAGTGGTTCATGTACTCACCAACGAGACCTATACCGGATCGCGCATCTACAACAAAACGTGGGGTCGTCTGAAGCAGAAGATGCGGCAAAATCCCCGGAACGAATGGGTTATCAAGCCTCATGCGTTTGCTTCCATTATTGAAAGTGATATTTTCCGTGAAGCCCAAGAGCATCTCTATTGGCTCATTGATGCAAAATGGAAGCGGGGGATTCGCATCATCAATCGGGTCAGAAAAATGATTGATCGGGATTTGCGAAATTTGCTGGTAAAGCAGGGGATCGCAAGTGATAACATCGAAGCGGCGCTGGAAAATATCCCAGTTGTCTTGGGCGTCCGTTTTTATCATGAGTCAATACCTCACTGGTGTTTCCTTATCGAGGAAACGATGCGTAATGCGGACTTTGTCGTTGGCGTGAGCGTGGCGATTGATCAGGAAGACCCCATCGACCGATTTTTTCTTATTCCGACGAACGATTTTAACAGGTTGAATTTCAACATCTTCTCAGAGAGCGATGAGTGCTATGGGAGGTATAAAATAGAAGAAAGTAAAGTTGAAGAAAAAATCATGTCGTTTTTAACTGTTTAGCCTAGAGAAATTGTATTTCATCTTAAAATTAAGACCAAATATCAAGAGGGGGATGGCTTGAACTCCGCTACCATTATGCTAATCTGAAACCACAACTGAATGCAGTAGTAGCCTAAACCGGTGCAGGGATGCCTGGCATGGTGAAAGAAGTCTGGATGTAGCTAAAAAACCCATCATGTGGGGTTGCTACATCCAGCCATACCGGGAAACCGGTATGAGCGTCCGAAAGGGCGCTGCCTACGTGGTGGGTTTTTTGGTCGAAAGAACCCGCGCGGAGGTATGCCGATCAAGCGGTATTTGTTAAGGAAGTTTTTGTTTTTATATTGCATCCCTCGAAAAAAAATAAATACAACGTGATGGAAAAAGAAACTAAAAACGAAGGCGGTTCCAATAGGAACAGACGGGCGTGGATTCTCCTCGGCATTTTGATCGTGATGATCGTGACGGGAGTCGTTTACGGAGTAATTGCGATCGAGCAGCAAAATAATGTGAAATTGAATGCAGTCGAGCAAGAAAATAATCAATTACAGGCGAATCAGAATCAGCTCGAACAGCAAAATAATCAGCTGCAAACGAACCAGAGCCAACTGCAGCAGAACCAGCTCCAACAAGAATGTGAAGCGGCCTGTGTAAGCCAGAGTCACCTGTTTTCCACGACGACGTGGGAATACTGCAGCAATACCCTGGGATGCAGAACATTCCCCACGCAGCAGGAATGCATTAATTCCTGCACTACAAATCCATGACCAACATGAAAAATATAGCGAAGAAAATCCCACCGTGGGCATGGGCCATCTCGGGACTTCTCGTCGGCCTTGTTATCGCGTGGATCGCGATCGAATACGTGAGCGCGAGCGGACAGCCATCAAACAGCGTTCAATCATCAGCCGGTAATGGGCAACCTGCGACGGCAGAGACAAATCCATCCAACGGATCGGTGCCTGAACCGCAAGCAAATCCGAGTGCAGTGACAAACGAAGAGCTTGCGCAGGAAGAGACGACAAATGCCCAGCTACAAGCCGCCCAGAATAATGCCACGCTTGCAGAAGAGACGACGCAGATGATGGGCATGATGGGTAAGACCCTGGACGATTACTACAACGAGGTGCGAAGCGCCCAGGGCATTGGGTCAATCCCATGTATGTATGGATCCCAATGTGAGACAGACTTTTGGGTAGCGTTCGCCGAGCAAGCCTTAGGAGAAAATAGTCTGAATTTGGGCATCGTCGGTCCGAAGTCCGAAGCAACCTACCACTCCCTTACCAATAGCTACACCTATGTAGATGCCAAGAAGCAGCTCGATGAGCTCGTTTTCGCCCCCTACGGCGCGGACGTCCAAAGTACCGATTCTGACCAGGTAAAGATTAGTAAAATCCTTGGCTTCATCGATGCTCACATCCATTACGAGTACGATATGTCGGAGACACCACAAGCACCTGCGGAAACCCTTTCCTTCGGATCGGGCGACTGCAAAGACTTCTCGATCCTCGCGAGCGCGGCGCTTGTGGACGCGGGGATTCCTTCGGCTATCATGCGTATGAAAAATGTGAGTGGAGAGGGATCAGGCCATGCGATGATATTGATCCAATCCAGTGAGAATTTACCCCTTGCGGAGAGTTATGCAGATCTCACCAAGTATGGTCTTCCTGCCGGACGGTGGTGGGTCATTGAGCCACAATATACGCTCCCCGAGCAGACGCAGAACCCGTCCTGGTTCGCGGAGTGGGAGATCGTACATGCGGCGCTCGTGGGACAAACCTCCTCGGGCAGTTCTGTCTCAGAGGCAAGCACGGACGCGCAGCGCGTCTCGGATCTTCACGAAGTACAGAACGGCCTTGAACTCTACTACAACGCCAAAGGGGTCTATCCGACCGGCGTTTCGAATTGGAGCGAGCTCACGAATACGATTGCAGCGGCGCACAGCGGGGTCACGACGCTTCCCAACGATCCGACTCGAGGCGCGACGTACGGATATGCAAGCGATGGCACAACATATGTCATTGGTGCCGAGCTTGAAGATTCGAACAATGCCATACAGTCTAGCCTGACCATGCCGTCCGGTCTGAGTTGGATGATCCTTCCCGAGGGAGGTCAGAATGGTACGACATGCGGAACTGCCGGACTCTACTGTGTGAATCTTTAAAAAGGAAATACCAGAAACAATGAAGAGGCATCTATCACAGCAACTTGGCCCATGAAAAAGTTGTCCCCAGATTGGCATTTGTAAAAGCACCCGATTTTCCGCAATATAAAGGCAAGAACAAGTGTTCTGATGCGGGGAACGGTTCGGGGTCGAATAACTCAGCCGAAGCAATTTAAAACATTCCCATGTTTTCTAGTCGAACACGGAGAAAAGAAAAAAGAATTTATTATAATTTTTTGCGGCGTACCGTTACCGGGTGCGCCGTTTTTTTTACCATCTTCACACTTGCGATCGTCATTCCGCTCGAACCCGCATTCGCGCAAAGTGCGAGTGATACATCGAGTGGTACGACGGGATCGAGTTCCAGCGGAAGCTCTTCGGTTTCCACTCCCACTCCGACGACACCGAGCGGTTCCTCGTCCGATGTGGATACCCCTTCGCCATCCGGGAGCACCGCCAATTCAGGCTCCACGCAAACTACGGGGACTTCTGACCAGTCGGCATCCGCCGATACGGCATCAACCTGGCATTTTGTCGGGATATACGAATGCGAGTGGCACGAACGTGTATGCGGCGTGGACCAATGACAACAACATACCTGCCAACCTTTTGACTGGCATCAGCTATCCTCAGGGAGGAAATGCGACAACCACATACGAAGCCGCATCGCAGTTCATGAACGCCTCGGGGACTCCTGTGAATACCGAACCCTATCCGGTGTATGTGGTTTCTAAAATTGCGACCAACGATGGCCTCGGAAATATTTCCTCATCAACGTATCAATATGCCAGTGGCACCTATTACTACGGCAGTCCTACCGACCATGAGTTCGCCGGGTTTGGTCTTGTTACCGAGACCGATTCTGCGGGCAACGTGACAAAAACGTACTACGATACGAGCAATGGCGTAAGCTCATCGACGGGACAATATAACGACAATTTCTGGAAGATCGGGAAACCGTATCGCGTGGAGAATTACGACAACGCGGGAAATCTCTATAAAGTGCTCATTACCAAGTGGGATAGTACGAGCACCGGCAGCAACGCCGCGTACGTATTCCCCGACACGACGCTCGAAATGGATTATGACGGATTATCGACGCACGAAGATTCCGCAGAATCATACACGTGGAACGAAGCAATTGGTAATGAGACGCAGAAGGTACAATGGGGACAGGTGGGCGGGAATAATAATGGTACCTTTACCACCTCTACTTCTCCGACCTATGCCAAATCCTTCCAGGTAAACACGCTTTCGGGCGGGACCCTCCCTAACGGCCTTGTTTCATACTGGAATTTAAATGGAAGTGCAAATGATTTCTATGGCTTTAATAGCGGCACGGATACCAATGCGCCTTACAGCACGAGTTACGGCAAAGTGGGTGAGGGTGCCGAATTCGATGACGGTTCCGTGAAGTACATCGCTTTTCCTAGCGGCCTCTTGTCGGCGAGCAGTAGCGCCGCCTCAATCAATCTTTGGTATTATGCGACCGGCACCGAACCTACTTACGCGACTATCCTCGCGGGACAATCTGCGAATACTCCAAACGGCGGTTACTGGTGGAGCGGTATCGGCGCGACAGGAAGCAACTTCACCGGGGACATCAACGGTGGGTTTAACACGGTGAACAATAGTCGCGTTGCCGTCGATTCCGGCGTCGGAGTCATCACGGGAGCATGGACCATGGTCACGATCACGTATGATGGATCATATGTCTACATTTATGTGAATGGAGTGTATAAAGCAAAGACGGCAGCAACCGGCAATATCCAAGCGTTCGGTGGGGGCGGCATCGGTCCGCTTTACCTCGGCACCGAGACGGAGGGCAGCGGTGGCAGCTCGGATTCATTTGGCGGTTACATTGATGAGCCGAGTATTTGGAACAGAGCGCTTACTGCGAACGAGATTACCGAACTATACAACGGCGGAGCGGGACAGACGATGGTTACCAATGGGATCCCGGAATCGAACGAATACATCACGAACATTAGTTATGCATCGAGCACCAGTTCGACCGTCATCGGAAAAATCTCCGACGAAACATTATTAGATCAAACCAGTACCAAGATTCAAGAGACTCAATATTATTACGACGGTCTTGCGTTGGGGAGTGTCGGTGCGGGCAACCTTACTACGCAAGATGATTGGATCACGAGCAGCACGTATGCCACGACGACCCGGAACACTTATAATACTTACGGGCTTGTGACACAGACGCTCGATCCGCGCAATAACACGACGACCTATGCGTATGACAGCTACAACCTCTATTCCGCAACGACGACGAACGCGCTCGGCCAGACAACCAGTTATCAATACGATTACTCGACGGGGAAGCCTACGCAGACGATTGATCCCAATGGATTGAAATTCAAGACGACCTATGACGGACTGGGGCGGCCGCTCCAGGTATTCCAACCGGATTCGGTGACGACCTCCACGGAAGATTTGAAGACCGTATACACGTATACCGACACATCGGGTGCCGTGAGCGTGGAGGAGTCAGATTATTTGAATGGCAGCACGACCGTGAATACTTACAGCTATTATGATGGTCTGAACCGACTGATCCAAACACGAAAGTCGGCGACGGACGCGGGAATCTATAAAGTGACCGATCAGTCATACAATCCCATTGGCCTCACGACAAAGGAATCGTTGCCGTATTTCGGAAGCGGTGCTTCGTCGACCTCTGCCACGACGACCGCCGCGCTCTTTACTAACTACACCTACGATCCGTTGGGGAGAGTGTTGACGACCGAAAATGCCGTGGGTACCACGACCGATGCCTATGATAATTGGGAAACGAAGATCACCGATCCGAACGGAAATGAGAAAGACGAGTTTCACGATGCGTACGGCAATCTCATACAGGTAGGGGAGCATAACGGCACGAGCACATACACTACATATTACGGCTACGACGGATTAAAAGATCTTTTGGGAATCACCGACGCGAATGGGAATGTGCGAAACTTTTCCTACGATGGGTTGGGCAGGGAAGTATCTTCGACCGATCTCCATGGGCCTGCTTCTTCCACCTATGGGATATGGAATTATACCTACGACAACGCAGGGAATCTGACGCAGCGCCTCGATCCCAAGAACCAGACCACCACCTACACCTATGATGCGCTGAACCGGGTACTCACAGAGAGTGAGGCCTCGACAACCCAGATTGCCTACACCTATGACAGTTGCACGAATGGCATCGGTCGCTTGTGTTCTGTATCGAGCACCGATGCGGTGTCGCTCGACACAAAAACATATGACCCGGAAGGCAATCTTGCGAGCGAGACAAAGACCATTAACGCAACAAACTATGTGACGAGTTATACCTATGACCGTCAGGGGAACCAGCTTACTATCACGAATCCTGACGGTTCTGAAGTGGAATACACCTATGGCACGGGAGGGCTCGTGACGAATGTCCAGGAAAAAGAATCAGGGGGTAGCTTTGCGAATATTGTGACGAGCCTCGATTATTCCCCGACGGATCAAGTTACATCTCAAAGTGATGCAAATGGGATCACGACGACGAGTACCTACAATGCAGCGGCACTTTACCGGCTGAGCAGTATCCTCACCACGAACGGCAGTTCCACGGCTGTACAATCCTCCACGTACACCTATGATAACGACGGAAACATCACGAAGGTTGTTGACGGTTCCGCGACGAACGGCGCGATCACGGTCAATTACACGTATGACGGTTTAAATCGCCTTCTTACGGCATCGTCCTCGAACGCCGCTTCCGGCACCAACTATCTCCAGACATTCACATACAACCCCGTCGGCAATATTCTCTCCGGTCCCAATGGCCCCTACACGTACAACGGCGGATCAAGTTATACAGATCCTGACGCCGTTACCTCCATTGGTACCTCAACAGCAACCGGAACATCAACCATCTCATTTGTGCAGACATATCAAAGCACCACGGGAGGCACCTCGGTTACTTCAACAATGACGGGAGTGGGTGCGGGTGATCTCTTAATAGTCGAGAACGGCTATACAGGAAATATGACTTCCTCTGCTATTACCGACAATGCCGGGACGCTCACGTTCATCACGAGTTCCACGTGGCACGGGAATGCTCATTCGGCTCTCTACTATGAGAAAAACGCAGCGGCCGGTAGCCACTCATTCCACACCTCTTATGGATCTACCCCATCGTATCCAGGGGTCAGCGTAATTGAATACTCAGGAGCGAATACTTCGACACCGCTCGATACCTTTACCACGGCAACGGGAACAGGAGATCCTGTTACCGCCCCCACGATGACGAGTACTGAAGTAAATGAACTGGCAGTCGCGTACGGAAATGCGGCGGGAGTAACATTGACGGCGGGAACAGGATTCACTCTCCGTGGCAGCTCGGATGTATATGAAGACAATGCGACGAGCACGATGGCAGCGGGAACAGCCGTATCGACAACTTTTTCCGGATCATCGGGACTTGATTGGATTGATCAGGGTGAGTTGATTAAGCCTGTCTCTGGTGGGACAAGCACCTCGACCACTTCATTTTCATATGACAACGACGGCAATCTTGTCTCATCGGGCAATGCAACAGATACATGGGATTATCGCAACGAACTCTTGCAAGTGACAAATGGATCGGGGTCATCGACCTATGGTTATGACTATACCGGCCAGCGAGCGCAGGTCACGAACGGCACCTCAACCACCTATTATCCGGAAACGACGTATAGCGTTAGTCCGACAGGAATAACGAAAAATATATTTGCAAACGGCGCTCTCGTGTCCACCATTCAGAGCACCACCAGCACACCAAGCGGTTACCAATATTATCGATCAATCACCGTAACCTCGACGGCATCCATAGCGTCGGGTACGAATGCCAATTTCCCGATGCTGGTTTCGAGTACTCTTGCTTCATGGGCGACGGTGGCGCACGGAGGGCATGTCCAGAATCTTGTTACTGCTCCGAACGGCATACAAGAGCCAGCAGATCTTATATTCGCTACTTCTTCGGCAAATTGTAATGCCACGTCACTTAAATTTGAAACTGCCAGCTACAGTTCATCGACCGGTGCTCTTGTTGATTGGGTAAACGTTCCGAGCGTCTCTACGGGGACGATTATCTATGCTTGCTATGACAACTCTGCCGTTAGCACCGACCAGTCGCATCCGAGTTCGACATGGAATAGTAACTATAAAGAAGTATTCCATCTCTCGAATGGGACGACACTCAACGCAAGTGACACGACGGGTAACGCTACAAGTATAGCGATCAATGGGGCGACGGCTAATGCTGGATATATCGCCGGAGGTGCAGGGTTTGCATCCTCAAGCCACCAATCCATTTCTTTTAACGGATTCGATTTATCCAACGCTTCCTTTACGGTTGAGTTATGGCAAAGACCGAGCACTACCCCATCTAATTACGCGTTATTTAGTTCGGGAGGTACGGGAGGTGTGACGGATGGGAATATCGTAGTCAGGGCGCAATCCAACACAATCGTGACCTTCAGTATGTATGCCGACGATCTGAACGGTACCGTTCCCGCCATGACAAATAACTGGAACTTTACGGTCGTCACATTGAATGCATCGAAGACCCAGGCTATCTACCAAAACGGCGCTTATATCAGTTCCCGTACTGCTTCTGGCTTCTACTCCAACACATCTCCCTCATCTACGATTGGACAAGATTCCTGGCAAAATCAGGAATATACAAACGGCTCCATTGATGAGGTAAGGGTTTTGAATACTGCTTTGACTCCTTCGTGGATTTTAAGCGAATATAACAATCAGAACTCGCCTTCGACATTTTACACGGTAGGTTCGGAAACGGCCACGGGAGGGAGTTCAAGTACTGCGAGTGTCGATTATATTTCTAATGATAATCTTGGAGGAACAAATGTGGTGACAAATGCATCAGACACCGTTGTAGAAAACTTGAGCTATTTCCCTTATGGGCAGATAAGGATTGATAACACAACGAGTAGTTATAACGGGAGTTCCCGTAAATACATAGGGCAGCTGTATGACGGACAGACGCAATTGGATTATCTAAATGCGAGGTACTACAATCCGGCTCAGGGGCAGTTTATCAGCGAAGACCCCGTTTTTATAGCGATGGGGTCCACAAAACTCAAGAATATTATAGGTAGTGATGTGACAACCATTCTTAGTGATCCGCAAGTCCTGAATTCATATAGTTATGCAAGCGATAATCCCATAGCCAATGAGGATCCGAGCGGATTGCTGACTGCTTCACAGGCTCAAACTGCTCAGAAAATCATCAACCTTGCAGAACAAGCAATCGGCTTAATTAATCAAGAAGCGGCACAAACCCATTCGGGTGGGGGTGGCGGAAGCACAAATGGGCCAACTATTCCTAGTATTGGCACAAATTCAAACAATCTTAATAACTATGCCTCAACTCCATCAGCCTCACAGAACGGAAACAACCAGGTATATAACTCCTTAATAGTGATAGGTGTTGGCGCCGGCGGCGGGGGTGGCGGTGCTACTTATTCAAGCGCTGAAGACCTAGCCCAAACAATTACTGATTATACGGCGGGAAATTTAAAACAATTCACCCAGAATTATCTCCAAAGTGGCATCAATTCACTCTTGAAATCAAAGGGCACTTTCGAGGATCTCATAGATGAACATTTGGAGAAGGTTCAAGATGCATTAGATAATGGAGGATACACTAGCTCAATGGAAAACGAATTAGAAAATTTTCAGCGTCAGATTAACGCAATTAATCAAGTCTTACAGAATCCACCCCCTGTTGTCCAGGATTTGGAAGGATTATAATTAAATTAAACCATTATGAAAGAGTCAAATTTCGGTAAGAGGTATAAGCAGTTAGGGGACAGGCTCTCAAAGTTGTCTGAGGTTACGAAGCATGACAAAGGAGAACATAAAGAGGCTTGGACATTAGCCCATTCATTTTTGGATTTGGAAGGAGCGTTCAGAAAATTTCTCGATGAATACCTTCCTAGATTGGAAAATAGTCACTTAAGCGACGAAGAGGTGAATGACTTACTTTTGGATATCGGAGAGGATTTTCGACATATAATATACCATCTTAACGATCCAGAGTTCTTTCGATATCTGGGGACAAAAAAAGATTCGAATTGACGATAATCAAAATGACAGGAGTTGATTTTGGTAAAGAGCGAGGAATATTTTTGCCTACAATGCTGGTGATTTTCGGGCTACTTTGGGTAGGTCGTCTTTTTACAATCGTCTCACCTTCTCACTTTTCGAATATTTATCCTGGAGGTCCCGGTTATTCGTATCTTTTAAATGTTCTTTTCTTTGGCGCCGATACGCTGGGTTTGATTGCGATTATCAGGTGGTGGCGTTGGGGAATGTATATTCTTGCAGTATCCACGCTAGCAACAATAATTTTTGATTTAATATATTTTCCAACGCAAGCTACTTGGTTAGATCATCTTGTAACTCTAGTACCAATCATCCTGTTGGCTTGGGGAGTTGGAAGGAAATGGGCATATTTTAAATAAAAGTCATTGGCAAATAAACTAATAAATCCATGAAAAAAAGTTTATCGCGGATTGGTATCATTGGAGGGATAGTACTGTTCGTCGTGCTTGGCCTCTTGTTCGTTCATTTTTCTTCTGCTCAAACTACTAATTCATCCTCATCGGTGACATCGACAGGTCAGTCGGAAGCGACGACTTCCCTGTCTCTCGACCAATCATCGTCATCGACCTCTTCCTCTTCTGATTTAACAACCCCTTCATCTTCTCCTGTGGTGGCTTCCACGTCTCCAGAAGTGACGCCTTCTTCAACGATGTCGGTCTCAGCCTCAAGTACGGCATCTTCTTCAACATCAACTGACCTTACGCAGTCTTCTTCATCCAGTATTTCCACCCCATCATCAACGCCAACGGTTGCGATCTCAACGACGTCAACGCCAGAATCGGCTTCAAGCACCACGCCAACCTCAACGACGACGCAATCCGTGGCCTCCACGAATGCATCAACAACGGCCACCACTTCGACTCCATTATCTTCAGATTCATTGGCCTCTTCATCATCGTCCAACTCGACGCCACTCCTGCTTTCCATCGCATCGACGACCGGATCTTCAACCGTAGTGATACCTCCGCCACCTTCCGCTCCGGTTCCCGCGGGGTATCCAACATGCGGCCAATCGGTCAAAAACGTCCCTGCCGATTATCCCACCATCCAGGCGGCCATTGATGCCGCAAGTATCGGCGATACTATAGATATCGCTTCAGGAACATATAACGAAGATCTGACGCTCAAGAGTGGCATTTGCCTCGAAGGAGCGGGAATCGATCAGACGATTATTTCAAAGAGCGGCGCTTCCGGCATCACCGGCGACGATGTCTCCTATGTGATTATGAAAGGGTTCACCGTGCAGGACAGCGGGTGTGCGCCGGGCGTGTGCGGAGGTGGCGGCAATGGGGGAGGAATCCAGCTATCCCAGTCCAGCAATATTATCGCCCAATCATGTCATCTTACCGGGAACGCGGCGGTGGACGGCGGCGGAATGTCGGTATCCCAAAGCAGTATTGCCATGGATCACTGTCTCATCGACGGCAACACCGCGAGTAATGTGGGTGGAGGCATAACGAAGGATCCCGGTTCGACTGTGACACTCACGAACGTCACGGTGGCGAACAACAACTGGGTGAACCCTCTCGGAAACGGAGGTGTCGGTGGAATCAATGCTGACGGATCCGGTTTGCAGATGACGAACTCCATCGCATGGGGCAATACCGGCCAGAACTTTTCCGGCAATCGTTCTCAGGTAAGTAACTCAGACATTGGTGGTTGGTCAGGGGGAAAGAATAACGTCACGAGCAATCCTAATTTTGATTCGACTACGGATTATCATCCTCAAGCCAGTTCGGCGGCAGGCATGGGGGCGTATTAGAGAGAGGCGTCTTACGTTATTAGAACCAAAACTGGATCATCATAGGGCAGATGTATGATGGACAGACCTATATTGGAATATGAGCCTAAAAAATACGGAAGATCAAAAGATCATAGACGATCTTGAAAAATTGAAGCCTACTACGGGGTCGTATGGCAATCTCGTTGATGCCGTCATAGACGCATTAAAATTGTCAGCTACTATGCAGGGTCGCCTCAAGGAGTCGATGAATGAATTAGTGGGTCATTCTAAAATTCTGGTAAGGCTTACGTGGGCGCTTATCGTCTTAACGGTGGTCCTCATTATTGTTGGTATCTTGACTATCTTTTATCATCTCCAGTAGAGACCCCCCGTTACAGATATATTACTGTATTCAATAATATAGACCGAAAAACATTAGCATGGGTATAGCTGGTTATGCGGGATATGGGGTGACTCCGGGTAATGGACCGGCTGGGTTGTCGGGCTTATATGGAATGATAGGTTGCGTGGTTATGTTTGTGGTTGTCATAGTCATCTTGTATTTTGAATCTGACAAGCGATCCAAGCAAGATTGGTATGATCACCAATTCGTCCATACGAATGATTCTTGGGTGTGGTTTGTTGGCATATTCCTCCTGACCGTATTGGTGGGTGTGCTCATAGTGCTTATCCAACGCTATTATTTTACTTATTAACAAACGGCTGCTCTTGTTATTTATCCGATTGGTTTATACGGCTAAGCTGCGCTACTGCCTCTGAGGGATAAAGAAACAGCCTCATCGTGGTCGGAGGTTCCAATAATTCACGCGGTCGAGAAACGGCCATAAAGAGTTGGAATTTGCTGTCTTGTCCAGAAAAAACTTGAACATGTCTCAATGTTTCCTTCATCTCAAACATACGTATCGCGGCAGCTTTTTCAAGCAATTCGTTTTCCAATCCGATACCCATCCAGAAACTCAATAGGATCGGTTGCTCTATGAAGAAATCCGGAATGATGGAGTATTGTAATCTCCAGTCAGATTCACGCGGCGGCTCGTCATAAATGGGATACCCTCTGATGTTCGAGGGGACAATGCCGAATATGCGTTTTGCGGGAGTGAGCTCTGTTAAAGGTTCATGTTTTGAATAATATGGCGGCACACCGCCTTTCATCACGTTGCCATTCTCATCTTTAAATTGAAGATGCGCATTCCCGTCCGGTGGATATCTCAAATGGACCTCGGAAAACATTACGGGGGTCTGTCGGGTGGAACTATCCTGTGATATCAAATCTTTAACGGAGGCCGCCGTTTCGGCGCTGACAGTAGTAAAATTTTTTGTGAAAAAAATATAGAGATTGGGAAGGCCACCCCTAATTTCCATGCCCGCACTGATTACGCGATGCCATTTTCCATCCTTGTCAGGGAATAATATCCGGCTTTGTTCCATGGGTATGGGGTAGATTATAGATAAATGACACCTAGAAGAGAAGAATGCTGCATTGAGCTCTGATCATGGGCAGCATTGTAAAAGGCAACCCTAGAAAAGCACTCATTTTTGTGCTAAAATATCGGCATGAATGAAGATATAAAGCCGAATTCAGGAGATTCTCAAAAGCCTTTCAAGTTGGAGGGCCATCAATTCGTCATTTACGAACGATTGAATCGGCTCGTCGGACCCGGCGCAGCCGACTTTTATAAAGACGCGTGCAGAATGCTCGTCGTCCAGCCTCCATTTTTGGGCACCACCCATGTCGTTGCGCACCTTTTACGAGAGGTTGAGGCTGCGCTTCGGGCCGTTCTGAAATCCCTAAAGGGCAAGCCGGAATCGCAAGAAGCCCAAACGGCTCAGATCGAGGATTTTCTCACGAAGCACGGCATTACGGGAGAAGAATTTACTGCCGGGGGATTGAAGGTCATAAAACAGGGCGAAAGTCATAAGGCCGAAATCAAAGAGATATTGAAGCAACTTGGGATCGGAGAGGAGGACCCGATTTCCAAGGCGTGGTTCAACCTCACCGACCGCGGACGTGACAGTCTATACGGTCGTGCTCATCGCCGCAACTTGGACGCCGCCCGTCCGGTCGACGAGGACTTCGGCGAGATGTGGGATCATGCAGCAGCGGTTCTCGGCGCAGTGCTCGACAAATTTGAGGGGCAATATACGAGGACCTTCGAGACGATAGATCTTCTCGCCAAAAAAGATGCTCCAAGCAAAGAAGACGCGAGACTGTTTCTCATCAATACCCCCAACAACTTCGTTGCCCGTAGTCGGTTTTTCGACCAGCTTACCAATCCTGCATGGCTGCCGATTCTTCGCGCGGCGGGATTCTTTGAGGAAGCTCCGCCGCCGGAGCATAACGAAGAAGAACATACCATGCGTTATCCTGTTTGGTCGCCCGCGAAGTACTTGGCCAAGATGGCATCCGTCAAACCCGTCGAAGTGGCCGATATCATTCTTAACGTCAAAGATAACGACAACGCCTTTGCAAAGGCGAATTTGTTGACCATAGCTGAAAATTTGCCACTGACCGAGCGACTTACCCTAGTGGAAAAGGCGAAAGAATGGATTCGTGCAAAAAATCATTTCTACACGAGCGATGCGACAAAAAAGCTCATTGAAAAGTTCGGCGATGAAGGCAGCGTGGAAGCGGCTTTGGAATTGACCAAAGTCTTATTGGAAGTTCTTCCCGATGAGCAAACGAATGTGCCGGAACATCTACGCTTTCTCTCTCGAGAACCTCGCACCCGCATGGAGGAATGGTTTTATGCAGAATTTTTGCGGAAAGATTTTCAAAAGCTCGTGGCGTTGGATCCCGAAAAAGCGCACCAGTTGGTGTCGCAACTGCTTTTGGACTTCGTCACTTTGAAGTATGCCCATTATGCCGAACATAACTATGATGACGCTCTACACATATCGCGCCCGTCGATCGGGGAAAAGGACATCAATCGGCACTACGATCGAATTGAACACGTACTGATCGATGCGGTTCGAGACACTGGAAGGCGCATTATAGAAAAGGATCCAGATGCGACGACGAAGATCGTTTCCGATCTTGAGGAAAAGAAATGGAGCATCTTTCGTCGTCTGGCGTTGCATCTGCTGAGCGAGGCTCCGGATTCGGCAAGAGAGCTGATTGTTCAACGATTGACCGACCAGTCGCTTTTCGACGATTATTCTTTTCGTGAGGAATATGCCCTTCTCGCGGAAAGAAAATTTGACATTCTGACGGCAGAAGAACAAGGTACGATTTTGGATTGGATAGAAAAAGCGGAATCAATCACGAAACGTATTCAAGAAAGCAGAGAAAACAAAACCGATATTTCCGACGAACAGGCGGAAAAAATTAAAGAACGTTGGCAGCGAGACAAACTTTCATATTTGGGATCCCATCTGAGTGGCGCATGGAAAGAACGCCGTGATGCGTTGTTGAAGGCCTATGGTGACCCCGAGCCGTCGGATGGCGTCATAAACAGCTACGTCGGCCCGACGAGCGAAATCAACGCTCAACAGCTGGTCGAGATGGATGAGGCCGCGATCGTCGAAACTTTGAAGACGTGGCAGCCGAAGAGCGATCGTTTCGGTTTCGGTCCGAGCAAGGAAGGTTTGGGACGTGAGATCACAGCGGCGATCAAGCTCAACCCCGAACATTTCAACGACATGGCGAAAAGTTTCAAGGGGCTTGATCCCACGTATGTTCGTTCTTATATAGGAGGGTACTCGCAGATCATCCAAAACGACGTTTCGCCCAACTGGCCCGCCATGCTCGAATTGTGCCGGTGGGTCATGGATCAACCTCGGGGGATACCCGGAAGGACGGGCGGCGATATGGACCAAGATCCCGATTGGGCCTGGGCACGGAAATCGATCGCATCGCTCGTCGCCCACGGCGCGAACGCCAATCAACTACCTTATGACCTTAGAGAAAAACTTTGGAGCATCATCGAGCCGCTTACCGAAGACCCCGATCCGAAGCCCGAAGATGAAGCAGTGCGCGACGATTCCTTTATGAACGATGCGTACACGCTCACCATCAACACCACGCGGGGTGAAGCGATGGTTGCGGTGGTGGAGTATGCCCTCTGGGTGTATCGGAGTATAGACAAATTGCCCGAAGGGAAGGAAACGCTTAAGGGCGGCCTTAATGTTATGCCGGAAGTGAAGGCTGTTCTCGAAAAACATTTAGATCCACAAGAAGACCCTTCCATCGCCGTACGTGCGGTCTATGGAAGATTTTTCCCGTGGTTTCTTTTAATTGACGAACCGTGGACGCTTACCAACCTCGATAAGATTTTTCCGCCTGGCGAGTTTGGTGAGCCGTTGTATAACGCTGCTTGGGATACGTACATTATGTATTTGCCCGCATATGACCGACCATTTCTCGTGTTGAAAGAGCGATATAAAGAAGCGGTGAAGAATTTGGGGAAGGTGGATAAAAACAAACGACGCTTCACCGACCGGGATGAAAAGCTTGCGGCGCAACTCATGATTTTTTATTGGCGCGGTAAGCTTTCCGCAAGTGATGATATTTTCAGATTATTTTGGGAGAATCCGGATGGGGCAGCAAGGGGATACGCAATCAGCTTCATCGGGCACACGCTGAAAAATGACAGTGAGACCCCTCCGCCCGACGTGATAGCAAAATTAAAATCCCTTTGGGAGGGTCGCATTGCTGCCGCCAAAGCCGCCGGAGAAAAGACTCCGTTCGAGTTTGAAATGGCCGCCTTTGCATGGTGGTTCGTTTCAGGAAAATTTGATGACGAATGGGTGATGGATCAATACTCGGCGGCTCTTGATGTGGCGAAAAAAGACCAGGCGGATTATTTTGTCATGAATCGCTTGGTGGAGCTTGTGAAAACATCGCCTTTGAAGGCGGTCAAAATTCTTGCAAAAATTCTTTTGATGGAAGGGCAGCCCGAGTGGACGGTGCTGGGGAATAAGAATGACATAGTCGCCATCTTGGCCGAGGCTCTTTCGTCGCAAGATGCGACCGTGCGGGAAGAAGCGACGAATCTCATCAACCGCATGGTCGCGAAAGGGCATACTGATTTCAATGATCTGCTCCCCAAAAAATGAACCGTCTCTGAATCCGGGCGGCTTCCGGCGGAGCTTAGTTAATTGATTTGCTTTGCTTAGAACTCTATATAAAAATAGATTAAAAAAAGGATGGCGCGTTGCATCTTTTTCCCGTCGTTCGTATAATATCAGCGCAGCCCTGAAAAAGGGCACTCCTGCAGAGTAACCTTGAAAAAAGGTAGATCGCAGCTCCCGAAAGCCTCCGGCGGAGACCGGTAAAATGTCTGAACAAGGACGGAAGGGTATTTCCTGTAAAGGAGAAGGTTTGGCTCTTCCTGGCTCCGCGGCGAGACGCGGAGATGAGAAAGTTATCGCTTTGATGGCCTCAGGACGGCACATCGGACTCCGGGGTAGTCACTATTATAAGTTCAGTTATGAAAGATCTCGCTCAAAAAATTGAAAGTCGTTTTCAGCTCTTGATAACGATTTCGATATTTTTTCCATCACTTATATATTACGTCGCGATAAGTGCTGGCCAAGGAGGCGCTCAAGCAGGTGTTACAGTTCTTCAATTTGGCGCAGTGGTGGGATGCGCCTTGATAGATTATATAGTTTTTCATATTAGCAGTAGTGGTATTTCTGAAAAATGGCTCAAGCGAATCAACGGTGTATTGCTGCTTTCGATCGGAACATTTGTCGCTCCGATTCTAACACTAGCGATTGTGGCGAGCATTCGGGCCACGCCTCCTACCTGGGCGCAGCATGTAATTGGATTATCTCTGGCGACTTTCATCGTTCTCATTCTGGCCGTACCGATAGTGATAGAATTTGTGATAGTGATTGCTTCTATAATTAGCGAGAAAAAGAAAGTCCGAAAAAAAAGTGTCTAATACGGTTACATGCTTCCTCGTGAGCTTCATCAGAATACAGATGGGAAGATTGGCTACATCGCTTTTTTGAATTTGGAAGACTGGTGGAAAGAGACGTTTACCGAAGAAGAACGCCGTTATATTATATGATACATATCAACCACTGGGCGCGAGGAAGGGTTCGCTGGTGAACGAACGCTTTACCGCCACAACGGCAACGGTGTTGCCGTTTCTTTATACGTTGGCATCATGGCTCTATAAACCCGCCGACAGAGCCATAGCTATGAAAATCATCAGCAAGGCGGACGAATATGTTCCAATGGAAAAAAACATTCTCGATCTCCACTTCTTCTACGCGACGAAAATGAAGATGTCTTATAAGGCTCGGGATAACCCCGCATCCCTTGAAGAGGCGATACACTGCTGCCTCAAGCAGATTGAACTGGCTCCAGAAGCCGCTCATGCCTTTCGCGTCGAATTCCATGATCACAAGTTACCCGTTCATGAAGGGTATGACCAGTTATGTATCATCTACGAAAAGCAGGGTAGGTATGAAGAGGCGATCAAGATCGCGGAGCAGGCGAAAAGTCAGGGATGGAATGGGGAGTATCCCGGTCACTGGGACGATCGCATAGAACGGTGCAGAAAGAAGATGATCGCAAAGAATTAATAACTAGTCACCATGAGGGTCATCCACGCCCGTGGGGCGGTATCGTTGTTTTAAAGCGCTTTCAGATAGCCTTAAAGTGCCTTAAAATGACTGAAACGCCTTAAAATAACCAAGATGCGGCACATCGATGGAAAAAACAAAAACCGGAGAAATCATATATAACGGAAACCCTTGGAACTGTGTGCACTGCGATAAACAGCTCCTAGGGAGGTTCATCTCGAATGATAAAGTCATCATCCAGGGGGTGAAAGGCAATGAGTATGAGATCGGATTCACCGACATAGAGGTCGTCTGTCCGCAATGCGGCAAAACCAATACGATCGCCTCACATTCGTTGAGAAATATCCGGGCGTACCTCGAAGACCTGCAAAAGCATGAGAATGAAGAAGTGAGAGTGTTCGCGAAAGAATTCGCGCGACGAATCGATCAGATGATTCCCTTGGAAAAATTGGGCTTAAAGAGCTTCTACTTTTTAGATGATCGACGCTCAAAAAAACTGAAAGCCGGGCTTTCGGAAGTCCAAAAGTGGATCTACGACTATTTGCGCCTCTACGAGGGGGCCTCGGATAACAAAGCGACCCGCCCCGGGGTCATGAAAACGATCGCTCATGAATTACAGCTACCCGAGGGACTTGTAGAGCAACACGCCGCGAAGATCGACGAGGAAATCATTAAGATAAAGCCGAAGTGGGCATCGTTCGATAAACCTCCGTTTTTATAATAGAACCTGTGGATTGACAAAGTGGATGACGGCGGTATTATTATTAAGTCAAAAGCCAATAAAATTCTAGCCACGAGCTAGGCCTTGTAGAAAAAGCAAACAACTACGAGTGGGTCAAAAGCCCCAAATCAATTGCGGTTACCTCATTAAGAGGCGACCCCAAAGATTTGGGTTTTTTGCGTTTCAAAAAAATGACGGATTCAACACTATCAAACAACATACACTGGGGAGATAACGAGCGGGAGGGAGACGGTACAGCATCCATCAAAACGGACTCCCTTCAGATCAACGCGGAAGCGGCGGGTGTTTTAAGCGTAAACCTGGGCGAGCGTATCCCACTTGAAAACGATAAAGAGGCGAAAAGGAAATCAAAGAAGCGGGGGAGGAATCATCGATACTACCTACGCCACATTGAACGGCTTCAGAAAAAAGCGAGGGATAGGTATTCTCTGGCGCAAGAAGAAGATGAGACATCAGGAGAAGAAACCGAAGGGGAGCCTGAAGAAGCGACTGAAGAGTACTTAACCTACGAGAGCGTCATTATATTTTCTGTATTGATCGGTGTTCCGGTAATACTAGTATTGATTGCTTTTGTTGCGGAGCAGAAGCAGGACGGGAAACCGGCGATAACGCCTTCCCCTCCTGCCGAGAAGTTCCAAGATTACGACATGGGCGGGGGCAAGATCATCCCAATTCCGATCCTCCCTCGACCATGAACCATCACGCGAACACGGCTCGACACGATGCGAGTCATCAAGGGATGGCTACGCAATCTGGAATGAACGACGGAGGCAAGCTCCTCTACATTGAAAGATTAAAAGAAATCTACAAGCGTAAAAATGGTGAGGAGCTTTCAGATGCGCAAGCACTCATACTCTTTGAAGAACTTATCTCTCTCGTAAAAGCCGTCTATCAACCCATACCTCCCCAAAATAATCGACCATCGGAATGACTGCTATGAATAGCCAAGGAAACTGGGATTTGACAGCTATAGACATCTCAGAATATCATCATAGTATGGAGTTTATGACACGTAACGAAGTGGCAAAATATCTGCGAGTCCACGCGAGAACCATTGAGCGTTGGCTTACTAATAAGAGTCTCAAGGGATACAAACTCGGCAAAGGGAGGACGGCATTGTGGCGCATACCAAAATCGGAAGTGAAAAAATTCCTGGAGAAACACAAAAGTTAAAAATCATTATTCCATGAATAAAGCTGAGTTAATTTATTTTGGATATTGCCGAAAATCTTCTGAGAGCGAGGATAGGCAGGTCGCATCTATTGAAGATCAAAAGCGCGAGCTTCGAGAATACGCAGCACGCGAAGGTATTGAGATGCTTGAGATATACGAAGAATCACAAAGCGCATATAAGCGTGGGCGGCCGAAATTTGGTGAGATGATGACACGCATCGAAAGCGGGGAGGCACAGGGAATCTTGGTATGGCACGTGAACCGCATGGCCCGTAATGCGTTTGATGGCGGATGGATCATCACCGCGATCGATGAAACTTCTCTCGTGGAGATCCGGACGCCTCATAAGACGTATCGCAATTATTCCGATGACAAGTTTTTTCTCCAGCTTGAGTTCGGTATGGCGAAAAAAGACTCCGACGACAAGGGTTCGGCGGTTAAGCGCGGGTTTAAGGGAAAGTTGACCAAGGGATGGCGTCCCGGTCCAGCACCTATTGCCTACCGAAATATCGGCGATGTTGGCGACAAAACCATCGTCGCGGATCCGGAGCGGTTTGATCTCGTCCGTAAGATGTGGGATTTATTCTTGACCGGAACCTACTCGGTCTCAAAAATCCTCGATATCGCAACGAACGAATGGGGTCTCAGAACAACGCCTAAAAAACGGCTCGGGGGCAAACCGCTTACCATGAGCCATATGTATGCCATATTCAATAACTCCTTTTATTACGGGTATTTCGAGTGGCGTAATCCCGAAACAGGAGAAAAGGAACTATACAAGGGCGAACATCCTCCAATGATCACAGAGGAAGAATTTAATCGCGGCCAGATTCTTTTGGGAAGAAAAGGGAAGGCACAGCCGAAGACGCGGGAGTTCGCGTTTACGGGACTCATGCACTGTGGCGAGTGTAGTTCGATGATCACTGCCGAAGAAGTCCACCAGATTATTTGCAGTGAATGCAAGAACAAATTCTCGTCGCGGCACACGACCATATGTCCGAAGTGCAAGACGGATGTTTCAGAGATGTCGAATCCGAAGATCCTGAAGTACGTTTATTATCATTGCACCAAGAAGAAAAATTTGCATTGTACGCAACGATCTATCCGAATCGAGGATTTTGAAAAGCAATTCGATACTGTTCTTAGTGACGTAACGATCGACGATGACTATCTCCGCGTAGCCCTGGACTATTTGAAGGAGCGGCAGGGGCTTGAGGTAAACGATGAGACGACCATCACGAAATCGCTCCAAGAGGCGCTTAATAACTGCCAGACGCGCATTAATAACCTCCATAAAGAGTATACGTCACCCCAGAACGCCGACTACAATATGTATTCTCCCGACGAATTTAAGCGCTACAAGGGTGAATTGCTCAAGGAGCGGTTAGACCTCGAACAGAGGATCGGCGGCTCTAAGGCGCGAATAGACCGCACCAATGAGCTTTCAGAAAGGGTATTCAATTTCTGCCATTTCGCGCGATATCATTTCAATAACGGCACGCTTCAAAAGAAAAAAGATATCTTTGCGAACATCGGATCGAACCTAACACTTATAGATCGAAAACTCAGGATTGAAATGCTTAAACCGTATATGCTTATCGAAAAAGAGATACGCTCCCAAAAAGAGATCTATGATGCGCTCGAACGTGAAAATATGCCCATTCTACAACGGCGAAAAGCGGCTTTAATCGCATCTTCTCCTAGCTGGCTGGACACCCCGGTCCAGAACTTTTCCGATGCAGACAGGACGTGGCTTGCGGGTCACGTTTTTTCGGGAGGCTCTGACGCTCTCTGGACGGCTTGGATATTGGCCATTTTGCAAAAAGAGGGGATTTCTGTTGAGAGAGTTTGAGATAGAAATTTTGGCGCAAATATTTGCCAGAACTCATATTTTATGATGTAACTTGTACTTCCAGAGGAAAGTTATCCCGGGGCGGGCTTGCATCCGATTTCCCCCGGGGTATAATATAGATACATTCTTTGCGGCCTGCAGTTCTTTTTTTACAGGCTTAGTTGTTAGATTTCAGGGGGGGGGATCAGGGGTTCACATTTTTTCTAAATTTTTTTAAGAAACGCGTGCGCACGTGCGTTTTTTGTTTTTAATTAAAAAAACACCCTCATGAACCGCGGCGATGCCACGAAGGAATTGCTCATAGAAAGGATTATCCAGCTTCTCATTAAGAGGCCTATGATTGCTGCGCTTGATATCCAAAAGATATTGGAGAGCAATAACTTTCCAAAACTGACCGAAAGCTATATCGGGCGGCTGAGGAAGATGTTGATCGTTGCATGGCCAATCACGAATGGTGTATTTTCTATGGGCACATCATAACCACTTCAACGCCTGAAAATCAGGATCAATACGGAAGTTCAAGCTTCAATGATTTTATCGCTCATATTGCGCAGGTCGGCATTCCGGTGAAGACGATCACCGACGTTCTCGCGAACGAGCCAGACTTACCGGCGCCATCAGAGGCATCGTTGCAATCACCTATTGTGGCAGCTCCGGCTCCGACCTCAACTCCGGTGAGCGTTGCATCAAGCACGGCGACCTCGACACCTGGCCTGTCGATCCCGTATGTCGCAAACAATTTTGCGGGTGATAAGAACTGGCAGCGGACGTGGGGAACAAAAAACGTTTCCTCATCCACTTTTATGCTTCTCGCAGCAAACGCTTTAACAAGCGGGGCCTCGACAATCTTAGCCAACACAGAGAATTGGACTGATTACCAATTCAACACCACTTTCGATTGGATAAAAGGTCAGGAGGTCGGCCTTATCGGGCGTTATGTCGATGATAAGAATTATCTCTCGTGCGAGTTTGAAGATACTAGTCAGTTTGGAGGGAGTGGGGTGACCATGAAGCTCGTACAAGATATCAATGGTCATCAGGAGACTCTGGAGACCGGAGGCGCTCCCAATTACAAGGGCATCGGCGCTAATGGCATCAAAGCGTATATCAGAGTATATGAACCTTATGCGACTTGCTCGTTTAATGGGCAGACGCTCCCAGAATACGATATGACCATCTATCCTCCGCCGATGGAGGGTAGTATTGGATTTACTATTTGGGATCCGTCATTGGACAATAGCGGTATCGTCGTCAAGAATGTCGACGTTGAGCCGGTATATTATTATCAGCCATAGGCTATAAACTGCAGGTGCTCCCGCAATTTCCGGCTGGCGCTTGGCCAGTCATTGTCTGATAGTGATTGTCGATTTGAGATTGGCTTAAAAGATAGTTATAGATCGCCACCTTACCAATGGCGCCTTCAAACCAGGTATCCATCGCTACGGTTCCGATGTCGAGCGCACTATTACCGGTTTGCGGGACAACATTGTATTGACTCATACAGCCGGTGGTATTGTGGCCTGATTGATTCCATTCCACGCCGTCAACCCAAATATTTATGGATCCGGGGTATGCCGACGTGTTCGGGCAGTCGGAAGGCTGAGTCTGGGTTGTATATTCGCCCACGACGTAAATCCACTGGTCTGCCTCAAATAAACCACTTACCGGTTGCCAATCTGCGGCGGACCCGAGTCCTGCACTTGGGTTGAATACATATGCGGATATCCGGTTGCCCCGACCCGTTTCTTCGGTTGTCGTATCATACATGCGTCCTTCCCATTCGCAACTTGGATCATAAGTAGCGCATTTTCCCATGAAATCCACATAATCGCTATCGCTACCATGCGGAAATTGGAGTGTGTCGGGGCGGATCCATGCCTCCCATGTCAGGTCGCCGGTAGTTGGAATAGAAAAAGAACGATTTGATGGGATGTTGAGATATTGCGACGAGCCGTTGAAGTCAGCTGCAACGTCGCCATTCGGCATCGTGGCCGTGGCAGGCAATCCACTATTATAAGTTCCTACATTTCCATTGCCGGTGAGATCGGCTTCATTATTGTTTTCCGGATCAACGTTCCAGAAGGCAACAGGATAATCCGCAAGGACGATTTGGTCATAGGGACTTGTAGATGACATATTTACATCGGGATAACTAGGGTTGGTGGAATCCAGTGAGTATTGGGTCTTGAATTCCATTGATTCGAAATTACTCGTGATCTCAAATTGGTCCCCGTTTGTTGTATAGGCGTAATAGAGGCCAGAGGAAGAGGTGTTCATGGGGTCTACGGGCAAAGAGCTCAGGGGCGCCCCTGAGGTCATAGATGCGAGATTGATGGGAACCCATCCCGTACCGTTCACATTGCGGTAGCCCTTTGGGGAGGAGCACTGATATTGGAAGCCCGAAATCAATGCGGGAAGGCCCCAATAATTGCAGGTAGAAGTCTGCTCTCCTGATATTGTGGGGTCGGGGAGAGAGATATAGACGGTTGTCGCGTTGCCCATCGTATATCCCGAGCCCCCTCCCTGATCCGCCTGATAGAGTGACAAAGCTTGCGTTAGTGTGTCCTTATCGGAGACCCTGTTCGCGTCACGGCTCTGTCTCGAAAGCTCCGCGGGATTCAGAGTGAGGATGACCACGACGGCGAGGACGGCGATGATCGCGATCACGATGAGGAGTTCGATAAGGGTGAAACCTCTTCGAGAGGAGAGAGGATGCATGAGTCCATTATACCACCGCAACGAGAGTTAATTCCTCTCGGGTTAGGATTAGGGCAGTGGTGTATAATTCTTTTATGGCTCAGGACGGCCTGCACCTTTCGAAAATAACAACATCAAAGTCTGAAAAGCTCCCGATTTCCCTAGAGCGATATTTAAGGTACCCCTCGGAAGTAGAAACTATATTCGATTCACTTCTCGCAACTATCGGGTGGCAGTATCCTCATTGCCCCGAGTGTGGAGGTTCGTTGTTCTCGTGGTCTTATTGTAAGCCAAAATGCAACAGGGACGGACGTCCTGATGTGAAGCA
>Ga0208357_1000743_pt1 | contig 25212 bp, 16 predicted proteins | sample NGESurdeep092012_6_FD_184487 | JGI IMG/M metagenome (GOLD analysis project Ga0208357, IMG submission 184487) | Arctic peat soil microbial communities from Barrow, Alaska - NGEE Surface sample F52-2 deep-092012 (SPAdes) | ecosystem: Environmental > Terrestrial > Soil > Wetlands > Peat ...
CAGGATCGAGAATACCGCAATTTTCGGCCCATGCGCGCGGCTGAAAATCACCCGGTTGGCGATCACCGCGCAGGCATAGAGATGATGCGTCCCCCACCAGTGCTTGAGCCACGGCCAGCGCAGCCAGCCAAGCGCGAGAAACCCCAACCCGCCGGCGAGCGCCGCGAAATCGATCAACAGCAGCGCCGAGCGTCCGTCGGGATCGCGGATCAGATTGTAGCTCCACGGCAGGCTCGCAACGATGATGATCGCGAGCGCGATCAGGCCGATGGCGCGGTCGACGAAAATGGAATAGGTCGCCGCGCGCCAGCCGGCGCCGCCGCGCGCCACCAGCCAGAGCCGAACCGCGTCGCCGCCGATCGAGGATGGCAGCGTCTGGTTGAAGAACGTTCCAATCAGATTGAAACGCATCGCCTGCTTCGTGGTCAGCGCCGCGGCCGCGGGCGTCGGCGCCGTGTCGGGGAGGGTGTGGTCTGGTGTCCGACTTGCGGGCGAGGTATCGACATTCGAACAGTGTTTCGAATGCGACGCGTTCGAGCGGGTAGGCGGAAGCGACGGTGGCACCTTCGTGCCGTGTCGACCGTTCGAGGCTCCCTTTGGCTGGCATTGACGAACGTGGCGAGATCGCAAGGTACGTGGCACGGTGCGAGGCTCCCATCCGCGGCTGAAAACCCTTAATTGAATAGTAGTTTCAGAAATTACTGAAAATTCTAGGGGTGATATCGATGGTGACGATGGCGATTCGCACCGAAGCTTTGTGCAAGCGCTACGGCGACGTTGACGCGCTACGGGATCTCGATCTCGAGATCGCTGAGGGAGAGGTCGTGGGCTATCTAGGCCCCAACGGCGCTGGGAAAACCACGACCATTCGCCTGCTCCTCGGCCTGATTCATGCATCCTCAGGCCGAGCGGAGATTTTTGGGTTTGATTGCCAGCGCCGACCCGTCGAGGCGCACCGCGACCTCGCGTACGTCGCGGGGGAGGCCAGCCTTTGGCCGTCGCTCACCGGGGCAGAGACGCTGTACTTGCTCGGTCAGGTTCAAGGTCACGTCGACGATGCCTACCGCGATGAACTCATAACGCGCTTTGACCTCGACCCGTCGAAGAAGGTGCGCACGTACTCCAAAGGGAATCGCCAGAAGGTCGTCCTGATTGCTGCACTCATGTGCCGACCCCAGCTATTGCTCCTCGACGAGCCGACGAGTGGCCTCGATCCGCTAATGGAACAGGCCTTCCGTCATTGCGTGCACGAAGCGAGAGAGCGGGGCCAGGCGGTCTTCCTCTCCTCGCATATCTTGAGCGAAGTCGAGGCCCTCTGTGATCGGGTCGGCATCCTCCGACGAGGATCGCTCGTCGAGATGGGCACGCTCGCCGAGATGCGTCACCTTTCGGCGCTGACGGTCGAGGCGACATTCGACGGCTCAGTACCCGACCTCTCCCAGGTTCCTGGGGTGCGGTCTGTCGTGGTCGAAGGGCAGACCATCCGCTGCCAGGTCCAGGGATCGATCGAGCCATTGTTGAAGGTCCTCGCCTCTTCAGGGGTACACGAGTTATTGAGCCGCGAGCCTTCACTCGAAGAGCTCTTCCTCTCTCACTACGGCGCCGGCGACGACGAGGAATACTCACATGTCCCGAGCTGACGTCGCTCTTTGGTCAGCCGCTCGCGTCGGTCATTTTCCGGGTCTGGTTGCTGCTCGTTTCACCTCGCGCAAAGCGATTCGCTCCGGGGTGATGTGGGGCTATATCTTCGGCCTAACGGTCGCGTCCTCAGCCCTCGGCTACGTCTCGGCCTACCCGACGCTCGCTGATCGATGAAGTTCGCGGCGACGTTCGGCGGGAATGCGGGACTCGACGCAATTACTGGTCCCGCCAACGACTTGCAATCCGTAGGCGGCTACACCGAGTGGAAGTCACTCGCGTTCTTGAGTGTCCTCGGAGGCGTCTGGGGGCTCTTGATCGCGACGAGGCTGCTCCGTGGTGAAGAAGACGCCGGCCGCTTCGAACTGTTGCTTGCTGGCCAGACGACGAAACGTCGCGCGACGGGGCAGGTCCTCGCCGGGCTGGGCTCGGGCTTAGCGGTCCTGTTCCTCCTCACGGCAGTGATCTCCGCCGTGATCGGGCGACAATCGAAGGTGCACATCGGCGTTGGTTCGATGGCCCTTTTCGCTGTGGCAATCGTCTCGAGTGCAGCCTTGTTTCTCGCCGCGGGGGCGTTGACGAGCCAGCTGGCGGCGACTCGACGGCAAGCTGCTGGCTACGCGGGCGCGGCACTCGGGATCTCGTATGCACTGCGGATGGTTGCCGATTCCGGAACGGGGCTTGCGTGGTTGCGATGGACAACCCCTCTCGGCTGGGTCGAGGAACTCCAACCGCTCACGTTTCCTCGGCCGCTGGCACTTCTGCCGATCCTGGCGCTCACGGCGGGCTTGGTTGTGGCCGCGGTACACCTTTCAGGAAAACGAGACCTCGGCGAGGGCATCCTTTCCGACCGCTCGAGCGCGAAAGCACGCACACGCTTGTTGCATCGTCCATTGGGCTTGGCCGTCCGGCTCGGACGTGGAACCGCGCTCGGCTGGATCTTCGCCATTGCCGCGACCGCGCTCCTCTTGGGCTTCGTCGCGAAGCAAGCAGGAAGCTCGTTCACAACGACACCGAGCATCGAGAAGATCCTTCACAAGCTCGGGTTACACGGCGGGGGCGCTCAGTCCTATCTCGGCTTGTCATTTCTGATCGTGGCGGTACTCGTGGCCTTCGTTGCGATCGGCCAGATAACTGCGGCGCGAGGCGAGGAATCCGACGGCCACCTCGAGCACTTCCTTGTCCGACCGGTCTCTCGCTGGCGCTGGCTCGGCGGGCGGTGGTTGCTGAGCGTGGCGATCGTAGTCGGAAGTGGGATTGTTGCCGGCTTGTCTACGTGGATTGGTGCAGCGAGCCAGCACTCTGGGGTTGGCATCCCGAGCCTTGTAGCCGCGGGATTGAACCTCGTTCCTCCTGCGCTTTTCATTCTCGGCATCGGAGCGCTCGCGTTCGGCGCGTACCCACGCTGGACGAGCATCGTCGCCTACGGCGTGCTCGTTTGGTCATTCCTCGTTGATCTCATCGGCTCGCTCCTTAGTTCAAATCACTGGTTCCTCGACACCTCGGTTTTTCGTCAGATGGCACCCGCTCCTGGCGTGTCCGTCAACTGGACGACGGACGCGGCGCTCGTCGCGCTCGGCATGGCGGCCGCGGTTGTGGGCGGTCTTTTCTTCAAGCGTCGTGACCTGGCGAGCGCGTGATGGCGCAACGAGTTGCACCTCGGCAGCCCGACCCGATCTGGCGCGAGACCTTCGTCGAGGAGTTCGGCGTTGTATCGATGGAGATGGGAGCCTCGAGGGCCATGTCGCGCATCATCGCCTGGATGCTCGTCTGTGATCCGCCCGAGCAGTCCTCCAAGGACATTCAAGACGCGTTGCGCCTTTCTCCGGCCGCCGTGAGCGCGGAGGCCCGGATGCTGATCGGTGCTGGGATCTTGGAGCGCACCGCTCGAGCCGGTGAACGCCGCATCTATTACCGTCTGCGCTCAGGGACCTGGGATGGCGTTCTCGATGCGCGCCTTCGTCTGTTAGTTCGGATCCGAGAGGTCACCGAACGTGGACTCTTGTCGGCCGGCGACGAGGCCGACGCCCGACTTCGAGATGTGCGCGATATCTACGTTTGGTTCGTTGAGGAACTCGAAGGGTTATTACGGGATCGACGAGCCGTTCGGTAATAGCCCAGCGCAGACATCATGCTCAGTCATGCTCGACCTCGGGTCACCCTGAGGGAGAAACGAACCGAGGCCGCCCACTACTTCTTTGCTTCGCCCAACGTTTGTTACAAATCAGGCGCCCTTGATTCCGAGGGATCGGAGGATGCTGAACGACGAGCGGACGTCCGTGGCGCATCGACCGATCCACCTCGGTCTTGCACTGCTCGTCGAAAGCTCGACGATTCAGACGGTAGGCGGATTTTGTCGCGACGGTCTTGGCGCATGCCGGTTGGAGACAGTTGGTCGTTCACTGGAACACTCCGATCGGTGAACAACTTACGAAACGCGGGTCAAGTGCAGAGCGCTTCGAGGGTCGAGGGGCTCTTGATTCCGCCAAACGCTCGGGCGCCGGCAATTTAGATGTTCCAAGCGGCGTATGTGATCGGAATATCGGCGAACACGCAGATCGAGTTGCCGGAATACTCGCCTGAGAGTTGCGCCGTGACCATCCTGGTGACTCCGCGCACGGTAAACGTTCCTACGGCCGAGCGATATCGGGTTTTCCAGTGACCGCTGCGGCGGCGCCAAGCGCGATCGGACCGTGAGCAAGAACGTGACGCTCGGGTACTTCGTGACGTCCATGACGCTGCGTTCGTCTTCACTCGTGGCGACACTCGCCACGTTTAGGGTGAACGAAGCTCGCGTCGCTGTACTGCCATCGATCACCATCGATCCCGAAACGTCCTTCGTTCGGCCGGCCATGTCATCTGTTGAAACAGCATGACCTCTTCGACCCGGTAGCCAGCCACCGATCCATGCTGGCGTCCAGGAGCCACCGATTTCGGTTGCGGTCGAGGCCCCCTGCCTGAGCAGCAGTGAAGTGGAAGTCAACGGAGGTGCCGCCGGATCATGTTGTCAGAAAGTGTCTTCGACAGGACACCAGCCAGTTACTTCCTCGGTCGACAGGTGAAACTGCCCATCGGCTACGGGGAACTGGTGCCGTGTAGTCAGCATCACCTCACCGCTTGCTCTGGTGAGAAAACCACGAACCTCAACCGTCCAGTCCAATGGTGAGTCATCGCCAATCCCGCCCGCTTCCAATGCAACAACTGACCCGCTTGGGAGGGGGACCGCCTTGCCGAGTAGCGATGTGACTCTCAGCTCACTTCCAACGAGATCGACTCGTACTGGGATGACTAGTGGAAGTGCCATATGCGTGATGGCGAGATGGCCGACGGTTGCAGTCGCGAGCAGGGCGAGGCATTCCGGTACGGAGAGTTCTCTGAACTCGACCTCCAGGCGTGTGTTCATTCCTTCATGGTCACAGGTTCCCGACGAGCTGACTAGGGCCAGAAGGCCCGATCCCGCGACGATCTGGGACAACTTAGATCGGGACGCGCCACTCCACTACGGTACCCGTCGGCTCACGGCGCGAGACGTTGAAAGTCCCGCCGAGGTTTGCCGCACGAGTGGACATGTTCCGCAACCCCTGGCCGGCGCTCGGTTCGCCCGAGATCCCGACGCCGTCGTCAACGAGGGAGAAACAGAGCCAACCCTCTTCGACCGCGACGATCGCTTCGACCGAGGATGCTCGGGCGTGGCGAGCGGTGTTCGAGAAGGCCTCTGCTAACACCTGCACCAGCTCGGTACGGACGAGCTCGGGGACCGAGATATCAACCGGCCCATGAAAGCCGACCCGCGGCGTGAACCCAAGTTCCTCAGCGAACTTGTCGGCGACTCGCAACATCTCGTCGCGAAGTCCTGTTGCTGCTTCAGTGCGCCCAGGGAGTCGGAAAATCGTGTTGCGAATCTCGTGGATGACGCCGTCAAGATTGGTAATCGCAGCGTCGATTCGCTCGCTGACGGGGCGGGTAGCTACGCGCTGGGCTGCCTGAAGCGACATGCCGATAGCGAAGAGGTGTTGGATCACGGTGTCGTGAAGATCCCGAGCGATTCGCTCGTCCTCGTTGATGATCCCAAGCCGCTCGACTTCGGAACGCACCTCACCGAGCTCGATAGCTGTCGCCGTGGCACTGGCAAATACCTCCGCAAATGCGACGTCGATCGGTCCGAACTCCTGACGTCCGTGAATCCGTCCGAGCACGAGCGTGCCGAGGGGACGCTCGTCAGCAATGAGTGGCACGTAGACACCAGGCCCGAGATCGAGACCGACCACCGCTTCGGGGACGTTCGTCGCTTCCGAGAGGTCCGAGATGACCTCCGAGTGGCCGGTTCGCATTGCTTCCGCGGATCTGCTCGTTTTTGCAGAGAGTGCAACGCCGAGGAGTACATCGGTCCCCGGTCCATTTACCGCCGTGACCTCGAGCTCGCCCGACGGCGCAGGCGCGACGATCCAGACGGCGTCGGCACGGCAGAGATCTCTGGCGCGCTCGGTGATGAAGGGGAGGATTTCGCGCGTTTCGTCTCCGGCGAGGAGTCGCTGCGTGATCTCGTTGATTGCATGGAGGCGGTCGATCCCTCGCTGGCGTTCGCGCCCATCTCGCACGAATGCCGCCGCATAACGGTCGCCGCTTATCTCGACGGGTGTGAGGCTGATTTCGACGGGAAATTCTGCGCCGTCTCGATGAAGACCCGACAGTTCGAGTCCTGCCCCCATCGTGCGAGCCCGCGGCGAGTTGAAGAAGTGTTTGAGGTGCGCAGCGTGAGGGGTGCGGCGGTCTGACGGAATGAGTATCTCTACCGACTCACCGACGAGCTCTTCGGGGTAGTACCCGAACAAGGCGGTGATCGCCGGACTCGAGAGCAGAATTTTTCCGGATTCGTCGATGACGATGACAGCATCAGGACTGGCAGAAAAGATCGCTCCGAGAAGTCGTCCCGGTGTCTTCTCAGGCGTTACGTCCATCAGTCATGCCTCGCTCGCCTCCCTGGGTGGGCCGTCGTCAGCCTACCGGGAGCGGGGGACCGAGAGGCGCCGAGAGGCGCCGTCCCATCGATCACTTACAAGTGTGTCTGAGTCGCTTTCGTAGGATCACGTCCTTCTCGTTGTCACGCACCTCTACCGCAACATCACGGCGCTAGCGCGTCCGCCGGGCTCAGGGCGGTCGCGCGGAGCCGGTGGCGTCCGACGTGGGAGGATCGTCGCATCGAGGCTACGAGGACGAAACGACGAGCACCGCGGGAATGACGATCGAAGGTCTGGCCTCGCCCAAACAAGCGGTTCTCGATGTCGGATCCCTCGACGCGGTGGTGTTCGATCTCGACGGTGTCCTCTGCAACACGGCGGCTCTCCACGAGCAGGCTTGGTCCGAGACCTTTAACGAGCTTTTCGGGTCGCTTGAAGCCGAAAGCGGACAACAGATCCGATCCTTTACTGATGAGGACTACGAGCGCTTAGTTGACGGGGAGCTTCGCTTGGACGGCGCCCGAAATGTGTTCTCCGATCGCCGCATCTCGCTCGAGGAGGGTGGCGACGTTGACTCGCCGGGCACCACGTCGGTGGCGGCGGTCGCGCAAGCGAAGGACGAGCGATTCGTCGAGCTGCTCGACACAAACGGTCCGGGCATCTTTCCGTCCTCGATCGAGCTCGTTCGAGCGCTCCGATCTCTTGGGCTCGTCACGGCGGTCGTCTCCGCGAGCCTCCATTGCGAGGAGGTGTTGCGGCGCGCTTCGATCTCTGAGCTTTTCGATGTGGTGATCGACGGACGCCGTGCAGCGGCGATGAAGCTCCGAGGCAAGCCGGCACCGGACACCTTTTTGGAAGCACTGATCCGTACTGGGGTCGAAGCGCGGGCTTCAGCAGTGATCGAAGATGCCGTCTCCGGAGTCCGCGCTGGCCACGAGGGCGGATTTCGTGTTGTAATCGGCGTCGACCGACGACATCACGCGAGCGATCTCGCGGCGGCCGGAGCCAACATTGTCGTTGCTGATCTCGGTGAGCTCACCCTCGCAGGGGAGCGCGAAGTGACGCGGCGGGTGCGCGTGGATCGTGTTGGTGGATCCCCAACAAAGAACGACGAAGGTGTGCACGAGACGCTGCTCACACTGGCGAACGGTTACGTCGCGACGAGGGGTGCGCCGGCCTTCGTTCGCGACGATGGAACGCACTATCCCGGGACATACCTCGCTGGCGTCTACGACCGTCTTTCGAACGAGGTCGCCGGCGGGCCCACCGAGCAGGAGTCGATCGTCAACGGTCCGAACTGGCTCTCGTTCGGATTCTCGATTGACGGTGGGTCGACTCTCGGCACGCCTGGCATCGAGGTCATCTCGCGTTCGTCCCGTCTCGACCTGCGGCGTGGTCTTTTGACTACGGCGTACCGGGTGCGCGACGAGCTCGATCGCCAAACGAGCATCATCGAGCGTCGAATCGTCTCGATGGCCAACCCCCATATTCTCGCAACCGAGACTGTTCTTATTGCGGAGAACTGGTCGGGGCATCTCGAGGTGAGTTCAGGACTCGATGCGTCGATCCGCGACGACCAAACCATCGAAGAGCAGCTGCTGATGAACCAGCACCTCGAACTAGTTGAGCGTGGAGAGGAGGTGCCAGAAGTCGCGTGGCTCGCGACTCGGACAGCGCAGTCTCATGTCGTGATTGCTGAGGCATCGCGAACGCGGCTGACGGACGTGCCGGCAGAACGCAGCTATGAAGCCGACGATGGACATGTCGAGCATCGTTTCGAGGTTGACCTCAAAGCGCTCGGGCGGATCACGCTCGAGAAGGTGGTCGCCATTTATACGTCGCACGATCGTGCGATCTCTGAGCCGGTGGTTGCGGCGCGCCACGGTGCGTCAAGAGCTCCAAGCTTTTCGGCGCTTCTTGACGAGCACGAACGAGCCTGGGCGCGGCTTTGGCGAAGAGCGGGCTTCGAGATCGACTGTGACGATCCAGAGGTGGAGCGAACGCTCGACCTCCATCTGTTTCATCTCCTGCAGGTCGCCGCGCCACACGTGCGCGATCTCGATGTCGGACTTCCGCCACGGGGGCTTCATGGCGAGGGCTATCTCGGTCACATCTTCTGGGACGAGCTTTTCGTGCTCCCGGTACTATCTGAGCGCTTCCCCGAGATCGCGAAGGCCTTTCTCGGCTATCGGTCGCGCCGACTCGACGCTGCGCGGACCGCGGCCGCCGGTGCCGGCCACCGCGGCGCGATGTTCCCCTGGCAGAGCGGCAGTGACGGGCGAGACGAGACACCAGCAATCCTCTACAACTCCCGCACTAGGAGCTGGATACCCGATCGCTCCAATAATCAGCGCCATGTCGGCCTTGCCGTGGCCTACAACTCGTGGCGCTACTTCCAGTCGACGGCGGACTTGGCCTGGCTCTTTGAGAGCGGCGCCGAGCTGATCCTCGAGGTGGCTCGATTCTTCGCGAGCCTTGCTCGGTTCGACGCGCCGATCGGTCGTTATCGAATCGAGGCGGTCATGGGTCCCGATGAGTTCCACGACGGCTACCCATGGCGAGAGACTCCGGGCGTAGACGACAACGCGTACACGAACGTGATGACAGCTTGGGTGCTTGCACGCGCGAATGATCTGATCGACCTCATCTATCTCCATGGACGTGACGACGTCCTTGACCGCATCGGCTGGTCCGATGACGAGCGCGTGCAGTTCGCGGAGGTCGCGCAGCATCTGCACGTGCCGTTCGTGGGGGAGGTCATCGCGCAGTTTGACGGGTACGAGCGATTGGAACCCATCGATCTCGACGCATACCGGGCTCGCTACGGCGACATCAGTCGCCTCGAGCTGATCCTCGATGCCGAAGGTGACACGGTGCGGCGCTGCCAGGTTGGCAAGCAAGCCGACGCGCTCATGCTCTTCTATCTGTTCTCTGCCGAAGAGCTCCGAGAGGTATTCGAGTCGCTCGGCTATGACCTCACACCCTCGATGATCCGAAAGACGGTCGGGTACTACGCGAGCAGGGTCACCCATGGCTCATCGCTCTCGCGAGTGGTCCATGCATGGGTGCTTGCCCGCCTCGATCGAGCCTCCTCGTGGCAATATTTCCGCGAAGCGCTGTCTGCTGACGTAGCGGACACGCAGAGTGGAACAACCCGCGAGGGGATCCACCTCGGCGCAATGGCGGGAACTGTCGATATCGCCGGACGGTGCTATACGGGCCTCGAGGTCCGCGCCGACGCGTTGTGGCTGAATCCGGAGCTCCCCGAGCAGATCCGCCGGCTGGCCTTCGACCTCACGTACCGCGATCGCGCGCTTTCGATCGTCGTCGACGAAAAGGACGTTCGTATTCGCATGGCCGACGGCTCGCCAGGTCCTTGCAACGTCGTGGTAGCGAAGCGCCCGTACGTGCTCGTCCCGGGCGAAGAGCTCGTGCATCCCCTTGGAGGCTGACCCTGTACCCGGCAAACTCGCTGCGTTTGTTGGCCTCGTCGCGCTCATTCACGACGCAATACCTGACGGACCTCGCTTGCGATCTGGAGATCCTCACGCGCAGCGATCACTAGCGAGCGGACGTCGGCTCCGATCGATCCGATCTCGCAGTCCGGCACGGCCGCAATGTTTGAGGCCTCGTCGAGTTCGATGCCGAGAAAGCGGAGGTCTTCTGCTGCCTTGCTCCGGACTATCGGAGCGTGCTCTCCGACGCCACCAGTAAAGACGAGCGCATCGATGCCACCCATCGACGCGACCATCGAAGCGATCGCTGACCGAAGTCGGTGCTGATACACCCCGAACGCGAGTTCAGCAGCTTCGTCTCCCTTCACCATCCGTACGAGCACCTCCGCCATGTCGGCGGTGCCCGAGAGCCCGAGTAGACCTGAACGGTGCTCGAGCGTCTCGGCAAGCGCCCCCGGTGGCATGTGGGCGTGCTCTTCGAGCCAAAGCATCAGGCCAGGATCAAGGCTTCCTGAACGCGTCGCCATCACCAGGCCCTCGAGCGGCGTAAAGCCCATGGTCGTGTCGACCGACGATCCATTCGCAATCGCCGCGAGCGAAGCGCCAGCACCGAGATGACACGACACGATGCGGAGAGCGGTCGTCTCAACGTCGAGGAGGGTGCCGGCACGTCTTGCGATATAGGCGTGGGAGAGCCCGTGAAAACCGTAGCGGCGAAGGGTCCATCGCTTGCGCCACTCCGCTGGGAGCGCATAGGTCGAAGCGGCAGGCGGTAGCGACGCGTGGAAAGCGGTGTCGAAGCAGGCGATGGCAGGTACTTCAGGGAGCAGCGCAGTGACGGCACCAAGTGCCGCGAGTGACTTCGGCTGATGCAGCGGAGCAAGGTCCGAGAACGTCTCGAGCGTCGCTCGCACGGATGCATCGACGCGAACCGGGGCGACGAACCGCGTGCCCCCGTGAACGATGCGATGACCCACTGCGTCGATGCCCTCCCACGCTGCGATCGTTGTCTCGATCGTTGACCAGTCGACGCCGCCTTGGATCGCAGCGACGTCGGCCGACTCCACGATCTCATCCTCATCATTGAGGACGCGAAGCTTGAGGCTGCTCGATCCGGCATTGACGATGAGGATCAGCACGCTGGCTGCATTATCCCTTCCACACCCACTCCTGGATCTCGGGTGAATCCTCGCCGTACTCACGAGTGTGTAAACGGCATTCAAGTCGACGATCCACCATCAGCTGGCGGACATGACCGGCGCGAGGCGCGAGGCCGGGCACCCGATCGATGACGTCCATTACGAGATGGAAGCGGTCGAGATCGTTGAGCATCACCATGTCGAAGGGGGTCGTGGTCGTACCCTCTTCTTTGTAGCCGCGCACGTGGAAGTTCGGATGGTTGCGGCGTCGATAGGCGAGGCGGTGGATGAGCCAGGGATAGCCGTGGTAGGCGAACACGACCGGGCGGGCGGTGGTGAAGAGCGCGTCGAACTCCGCGTCAGAAAGCCCGTGTGGGTGCTCGCTCTCGGGCTGGAGTCGCATCGGATCGACGACGTTGACCATCCGTATTTTGAGCTCGGGTAGATGCTCGCGGATCAGCTCGATCGCGGCGAGGATCTCGAGCGTTGGCACATCGCCGCAGCTCGCCATGACGACGTCGGGCTCGGCGCCGCCGTCGTTGCTCGCCCACTCCCAGATGCCGAGCCCTCTCGTGCAGTGGATCACTGCCTCGTCCATCGACAGCCAATCTGGTGCGGGCTGCTTGCCGGCAACGATGACATTCACGTAGTTACGACTCCGAAGGCAATGGTCGGCTACCGACAAGAGGCAGTTGGCGTCCGGCGGGAAGTAGACGCGGATGATCTCGGCCTTCTTGTTCATGACGTGATCGACGAATCCGGGGTCTTGATGGGAGAAGCCGTTGTGGTCTTGGCGCCAGACGTGGGAGGAGAGGAGGTAGTTGAGCGAAGCGATCGGACGCCGCCAGGGGATGCCGTTGCTGACCTTTAGCCACTTCGCGTGCTGGTTGAACATCGAGTCGATGATGTGGATGAACGCCTCATAGCAGTTGAACATCCCATGTCGGCCGGTGAGAAGGTAGCCCTCGAGCCATCCCTCGCACAGGTGCTCGGAGAGCACCTCCATCACCCGACCATCGGGTGCGAGATGGTCGTCGTTCGCGACGATCGTCGCGTCGAATGCTCGGTTCGTCACCTCAAAGACTGCCTGGAGCCTGTTGGAGGCGGTCTCGTCGGGTCCGAAGAGGCGAAAGGTACTCGGGTTGGCCGCGATGATGTCTCGCAACCACGTCCCGAGAACCCGCGTTGCCTCTGTCGCGCCGCCGCCTCGTCGCGTGAGTTCCACCCCGTAGTCGCAAAAGTCCGGGAGGTTGAGATCACTGAGCAGAAGACCGCCGTTCGCGTGGGGATTCGCGCTCATGCGCCGGTAACTCTTCGGTGCGAGCGCCGCAAGCTCGTCGACGAGCGTGCCGTTTTGATCGAAGAGCGCTTCAGGTCTATAGCTTCGAAGCCACTCCTCGAGCTGCGCAAGGTGGGCCGGGTTCTCTCGTACCTCCGCTATAGGCACCTGATGCGCACGAAATGTGCCCTCGATCTGGAGCCCGTCGACGATCTTTGGCCCGGTCCAGCCCTTTGGCGTGCGAAGGATAATCATCGGCCACCGGGGTCGTAACGACACGTCCTGCTCTCGTGCCTCACGTTGGATTTGTTGGATCTCCTCGACGACCTCGTCCAACGTCGTCGCGAGCAGTTGGTGAACTTCCTCGGGGACATCTCCGACAACGAGGTGGACGCGGTGGCCGTACCCTTCGAAGAGCGAGACGAGCTCCTCGTCGGGAATTCGAGCGAGCACCGTCGGGTTCGCGATCTTGTAGCCGTTCAGGTGCAGGATCGGAAGTACGGCGCCGTCTTGTGCCGGATCGAGGAACTTATTCGAGTGCCAGCTCGTCGCAAGCGGGCCCGTCTCGGCTTCGCCGTCGCCGACGACGCAGCAAACGAGTAGGTCGGGATTGTCGAACGCCGCTCCGTACGCGTGGGCGAGCGAATAGCCGAGCTCTCCACCCTCGCTGAAGGATCCGGGAGTCTCAGGCGATGCGTGGCTCGGAATGCCTCCTGGAAAGGAAAACTGGCGGAACAGTCGATGCATTCCCTCGGCGTCGCGGGTGATGCCTGGGTAAATCTCCGAATAGGTCCCTTCGAGATAGGCGTTGGCGACGATTCCTGGACCGCCGTGTCCGGGCCCGGCGACGAATACCGCATTGAGGTCCCAGTTTCGAATCACCCGGTTGAGGTGTGCGTAAACGAGATTGAGCCCCGGTGTGGTACCCCAGTGTCCAAGGAGCCGAGGCTTGATGTGCTCGGGTCGGAGTGGCTCTCTAAGGAGCGCATTGTCGAGAAGATAGATCTGGCCAATGGAGAGATAGTTTGCCGCGCGCCAATAGGCGTCGATCTGACGAAGTTCTTCCGGCGCGAGGGGGCTCATAGGTCGAACACTACGACCCATGAGGCCTAGTAAATTCGCGCAGCGCCGCGCCATCTGCTGATGGCCTGAGGATCAATCGCACACTGATCGTTACGCCACTCTCCATGCACTACGCTCACTAGAGAGCAGGGCGGCGACAGTGGTGTGGGGCTTGGGGACTACTCGGGTCCGGCGAAGGAGCGGTGTTCGTGCTGGTCGACGCGCACGGCGAACACCGCTGCTTCGGTGCGTCGCTTCATCCCGAGTTTGACTAGCACGTTGGAGACGTAGTTCTTGACTGTTTTCTCTGCGAGATAGAGAGCGCCAGCGATCTCACGGTTGGTCTTGCCCTCCGCGATGAGATCGAGAATCCGACGCTCTTGTGGCGAAAGTCGGCCCAATCGCTCGTCCTCTTCGTGGCGGCCGAGGCGTGCTTTCGCGAGCGCGACTAGCCGCGGGTCGAGGAGCGACTCGCCTTTTGCGACTCGGCGGATCGATCCGACGAGATCACTGCCTCGTATCTGCTTCAAGACGTAGCCCGATGCACCGGCGATAACTGCTCCAAGCAGTGCTTCGTCGTCGGCAAAAGACGTGAGCATCAGACATGCGACGTCGGGAGTCTCCGACCGCACCTCACGGCAGACTTCGATTCCGTCGCCATCGGGGAGACGAACGTCGAGAATCGCGACATCAGGCTGGGTGAGGGGAATCCGGGTAAGCGCCTCGGCGGCAGTTGCTGCCTCGCCGACGACCTCGAGGTCATCCTCTTCTTCGATGAGTTCTCGAACGCCGCGTCGCACCACCTCATGGTCATCTAGCAAGAAGACGCGGGTCATCTGGTACCTCCAAATCGAGCTGCGGACATCGTGTCATTTTGCTCGGCTGACTTGGCAGCCTCTAGGGCCGAAAGACTCTATTGGGTGGCGCGCCACTCCTTGGGGGCCTAATTGGGACCTTCGCCTCTAGATGAATCCGTGGCTCCCCCTTACCGTGGGTGAGCGAAGACTCGAGAAAGAAGGAGCCTTGAAAGCAGTCGTTTACCACGGGCCAGGCGCCATCGCCTGGGAGGAAGTTGCAAAGCCGACGATCATCGCGGATACCGATGCCATCGTCCGAGTCGATTCGGTCACCATCTGCGGAACGGACCTTCACATCTGGAAGGGCGACGTACCTGAGGTTACGGATGGTCGGATCCTCGGCCACGAGGCCGTCGGTACTGTCGAGTCGGTCGGATCTGGCGTGAAGAACGTCCGTGTGGGGGATCGAGTCTTGGTCTCGTGCATCACCGCGTGCGGCGCTTGCCGCTACTGCCGCGAGGGCCGTTACGGGCAGTGCCTCGGTGGCGGAGGATGGATCCTCGGTCACAACATTGACGGTACCCAAGCCGAGTTCGTTCGCGTCCCCTTCGCCGACACGTCGACCTATCCGGTTCCTTCGGGAGCGTCCGATGAAGTGATCCTGATGCTCGCCGATATCCTGCCGACATCCTACGAGGTGGGTGTTTTGAACGGCACGGTCCGGCCCGGTGATGTGGTCGCCGTTGTCGGTGCTGGCCCGATCGGGCTCTCCGCGATCCTTGGCGCACGGCTGTACAGCCCCGGTCATGTGGTCGCCATTGACCTCGCGGACAGTCGCCTCGAGGCCGCTAAGCAATTCGGCGCGGACATCACGATCAACAATGGCGTCGAGGACCCCGTCGCGGCGATTGCGTCGATAACGGGTGGTCTTGGCGTCGATGTGGCGATCGAGGCCGTGGGTGTGCCCGCGACTTTTGAGCTCGCGACAAAGCTCGTCCGTCCCGGAGGACACGTCGCGAATATCGGCGTTCACGGGGAACCGGCGACGCTGCACCTCGAAGAGCTCTGGACGAAGGACGTCACGATCACGACTGGGCTCGTCGACACGTACTCGACACCGACGTTGTTGAAGCTCGTGACCTCCGGCCAGCTCGACGCGCGCCCCTTTGTAACGCATCACTTCGGGCTCGACCAGTTCATGGAGGCTTACGACATATTCCGCAACGCGGGAGAGACCGGAGCGCTAAAAGTCGTTCTCACACCGACGAACTAACGCAACCAAGAGTCGAATCTCAAAAAGAAAGCAGGATCCTCGGCTCCTCACCCACCCGCCCACGATCGCAACCGGGATCGTGGGCGGGTGCCATTTTCATCGCTAGTCCGAATGGAACGACGAAGCAGAAAACGCAGGCGCTTCGTTACTCGAGAGAGCACGACACCTGTCGGGCCTTTGTGACCTTCGCTCCGGCCTTCGCGGACGCCGTCCAGTTGGTTGGCCCGGATCGGCGAATCGATAGCCGTCGACAATCGCAGAACAGCGATTTCGCCCCGACTAGTTGTCGAGGTCGGGATCATCGAGACGCCGACGATGGTATTCGCTCACAGACGTTCCTTGTTCAAGGTGCCGTCGAGATGGATGAGTGACTCGTCTAGTTCGGCAAGGTCGACAAACTTGTGACCGCGTAGCAAATGGGCGATCTCGCCTGAAACGTTCTCGATCGCGTGCTGTACTCCCAGTTCTCCATAACGGTCGGGGTCGTTGTCGCGGAGCTCTCGTGCTTCCATCGATCCGGTGGAAGCACCGGCAGGAACGCCAGCGTGACCTCTGTCGCCGGTGAGGAGCTCGACGCCAACCTCGAGGGTGGGATGACCCCGAGAGTCGAGGACCTCACGAGCAGAGAGCCAGATGACCTCGAGCACTTGTCTACCTCCGATCTTCGAGGGATCTCGGATGCGCACCGCTCGCGCGTGCAACATCGTGCTAGTCAGGCTCACGGATCGCGCTTCGAGCAACCAGGGGCGAGGGTCCCATCTCATGTTGATTGCTTCGCCCAGATTTCCAATTCGAGAACCCGACTGGACGACACGGCCCTAGGTAGCAGCCGCTGAGAGCATCGAGGGCTCGCGCCTAACGGCGTTGCAGCTGTTGTAACGCACTCGCTCGGAGTGCGGCACTCTCCACCGACGCTCGCTCTGAGCGCTGAGCGGCATGTTGAGGTCCGCGCACACGAGGACACCGCGCCCCGCGAGTGGAGCAGATCCCTAAGCGCAGGGAGGGGCAGTCGCGCCCCGAGTTCGGATCCGACGTCGGAGGAGGACAGTTCGCTCAGCAGGCCACCGTCAGTTTTCGTGCGACATCGAGAAGTGCCTCTGGCACCGGGCGCGGACCTCGCGCGACGCTATCGAGGGAGGTCAGCTCGGTCTGCTCATTGAGCAAGCAGACCATGGAGTTGAATGACCGCGCGTGAACCGCTTCGACGGCGGTGACCCCGAAAGTTGTCGCGAGCAATCGGTCCGCAGCCGTCGGCGCTCCGCCGCGCTGAACGTGACCGAGCACAGTGAGGCGCGTTTCGTAGCCGGTGCGATTGGCGAGTTCGGTCGACACCAAGGCTCCCATCGAGTCACTCGGCCGTTCGATCGCGCCGAGGAAGTGGGCACCTTCGGCGACCACCACTACCGACGAGCTGGAACCAGTGTCGTGCCGCTCGCGAATAGCCTTTGCCAACGCGTCGAGGTCGGTGATCTCCTCGGGCAGACAGATCGCGTCTGCGCCCGACGCGATGCCGGCAGAGAGCGCGAGCCAACCGGTCGTGCGGCCCATGACTTCGACCACCATGACCCGATCGTGGCTCTCTCCGGTGGTGTGGACGCGATCGATCGCGTCAGCGGCGGTGGCAACAGCGGTGTCGAAGCCGATGCAGCGCGTTGTGCCTGAGACGTCATTATCGATCGTCTTAGGGATACCGACAATCGGCACCCCCAAGTGTGCGAGCGTGTTCGCGGACCCGAGGGTCCCATCCCCGCCGACCACGATCAGCGCGTCAAGTCGGTCTCGTTCGAACGTCGAAAGCACAGCCGCGGTCCCGCCCTCATTCTCGTCGGGGTGGTATCGGGCCGTTCGGAGGATGGTCCCACCGCTTTGCAGAATGCCTTTGGTCTCTGCCGTGGTGAGCACCCCTGAGTCGCCCTCGACTACGCCGCGCCAACCGTGGTGGAAGCCGACGATCTCATCGTCGGCGGCAGTCGCGACGCGCACTACGGCGCGAATGGCGGCGTTTAGTCCGGGGCAATCTCCTCCTCCGGTTAACACCCCGATTCGCATCGCAGGTCCTTTCACTTCCGCTCCTGCCATCAGGCTCGTGGATCCGACCCGGTACCTACCAGGGTCGAAGGTCCCGAATCGAGGTTTTGAATGGGGTCATCCGGCCCTACAGCTTCCCGGCGCTTCGACCGAACATGGAGCAGACGAGGAGGCAGTGGTCCAGATGGTTGATGATGTTCAGACGGCCGAAGTACCCGAAGCTACCTATCCGAGTGCCTGGGAGTTCGATGGGCTTCTCACCGATGGCACCGCGGTCTGTGTCCGGCCGATTCAGCAATCGGACGCGGGGCTTCTTGTGTCCTTTCACGCAAGGCTCTCGCCCGAAAGCATCTACCGGCGGTACTTCGGAGCCCATCCCACACTTACGCACGAAGAGGCGCTGCACGATGCGGTCATTGATTACCGGAGCCGTATGGCCTTCGTTGTGGTTGTGTCGGAGCAACTCCTCGGATTCGCGAGCTACGAGAACGTTCCGTCAACCTCTATTGCCGAGATCGCATTCCTTGTCGCGGATGAGGTCCAGCACCACGGTGTGGCGACGCTGTTGTTCGAGAGCCTTGCTGCCTACGCTCGCAGCGTCGGAATCGAGCGCTTCGTCGCGGAGGTGCAACGTAACAACGCGAACATGCTCGAGGTGCTCGGTGCGACGGGTCTTGGGTACGAACGTATTGAGGAAGGTGACACCGTGCGGGTAGGCATCGCCCTGCAACCGACGCCTGAGTACGCCGCTGTGTGTGATGAGCGCGAGGCGATCGCCGAGGCAGCAAGCGTCGCGAGCTTTCTGCGCCCCCGTTCGATTGCCGTCGTCGGGGCGGGACGAAGGCCCGGCACGGTTGGCCATGAACTTGTCCGATCCCTCCTGGCAGGCGATTTTGCCGGCGCTGTATACCCAGTCAACCCGCACGCTCCGTCAATCAGCGGCGTTCCGGCGTTCTCGTCGCTTTTTTCGCTTCCTGAGCCGGTCGACCTCGCGATCATCGCGGTACCGCCGGCCGCTGTGCGCGACGTCGTAGGTCACGCGGCGACGGTCGGGGTGCGCTCCGCCGTCATCATCACAGCCGGCTTCGGAGAGACCGGAGCGTCCGGGGCAGCGGTTGAGCAGGAGATGCTCGCAGTCGCTCGTCACCATGGCATGCGGATCGTCGGGCCCAATTGTCTCGGCGTAGTGAACACCGACCCGGGCGTTCGTATGGACGCGACCTTTGCTGAGCTTGATCTCCAATCTGGTCGGCTCGCGCTCGTCTCCCAGTCAGGAGCGATCGGAGTCGCACTCGCGAACGAGGCACGCCGTCGCCACCTCGGGCTCTCGAGCTTCGCGTCGATCGGCAACAAGCTCGATGTGAGTTCGAACGATCTGCTCTGCTTCCTAGAGCGTGACGAACGCACCTCGGTTATCGCGCTCTATCTCGAATCATTCGGCAATCCCCGCAAGTTCGCCCGAATTGCGCGTCGTATCGGGGTCAACAAGCCGATCGTGGCGTTGACGGCGGGCAGGACAAGTTCGGGCTCGCGTGGCGCGCTGTCCCACACGGCGGCTGCAGCGACGCCGAACATTGTCGTCAGCGCGCTCTTAGACTGTGCCGGCGTGATCAAAGTCGATCATCTCGATGACCTCGTCGATGTTTCAAGCGTCCTGCTCATCGGCAAGTTGCCACAAGGTGGACGCGTCGCGCTCGTTGGCAACTCTGGCGGCCCGATGATCCTTGCCGCCGATGCCTGTGAAGCGAGTGGACTCACCGTTCCGCGCCTCAGCACTGCTACGACGAAGGCGCTCGGGGAGGTTGCGGGACCGTCGGCGGCCGTCGCGAACCCGGTCGACTTGACTGCTGACGGAAACGCGGATGTCCTGCAGCGTGGACTCGAGGTCGTGGCGAAAAGCGATGAGGTGGATGCGGTGATCGTCGTGATCACGGACCTGCCGGCGCTCTCTGTCGCCAATGCCCGCCTAGCCGTCGCGAGGTTCGCCCTGACCACGAGCATGCCAGTTGTTGCTTGCATGCTGGGCGGCGCGGATGTGCCGAGTCGAGGAGATGACGACCTGTTTTCGGAGCTTCCCTCGCCTGAGCGTGCCGCAGCGGCGCTCTCCCATGTGGAACGATATGCGCGGTGGCGTCGTACTCCTCATGCCGCAAGACCGGCGGAGCCGGCAAGGACGATGGTCGTGAACAAGGCGATCGCCAGTGAGTTTTCGGCGCATCCAGAGGGTGGCTGGCTCGATCTTGATGGAGCAGCTCGGTTGCTAGGTGCTTGCGGGCTGCCGTTGCTACCCGTGCGGGTAGCGACGAGTCCGCTCGAGGCTATTGCTGCCGCTACAGAACTGGGCACTCCTGTCGCGCTAAAGGCGCGTGCGGGAGCGATTGTGCACAAGTCCGAGGCTGGCGGCGTCGTAGTTGGAATCGAAACTCCGAACGACGCTGGTGAGGCCTACGAAGCGATGGTCTCTCGGCTCGGCTCGGACATGGGTGGCGCGGTCATCCAACAGATGGCGCCTAAAGGAGTGGAGGCGATCGTCGGGGTTGTGACCGATCCGCTGTTCGGACCGGTGGTGATGGTCGGGTTCGGCGGGGTCACGACGGACCTCCTCGGAGACCGCGCCTTCGCGATCCCGCCGCTCGAGCCTGGTCAAGCCGAGGAGATGGTGAGGTCACTGCGCCTCTCACCATTGCTCGATGGTTATCGTGGCTCGGCTGTTGTCGACCGGGCAGGACTCGTGCGCCTGGTCGAACTTGTGGCACAGATCGCGGACGAGATCCCCGAGCTCGCCGAGTTGGACTGCAACCCGGTACTCGTCGGTGAGGCCGCCACGATCGTCGTCGACTGTAAGGCCCGTTTAGTGCCGCTCCGCTCGGGGCCGAACGCACTGTTTCGCGCCCTTAGGGGCCGGAAATGAAGTTCTATGTCTGTGAGTGACGCGGACACAGATAGGCGAATAGTTCGAGAGACGGGCATATGCGAGCCGCGATGATGCGAGCGTGGGCAGTCGATCTACCCGGGCCAATTGATGAGCACCCCCTTCGGCTCGTGGAACGCGAGGTGCCGAGACCGGGCTCATCGCAGCTCCGGATCGCAGTTCGCGCGTGTGGTATCTGCCGGACCGATCTGCACCTCGCCGAGGGCGACCTCGCGCCGCGCCGTCCCCTCGTGACGCCGGGCCACGAAGTTGTTGGGATCGTTGACGAGATTGGGGACGGACCGACTCGCTTTCGCATTGGAGATCGCGTTGGTGTGCCGTGGCTCGCTCACACGTGCGGTGTTTGCCGTTACTGCGCTGCTGGCCGTGAGAACCTCTGTATCGCGCCAACCTTCACCGGCTGGGACGTGGAAGGTGGCTTCGCCCCTTATGTCATCGCGAATGAGGACTACGTGTACTCGATCCCGGACGCGTTTACCGACCTGGAGGCGGCGCCCCTCCTCTGTGCTGGAATCATCGGCTATCGAGCGCTCCTTCGGGCCGAGCTGCCTCCCGGTGGCCGCCTCGGCATTTACGGCTTTGGGGCCTCAGCACACCTCACCGCGCAGATCGCGCTCGCCGAGGGCGCGACAGTTCACGTACTTACGCGCGCCCCTGAAGCCCAGCGACTCGCGCTGGAGCTCGGTGCGGCGAGCGCGGGTGGTGCTGCCGACATGCCGCCCGAGCCGCTCGACGCGGCGATTCTGTTCGCGCCGGTTGGGACGCTCGTACTCCCGGGCCTTGCGGCGCTCGACCGGGGCGGGACACTCGCGGTCGCGGGGATCTATCTCACCGACATCCCAACGCTCAATTATGAAAACCACCTATTCGAAGAACGAACGCTTCGGAGCGTGACCGCGAATACTCGTGAAGACGGCAGCGCGTTTCTCGACCTCGCGGCGCGCATCCATATCAAGGTCACCGCGACTGCCTACTCATTTGATCGAGCTAACGAGGCACTGTCCGATCTCGCGAACGACCGCGTCAATGGTGTCGCGGTCCTCGTGGACGGCGCCTCGACGAGTTGAGGCTGCAGCGATGGTCGAACTCTGGTCTCGCTTGGAGGACCACTTCGCCGGCTCTGATCCGCCAAAGCTCCGTCGATATGACCGCGTTTCGTGGCCGGGGCGTCGTTGGGCGTAGCGTGCCTCCTCGCCAGTGAGCGCATCGATTCGAATTCATCTCTCGAGGCACGACACTGAGCTGGCGAGGTCAGCTGGCATCCTGGATTCAGCTGCTGATCGGCAAGTCGAGCTGTGAAACAAGCACCCGTCGGAAACTGCTTAGATTCGCTCGGGGATCATGTCGATTGCTCCGCATGGGCATTCTTGCGCGCACATGCCGCACCCCTTGCAGAAGTCGTAATCGATCTCGTACGTGCCGTCGTCGAGCTTGATGACGGCGTTGTCTGGGCAGACCCCGAAGCAGTTGTCGCAGCCGAAGCAGTTGCCACACGAAAGACAGCGGCGGGCCTCGAAGAGTGCGTTCTCCTCGCTAAGGCCCGCGACGACCTCCTCGAAGGTACTCGCGCGCCGCGCGAGCTCGAGCTCCGGTCGTCTCGTTCGCGGCGCGTCTGCGTAGTACCAAGTGTTGATGTGGTCGAAGGTCGCGAGCCCGTGGTGGGTGGGCGCGGCAAGCTCTCCGGCGACGAGGTACGCGTCAATCCCATGCGCCGCATGTTTGCCATGCCCAATTGCGACCGTAGCCGTGCGTGTCGACGGCGCGACATCGCCGCCAGCGAAAACGCCATCCTCGCCGGTCATCATGGTTGGGCGAATCTCGATTACGCCGTCTTCGATGGTGATGTCGGCTGCGCTCTCGAGGAGCGACAGATCAGTGGCCTGGCCGAGGGCAAGGATGAGGGAGTCCGCGTCGAGCTCTTCGAACTCACCGGTCGACTCGGGAAAGCCCTCGGCGTTGAGGCGCATCTTCTCGAGCACGAGCTGGTCGCGCTCAAATCGCTTTATCGTCGACAGCCATCGCGTTGTCACGCCTTCACCGAGTGCCTCCTCGAGTTCGTCATCGTGTGCCGACATGTGGTCGCGGTTTCGTCGGTACACGATGACGGCATCGGAGGCGCCGAGCCGACGAGCGGTGCGTGCGGCGTCGAGAGCGGTGTCGCCGCCGCCGTAAATGGCGACTCGTCGACCGATGGACGGCGGATCGCCTTCGGCGACCTGGTGCAACATGGTGACGGCGTCAAGGACGTGTGAGGAGTCTCCAACCGGAATCTCGATTCGCCGCGCGAGCTGCGCGCCGACCCCGAGGAAGACGGCGTCGAAGCCACCCTCGCGTCGTTCTGACTCGATGTCGGTGACGGTGTGCTCGAGCATGACCTCGATGCCGAGGTCGATGATCCGGCCGATCTCCGCGTCGAGCGCTGCGCGGGGGAGTCGATATGCCGGAATGCCGTAGCGCATCATGCCACCAAGCAGCGGTGCGGAGTCGACGAGCCGGACACGATGTCCGCGGCGACGGAGGTGGTAGGCCGCGGAGAGCCCCGCAGGTCCGCCGCCGCCGACCAGGACGTGCTTCCCACTGTCTGGCCCGGCCGCTGGCAGTGCCCAGCCGCGTTCGATCGCGAGGTCGCCGAGGAAGCGCTCAATCGAGTTGATGCCGACCGCCTCGTCGAGCAAGGCGCGGTTACAGGCCGTCTCGCACGGGTGGTAGCAGATTCTGCCCATGACGGCTGGGAAGGGATTGTCCTCGACGAGGAGCCGCCATGCCGCCTCGTAGTCGCCAGGCTCGGCGTCATAGAGCCAGTGCTGAACGTTTTCCCCAGCAGGACAAGCGTCGTTGCACGGCGGCATCCGCTCTACGTACACGGGTCGCTCGACGCGCCACGAGCCGGTGTGGTTCGCTCGGCTAGAGCCGACGTCGAGGGTGATCGCGAACGGGAGCTTCTTCACCGGTGCTCCTCTGCGTCGTCGCCGACGGCGAGGCCGTACGTAGCGATGTTCTGGTTAGCGATCGCCTGGATACGCGCCACGATGTCGGGTCGGCCATGGTCGCCAAAGAGGTGTGAATAGCGTCGCTGGATCGAGAGGTACGCCTCGACCGGTGTGCGGTGCCGGATGGGCGAGACCGACGTGACCTTGCCATACTCGGCCTCGAAGACCGGGAAGAGTCCAGTCTCTTTTGCTAAGCGCGCCGCCTTGATCGTGTCGTTCGATGCCGAGCCCCAGCCGAGCGGGCACGGGACGAGGATGTGGAGGTAGCGGGCTCCGTGGAACGTCATCGCTCGTTCGACCTTGGCCTCGAGGTCGTGCAGGTCAGCCACGGTCGCAGTCGCGACATAGGGAACGTCGTGCGCGATCGCGATACGTGGGAGGTCCTTGCCCTGGCCAAAGGCGTTGCCCGGCTCGGACCCGATGGCCTCAGTTGTTGCTGTTCGCGCTCCAGGCGGGGTCGCGCCGGAGCGTTGGACTCCAGTGTTCATGTACGCCTCGTTGTCGTAGCAGACGAAGAGCACGTCGTCATTACGTTCGAACATCCCCGACAGGCAGCCGAAGCCGATATCAACGGTCCCACCGTCGCCCGCCTGCGCGATGACGCGAACATCGGCGTTGCCCTTCACCTTCAGCGCGGCCGCGACACCGGTCGCAACAGCGGCCGCATTGCCGAATAGCGAGTGGAGCCAGGCGATCCGCCATGAGGTCTCGGGGTAGGGAGTGGAGAAGACCTCGAGACACCCAGTCGCGTTTACGGCGACGAGACGACCCCTGGTCGCTCGCATCGCCGAGTCGAGTGCATAGCGGGCGCCGAGCGCCTCACCACAACCCTGACAAGCGCGATGACCCGAGTCGAGCGAGTTCGAACGATGGGCATCGGACTGGACTGTCCGGTCCTCCTCGGCAAGCAAACGGTTGCCGACTGCGAAGCTTCCGGTTTGGTAGAAGCGCACGGGTTGGGCAGTGTTCATCAGACCTCCTCAGCCGATCCGTGACGCGGTGGCGCCGAGGTCGCGCAAAATGTTCTCCGCGGATGGACCGGAGTGTCGCGTCGCACGCATCCGAGTGCGCTCTCGTTCGACGATCCCCTCGTCGAGATCGAGGAAGGTCAGCGTCTTGAGGCGGTCACCTGCCGCGTCGGCGAGCATTGCTTCGAGTGAGCGCTGGGTGATTGCTCGACCGCCGAGACCGGCGATGACGGTGCGTAGCGTCCAGTCCGCGTCATGGGTTGCCATCGCGACATCGGTCGACAGCACACCACCGAAGCCGATACTGAAGGCTTTTTCGATGACAACGACCCTGCGAGCCCCGGCGAGTGCCACGCGCACCGCATCGGTGGGGAAAGGTCGGAAGGAAGTGATCCCGACGACCCCGACGCGCTCACCAGTTTCGCGCCGAGCGTCCGCTGCATCCTTCACCGTCCCGAGCACGGAACCGAGTGCGACCACTATCGTCTCCGCGTCCTCCGTCCGGTACGTGTGGAGGAGTCCGCCGCTGTCTCGGCCGAAGGCTTTGGAGAACTCGGCAGCGATGCCGGGAATGCGATCGAGCGCGTCGAGCTGGCGAAGGTGGGCAAGGTAGCGCACTTCCTCGAAAGCTTCCGGTCCGACCATCGCACCGATCGAGACGGGGTCGTCGGGATCGAGGATCTGACGCGGCTC
>Ga0208357_1000744_pt1 | contig 25211 bp, 25 predicted proteins | sample NGESurdeep092012_6_FD_184487 | JGI IMG/M metagenome (GOLD analysis project Ga0208357, IMG submission 184487) | Arctic peat soil microbial communities from Barrow, Alaska - NGEE Surface sample F52-2 deep-092012 (SPAdes) | ecosystem: Environmental > Terrestrial > Soil > Wetlands > Peat ...
ACCCGCGCCTCGGCCGAGTTGCTGGAGACGCTGACCGGCAGCCGCCCGACGACTTCGGTTGAAACCGGCGTGCGCGCCTTCGTCGAATGGTATCGCGACTATTTCCAGGTGTGATCGCCGCCGGACCCAGTCCGGCGCCATTGGCATTGGCTAAGACCCGCATCATCGGCTAGCCTTCCCTCATCCATCGAGGGAGGCAAAGCCGTGACGGTAGAATCGTTCAAGGACGGGCTCACCATCCAAAAAGAGATTTTCGGCGAGGCATTTCCCCAGCGCGCGCTGGACCGCGCGTCGCCGTTGGCGCGCCAATATCAGGAGGCGCTGGTCGGCTTCACCTTCGGCGAAATCTGGAAGCGCGAAATCATCTCCCGCGCCGAGCGCAGCCTGGTGACCTGCGCGATGCTGATCGCGCTCAATCGCCCCGACCAGCTTCGCACCCATGTCAAAGGCGCGCTGAATAACGGCGTGCCCAAGGAAAAGCTGGTCGAGCTGTGCATCCACGCGCTCGCCTATTGCGGCGCGCCGCTGGCGGGCACCGCCTTTCAGGCGGTGATGGACGAGCTGCAGAAGGCCGGCCTCGAGCCGGTGCCGACCCTGCCGCCGCTGACCGCCGAGGTGAAGAAATGAGCACGGCGAAACCACGCCTGGGGTTCGTCGGCCTCGGCAATATGGGCGCGCCGATGACCAATAATCTGGTCAAGGGCGGCTATGGCGTCACCGGCTTCGATGTCGACCGCCCGCGCCTGCTCCAGCGTGCTCAGGAGATCGGCTTTCACGCCGCCGACAGCGCCGCCGATTGCGCCCGGCGCGCCGACATCGTCATCACCATGCTGCCCAACGGGCACATCGTGCGCGACGCGGTGTTCGGTGCCGCCGGCATCGCCGAGGGCCTGCCGAAGGGCAGCCTGATCATCGATATGAGCTCCGCCGGCGCGACCGGCACGGCGGCGCTGGGCAAGGAGCTGGCGACGAAGGGCATTGCCCTCCTCGACGCGCCGGTGTCGGGCGGCGTCACCGGCGCCGAGGCCGGCACCCTCGCCATCATGGTCGGCGGCAATGACGAGGCGGCGATCGAGCGCGCCTGGCCGCTCCTTGAAACCATGGGCAAGAAATTGTTCCGCGCCGGGCCGCTGGGCGCGGGGCATGCCGCGAAGTCGATCAACAATTATCTCGGCGCCACCAATTTGATCGCGATCGCCGAGGGGCTGATCGCCGGCACCAAATTCGGTCTCGATCCGGCCAATCTGCTGGCCATCATCAACGCCTCGACCGGCGCCAGCGGCACCTCGCAGGGCCTGTTTCCCGGCCAGGTGCTGAACCGCAAATTCGGTGCCGGCTTCGCGCTGGCGCTGATGGCGAAGGATGTCGGGCTCGCCGCCGAACTCGCCAAGGATGTCGGCATGAACGCCGAGGTGATCGCGCACACCGCCCAGGTCTGGGCGCGGGCGCGCGACACCATGCCGGGCAATCCCGATTTCACCGCCATCGTCCAGATGCTCGAAACCGATTTCGGCACCGAATTGGCGCCGCCGAAGGCGTAAGGAGGAAACCATGCTGTCGAAGGAAGACAATCAACTGCTGAGCCAAGTCGGAGCCGGCACCCCGATGGGCGAATTCATGCGGCGCTACTGGGTCCCAGCGATGCGCAGCGAGGGGCTGGAGGCGGGCGGCGCGCCGCAGAAGCTGCGCCTGCTCGGTGAGGACATGGTCGCGTTCCGCGCCGATGACGGCCGCGTCGGCGTGCTCGACGAGCGCTGTCCGCATCGCGGTGTGTCGCTGCTGCTGGCGCGCAATGCGGATTGCGCGCTGACCTGCATCTTCCATGGCTGGAAGATCGATCCCGAGGGCCACATCATCGACGTGCCCGCCGAGCCGGCGGAGCGGCGCGCCGCCTTCGCCAACCGCGTCAAGGCCAGGGCCTATCCCGCGCACGACCGCGCCGGCGTGATCTGGGTGTGGATGGGCGAGGGCGTTCCGGCGCCGCTGCCCAGCTTCCCATGGATGAACCTGCCGGCCGAGCATGTCGGCTCGCGCGTCGGCATCATCCGGGCCAACTGGCTGAACGGCCTCGAAGGCCAGCTCGACAGCGCGCATGTCGGCATCCTGCATCAGGATTGGGTGCGGGTGCTGCCGGGCCAGGTCGCCGATCTGGAGCGGGCGACGTTCGACCTCTCGCCGCGCTTCGAGTTCGAGGAAAAGCCCTATGGCTATCGCGAGGCGGCGGTGCGCAATTCGCAGGAGGGTGGCCTCTATGTCCGCATCCGCGAATTCGTCGCGCCGTGGTACTCGTTCATCCCGTCTTTCGGCGGCCTCGACAGCGGTCACCTCGTCACCATGTCGATCCCGGTCGACGATGAGAATTCGGTACAGTGGGATTTGTTCTACAATCCGACCACGCCGCTGGTGCGCCGCAATTCGCCCGATGACGGCCGCGACCAGAACAATCTCGCGCAAGGCATGGGCGACATCGGCGCGCGCTATGGCCAGAACCGCGAGCGCATGCGGGCGAATGCCAGCTTCTCCGGCTTCCCGATCCTGCGGCACGAGGATTACGCGGTCTCGATGGCGCAAGGCGTGTGGGCCGCGCGCGACAAGGAACAGCTGTCGTCGAGCGACGTGCCGATCGTGCGTGGTCGCCGCTTCCTGGTGAATGCCGCGCGCGACGAGAGCATCGGCAACGCCGTCTCCGCCGCCGCCGCGACCGAGCTGAGCCGCGTGCGGGCGTTCAGCGACCTCATTCCCAAGGAGGCCGACTGGCGCGACCTGCCGCTCTACGGCCCGGAATATTACGCGGGCTATAAAGAGGCGGCGGAATAGCACTTTTTGTCCCTCTCCGCCCCAGGGGGCGGAGAGGTTAGGTGAGGTGGGGGAATCGTCGCGATCGGACATTCCCACCTCACCCTCCCACGCCTTCGGCGCGGGCCCCTCCCTCTCCTCCCCAATGGGTGGAGAGGGATTTTTATTCCCTTACCCCTCGACCGCCGCCTTCAACTGCCCTTCGTAGTAATCGGCGAGCGCGTTGAGCGCCGCGACCGCGTCGCCGGTATAGACCGGGCCGTGCATCAGGGCGAGTTTGCGCGGCTTCAACGCCGCCAGCTTGCGGACTAGCGTGGCGGTTGTCGGCGTGATGCTGGTCGAGCCCGAGGCGGCTTCGAACGCGGTCCCTGAATCCACGATATCGCCCTCGGAAAACAGCGGCACCTCGCCCGGCTGGGCGAAGAGATCGCTGCAGAACAGCGTGCCGGTGGTCTCCTCGAACATCAGCCCCGCGTCCCAGCAATGCGGCAGATGCGGCGTCGCGATATAGCGCATGGTCTTGCCGCCGAGATCGATGGTCTCACCGTCCTTCAGCGCGCGCGGCGGCCGGATCGCGGTGTCGTTGAGCCAGATATTGCAGCCGATGCGGCCCTGCACCGCCGTGGCATGGGGCGCGGCGCCCAGCCACTCGTTCAGCGCCCCGGCCTCGTCGGCCTCGGCATGGGAATAGCCGACCCAGCGCAGCCGCTCGACCGGCATGACCCGCGCCAGCGCCGCCGCGCCCGACGCGAAGCGCTGACGATGGCCGCAATGAAACAGCATTGGCTCGTCGCCGCCGATCACGAATTCGCAAAAGGTAAAGCCTTGGGGGCCGCCGACGGTCGCGGCGAACGTCGCCATGCGATAGATGCCGTCGCCGATTTCGTCGATGCGCGTGTCCATGACATCACCTCAAAAGAAAAAAATTGAACCGCCAAGACGCCAAGACGCCAAGTTACGCTCGGCCCCTTACCGGCGAAAGCCGGTATCCATTGCTCCGCTGCGCGATGGGTCCCGGCCTGCGCCGGGACGGCGCTTATATTTTTTCCTTGGCGCCTTGGCGGTGAAAACCTTATTCCATCCGCCACGACGCGAAGCCGCAGCCGACATAGACCTCCGGCACCGGCCGATAATCCAGCAACTCGAAACCGCGGCTGCCGGCGGCGGCGTGGGCGATGAACCAGCTTCGCACTTCGTGGCCGCCATTGCCGGCGCCGGGCAGCTTCGCCTCGAAATAATCGATCATCGGCTGCTCGGCGCCGGCATCGAACAGGCGGATCGATTCCTCGTCGAATTCGACCTCGATGGCGCCCATGCTTGGCTCGCCGATGGAATGGCTGAGGCCGCCGCTCGCCAGGATCGCGACCCGGATATTTTCCGGGTAGGTGTCAATCGCCCGCGCGATCAGCCGGCCCCATTCGAGACAGCGCCGCACGCTGAGCATCGGCGGCTCGATCTCGTTCACCAGCACCGGCACGATCGGCGGCGGCGGCGTCAATCCGGCGCGCCACAGTGGAATGCAAAACCCGTGGTCGAGCGTCAGGCGATGCGACACCGCCGGCTCGAAATCGTCGGCCAGCGCCGTCTCCGCCAGGTGCCGACCTAGCCCCGCATGCCCGATCAATGTCGGATAGGGATAGACGCGGCGCATGAACGGCTCCGGCGGGCCGTCATTCTCGGCGCCGATGCCGATGCACACGCTGGGCAGATTATCGAGGAAGAAATTGACCCAATGGTCGGTCGCGATTTCGAGGATGACATCGGGCGCCGCGGCCTTGAGGCGCGCGCCGACCTTGTCATAGCCGACCGCCAGCCCTTCACGCACCGAGGGCGAAAAATTGTCCCAATCGCGCGCGACCAGTGGCGCGTGGCTCGCCGCGAATACGCCCACCAGGTCAGCCATTGAGATAATCCTTCGGCAGCGCGCGCAGGCCGGCGATGAACTCCGGGTCCTTGACCTCGCTATACTGGTAATAAAAGCGCAAAAGATAGGCGTTGACGCGCGGTGCTAGCACCGCGATGTCGTGCGTCTCCAGCGCGCGCAGCACCGCATCGTCAAGCTTGTACTTCGCCAGCACCGTCGCGCGGTCGGCGCGGTATGCCGCCCGGAGCGCCGGGTCCTGCAAATCATACATCAGCTTGGAGAGCCAATAATCGGTTGCCATGGGCGTATCTTGCTATGTCCGTTGCGTTTCGGCCAGTGCCGCCAGCGACGGCCACGCCGCTGGCGATTGCACGCGCGCCGCCGCCTCGGCGGGCGGCAGGCGCACATCCCAATCGCGCGCGATGAAGCGGAAGCCGGTCACGCCATCGGATTGCGGCGAGGCCAGCCACTGGATCGGCGGCCCCATCAGATCGGGCTTCAGCAATCTGTCGCGCGGAAATCCGGGCGGAAAAAACGCCGTATCGGTCGGCCCGCCCGGCACCAGGATGTTGGCGGTGACGCCGGTATCGGCCAATTCCTTGGCCCAGGTCGCGGTGTTCGCCTCCAGCGCCGCCTTGGCGGCGCCATAGGCGCTGAGGCCCGGCGCCATCATCGTGTCATAGCTGGTGGTGACGTTGACGATGCGGCCCCAGTGGCGCGCGATCATGTGCGGCGTCGCGGCATGCGCCATGAGAAAGGCGCCGGTGGCGTTGATCTGGATGATGCGCAGCCAGCCTTCCGGCACCGTCTCCCAGAACCGCGCGCGCGCCAGGCCCGTCGGCACCGCCGGCGCCATGCTGACGCCGGCATTGTTGACGAGAATGTCGAGCCCGCCGAACTGCTCCACTGTCCGCGCCACCACGCGCCGGCAATCCGCCAAGGCGCTGACATCGGCGGTGAGGCCGAGAAATATTTTTTCATTGTGCCGGCGGCGCCATTCGTCGCCCTGGCGATCGAGGCCGGCGGTATCGACATCGACGCCGACCACCCGCGCACCGGCCGCCAGCAGCGCGCCGGCCATCACGGCGCCCATGCCGCTCGCCGCGCCGGTGACGATGGCGATCTTGCCGTCGAGAGAGATTTTGTCGGTCATGTGAAATTCCTCACGCGACATTCATCCGGTCGCGCTGCGAGCAGGGATCGACCTCGATCAGGATTTTCCCGATATTCGCACGCGGAGCCTTGCGGCGACCATGCGATTCAAATGCAATGAACCCGCCGGCTTCCAATTTAGACAGTGTGCGCGTCAGGTTCGGTTCAGCGCGGCCGGTCATTTTCGACAATGCTGCGATCGAAGCAGGCTTACGATCGCGAATGACAGCAAGAAGCTGTCGATTCTCCGGCGTGAGCAGTCGAAACAGAGCGCCAATGGAATTGAAACTCATCCTTGCGGCGTCGGGAGGCGCTGGACGCTCACCCCTAGCGACCGCGGTCATTTCCTCGCGCAGCGACCTGAGGCTGCGAATTTTAGGTGGCTTGAACGTGACGCTCATTTTCGTTCCTCGCGGATCACCTCGAATTTAACGCCAAGTGACTTCAACACTCGCTCAACTTCATCCAAAAAATCTTCAATCAGCGTCGCGGAATCCTTATAAGCATATGGCTGTCCTGTATCGCGCTGCGCGCTATGCCAATGGTCGGTCGCCGCCTGTTGCGCCCTCCGTGCCCGGATACGGTGCGCATTGTCGAAACCAACCAATCGCTGGCCGTTCGGCGCATGAAGCGTGAACGAATATGACAGACCATGAGGTCGTCGAGTGGAAATCGCCACACGTCTGATCCGAAATTTCAAACGGTAGTCTTCTTCAAAAACGTAAACCAACCCGTCGAACGCCAGAAAAAACTCCAGGCCATGATCCCGTTCTACTTTCATATCATATCATGATATGATAATAAACATCATCGCCGTTAGAGACCCAAATACGCCTGCCGCACGCTGTCATTATGGAGCAGATCCTCGCCGCGGCCGGCGAGCACGATGCGGCCGTTTTCCAGCACATAGGCGTGCTCGGCGAGCTTCAGCGACACGGCGACATTCTGCTCGACCAGGACGATGGTCAGGCCCTCCGCGTGCAGGCGGCGGATGACGCGAAACACGTCCTGCACCAGGGCCGGGGCGAGGCCCTGCGACGGCTCGTCGAACATGATCAGATCGGGTCCCGCCATCAGGCAGCGGCCGATCGCGACCATCTGCTGCTCGCCGCCCGACAGCGTGCCGGCAAGCTGGCGTTCGCGCTCCTTCAGGCGCGGAAACAGCTCCAGCACATAGCCGAGCCGTTCGGCCGCGCGGGCGCGCGCCGCCTTCCCCACCGCGCCCAACGCCAGATTGTCGGCGACGGAGAGCGTGGGGAAAATCTGGCGCCCTTCCGCCACCTGTCCGATGCCCAGCGCGCAGACGCGATGCGCCGGCCAGCCGGCAATGTCCTGGCCCTTGAATCGGATCGTGCCGCGCGCCGGACGCTCCATCCCGGCGATGGCGCGGATCAGCGAGCTTTTGCCCGCGCCATTGGCCCCGATGATGGCGACGATCTCGCCGTCCGGCACCTCGACCGAGACATCGCTCAGCGCCTGTGCGTCGCCGTAAAAGAGATCGAGATGCGCGATCGACAGCATCAGACCGCTTCCTCGCCGAGATAGCATTCCAGCACGGCGGGGTCGCGCACCACCTGTTGCGGCGCGCCCTCGGCGATCTTCTCGCCGTGGTTCAGCACCACGATATGCTGGGCCAGCGCCATCACCGCGCGCATGACATGTTCGGTCAAGAGGATGGTCACGCCGAGATCGCGATTGATGGCGCGGAAGAACGCCACCATCTGGTCGGTCTCCACCGGACGTAGGCCCGCCATTACTTCGTCGAGCAGCAGAATCTTCGGCCGGGTGCCGAGCGCGCGCGCCACCTCGAGCCGCTTGCGGTCGGGCAGCGTCAGGCTCGACGCCAGGCGCCGGCGCTGCTCCCACAGGCCAAGCTTTTGCAGGATGTCGCGAGCGGCATCGCGGGCGCGGCCGATATCGCGCTCGCCGTGAAGACAGCCGACCAGCACATTGTCGGCGACATCGAGCTCGCCGAACGGCCGCACGAGCTGAAATGTCCGCGCCACGCCGGCGGCGCAGATGCGGTGCGGCGGCAGGCGGTCGAGCCGGAGGCCGTCGAGGCTAATCTCGCCCCCGTCGGCGCGAATGGCGCCCGCGATCAGGTTGAAGGTGGTGGTCTTGCCGGCGCCGTTGGGACCGATCAGCGCGACGATGCCGCGATCCGGCACCTCGAATGACACCGAATTCACCGCCTGGAGACCGCGAAAGCGCTTGGAGAGGTGGCGGACCGACAGCGCGCTCATGACCGGTCGTCGCGCCGTGATTCGAGGTGAAAGAGGCGCGCCAGCCAGGGCCACACGCCACGACGCTGGAACACGACGATGGCGATGACGGCCAACCCATAGAACACCTGCTTGATGCCGTCGAGATGCAGGCCGCCCTGCTGCAGCGGCTGCACCAAAATCGTCAGCCCCTCGCCCATCGGCGTCAGGATGAAGGCGCCGACGATCGGCCCCATCAGCGTGCCGACGCCGCCGATGGTGGCGCCGAGCAGCATCTCCACCGAGCGCCCGACATTGAAGGTCGTCGCCGGAAAGAGATTGTTGTTATAGAAGGCGTAGATCACCCCGCCGACCGCGGTCAGTGCCGCCGACAGCACCACCGCCCCCATCTTATAGCGGAAGACGTTGATGCCTAGCGCCTGCGCCGCCTCCTGATCCTCGCGGATGGCGAGCCAGAAATAGCCGAGCCGGCTCGACAGCAGCCCCCGGCACAGCAGCAGCGCGCCGATGACGAAGGCCAGCCACAGATAATAAAACATCACCGGCGAGCCGCGCAGATTCCACAGATCGAACGCGTGCGGATCGCCGAGCTTGATGAAGAATCCGCCCGACGCGCCGGTATAGGCGAAATTATCCATCAGGATGCGGGCGAACTCGGCAAAGGCAATGGTCAGCAGCGCGAAATAGACGCCGGTGATGCGAAAGCGAAAGCCGAGCGCGCCGATGATCGCCCCCGCCACCGCCGCCAGCAACCCGCCCGCGATCATACCGATCCACGGCGAGACGCCGAAATTCATATAAAGCACGGCGCCGGTATAGGCGCCGATGCCGAAATAGAGCGCGTGGCCGATCGACAAGAGGCCCGCGAACCCCATCATGATGTTCCACGCCTGCCCCATATAGGCGACGTAGAGCACGATGATCAGCACCGACAGAACATAGGTATCGACGAACCACGGCGCCGCCAGCAGCAGCACCAGCACAATGAGGAGAAGAATTCGCGCGCGCGGCGGAATCGGCCCGAGCCAAGCGCGGATCATCCGATTCACGCTTGCCGGCCGAACAGGCCTTGCGGCCGCAACAGCAAAACCAGGATCAGCAGTGCGAAGCTGAACACCGATTTGAGCGAGGGCTGCACCAGAAGGCCGGCGACCGCCTCCGACACGCCGATCAGGACGCCCGCGATCAGCGCGCCGGCGAGACTGCCCAGACCGCCGACAATGACGATGACGAACGCGAGCAGCGTGTAGTCGGTCGCGAGATAGGGCTGCACATCGACCAGCAGCAAGAGGATGCAGCCGGCGACGCCGATGCAGCCGGCGCCGATGCCGAACGCCAGCGCGTAGAGCCGCTTGACGTTGAGGCCGATGACCACCGCGCCGGTCAGATTGTCACCGCAGGCGCGGATCGCCTTGCCGAGATAGGTCCAGCGGAAGAACGCCGCCAGCAGCGCCGCCACCACTAGCGCCGCGCCGCCCGCCATGATCTTCACCTTGTCCACCAGGATCGGCCCGATCTGGTAGGAATCATAGGCATAGGACAAAGGCGCGTTCTGCAAATCGGGGCCGAAGATCATCAGGCAGCTCGACACGATGACGATGGCGAGCGCCGCCAGCATGATGAACTGCATATGCTCCGGCACGCCGATCAGCCGGTTGATCAGCCCGCCCTGCAGCGCATAGCCCGCCGCGAACAGCACGCCGCCGACGATGGGGATGCTGAGCAGCGGATCGAGTCCGGCCCAGCGGAACAGCATCAGCGCCAGATACATCCCCACCACCATCATCTCGCCATGGGCGAAATTGATGATGCGGCAGACGCCGAAGATCACCGACAGGCCGAGCGCCGAGAGGCCATAGACGAGGCCGGTCAGAACGCCGCTGACGATCTGGTTGAGATAGACGTCGAGCATCGGATCAGCCCCCACCCGAAACGCGTCGCGTTTCCGCCCTCCCCCGCGCGCGGGGGTGGGTTGGGAGGGGGCCAGCCACCGGTGAGATGCTTACGCCCGGCCCTGCCATGCCGGTTGCGGAAACACCAGCTTTGCCTCGGCCGAGCCGATTGGCAGCACGACTTTCGGCTCGCCGTCGAGATTCTGTATCCCGGCCATGGGAATGCCGTTCACCTGCCCCTTGGCGTCGAAGAAAATACCCTTGGGATTGCCGATGGTGATGGTGTCCTTGGCCGGCAATTCGGTATGGCGCAGCGCTTCGGCCAGCGCCTGCGGCGCCGCCGAGCCGGCGCGCTTATAGGCGTCGGCGACGATCAGCAGCGCCTCGAACGTGTACATCGTGCTGCTGTCGACCGCCTGGCCGGGGAACTTCTTCGCCAGCGTCGCCAGCACCTCTTTGGTGCGTGCCTTGGTCGGGTCCTGCCACGGCACCGTCGAGATGGGATAGTTGCCGAGCTTGCCCAGCGCCTTGCGATAGGATTGGTCGTACCAGCCCGGCCCCGCCGCCGCGATCGCCCAGGGCAGCCAGCGCTGTTTCACCATCTCCCGCGTCAGCAGGATGGCATCGTTCGCGACCGATACCGCCAGCACGAATTCGGCGCCAGTCGATTTCGCCTTCGCCACCTCGACCGAGAGATCGCGCGCCTGCGGATCGTAGGCGATGAACTCGACCACCTTATACGGCATGTTGAATTTCGGGATCATCGCATCGAGCGCTTTTTTGATCGCGTTGCCATAAGTGTCATTGCGATAGAGGCAGACGCATTTGTCGGGCACCTTGCCGGAGACCGCGAAGATCTGCTTGTGCACGGTCAGCGCGCCGCCGACGATGTCCGGGGCGCGCGGGAAATTGCGGAACACGAACTTATAGCCCTGCTCGGTAATCTGCGGCGCGCCGGCGATATCGATCATCAGCGGAATACCGCGCTGCTCGGCGGCCTGCGCCAGCGTCGTGGTCTGGCCGGAATCGAAGGCGCCGACCAGAATTTGCGCGCCATTGTCGATCAGCCGGTTGCCGGCGGCGCGGGAAATGTCGGGGTTGGTCTCGGTGTCGCCATACCGGATGTCGAGCTTGGGGTAGCCCCATTCCTCCAGCAGTGCCGGCGCGATCGCCGCGCCGCGATTGCAGATCTGCCCGATCAGCGCCATGAAGCCCGAGGTCGGATGGATGACGCCGACCTTCAGCGGCGGCAGCGCCGCGACCGCGCGGCCAATCGGCATCGCGGCGGTGATGGCGGCGGCGGACGTTCCGGCCAGGACGGCGCGGCGGCTGATGCGGTCGAGCGGCATCGTTTCCCTCCCAAAGGTCATTTGTTGGCGGCGATTGTGCGTCGCCAGCGCCCATCATCCAACTGAAATCTCGCCTTGCTAAGATGCGAAACGGGTTACTCTGAATCTTGCCAAGGAGGGTCCGCGCCATGCCGCCTCGCGCCAAGGATGTGAAAATCGACGCCCTTGCGGGGGCGGCCGAGCATGACGACGAATTCCGGCGTTTCGCCGCTCTGCTCTATCTCCATGTCGCGCCCGACGCGTTGGCGGCACGGCCGGCGGCGATGCTGCTGGCGGCGGCACGTTCGCTGTGGGCGCTCGCCGCGATGCGTCCGCCATGCAGCGTCAATCTGCGTGTCATCGAGGGGGCGGCCCCGGCGCATACCATCGTCGAAATCGTCAATGATGACATGCCGTTCCTGCTGGATTCGCTGACCATGGCGATCGCGGCCGAAGGGCTGACGCTGCTGCTCGCCATCCATCCCATCATGGCGGTGCGGCGCGACGAGGCCGGCGCGCTGACCGCCATCGGCGGCGAGCGCGCCGCGCCAGGATTTATCCCCGAATCGATCATGCGCCTCGACCTCGCCGAAGCCACCGATGCGGCGATGCGCGCCACGCTGGAACAGGATTTGCGCGGCGTGCTCGCCGAGGTGCGCGCGGCCGTCACCGATTGGCAGGCGATGCGCGATGCCGTCGCCGCGACGCAGGCGGCGCTTACCGCGCGGCCGCCGCGCGACAATGCGGCGCTGGTACCGGAGGCGGGGAATTTCCTCGCCTGGCTGCTCGATGAATATTTCGTCTTCCTCGGCAGCCGCCAGTATCGCTTCGGCACCGAGGGCGGCGATATCGTGCCGGACAGCGGCCGCGGCATCCTGCGCGACGAGGCGCGCTCGGTGTTCGAGGGGCTGCGCCGCTTCGTCGATCTGCCCGAAGCCACCCGCGCCTTTCTGCTGGCGCCGCGTATCGTCGAAGTATCGCGAGCGAGCGAGCGCAGCCGCGTGCTGCGCGCCGCGCCGATGGACGCCATCGCGGTGAAGCTGTTCGACGAGCGGGGCCTGCCGATCGGCGTGCAATTATTCGTCGGGCTGTTCACCTGGCACGCCTATCGCGTCAACCCGGCAACCGTGCCGCTGTTGGCCGGCAAGGTCGAGAATGTGCTGCGCCGCTCCGGCGCGGCGCCGGGCTCGCATGACCGGCGCGCGCTGGTGCATATCATCGAGAGCCTGCCGCGCGACGAGCTGTTCCAGATCGACGAGGATCGGCTTCTCGCCATGGTGCTGGGGATCCGCGATCTGGAGCAGCGGCCGCGCGTCGGGCTGTTCGTGCGGCGCGATCCGTTCGGCCGGTTCTACTCCTGCTTTGTCTTCGTGCCGCGCGAGCGGTATCGCACCGAGTTGCGCCAGCGTTTCGTCGCGGTGCTGACGGCCGCGCTCGATGCGACGCTCGACAATTTTCATGTCGCGCTGGACGATCGAGCGCTGGCGCGCGTGACCTTCTTCCTGCGCACCGAGCCCACGCACGAGGCCAGGATCGACGTCGCCGAAATCGAGCGGCGCCTGGCGGCGGCGGCGCGCAACTGGTCGGACGATCTGAGGGATGCGCTGATCGCGGCCCACGGCGAGGATGAAGCGACGGCACTGTTCGCGCGCTATCGTCACGCCTTCCCGGCCGGCTATCGCGCGCATCATGCCCCGGCGCAGGCCGTCGCCGACATGGCGCTGGCCGATCGGGTCGCGGCGGGCGCGCCCTTCGCCATCGCCTTCGCGCCCTCACCGGCAGGCGGGCAGAATGAGATCAAGTTCAAGCTGTTTCGTCCCGACGCGCCGATGCCGCTGTCCGATATCTTGCCGCTGCTGGAGCAACTCGGCTTGCGCGTCACCGAGGAAAATCCCTACCTCATCGCCCTGCCCGAGCGGCCGGTCGCATACCAGGAATTTTCCGCCGACAGCGCCACCGGCGCCATCGACATCGCCCGCGACGCGGCCCGGCTCGAAGCCGCGTTCGCGGCGATCCTCGCCGGCACCGCGGAGGCCGACGGCTTCAACCGGCTGTTGCTCGCCGCCGGCCTCGATGCGAGCGCGGTCGCGGTGCTGCGGCTCTATGCCCGCTTCCTGCGCCAGACCGGAACCAGCTTCAGCCTCGCCTATATGGAGCAGACGTTGGCGCGCCACGGCGGCATCGCGGCGAAGCTCGCCTTGCTGTTCCAGCGCCGCTTCGATCCCGCGCGGCCCGACGGCGCCGCCGAAACCGCGCGCATATCGGCCGAGATCGAGGGCGATCTCGACCAAGTGTCGAGCCTCGACGATGACCGCATCCTGCGCGCCTTCCTGACCCTGATCCGCCATTCGCTGCGCACCAATTTCTTCCAGCGTCGGCCCTATCTCTCGGTCAAGCTGGCGAGCGCCGAGCTCGACCTGTTGCCGCTGCCGCGTCCGCTGGTGGAGATTTTCGTCTCGGCGCCGTGGATGGAGGGCGTGCATCTGCGCGCCGGGCTGGTGGCGCGCGGCGGCATTCGCTGGTCCGACCGGCGCGAGGATTTCCGTACCGAAATCCTGGGCCTGATGAAGGCGCAGGTGGTGAAGAACGCGGTCATCGTGCCGACCGGCTCCAAGGGCGGCTTCGTCATCAAGCAGCCACCGTCGGATCGCGCGGCCTTGTCGGATGCGGCGATCCGCTGCTATCGCACGCTGCTGGATGGCATGCTCGACATCACCGACAATATCGTCGGCGATACGGTCGTGCCGCCGCCCGCAACGGTGCGCTATGACGGCGATGATCCCTATCTGGTGGTCGCGGCCGACAAGGGCACCGCGACCTTCTCTGACATCGCGAACGGCATGGCGCTGGAGCGCGGCTTCTGGCTCGGCGATGCGTTCGCGTCGGGCGGCTCCGAGGGCTATGACCACAAGGAGATGGGCATCACCGCCCGCGGCGCGTGGGAAGAGGTGAAGCGCCATTTCCGCGAGCGCGGCACCGATATTCAGAGCACCGACTTCACCGTGGCCGGGGTCGGCGACATGTCGGGCGACGTGTTCGGCAACGGCATGCTGCAATCGCGCCATATCCGGCTGGTCGCGGCGTTCGATCATCGCCACATCTTCCTCGACCCCAACCCCGACGCGGAAGCCAGCTTTCGTGAGCGCGAGCGGCTCTACCAATTGCCGCGCTCGAGCTGGGCCGATTACGATGCGCGACTGATCTCACCGGGCGGCGGCATCTTCCCGCGCGGCCTGAAATCGATCCCGCTGACGCCGCGGGTGCGCGCGCGGCTCGGCATCGGCGACACCGCGCTCGATCCCGCCGCCCTTATCCGCGCCATCCTCGCGGCGCCGGTGGACCTCCTGTGGTTCGGCGGCATCGGCACCTACATCAAAGCCGCGAGCGAGCGCCCCGCCGATGTCGGCGACCGCGCCAACGATGCCTGCCGTGTCGATGGGCGCGACGTGCGCGCGCCGGTGATCGGCGAAGGCGCGAATCTCGGCGTCACGCAATTGGGCCGGGTCGAATACGCGCTGAAGGGCGGCCGCATCGATACGGACTCCATCGACAATTCCGCCGGCGTCGATACCTCCGACCGCGAGGTCAATATCAAGATCGCGCTCGACGCGCTGGTACGCGGCGGCACGCTCGGCGCTGGCGAACGGCACGAGATGCTGCACGCGTTGACCGACGAGGTAGCGGCGCTGGTGCTGGCGGATAATGACGCGCAAGGCCAGGCGCTGACGCTGGCCGAGACCGCGAAGCGCGAGCGGTTCGAGGCCGATGTGCGGCTGATGCGCGATCTCGAACGCCGCAAGCAAGTCGATCGCGCGGTCGATTTTCTGCCCGATGATGAGACCGTGGCGGCGCGCGCCAAATCCGGTGCCTATCTGACGCGGCCGGAATTATGCGTGTTGCTGTCGCATGCTAAGAATGCGCTGGTCGGCGCGCTGATGGCCAGCGACCTGCCCGACGATCCGCGCGCCGCCGCGGAGGTCTTCGCCTATTTTCCGCCGCGCCTCGTGGCGGCGCATCCCGATGCGCTGCGGGCGCACCGGCTGCGGCGTGAGATCGTCGCCACTGTCGCCGCGAACGAGTTGGTCAATCGCGGCGGCATCGCCTTCGCCAATGAGCAGATGGCGGAAAGCGGCCGCGATGCCGGCGATGTCGCCCGCGCCTTCGCCATCGCGCGCGGCGCCTTCGCGCTCGACGAGATTTGGACGGCGGTGGCGGCGCTCGACAATCGGGTCGCCGCGGCGACCCAGACCGAGATGCTGCACGCCTGGCGGCGGCTGGCGCGGCTCGCCACCGGCTGGCTGTTGCGGCGACGCCCGACGCTCGATGTCGCGACCGATATCGCCCGTTATCGCCCGGGCGTGGCGGCACTCGCCGCGCGGCTGTCCGACGCGGCGGCGCCCGAGGCCCTCGACGCCTTCGCCCATCGGCGCGACGCGCTGTGCGCCGAGGGCGTGCCGGAGCCGCTGGCCGCCCGCATCGCCGCCCTCGATCTGCTCGACCCCGCGCTCGCGATCGTCGAACTGGCTAGCATCATGGCGCTCGACCCGATCGTCGCCGCCAGGCAGTTCTTCGCCGTTGGATCGCGTCTGCGGCTCGATCCCATCGTCGCCAGGCTGCGCACCCTCCACGGCGCGGGGTTATGGCAGGGCCGCGCCGGCGAAAGCCTGATCGAGGAGCTTTATGTCGGCCAGGCGGCGCTGACCCGCCTCGCTGGCGGCGGCGATCTCGACGCGCTGCTGGCCCGGCGGCGCCTTGCCGCTAATCACTACTTCGCCATCGCCGACGAGATCGAGACGGCGCCGACGCCCGATCTCGCCCGCCTGCTGCTGGCGTGCCAGGCGCTGGGCGCGCTGGCCGCCACGGGAGAATAGATTGCGCTCCCCCATTGCACTTACCGACTATTGCCGCCATTTTCTATGATGGGCAATGGGGACGGATTGATGGAAGCGCTTCTGGGTAACGTTGCGGCACCGCCGAATGCCGCCGATCTGATCAAGAACGGCAATACGGCGAGCTTCATGGTCGATGTGATCGAAGGCTCGAAGGACCAGGCGGTCATCGTCGATTTCTGGGCGCCGTGGTGCGGCCCGTGCAAGCAGCTCGGCCCGGCGCTGGAGAAGGCGGTGAAGGACGCGCGCGGCGCCGTTCGCCTGGTCAAGATCAATATCGACGAGAATCAGGAACTGGCGACGCAGATGCGCATCCAGTCGATTCCCGCCGTCTATGCCTTCAAGGACGGACGCCCGGTCGATGGCTTCGTCGGCGCGCTGCCCGAAAGCCAGATCAAGCAATTCGTCGCCAAGCAGGCGGCCGGGGTCGCCGCCGGCCCCTCGCCCATCGACGAGGCGTTGGCAATGGCCAAGGAGGCGATCGCGGCCGGCGACCAGGCCCAGGCCGACGAGATCTATGGCCAGATCCTGGAGCACGAGCCGGAGAATGCCGAGGCGATCGCCGGGCTGACCCGGAGCGCCATCGCGCGTCACGATCTGGAGGTGGCCAAGGCGCATCTCGCCGATCTGCCGCCGGCGGTCGCGAGCCATGCCGAGATTCAGGCGGCGCGGGCCGCCCTGGAACTCGCCGAGGCCGGGCAGAAGAGCGAGGGCGAATTCGGCGAATTGGAAGCCCGGCTCAAGGCCGACCCGCAGGATCACCCGGCACGGCTCGACCTCGCCGCGGCGCTGTTCGCGGGCGGCCAGCGCGAGCGCGCGGTCGACGAGACGCTGGACCTGGTGCGGCGCGCGCGCGAGTGGAACGAGCAGGCCGCGCGCAAGCAACTGGTCAAATTCTTCGAGGCGATGGGGCATGCCGATCCCCTGACCGTGGACGCCCGCAAGCGCCTGTCCTCCATCCTGTTTTCATGATGCGTCGATGAGCAAGGGTCCGTTCGAGCCACGCTTCGAGGATTTGCCCGAACGGATTCCGCTCTTTCCCCTGGGCGGCGTGCTGTTGCTGCCGCGCGGGCGCCTGCCGCTGAACATCTTCGAGACGCGCTATCTCGCCATGATCCGCGACGCGCTGGCGAGCCCGCTGCGCCTCATCGGCATGGTGCAGCCGAAATCCGATGAGGGCATCGGGGCCGGAATCATTCCGGGCAATCCGGAATTGTGCCATGTTGGCTGCGCCGGGCGCATCGTCTCCTTCGCCGAGACCGGCGACGGCCGCTATCTGATCGAGTTGAAGGGCGTGGCGCGGTTCGGCGTCGGCGCCGCCGCGCACGGCGACCGGCCCTATCGCCTGGTCGCCGCCGACTGGACGCATTACGCCGGCGATCTCGATGAGACGCCGCAAGTCATCGACCGCGACAAGCTGACCGAGACACTGAGGCCCTATTTCCATCAGCTCGGCATCAAGCCCGACTGGCGCGCGCTGGAGGGGCTGATGGATGACCGGCTGGTGACCACCGTCGCGATGCTGGCGCCGTTCGCGCCCCAGGAAAAGCAGGCGCTGCTGGAAGCCGCCGACACCAAGGCGCGCGCGGAATTGCTGATCGGCCTCCTGGAAATGGCGGTGAGGGCCAATGCCGGCCCGCCGAGCCAGCTCAATTGATTGGCGTGATTTTGGCGCCATGAGCGATCTCGATCCCAAGCTCCTCGAAATCCTGGTCTGCCCGCTGACCAAGGCGACGCTGATCTATGACCGCGAGCGGCAGGAACTAGTCAGCGCCGACGCCGGCCTCGCCTACCCCATTCGCGACGGCATCCCGATCATGCTGGCGGACGAGGCGCGGCGGCTCGACGATGCCGAGCAAGCGCGCCATCAAGGCAAGCCCGGCCCGGCGTGATGGCAGGCGCGCGGCCGGTCGAAATCCGCCTCAAGCGCGCGGAAAAAATTCTCGAGATTCAGTTCGACGATGGCGAGACCTATCGCCTGCCAGCCGAATTGCTGCGGGTCGAAAGCCCCTCCGCCGAGGTGCAGGGCCATTCGCCCGAGCAACGCCAGCTCGTCGCGGGCGCGGCGGGCGTCGGCATCTCACGGTTGGAGCAAGTCGGCAATTACGCCATTCGCATCGTGTTCGACGACGGCCACGATACCGGCCTCTTCACCTGGCCCTATCTCTATGAACTGGGCCGCGACCGGGAAGCGCGCTGGGGAAAATACGTCGCGGCGATGGATCAGGCGGGATTGAGTCGGGAATAAAGTTGGCGAGCGGCCCGGACAGCAACGGCGTCGCCCGTATCGCCATCGGCATTGTCGCGGCCGCCCTGCCCTTCTTCGCTTATGGTTTTTTCATTCTCGATCACTTCTATCGCGCCGGCGGCCTGCTCAACGATGCGGGCTATCTTGCGCATATGATGTTCGCGGGCGGCCCATCGCTGTTGGTCGGCAAGGCCGTGCTGCTCGGCAATCCCAGCTTCTATGCGTTCCATGTCGCGCCGCTGTTCACGCTGACCTCGTTCGTGAGCGCGCCGGCGCCCCTTTCGATACCGCAATGGTTCGCGCTCTATGTCGGCGCCGGTCATGCGCTGCTGACGGTTGGCGTTTTCTGGTTCTTGACCGGGCCTTGCCGCATGCGGTCGCCGGGTCAGGCATTGCTCGCCGGCTTGCTGGCCGTTGGCTTCGGCTTCAACGGCATTGCCATCGGCATGATCAAATTTCCGCATTTCGAAATCCTGATCCCCGCCGCGATCATCTTGTTCCTGATCGCGTGGAGCCAGGGCCGCCTTATCCTCGCCGGCGTTTGGTTCGCGCTCGCGCTTGCGGTGCGCGAGGATGTGGGGTTCCAGATCGCGGCCTTACTCATCGTCTTGACCGCGCTCGACCATTGGCTCGGTGTGGCGGCGCGCGAGAAAGCAACGCTCGCATTCATCGCGGCCGGGTTGATCTATTCGCTCGCCATCGGCGGCGCGCAGCGCGCGATTTTCCCCGATACCTCGCTCCTGATATGGAATTATGTCGGCAACCCGCCCTTCGCGCATTTGTCCTGGCCTTTGGTGGCGACGCGCTTCTTCGGCTATTTCACCTATCGCAGCTACATCATGCTTCCGGCGGTGGTCGCGATTGTCTGGGCGATCGCCGCGCGCAACCCCTATATCGTCGTCGGCTATGTCGCGTTCCTGCCCTGGTTCGTGCTGCAGATGCTGGCTGTGAACGACGCGATCGGCACCATCCCGTATCATTACGCCTATCCCTTCATCATCGCGTCATTCTGGCCGTTGCTGGCGATGCGCCTCGCGGCACGGCGCGGCAACACGCCAATGAATCGCCCCGCCACACTGGCGGGCTTCGCGGCGATGCTGCTTGCTTCCTATATCGGCATCGGGCGGCAAGCGAACCCGAGCGGGGCCGATCCGTGGCTGGCCTTCACGAGTATTCCATCACTTTCCGAGGAACGCGCCGTCGATCGCGCCATCCGTGTTCTGCACGACGCGCACGGCGAACTCGGGCGTATCGCGGCGGAAGACGGTGTTGCCGCGCTCGCGACGGCGGATTACGCGGAGGCGGAGACCTTCTGGCCCCAACCGCCGCGTACCGCGGACACCGTGATCTATTTCCCGCGCGGCTATTGCGCCAACGCCGCGCGGGCGCTGATCGCGTCGGCGCGGCTCAACCATGTCTATACAATTGTCGGCACGCCGATGATTTTGGCGACCGATCGCGGCTTGGCCGACATGCCGATTCTGGCGCCGCTGCTAGCGCCGGTGAGCCGCGATTAGTCTACAGCGCCTCTCCCCGCACCAATCTCGGCAATTCCCCGACCATGCCCATCGCGTGACGCATGAAGAAATGCTTGAGCGGCGGGACACGTCCGACCGCGGCAAGGCCGAGATCGCGCGCCAGTTTCACCGGCGGGACCGAATTGGAGAACAGGCGATTGAGCGCGTCGGTCACGCCCGCCAGCATGAGGGTATCGACGCGGCGCCAATTCTCATAGCGCCGCAGGATGGCGGCGTCGGCCAGATCGAGGCCGAGGCGGCGGCCATCGATCAGGCATTCCGCCAGCGCCGCGGTGTCGCGAATGCCGAGATTGAGGCCCTGCCCCGCGATGGGATGAATGACATGCGCGGCCTCGCCGACTAGCACCAGGCGGTGCGCGGCATAGGCATTGGCATGGAGGAAGACCAGTGGATAGGACCAGCGCGGGCCCTCGACCGCGACCGCGCCGAGAAAATCGCCGAAGCGCGACGCGAGTTCGGCATGGAACGCGGCATCGTCCAGCGCCAGTAACGCCGGCGCGCTGTCCGCGCGCTCCGTCCACACAATGGAGGAGCGGTTCTCGGTCATCGGCAAAATCGCGAACGGGCCGGCGGGCAGGAAATGCTCGACCGCGATGCCGTGATGCGGCCGCTCATGCCGTACCGTCACGACGATGCCGATCTGCGGATAGGTCCAGGACACGGTCCTGATGCCGGCCGCCGCGCGCAACGGCGAATTCTTGCCGTCGGCGGCGGCGATCAGCTCGGCCCGCACGGTGTCGCCATTTGCCAGCGATAGCGTCGCGGCGGCGGCCGCCCGCTCGGCGCCAGCGACGCGCATCGGCGCGATCAGCCTCAAATTGGCCAGCGCACCCGCCCGGTCATGCAGCGCGCGGCGCAGGTCGCGATTCTCGACGATCCAGCCTAGTTTCTGATCGCCGAGTTCGCGATGGTCATAATGGAGGAACAGCGGCGATGAATTGTCGGCGACGCGAATCTCGTTGATCGGCTGCGCGCGCGCCGCTACCAGCGGCCACACGCCGATGCCGTCGAGCACCCGCATCGAGCCATAGGCGATGGCGCTGGTGCGGCCGTCGAAGGCCGCGCCAAGCATGGTCGCCGGGTCTTCGCGATCGATCACCGCGACGCTCAACCCGGCCGATGCGCAGGCGATGGCCAGCGTCAGGCCGTTGAGGCCGCCGCCGACCACGCCGAGTTCAACCGGGATCATCGCCATGGAAGCGAGGATGGCGGCTGGGCAGCACCCTGTCCAGCGTCCGCGCCGCGCCCGTTCCAACCCCATGCGAAAATTGCTCGTGCAATTGGGGTTCGTCGATGCTTTCTTAACGCCGTGCCGGCGGGCGGATCGGTCGGGGCGGCACGGGGGTGGATGGGCATGGCGCTGATTCTCGTGATCGACGACCAGGACATGGTGCGCTTCACCGTGAAGCGGATGCTTGCGAGCAAGGGGCACGAGGTGATCGAGGCGGCGAGCGGCGATGCCGGCGTCGCGCTGTGCCGCGCGCACGGGCCGGCGCTGGTGGTGACCGACATGATCATGCCCGACAAGGCCGGCGGCGAGACGATTCAGGAATTGCGCCAATCGGGGTCGCTGGCGAAAATCCTCGCAATATCGGGCGGCGCCGATCTCGACATGGCGACGCGGCTCGGGGCCGACGCGGTGCTGGAAAAGCCGTTCCGCGCCGAAGCATTGCTGGAGACCGTGGCGAGACTGATCGGCTGAGAAGGAGAGCGAGCCATGCCGGGATACGAGGATCTGTCGCGCACCCTGCCCGCGATCGAAACCACCCTCCACTATATCGACCCGCAAGCGCCGATCGGCGGCATCAACGATGTCGAGCGCGAAAAATCGACCTTCCGGCTGCTGCCCTACCAGACCGCGATCCGCGACATGCGTCCGATCGCGAAATCGCTGTCGCTCGACCGCACCGGCTTCGTGCTGGTGGAGCGGCTGAGCCGGGTGACCGATTTCTACGATCCGAAGCAGGTCGAGGAGATTTATTACCCCGAGATCGAGGCGATGATCCGCGAGCTGACCGGCGCCGATCGCGTGCTGATTTTCGGCACGCTGCTGCGGAACAATTCGCCCGATGCGCCGACGGTCGCCCATAAATCGGTTCATAACGCGCATATCGATTACGATCTGCGCACGGTGCGCGGTGGCGGACCGGCTGCTGCCCGAAAGCGACCGCGCCCGCTATGCCAACGGCCGGATCATGCTGATCAATATCTGGCGGCCGATCGTTCCGGTGGAGAGCTGTCCGCTGGCGCTGTGCGATTCATCCAGCATCGTGAAGGGCGACCTGGTCTATGGGCCGATCGGCGGCAAGAGCCAGGCCGCGGTGCCGGACCCGGCGGGCTACAATGTCGCCTACAATGCCAATCATCGCTGGTACTACGTCCCAGGCATGCGGCCGGCCGAGGCGTTCGTATTCCGGCTGTGCGATTCCGACACGGACGCGCAGCAATGGGCGGCGCACACGTCGTTCATCGACCCGACCAGCGGCCCCGGCGCCGCGCCGCGCCAAAGCATCGAACTGCGCACACTGGCGCTATTCGCGGGTTGATACGCGCGTCATTCCCGCAGGGACGACGCCGAAAATAAATTGGCGCATTACTTCAAGAGGCGACCCCCGTGAAGCTCAGCACCGACCGCATTCTCACCACCCATGTCGGCAGCCTGCCGCGTTCGCCCGAACTGTCCGCGCTGCTGTTGAAGAAGGACCATGGCGAACCGTACGACGCGGCCGACCTGACGCGGCTGGTGCGCGAGGGGGTCGCCGCCATCGTCGCGCGCCAGGTCGCGACCGGCATCGACATCGTCAGCGACGGCGAGACCGGCAAGGTCGGCTATTCGACCTATATCCATGAGCGGCTGACCGGCTTTTCCGGCGCCAACACCGCCAAACCCAATCTCGATGTCGCGCCCTATCCCGAATTTCGCCGCCGCATGGCGCTGATGACCGGCGCGCCCGGCATCGTGCGCATGTTCTGCACCGGGCCGATCGCGCTGCGCGACGGCAACGCGGTCAAGGTCGATGTCGCCAACATGAAGGCGGCGATGGCGGCGGCGAAGCCGGTCGACGGCTTCATGCCCGCCGCCTCGCCCGGCGTGGTGTCATCGTTCCAGCCCAACAAATATTATCCGACGCATCGCGCCTATATCGAGGCGGTCGGCGATGCGATGAAGGCGGAATATGATGCCATCGCCGGCGCCGGCATCGTGCTGCAGATCGATTGTCCCGACCTCGCCATGTCGCGCCACACCGGCTTTCAGGATTTGACCGAGGCCGAGTTCCTGGCGCGCGCGACCGAGCAGGTCGAGGTCCTGAACCACGCGGTGCGCGACATTCCGGCCGACCGCATGCGGCTGCATCTGTGCTGGGGCAATTACGAAGGCCCGCACGATCACGATATCGATGTGGCGAAGATCATCCCGATTGCGATGCGGGCCAAGCCACAAGCGATCTCGTTCGAGGCCGCCAATCCCCGTCACGCCCATGAATGGGCGGTGTGGCGCGACGCCAAGGCGGCGCTGCCCGAGGACAAGGTGCTGATCCCCGGCGTGATCGATTCCTGTTCCAACTATGTCGAGCATCCGGAGCTGGTGGCCCAGCGCATCGGCCAGTTCGCCGATATCGTCGGGCGCGAGCGCGTGCTGGCCGGCGTCGATTGCGGCTTCGGCACCTTCGCCGGCGTCGGCAAGATCGACCCCGAGATCGCGTTCAAGAAACTGGGCGCGCTGACGGCGGGCGCGGCCCTCGCCTCGGCGCGCCTCTGGGCGCGATGAAGCTCTATACCAAGGACAAGACCGAGCTGATGGATGTCGGCGCGGTGGAGCGCGACGGCAACGCGCTGCTGATCAAGGGCAAGATCTTCGGCACCATGCCGATGACCGCGCGGCTCAGCCCGGCGGAGGCGCGCCGCGGCCTGCGCCTGCTCAATCCGCGGCTGGTGCTGTTCCTGCTGACCTTTCTGTTCCGCAGCTCATAGAGGAGACGCGCATGGACCTGCAACTCACGGGCAAGAAGGCGATCGTGACCGGCGGCACGCGCGGCATCGGCCGCGCCATCGCCGAGGCGCTGGCGGCCGAGGGCTGCGGCGTCGCGATCTGCGCGCGCAACGAGGGCCAGGTCCACGAGGCGGTGGCGGCGCTGGACGCCACCGGGGGCAAGGCGTGGGGCCGCGCCGTCGATGTCGCGAACACGGCCGCGCTGGTCTCCTTCGTCAACGACGCCGCCGGCGCGCTGGGCGGCCTCGACATCTATATCTCCAATGTCAGCGCCTTCGGCCGCGGCAGCGACGAGGCAAGCTGGCGCCAGAGCTTCGAGACCGACATGCTCGGCACGGTAATGGGGGTGCAGACCGCGCTGCCGCATCTCGAGAAGGCGGGCGGCGGCGCCATCATCGCCATCGGCAGCGTCGGCGCGGTCGAGCCGGCGGCCAGCCATCCCCGCCCCTATCCCTCGATGAAGGCGATGCTGCTGCCGTTCATGAAGTCGCTGGCGGTGCATTACGCGCCGAAGAACATCCGCGCCAATGTCGTGTCGCCCGGCACCATCTATGTCGAGGATGGCGCGCATGGCCGGAATCGCCGCGAGAACCCGGCGGCCTATCAGGCGATGCTGGCGAAGAACCCGATGGGCCGCATGGGGCGCCCCGACGAGATCGCGAATGTCGTCGCCTTCCTGGTCAGTCCGCGCGCCAGCTTCGTCACCGGCAGCAACATCATGGTCGATGGCGGCGGCACCCAGCGCGTCCAGTATTGAGTGCGCGCCAACCTCTTTCCTTTCCGTTTTTCTCTCCCATATCTTTGCGGCGCGGCGGCCCCCACCCTGACCCTCCCCCGCTTGCGGGGGATGGAAGACCGCGAGGACCCGACCGGCGGAGGATAAGGCGTCGCATTTTTTTTTGCAGGAACGAAGCCAATTTTCGTTGGCGCGCCTCGCTTTTTCGGGCGAAACGAAGCCAATTTGCGCGCCGCGGCGGCCCCCACCCCTGCCCCTCCCCAAAGGGAGAGGGGTTCAAGAAGAGAGGCATGAACCGATGAGCAAGATCCTGATCATCGCCGAACATCTGGACGACCAACTCAATTCGAGCACCGCGCGTTGCGTGACCTGCGCGAAGGATATCAAGCCGGACGCAATCGACGTGCTGGTGCTCGCCGCCGATCCGGCCACCATCGCCGCCGAAGCTGCGAAGATCGACGGCGTCAGCAAGGTGCTGACGCTCGCTCGCGTCGAGAACGCGCACGCACTTGCCGCGCTGCTCGCGCCGCAGATCGTCGCAGTCGCGAAGAACGG
>Ga0208357_1000745_pt1 | contig 25201 bp, 25 predicted proteins | sample NGESurdeep092012_6_FD_184487 | JGI IMG/M metagenome (GOLD analysis project Ga0208357, IMG submission 184487) | Arctic peat soil microbial communities from Barrow, Alaska - NGEE Surface sample F52-2 deep-092012 (SPAdes) | ecosystem: Environmental > Terrestrial > Soil > Wetlands > Peat ...
ACTCGCCTTCCCTGCAACGATCGATGATCATGTTCGTTCTCTCGCGCGAATAGCCTGTCGACCGATTGGCATGGAACTCCGCGAGGCGGCAACGGCGCAAATAGAAAAGATGACCGATAAGAAGATCACCGCACTCCCTTATGAGCTCCGGGACGCACTGTATAAACAGGGCAGCATCGTTCCTTTAGATATCGTCGAGCAGCTTTCCTTGGCAAACCTCTACGGCTGGATGGCATATGAGATCTACGATGATGCGCTCGATGGCGATGGAGGCCACGCATCCATTCCCTGCGGTAATTTCTTTCTCCGTTCACTCACGGAAATCTACGCCGGGCTTGCCACGCATGCCCCGGAGATCAAAAAACTTTTTGCCGATACGATGGATCGCGTTGATAACGCGAATGCCTGGGAACAAAAGTACTGTCGCTTGGAAGTACACGACACGCCCCTCTGCGAACTTCCAGATTTCGGCGACTACCGCACGCTCGCCGACCGGAGCATCGGCCACGCGATGGGCCCGCTCGCCGAACTGCTGTTCGCCGGATACGGCACCGATTCAGAAGAGTACAAAAACTGCGAATCGTTCTTCCGGCACTATCTCATCGCCCGCCAGCTCCACGACGATGCACACGACTGGGTGGACGACCTCCTGCATCGCCGCGTGAACAGCGTTGCGGCCCTCGTTCTCACCCGTTTTAAAGAAAAATATTCCGAAGATGGGACGACCCCGAACGCGGCCATCGCCATCATACTTCCGCAGCTCCGTAAAATATTTTGGGAAGGGATCATTGATGAAGCCGTCAACACGATAATATCTCACATCGCACAGGCACGGCGCACGCGACAAAAATCCTCCCTTCTTGATCGCGTTGACTTCATGGAAAGTGAACTGCGCAAACTCGAGTCCGGCGCCCAACATGCAATAAAAGAGCGCAATGAGGCCCTCGTTTTTCTTAGCGATTATATGGCATAATGAGTGGGATATGAAATCAAAACGATTTGGAGCGGAAGGGCCACAACCCGAGGCGACCGCCGAAGAGCTCAAAGAACAGCTCGAAGCGGCGCTCGCGGAAAATATCGCCCTGAAGGCGGAGATCGCGGATCTAAAGATCGATTCCGTTACTGGCCTTCCTACGCGGCGCGAACTCGATAAGCGTATCGCCGAATCACGGTCAAAAGAAAAGATGAACGGAGGACAAGAAGGCGGCCCGGAAAAAGAGCTTTCCAATGAAACGGCGGTCCTCATGCTCGATATTGATAATTTCAAGGTGGTCAACGATCTCTATGGACATCCGAATGCCGACATCATATTGCGGGCGGTCGCGGATAAATTAAGAGAGATGTTCCGGAAAGAAGACAGCGTCATGCGCTACGGGGGCGAGGAGATCGCCGTCATTCTCCAAAAGACGGATGCAAAACGGCTCATACACAAGTTCTACGATTCCAAAGCGGGAAAACCCCGCCTGACGGTTAAAACGACGATCATACATAAAGGCAAAGAGGAGGAGGTTGAGGTGACGCTGAGTGGCGGCCTTGCGTCGTTCGGGCCGGACGGTGACCTGCATACCGCACTTACCCAAGCAGATGAAGCACTCTACGTGGCAAAAAATGGTGTTAAGACGAAAGATGGCAACATGGTGACGCCGGAGCGGGATCGTATCGTTCTCTATTCGGAGGACATGGGAAAAGAACAGGCTTCGGAAATGGAGCCTGCGGCCTAACTATTTTTAAAATCAGTTGAGGGAGCCCCAGATCGCCGGATCTATATCCCCGTCCAATTTGAAGAACATCACGCCGCGCAGGCCGTATTGCTTTGCGAGCGCCACTTTTTGCAGTTCGGACATGGCGTCGGGGAACGAAACAAAGAACGTGGTGGATGCGTTCGGGTTCACCGTGTCCAGTACCGCCGGCTCCGTGGATGAAACAAAAGATGTAAGATCAAGCGGCTCCTGGATGTATGTGGATGACGTGAAGGTAAAGCTCAATTCCCCCGCGTTGTCGCGCACCGGAGTGATGCCAAGCGAATCCGCGCGGTCCATCGCGCCGAAGTAATCCCACGCGCGCACCTCCTGATACGTCGTCACATCATTGTTCCATGAGACCTCGTATTCGTACCCGTACGTCGGAATGCCCAACATGATCTTCTTAGGGTTGATGTATTGGATCGCGTACTGAATGATCTTCGTCGTCCAGTCCGGATCCGCGACCGGCGCGTAAAGCTGTCCCTCGCCGCCCTTGCTCGCGTCAAGTTTGAGATCCGTCGTTCCCTGATCGTATGCCTCTAACCGTACTTCGTCGCAATATTGGTTGAGCACGCTGTAATTCTCGGCGTAGGTCAGGGTTGACGGCACGACCACGTAAACCGAGCTTGGCTGGTCCCGCGGCACAACAGAACACGTGAGCACTTTGTTCTCGGCATGAAGCCGGTCCGAAAGTCCCTCTATGAATAACGAATAATATGGACGCGTTGACGTGGACATCGCTTCGAAATCGATATCGATGCCGTTGAAATCATTCGCTTTTGCAAGTTGTGCAATGCTCGTCTCTTCCGCCTGACGGGCCTTGGCATTGGAAAGTAATTTATAGATGCCGCCCGTATCGAACCATGCGATCGTCGGAATGGCTTTGACGTTCGCCGATTGGACGGCGGATATCCAGCCGGTCCAAAGTCCCTTATTGATGCCAAGATCATCCTTGATGGTGCCCGTGCCCACGAGCTCGTACGAGAACGGGCTTACCTCGTTAAGCGAGTCAAGGTTAACCGCGATCTGCTGCTCGCCCGCGGTGCTCGTCCAGTACGGCACCCACGCGCCGTAGTAAAATGGGGCCTTCGCAGCCGCGGTCGTTGCCGCGAGCGCCAAAAATGGCATCGCGCCCATGACGAATCCGGCGACCGTCACTTTAATAAGAAATTTCTGCATGATCGGTTATTGTTTAATACAAATATAATCTCCTTTTCTAACGATAAAACCTTCCCGTTCGAGGCCGCCGAGGACTTTTATAAATCTTTCTGATGTAGCCGCAACAATTCTCAACACCTTATCAATGCTCATTTTATTCTTTTTCGCGGCCAGGATCGAGCGCACGATCTTTCCCCGTAGCTCCCGGTCGGATCCCGCAAAGGCGGTCTGTTTTTTATAGTGCGCGCTCCGGTGATTGGGGTTCACATGGTTCATCGGCGCGCCTGTGGCCTGCATCACTGCTCCGTAATCCATGAGCGCCCAATACCATTCCCGCGGATTCTTCTTATCAATGCTACTCTCGATATAACGTTCCAACTCCGCATCCGTTACCTTCCGACGTTTTGGAAAGAAAAAATGGATGAACACACGGCGGATGTTCGTCTCTATGAACACTTCCGGCTTGTTGAACGCGAACGCCATGAGCGAGCCCGATGTTCCCTTCCCAATGCCAGGCAACGTCTCAAGCACTGCGCGATCGCATGGCAATCGACCGTCATATTGTTTAACGACGATCTCCGCAGCGCGCTTCAAGAACATCGCGCGGCGATTGTAGCCGAGTCCCTGCCACGCTTTCAGCACATCACCATTTTTTGCCCGGGCAAGCTTGCGGAAATCCGGAAATTGTTTGAGAAATTTTTTATAGTATCCCTCCACGCGCGAGACCTGCGTCTGCTGGAGCATGATCTCGGAGACCAGGATCGCATAGGGATCCCGCGTGTGGCGCCATGGGAGCGCCCCACGCCCGGCGCGGCGGTAATGCGCCCGGATCGTCCTCTTAAAGTCGCCGACGGCCCTCATTTGAGACATTAAATCTATATTAACCGCCATTTGCGCTTTTGGGAAAGCGTATGGTATAGTGATTGCGATGTAAGTGTTCTTAGTAAGTTTCCACTGAGGAGAAGCAGGTCGCCTTACACATCATTAGCAATTGAATGGCTACAAAATTATACGTTGGAGGTTTACCGTACTCGACGACTCAGGACGAGCTCCAGACAGCGTTCGCTAAGGCGGGCGCAGTTGTGTCTACGAGCATCATCATGGACAAGATGACCGGCCGCTCGCGCGGTTTCGGTTTCGTCGAGATGGGTTCCGATGACGATGCGCAGAAAGCGATCGAAATGTGGAACGGCCAAGACTTCGATGGGCGCAAGCTCACCGTGAACGAGGCCAAGCCTCTCGAAGCCCGTCCTCCTCGCCGCGAAGGCGGCTTTGGCGGTGGCGGTGGCGGACGCGACTGGCAGTAAATCGCCGGTTTGTTAACCTCAAAAATACCCCCGAAGGGGTATTTTTGTTTCACTCGTAATCAGAGTAAAATCTATCTATATGGAGATTGCGCTTCTCATCATCATCGCCGTCCTCTTCGCCGCGATCGCGTGGCGGCTTTGGCGGCCCTCGGTGGCCAAGAAAGAAGACACAGGGGCTCTTGTTATTCTTCAAAACCAGATTCAAGATCAACAAAAGCAGATGCAACAGCAAATGCAGGAACTTACCAGGACCCTTAACGCGGGATTGAATAATTCTACGAACACCGTCCTCTCACAAGCCAGCGAAAACAATAAAATAATAAAAGATATAACGGGCGAAATTACCAAAGTAACAGAGGGTCAGAAACAGATCACCGCCATTACCGAACAATTAAAAAACCTTAACGATGTTTTAAAGAACACTAAGCAGCGCGGTATTTTAGGAGAATCTCTTTTGCAAAACACCCTTGAAAATGCCCTTTCTCCAGGGCAGTACCAATTGCAATATCCATTCAGTGATAATTCAAAGGTGGATGCAGTGATTTTTTATCAAGAAAAAGTGATACCTATCGACTCAAAATTCAGTATGGAAAACTATAACCGGCTCGCCAGCCCGACAATAACTGATGAGGAGAAAAAACGATACACGGATGCGTTGCGTGCGGATCTAAAAACTCGAATCGATGAGACCGCAAAATATATAAAGCCGAGTGAAAACACGGTTGATTTTGCATTTATGTTCATCCCTTTTGAAGCCCTTTATTATGATCTTCTTGTTAATAAGATCGGCATGACCGCTGAGCGCGACCTCATTCAATATGCAGGGGAGAAACATGTGTATCCCGTGTCCCCTACAACATTCTATGTTTATCTTCAAATGGTTATTCAAGGTCTTCGTCAAATGCAAATCAATAAGTCAGCCCAGCAAATCATTAAAGGGGTGGACGAACTTCAGCGTCATCTTAATAAATATGAAGAATACCTCGAAAAAATCGGTACTCATCTTCAAACAACCGTGAATGCACACACCACCGCTTCAAAGGAATTCGGCAAGATTGAAAAGGATATTTTAAGAATCGGGAAAATACCCGGAGAAACTCCTGCGCTCACAGAAGGATCCGAAGGGGAATAATACTAGCGCTTCCTTCTCCTCAAGAATGCCGGGATGTCCCACGCGTCATTGTCCTTTCCTGCCTGCTTTGCCGGTTCCGGCTTCTTATCCAAATTGCTCGGCGCAAGGTTCTTTTGCGCCATCATTTCGTCTGCCGATTCCTCACCACGGGCGTGGACGACGGGGGTCTTCGCGCTCGTGCCCGGTTCGCGCATAGGCGTGGATTGCTTGTTGACGATCATCGAGGCACCGCCGCTCGCGCTGGCCGATCCTTCGGCGGCCGCGCGGCCGAACATAACGCCGCCCTGCCTGCCCTCAAAATGTCCGGCGCCAAAGAGCGCGCCCGGCTGGCTGCCGTTGAAGCCTGCGGCTACGATCGTCACTTTGAGCTCGCCCGGCTTCATGTTGCGGTCGTGGTAAGCGCCGAAGATGATCCGCGCGCCAGGGTCGGCGGTCTGCGCGACGATCTTTGCCGCATCGTTCACCTCCGTCATCCTGAGATCGCGGCTGCCCGTGATGCCGAGCAACACCGCTTTTGCACCTTCGGGGTTCGTCTCGAGGAGCGGCGAATGGAGCGCGGCGTTGACGGCTTTCACCGCACGGTCCGGGCCGCTCGCTTTGCCAACGCCGACGATCGCGATTCCCGCATCCTGCATAATATTTTTCACGTCAGCGAAATCCACGTTGATGATACCCGGCATCGCGATGATTTCCACGAGACCCTTCAGCGCGTTGCGCAAAATTTCGTCGATCGCCTCAAACGCCTTCACGATCGGCGTATCCTTGCTGATGACGGTGAAGATCCGATCATTCGGCACGACGATGATCGCGTCCACTTTATCGCGCAACTTCATCAAGCTCTCATTTGCGATCCGCTCGCGCTGACTGCCTTCAAAGGTGAACGGCTTCGTGACGACCGCGATGGTGAGCGCGCCCGATTGCTTCGCCGCTTCGGCGACGATCGGCGTCGCGCCGGAGCCGGTGCCGCCGCCAAGTCCCGCGGCGAGGAACACAAGGTCCGCGCCCTGAACCGCTTCTGTGATCTCCGAGCGATTCTCTTCCGCAGCCTGGCGGCCAAGATCCGGATTCATGCCGGTTCCCAATCCACGCGTCAAACTTTTTCCAATATACAATTTTGTCTTGACGTCACACTCATCCAAATCCTGATGGTCTGTGTTGATCGCGATGAAATCAACGCCGCGCGTGAAATCCTTCGCCATGCGCGCGACTGCGTTCCCGCCGCCGCCGCCGATGCCGATCACCTTTACGTTTGCTGATAACGGCTGAAACTTCTCACCTTGTTTTCTCGGTCTGCTGCTGCTCCCCGACCGATGTGCTTTGCGCTTGGCCTTTTTCATATTAGTTCATGGAGTTTTAATGTTTCTACAATGGTAACAGAAATGACATCAATGGTTAAGTGCCAATTACGGCGTAAAATAGCGGAAGAACTTCTTGAGGCCGGCGCCCGACGGCGTCCTGTCCCCGCCCCTGCCCTCGCTCTCCATTCCCCATAAAACAAGGCCAAAAGCGCTCACGAACTCCGGGTCTTCCAGATACTCCTTGAATCCACCGCCACGCCCTTCCCACTCATCGGCAAGCGTGAAGCCGATCTGCGCCGCCAACTTCATTTCTTGCTTGACGAGATCCGTAAGGCCCGGCAATTTCGCGCCGCCACCGACGAGCACCACGCCACCGGGCAGTTGTCCGAATTTCTCCATGAGCTTCAGCTCGTTGTTCACGAGATCAAAAATTTCCTCAAGCCGCGATTCCACGATCTCCGCGATGAACTTGCGCGAGACGGAACCCTTCGCGTCGTCGGCAAACTTTTTCATATCAACCGATTCCTTCGACGGCACTTCCTTTGAATATGCATATCCGTAATGGATCTTTATTTCCTCCGCCGCGTCAACAGGAACTTTCAACCCCACCGCGAGGTCGTTTGAAATATTTGCCGCGCCGACAGGGAATTTTGATACGCCGACCAGACGATCCTCTTCGTATACCGCGAGTCCGGTCGTGCCGAATCCGAGATCTACGATCGCGGTGCCGAGATCGCGCTGGCGTTTGGATAGCGCAGCCTGCGCGGCGATGATCGGACCATAGCCAAGGCCGCTGATGTCGCCGCCAGAAAGTTCGATCGCGCGGATGAGCGTCTTGATATGCGGCGCAAACGCATCAATGATCAAGCTCTGCACTTCGAGACGGCTTCCGGAGAGTCCGAGCGGGTCGAGGATATCTCCCACGCCGTCCACCATATATTCCTTCACGATCGTGTGGACGATAGTGCGATTCTGTGGGAGGTTCACCGCCTGGCTTGCACGGACGGCGCGGTCCATGTCGTCCTTCGCGATCTCCGCGTCCGCGCGCGAGACGGCGACGATGCCCCGCGAGGTCTGCATTTTGGCCTGCGGCGTGCCAATGCTCACATAAATATTGCGCAACGCCGCCTTTGAGATCTTTTTAACTTCCGAAAGCGCGCGATTGATCGCCTGCGAGGCCTCGCCAAGGTCAACGACAGCGCCTTTACGAATACCAAACGACGGCTCCTCCCGGGCATACACAATAACGGGCTTGGCGTTGCGGCATTCCGCCACTACAATTTTGAGTGACGAAGTTCCCACGTCCAATCCCGTGATGAAATCCCCGCCTCCACCGATTCCCTTGAGCTTCATATGCTCTCATTCTATCAAGAAAACCCGGCTAAAGGAACTGTGTATACCTTACCGGTCAACGTTGGCACGGAACCTCAATTTGACATTCATAGAGCACCGAGTACTATGGATATCAAGCTGGCAAGATGACGGGTGCCGCGAGCACCATTAAACAAAATCCGCTTGAAAGAGCGGTTTTTGTTTTCTTGCTTATAGTTTCGCCAAAATCTTTTTCTCCAATCCCTCCATTTTCACTATATCTGACTTCTTTTTATGATCGTATCCAAGCAGGTGCAGGACGCCATGCAGTAATAGACCTTTCGCACGCCCCGGCGATTTTTTTAGAATGTCACGGTTCAGGTAGACTTCACCCAGATATCTCTTTTTTGTCTCGGGATGTGGAAAGTGCGCGGGCTCGGGGAATGAGAGCACATTCGGCTCCGTACGCTGCTTTATAAAGCGCGCCTTCAGTGCTGCGATCTTTACATTGTTCAAAAGTATAATATCCAAAGTCGCGCCGTGAATCTTGAGCGTCTTCAGAATCTTTTGCGCCAGGCGCGAAAGCTTAGGCTCGTTCCACATCGCGGATGACGTCCCCCACTGCCTTACCATCGGCGCGTCCTTTTGCGAGCTTCATCACTTCTTTCATGATCGAGCTAAAGTCATTCGCACCATTCTCTTTTGCCGCCTTCACCATTGCGACGATCTCGTCATGCGAAAGCTCTGCGGGTAAATATTCAAAGAGCACTTTCAGATCACCCTCTTCTTTCGCTACCAGGTCGTCGCGCTTTCCCTGCTTAAAGAGCTCTATCGAATCCTTGCGCTTCTTGGCTTCTTTTTGGAGGATCGTTATCACTTCTTCATCGCTCAACGTTGCCTGCGGATCCTTCAGCGTCTTTTCTTTCTGCGCAGGGTTCAAACTGGCGAGAGTAAAACGCAACACCTCAAGGCGCGTCTTATCACCGCTTTTCATGGCGGCCTTCATGTCATCGTTTATTTTTTGGAAGAGGGGCATTTATATCAAACCAAGCTTCTTCTGGCGTTCCACATCGGCCTTCTTTTCCTCGCGGTGGATCGCCGAGGAGCGGCGCTTGATGCGGCTGATCGTCCGGGTGTGGAACTTGCGATGGCGGACCTCTTTAACGATGCCGCTCCGCTTCACTTTGCGCGTGAAGGTATACAAAAGCGACTGGCCCGACTCCCCTTCTTTCTTCCGTGCTTCTATTGCCATGGAAGACAGTATATCCAATAAGAAGCACCTTTGCAAGTAGACGAGGACGAGTGCCTAAAAATCATTAAATATCGATTAAAAACTTTTTGACATTCGTACTGCGCGACGTATCCTTAGTGGCATGATAAAAACAAAAAGGAAGGGTGATGAAATGGTCACGAAGGAAATGTTCCAGAAAGTCTTTCATAAGGGAATCGGCGATCTTGCGATCCTTATTAACAAGAGCTTCGTCGGGATAGAATCCCGTATGGCTAAGCAGGAGGACCTGCTTGAACTCACGAGGCGAGTGGATAAATTGGAAAAATATGCGGAAAACCGTTTTGACGATCTTGCGCGCGAATTGAGAGAGATCCGTCACGAAATTAAGGAGGTGGACACTCGCGCAGATGTCGTGGATTTACAACTCCGCGTCAATAAACTAGAGAAGAAAATGGGCATGTAGAAATAAGTGCACGGTTATTTCTGCCGCTTTTTTATTTCCTCCGCCAGCTTCTCCAGTGGCACGGCTTCCTGTAAACCGTTCACGAGGTCACGGACGATGATGCTGTTCTCGTAGATCTCCTTCTGGCCAAGGATCAGCGCGAGCGCGATCCCTTCACGGTCCGCCACTTTCAACTGCGCGGCGAGCGATTCCTTCGAGAGCGACTCGGACACCAAAAATCCGCGGCCGCGAAGATCCTTCAAAATAGCGAACGCTTTTTTCTTGGCAAGGTCGCCCGCGTGCGCGAGGAATACGCGCTTGCCGGACTTCCCATTCATCGGGATCTCCTTGGCGCGCATGACGGCGATCAGCCGCTCCACGCCGCACGCGCCGCCGACGGCGGGCGTCAGGTGGCCACCGATCGTTTCCATAAGATAGTCGTAGCGGCCGCCGGCAGGCAGGGCGCCGATCTGCGCCTCGGTCCCTTCGGCGTACATCTCGAACACCGTGCGGCTGTAGTAGTCCAACCCGCGCACCAGATGATGGTCAAGCTCGTACGGAATGTTCACTTCGTCCAGATATTCCAGCACCAATTTGAAGTGCGCGCTGCAGGTCACGCAGATCTTGTCGAGAAAATTCGGCGCTTTCGCTTTCAGCTCGACACACCCGGGTTCTTTGCAATCCAACAGTTTGAGCGGGTTGACCTTCAACCGGCGCTGACAATCCTCGCAGAGCTGTTTTTCATGATTCTTATAATAGGTCGTGAGCTGCTTTTTATAGATCGGGCGGCAGATGCGGCAGCCGATCGAATTGATCTTTACAAGCGATCCTTTGATCTTGAGCTCGTTCAGTAAGTCCCAAAAAAATGCGATGATCTCCGCATCGTAGATCGGATCATTCACGCCGCCCAGCGTCTCAAGATTGATTTGAGTGAACTGCCGCAGGCGGCCGAGTTGGGGACGCTCGTGGCGGAAGAGTGGTCCCATCGCAAACAGTTTCTGTGGCTGGCCAAGCCGCGAGAGCCCGTGCTGCATGTACGCGCGCGAAATGCCCGGCGTGTATTCCGGCCGCAGCGCCAGAAAATCGCCGCCCTTTGTTTTGAGCGTATACATCTCTTTTTGCACCACGTCGCTCTCCTCACCCGAGGTCTTATTATAGAGCTCCGCGAACTCAAGTATCGGGGGCTCGATCCGTGAGAATCCGTATGAAGTGGCGAGTGATCGCGCCACGCTCTCGATTTTATCCCAGTAGGGCTCGTCGGAGGGCAGCACGTCGTGCATCCCTTTCGCCGACTGGAAGGTGCGAATCACTTCCTTAGGTTCCCTAGGCTTTTCTTTTTCTTGTTTAGGTGTGGGCATAATGATCGCTACTGATATTGAGGAGCGCTGAATATTTTGATCGCGTTGAGAGGCCAGAGGCGGAAGCGCACGAGTCCCACGATATCACTTGCCGGGAGCGGACCCCAACTGCGGGAGTCATAGCTCACCGCGCGGTTATCGCCCATCATAAAGTACGAGCTCGATGAAAGCGTGACGGTCTCATCCCCCGCCGTGATCGTGCCCGGGGGCAGATAGGTCTCGTTCAACACGAATCCATTCGGGTTCTGCTTGTTCTCGATGGTGACCGTGTTGTTCTTGATGATCACGGTCTCGCCGGGCAGGCCGATGACGCGCTTGATAAGATAGGTGGACGGGTCGCTCACATCATGGAACACCACGACCTCACCGCGCTCCGGCGGCCGGATGCGGAAGGTCAGTTCGTCGGTCAGCACGTAATCGCCGTTGGAGAACGTGGGAACCATGCTCGTACCGCTCACGAGGAATGGCTGCACCAAGAATGTCCGGACGATGAACACTGCCGCAACGGCAATGATGGCGATCTCCAATACCTCAAGCAGCGACGCGAAGAACTTTCTCATGGGTTAAGTGTACTCATTATATAGAAGATGTAATACAATAATCAAGCATGGATCAAACACTCATTATCGGGCTCGGAAATCCCGATCCGGCACTCGAGAGCACCTACCATAACGTGGGCACCCTTGCGGTGCAATGGATCGCAGAGCACGCGGATGTGGATGGGCCCGGAATGCCCGCACTAAAGTTCCGTGCCCACAAAGATATTTTTGAATATGCCAAGACGAGAGACGGCATACTGATCCGGCCGCTCGTCTTCATGAACGAATCAGGTCGGGCGGTAAAGGATGCGATGCATGTTTTCGGGGCGAGCACAAAAGATATCATCATCATCCACGACGACAGCGACATCCCGGTCGGCGAGTTCAAGCGTGCGGAGGGTGGCGGTTCGGCCGGACACAACGGCATTAATTCCATCATCGATCACCTCCATACCGAGGACTTCGCACGCATCCGCATCGGCATCCGGGAGAAGGACGAGGGGCACCGCAAAAAAGCCGGTGACTTCGTATTGTCACCCATCACCCCCGCAGACAAAAAAACCTTCGAGGAGGTTTTCGGAAAAATAGCCGTGTCGTTGCGGGGCTAGAATGATCTTCCCAACGGGAACGTCATGGAGAACGTATATCCGCTCCCTCCGGTGTTCTGTTGGATGTTAAGCAGTGGAAGGGTCACTGTGCCGAAATGCGGATCGTTCTGGATCGCGTTCTTGAATGAAGCGATGTCACTCGTCGTCGGAGCCAGCCCGGAAACGAGGATGGGCGTGCCCGCTGATTGGAAGGAGATCTGATTGATGTTTATACTGTTCGCCGATGCGATGGTGTTGATATCGGCGATCAATAGATAATTATTGCTGATCTGGCCTTCGGCGTTCGCCGCCAGCGCGACCGACTGGTTGAACACCGTCGAGGAGGCCTCAAGGGCCCCCACCTGCGAGGCCTCCGCGCCCGCCTGCGTGAACGCCGACTCCGCCTCGATGCCGGAACGTATCGTATTCAAGAAACTGTCGGCAAGAATGAGCACGATGACGAGGAATCCCAATACCGTGGGGACGAGCACGCGCCACAAGTTCATAAAATTCACCAACCGCTCCTCGTGGAAAGTATCAAGGGCGCCGTCGCCGGAGAGGTTGATCTCTTTATCCCTCATGTTCGCGTTGATCCCCCGCAAAGCGCATCCGAGCGCCACGAACCACTCCGGAGACGCTTCTGTTCCCGCTGGCATGGCCAAGGGAACGACCGGCAGCGGTATCGATGCCGCAACCGCTTCCGCCGCTTCCTTCTCAAACGCCACCGCGGAAATGACGACCCCGGCGAGCGGATCGGGCCACCGCTGGCCATAAAAATTCACCACCTGCCTCAGGCTTGCCGCAAGAACATCCTCGAATTTTTTCACCGATATCTGTCCTTTCTCGTCGGCAATATCGCCCCACTGGTTTGCATATTCAAAATACAGATGGCCTTTCCGCACGATGAGAAAGTCTATTCCGGAATTGTCGATGTCGAGCAAAAGGTACGACTTGCCCGCCTGCATCTCCGTCGTTTTTTCACGTATGTAGCGCACGAGCGCGAGCGCGCGGGACTCTACACCAACCGTCACAAAACCTCCAGCGTAGAGTGCCTGCACCATCTCATCCACAATGCCCTTATCCGCGAACGCGGCGACGATCTCCAGCCGGAGGCCCGACTCGTCATGCCCCAAAAGCTGCCACCCGTAATACATATGAGCTACGTCCGCCGGGGAGACCATCTGCACGTTCAGGCCGATCGCCTTATCAAGATCGTCGCCTTCTGCCATGAGCGGCAGCGTGAACACCTGGCTGTACATATTGACGGAGCTCAAAGAAACGATGACGTTCATCTTCTTATCTTTCTTCCGCCCAGACGGCACCTTGGAGCGCAACTCCTTGAGCGCCGCGCCGAACGCGGCGGCGTCAAGTATCTTTCCTTTTTCAAGCACGCCCGGCGCAAGGCGCACGGCCTCCGTTTTCCATTTGCCCCCTTCGTCATAGACGAACCGCAGCACCTGATCGCTCACCTCAAGGCCGCCGGCGGTCGAGCGGATCCGTAGGATGGAAAGTAATTTTTGAAAATACGATTTGATGAGTTGCATGGGATCTTATCAGATGATCTATTGAACCTCGGTCCACGAGACGATGTTGATCGCCCCCGTGGAAGCATTCTCCGAAACTATGATTTGGATCTTTTTTGTATGAAAGCTGACGGTCGCCGCGGAAAGGATCGTTGCCTCTCCCGACGCGGGCGAATTCTGCGTCACCGTAACCTCTGCCGTCGTGGATGTGCCGACAGCCACTGAATATCCCGATGGGTTGGAAAATTGTGAATCCCGATCGAGCTGCAGTAGACCGTCCTCGGCGCCCGCCGTCGCTGCGGATTCCGCGTTGAACGCCGCCGCGACGCCATATCCCGTATCCAATGACGTTACCGCAAAGAACGCGATCAGGAGTCCCGCCACCGTGACGATTCCTCCGATGAACAACACAACAGCTAAAAACGTCTGGCCCTTGTTAAAGGATAGATGCTCCATCCCTATTATTATACCCTATGATCCCCTAGGATCAGTAGATATAGATGGCGTTGAACTTGGTGGCGGTCGGCGTTGTCGCGGTGGCAGCACATTCATCAATGGTGACGGTATTCAAAGCGGAGACATACCCTTGCCAAGTGACACCACTCCCGGGGTTTTTCTGTGGCATGACAAACACCGAACCCGTGGATGATACGGCACCCGTGATCGTGACGGTAGCTGTATTACAAGCACCAAGCACCATTGCTGAACCGCCTATCGTTGACGCAGTTGATGCGCCGGAAGTTATATTCATAGATGCCGCGGTGATGTTTCCGGTGCTCGTCGTGTTACCCAGCGCGGAGAAGGAGAATGCCGCCGCCTGGTTGATCGCGGGCGCGCCGTCGGAGCGCATGAAGGTGGTCGCTGAACCGTTGACGGCGCTCGTGCCGATCGAAGCGCTCGGGTTAGCGCCGCTCGGGGTCGACGGCCACGCCGTGATGCAGTTCGCGCCATTGATGCAGTAGGCGGCAGCGCTCGAAGATCCGTTTACCGTAAGCGGGAAGGAAGGCGTTGACGTCCCGATGCCGACTTTGCCGGAAGCACTCACGTCAAAATACACGGAGTTCGAACTGCTCGTGATCTGGAAAATATCACCCGTTTGCCCCGCGGCCCCCAACATTTGGAAACCGATCGTCGAGGTATCCCCTCTCTCGTTGAAATACGAAGTTCCCCCGCCATTCGCAAATTGTAAGTACGCAGCGGTTTGTGTCGGGTCTTGATAATACTGCGAATTCACAACATTGGTGCCTATGATGCCGCTTCCGCTGCCTACCGTCAAAGTTCCAGTTATGCCGACGTTGCCATTACTGCCAATGGTAACCCGACTTCCATACAGATAGAGATTCGGAGATGACGTGCCGGCATCCACCGAAATGGTTGGCCCCGCGGTATAGCTGTTTGAAAAAATCAGAGTAGGAGCGGTAGAATAATTATTTATTTGCACATTACCGCTCTGAGTAGTAAAATTGCCTCCCACACTCAGTGCATTACCTGATATGGGCGCCGTCCCGATGCCAACGCCACCACCGTTATAATAGATGCCAGTGCTCGTCGTGGTCCACTGGCTTGATCCGCCACCACCGCACGTTCCCCCGCATGTGATGTTGCCCGTGGCGTAAATATTGCCGACTACCGTGAGCGGTGACGCCGGCGTCGTCGTCCCGATGCCGACGAAGCCGTATCTATTAACGGAAAGATATTCCGTCATAGGACATCCACCGCTGCAATCACCAGAGATGGAGATCCTTTCGTTCGCCGTATTGACGGAAGAACTCGGCACCGAAATTTCGAACCGTTCGCTCTGATCATCGACCCTAAAGCCAATTGCGGGACTCCCCACACCGCTGGCTCCGTCATATCCTACCCGAATACCGGTGCCATAGTTAGCGCCATTGTCATTATCTCTTACTAAAAGCTGTCCGCCATATACATCCAATGAGCTCAGTGGATTCGACGCTCCGATGCCGATGAAGCCGCTTGTGGCAATCACGAGAGTCGCATAGGCGTCCGCGCGGGCGTTAATGTCGATATTACCGGCGCCCCAGTCGGAAATTATAAAATCACCGGGGTTATCGTTCACGAGAAATGTGTTGGCACCACCAGGTTCAACACCCAGAACACCAAAGCCGCCTGTGTTATTCCCTGAGTCATAAATTAAAAGATACGTCTCATTGCCGTCGCCGGTGGAACTCGCACCGATACTGACCGTGCCAGGAAAGTCATATTCCCCACCACCCGTATTGTCGCCAAATTCGCCTTCGGAAACGTTCGCGGCGCTTATCAATGAACCACCAAGGCCGCTCGCCGAGATAGTGCCTGTCACGTTAAGGTTTCCGCCAATGTAAACGTTGTTCGAACTATCGGTGCCGATCGCGCCATTGCCCCCGGAAGGATTCTGCGTTGGGCCGTTGAACGCGGATGCGCCGAGTGTGGACCAAAAGAATATCCCGACAAGGAGAACGCCGGCCGCGATCGCGAAGATGTGGATTTTTTTAAACGATGGCGGCTGGTTCATTGCTTCATTTTAATGACGATGAGGCCGTGGAAGTTGAGGTCGGGGTCGGGGGTTGCTGCGTGGGAGCGCCGTTCGGCTGCTGCGCCGCGGCACCCGCCGCCGGATTCGCCATTGCTTCCGCCACACTGCTCGTGCTCGAGAGTCGCGTCCACCAAACGATGTCCTGGGAGTTGAAATACACCGCGTCCGACGGTCCCCACGCCACCTGGCTGAACGGATATACGCCGGCGGTTGCCTGACCTTGCGCGTTCGTGCCGCTCTGGAGGAACCACGGATCTTCTATATGCGGCGAAGGAGACCAATCAAGTATGCCGAAGTACACCGCGCCCGTAGAAAGGTATACTGCGGAATACGGCGAAAGCGAAGCGCCGTTTGTCGGCGTGCCGCCGCTCACGTGCGTTCCAACCAGAACGCCAACGCCTATCAGAAATGCTGCGACCACGACGATTATAATGATAGCGGTACTCTTTGAAAGGTGCATATTTTTTAATTAATTATTTATTTTAATTATACCTTAATCCGCCGTCACGATGAGATGCCCGACGGGACCTTTGGATGGACCGCCGCATGACCCGCAATAGAAGGTGAAATCGCCGACCCCTGACGCCTGGAATTGGATGGTCTGCGTCTTTCCCTTTGCGATCGGATCGTTGAAGTGATACTGCGGCAGAGTGAACGCGTAGTTCGCATCCACGGCGGTCATTTCAAGATTCACCGTATCCCCCGTTTTCACGATCACCGTATTTGGGGAATACGCGCTGCCGTCAATGCTGATATTGAAACTGCGGTAACTCACATCTCCGGATGGACTTCCCGGGCCCTGCACCACGGGAACGGCGACGTTCGAAGGAGTGCTTGTCGAACCCTTGTTGGGGGCAACGGTGCCCGCGGGAACCGCCGCTGTCGTTGAAGACGTCAGGGCGGCCAACCTGGCGAGCGGTGTGCTCGTGGATTGTGCCCGGTTTGAAGGCTGGGTTGCATTCGAAACCGCACCGCCTTTCCCATGCAATGCATATACGATGATCACGACAACAACGATCAGTACCACCACTCCGACGACGACCTCTATTATTATCTTCTTCTTCTCATCCATAAAATTATTATAGCATTCCCTCTATTAATAGATCGTTCGCCAAGCGACCGTTCCCGACGCGTTCGAGGCGCAGAGATAGAGGTCATCCTTTGAACCGCCGTTGTTTGCGAACCACAGCGTCCCGCGGATGGAGGTGCTGCACGTCGGCTCGGAAACGCCGGTCGGATTGAGGCGGAAGCCGCCGTTCACTTCCAGTGGCTGCGAGGGGCTCGTGTCCCCGCTCCCGATCCCGACATTGTTCCCGCTGAAGTTGATGACACCATTGATGGGATTCCAATAATACGTGGAGTTTCCCAAGGGCTCTCCTCCCGCCGACGGCAGGACGCTCGTATCAAACGTCGCGGCGGAAACATGTTCCACCGTGGATTGAAAGAGTTGGCTGAACGCCTGCTCCGCGTTCAGGGTGTTGTAGGCCATCGTGAACGAGACGCTCACCGTGTCGTGCCCCGGAGGATTCGTGTTGCGCGTGAAAGAAAGATTTGTGACGTTCACTTTCGGCGACGTGAGCGCCTGCAAAGTTCCGGTCGCCGTTTGCTGCAAATACACCGTCCCGCTCGAGAGCGTGATGTACGACGGATCGAGCGACGAGCTCGCTACATAGAATACCAGCGTGGATGGCGTAGAGGTAGGAGTGATCACGCTTGCCGACTCCACATAATATTGCACCTTCTGCAAGAGGAACTGGCTCTCCTGATTCACCGCCTGCGAGGAGGACGACTGCGCCTGTATCTGGAGGATCACCACCAGTATGCCAATGAATGCAACGATGATCACGGAGAAGATCGCTATCGAAACCAGCATTTCAACCAGCGTGAATCCTTTCTTGTTCATTACTATTGATTATATCATGCTCGCACGATCACTTGCTCCAGTTCACTTGAATGCCCGTCACCGTGGGTGTTGCTGACCCGGTCTGGTCGGTGGAGAGAATGGCGCGGTAGCGGAAATATCTTCCGTTGAGCACGGGGTAATTGGTGAGTGGGACCGGGACGCCGGGGATGCCGGTGTACGTGGTGGCCGAAGTGCCGTCGGGGCCCACAAAATTCCACGGGCCGCTTGAGCTGCTGGCTACGGCGAACTGGAACCCGACCGCGGTGGACGACGGCGCGGAGCCCTGCCACGTCACCGAGTTGAGCTGCGCCCCGCTCGTGACGCCCGTGTCGAACGTTGCCGAATCAAGCGTGCCCGTCGCCTCCACTCCGGCGGCGGTCCACGTGGTCACGACATCGTATTGAGACGTGCCGCAATTAGACGTGTTGCTACAATTGAACGATATCCAGCCGAGCGTGTCGTTCCATGCCCATCCGGAGAAGACTCCGGTAGAAGGATTGATGACAACCTGATACGTCGGACTCGACGGACACACCCATGTCGATCCGCTCAACGTGGAACCTCCGCCGGATGAGTTGCCACAGAACGAGATCCAGCCATACGTGTCGTTCCACGCCCATCCCGCGAGGTTACCACTGCCGTCGTTGCTCACGCCGTAGTTACTCGTCCCGCAAATATTCCCGCCTGGAGAGGTAGTGCAATCCAGTGAGATATTTCCCGCCGAGGAGCTGGCGTATCCGGTAAGCTTTGTGGCTGACACAATAATATTGTGCGTGTCGTAAAAATCCATCCAGCCGATCGCGTCATTCCACGCCCAATGTTGGGAGGATGAGGAGCTGATGTTCGTGCCGCCGGTGGCGGTGCCGGCACCGCCGACGATAGCTATGCCAGTAGGTTCATCACCATCAAAAATTGCGTTGCCGAAGGCCCCTTCGATCGTGCCGGTAGAGGAAAATTCGTCGATCGTCACATTGTTTCCGTCCGCCGTCCATACATTGCCGTTTGCATCAACGGCATCGGCAAAACCATAGGAGGGGGTGTAGCCGGTGGTCTGATTTTCATACGCGCCGGCAGTAGAGAACTCCTCGAGGCGGTTGTTAGACGCATCAACCACCCAAATATTGCCGCTTGCATCGAAGGTGATGCCGGTTGGATTGTAGAGATAGCCATTACCGGTGCCATAAGACCCGAACTGGAAGTGATACGCATACGTGGTGCCACTCGCGATAAACTCCTCGACACGATCATTGCCATCATCCACTGCCCAAAGATCGCCGCTCGAATCGAAAGCCAGGCCTTCGGGAATATTGAATTGGCCAGTGCTGCTGCCGTAGGACCCAAACTTGCTCATATACGTGCCGGTAGCGGAGAACTCCTCTATGCGATTACTGCCTTGGTCTGAGATTAAGATGTCGCCACTCGAGTTAATGGCGATGCCGTGTGAATTCTCAAACTTTCCATCGGTGGTGCCGTAGGATCCAAAAAGAACGCTCTCAGTCGTGCCGGTGGCTGAATATTCCTGGACTTTTTCTTCGTTATCCACCCAGAGGTTTCCGCTCGGGTCGATGGCGAGAGTGACAGGGTTGTCTATTCCTACGGTAAATCCGCCTTCGTAAGTTCCAGTGGCGGAGAATTCATCAAGCTGGTTGCTGAACGGAACCGCCACCCAGATGTTGCCAGCACCAGCGACGAGGTTGTTATTGTTCGTCGTGAACATGTAATCGCTCGACGTAGCGACGAGTCCGTCGGAGCTCACGACCTGGTAGTGATACGTGGTCGACGGCGTAAGGCCGGTCAGGGTTACTGAGTGGGCAGTGACGTAACTGCTGTTGTAAGTGGAAGAATTGGTATAGGTCGTGCTCGTGCCAAAGTTCACCAAGGAGTCGGCGCCCAGGTTTGTGTTCCAAGTGACGACGGCCGTAAGAATACCGGGAGAGGAAGTGGCATTCGAGATCGCGGCAGTGGAAGATGCATACGCGACGATGATGCCGAGTTGTTCCCCCGCCGTCCCGCCATCTGTCATCTTCCCGGTAAAATTGCCCGTTGCGGTACTCGTCTGCATTTCAAGCGCATCGTAATCGTTTGCTGAACTAGAGGTGGCGTTCTGTAAATGCGACCATCCTGTTCCAGCGGAATAGACACCGTGGGTTGCCGCTCCGCAGAAGTTGACAACAAGGTCATTGGCATTCGTCGTTGTGATCTGCGGGGAGGAACAGGTTGTGGTCGCACCGGCATTGTCCAATGATGCCATTTGGTCCACGCCGCATGTCACCCCATGCGCCTCATACAACAACACGTCACCCAGCTCAAAACCACTTCCATTGAAGGTGAAGTGCACCGTGTCCGCGCCCGTTGAGCCAGCCGGAGCACAAGCGACCATCGCCGTATCGCCGTCGCCCTCTTGACTCGTAGTCGTTGCGATATGCCATGTATTCCCTTTCGAATCGGAGATTGACAAGGTATCGTTCGCTTCGTATCCATCATACACTGACGCGTAGAGAGTGTCCCCCGCCGTCACGTTGGTGGAAAATGCAACGCCAGTGGTACCCGCCACGTCCGATCCTCCATTGCTTTGCACAAAAGTTATCGCCGCGTGCGCGGGCGCGGCCTGGAGTCCAAACGAAAACAGGACGAGCGCGATGAATATAAAAAGATACTTCTTCATATTATATTAATAGTATAGCCGATGTTCAAAAAAGAACTAAATAATTTTCGCATAGTATTAGAGATTGACATAGATCGCCCCGGTCGTCGACGCGTAATCGATGTTGGACGATGACGTGAATTGATTGTTGGTAGAGGTCACCGCACTGCTCGCGTTCGGGCCGCCGGACCAGTCGGTCTGACTGAACACCTGGTCATTATTTCTTGTGACATACGTGCTGATCGTGCTCGTCACGCCGTGCGGCGTCCAATTGTACACGGCGAAGATCTGCTTGGTAGAGGGATCGTACGTATTGCCGGTCGAGGTCGTCGCGATGACTCCCCCACTGCGATACACATCGCCGACGTAAAAATAATCGGTGTACGTCGTCGTTGCGATCACGATGGACTGAATCCCCGACGTGGCGGTGTATGGCGAGGAAGAAGTGACGAGATAATATTGGTTGGCGGTGCCGGTGGCGAGCGAAAGGATATTGTTCCAGTTTCCTTCAGACCACACGCGTACATTATTAAGGAGGCTCTGCGCGTTCGTCGCGGCGACCTGTATCTTTCCGGCCTGCCCGCTCTCAAGCAACGACGGAGCGATGATCGTCGCCATCCCTCCAAGAAAGATGGCACCGATGGCGATGGCGATCATGAGTTCCACGAAAGATTGTCCTGATCGAAGTTGTTTCATGGTATTAGTAACTGACGCTACCGGATGATGCGATGGATATAGTGGATGAGAATGCGGTGTTTTCCTTCGGCATATACAGCCCGATGCTCGTGGAGACGGATGAGAGGCCGCTCACGGACGAGAAGATCACGTCAAGCGTCGCGCCCCGCGCAAGCGTAGAGGTGGTGAAGGCCACCGTCGAAGGCAATCGGTACAAGCCGCCGACGACCGTCGCCGTGCTATAACTCGTCTGGAAAAGTGCATAGAACGGCGCGGTATTAGTGGCGTTTGAAAAGTGGACCCCCCACGCCACATCTGATTCCTGATCCATCGAGTCCACCTGCGCCTGCCGCAGGAGCGATCCGATCTGCTGGTCCGTGACAATGAGGTCGGTCTCGACCTTTCGTGTGCCAAGATTCGAGAACACCACCGCGCCGGTGACGATCACGATCGTGAGGACAATGAGGAGTTCTATGAGCGTGAATCCTTTCTTCACTAGAATTGCGTGGTCAATTGGTAGATAGGGACGATGATAGAGAGTGCGATCACGGCCACCATGACGCCCATCACGAGGAGCATCGCCGGCTCAAGCAACGAGACGAGCGCTTTGATGTTGGCGTCGATGTTGGATTCGTAAAATTGTGCGAGGGTGTCGAGCACCTCTTCAAGGTGTCCGGCTTTCTCGGAAACCGAGACGAGGTTGGAGACGATCTTGGGGAATACCGTTTCGCGGTGGAACGCTTCGCCGATCGTGAGCCCCTTTGTCAACCCGTCGTTCGCGATGCGGAGGAGCGCCGCACGATATGAATCCGAACCGACGGTCTCGGCGGCAATGTTGATCGTCTGCACGATCGGTAACCCGGCGCGCATGAGCGAACTCATGGTGGACGCCATACGCTGGATGGCAAGCTCCTGATACACCGTCCGCACGAGCGGGAGCATCGTCATGATGTGATTGAACTCCCTCTTCCCCACCTCCGTCTTCATCACTGCCCATATGAGCGCTCCGACAACGATGAGCACCGCCGGAAGGATGATGAAGATGTTCCCTCCGATAAAAAGTCCCACGGTGAACACGACCCGTGAAAACCATGGCGGAGTGATGCCGCTTTGCGAGAACACGTTCGCCACCTTCGGCAGCGCGAACGTGACGAGGAAGATCATGATCGCCGAGGCGATGCAGACCAATACGATCGGGTAGATCATCGCAGACCGTATCTTGCTGCGGATCTCTGACTCTTTCTCGAATGAAGTGCTCAAGGTCTCGAATGTCTTCTGCAAACTCCCCGACTGCTCGGCGGCTTTTACCAGATTGATGACGGTCGGCGAAAAATCCTTCGGGTGGCGGGCGAACGCCTGGTAGAACGGCTGGCCTTTGCTCAGATCCTCGCGTACCTCCAAAAGGAAATTGCGCATCGCCGGCTTGTCGAAATCAAGGATGAGGATGTTGATGGCAGAAAGCAGGTCCGTTCCCACCCGCAGCATGAGTGCCAGATATTTCGTGAGGAATACCTTGTCTGCCGTATTGATCCCGCCAAAAAGACCGGCCATAAAACCGATCTTGGTTTCCTTCATCGGTTTCACGGAAACCGGACGCAGCTGCTTGCTGCCGAGGAACCGCAGGACGTCGTTCAGCGCGTCGGCCTCGTATTCCCCCTCCGTCATCTTTCCTCCATCATCGGCGGCAACGTAATGGAACAGCATATCTATATAATAACATAGCCCAGAAGCTCACTTCGCCTCCAGGCAGATGACCGTTCGGCGAAGTGAGCTTCTGGGCTATGTTATTTTCTAATAAATATGATCTTGCGCCCGGGTGTGGAACCACCGGTGTCTGAACCCGGTTCTCTGCGTGTCAAAAGCAGTGTTCTACCACATGAACTATGGTCCCATGATTCCGGGCAGAGACACCATAACGCATACGCCATTAAATTTGTGTTAAGTGGAAAAGTAAAGCGGCCACTATAAGTGGCCGCTTTACCTGACACGCAGAGTTTTTTAGTTCCGCAGCTTCGCAGAACCTTGCTTCGCTAATAATACTAACTCAGACACTTAAAAAGTCAAAAAACTTTTAATGATTTTTTAATTAATATATCTCATTGTCGTATAGGAATTACAAGACTGCCTTTTCGGGGTATTTCGGAGCCGCGCAGGCGGCGAGATATAGCGCGTTTCCAGCAGGAAACGACGCGGCCCCGAAAAGGCAGTCTTGTAATTCCTATTCCCGGATGACGCGCAGCACTTCCTCCAACGTTGTCTGCGCGAGCTCCACCTTGCGCAATCCATCCTCGAACATCGTCTTCATGCCTTCTGCCTGTGCTTGCTCGCGCAGGGATTCTAAACTAAATGTTGGCTTCACAATGATCTCCTTTATCTTCTCATCCACCTGGAACGCTTCGTAGATGCCTTGACGGCCACGATATCCCGTCATACCGCAGGCGGAACATCCTTTTCCGGCATAGAGCGTCTTCGGGATGCGCACGTTTGCCGGATCAAGACCATTCTCTTTAAGCTGGACCGCAAGCGTGGCATTGATCGAATCATCCAGATCATAGGAATAGATGCAGGTCTGGCAGATCTTTCGTACGAGTCGCTGCGCGAGCACGAGGTTCAACACCGAGCTCACGAGGAACGGCGGGATGTTCATGTCGAAGAAACGTGGCACTGCCGTCGGCGCATCGTTCGTGTGAAGCGAGGAGAGCAAAAGATGTCCGGTGAGCGCCGCCTGCACGGCGATGTCGGCGGTCTCCGCGTCGCGGATCTCACCGACCATGATGATGTTCGGATCCTGGCGCAGGAGCGCGCGGAGTCCGGATGCAAAGGTGACGCCTGCCTGCGGATTGATCTGCGTCTGATTCACGTAGCGCATGTTGTACTCGATCGGGTCCTCTACGGTCGTCACATTCACCTCCGGGCGATTCAGCATGTTCATGAGCGCGTACAACGTGGTCGTCTTTCCGGAACCGGTCGGCCCGCACGAGATGAGCATCCCGAAAGATTTTTTGAGATTGTCGGAAACGGTCTTTGAAACCTCCGGCGACATGCCGAGTTCTTCAAGCGAGAGCGGCTTCTGTGATGACTCGAGCAGACGCATTTCCACCTTTTCGCCGTAGAACGTGGGCATCGTGGAGACGCGGACATCGATCTCCTGACCGCCCAGCTCGTAGCGGAACCGGCCGTCCTGCGGCACAAAATGTTCGTCGATCTTGAGCCCCGCCAGAAGTTTTATGCGCGCGACGATCCCCGGATGTACCGCCTTCGTGATGTCCATTACCTGATAGAGAATACCGTCAACGCGATAGCGAATGAAGGTCGATTCTTCTAATATTTCAATATGAATATCCGAAGCGCGGGACGCGAGCGCGTACGAAAGGATGTTGTCCACGATGCCGACGATAGGAAGATCTTTCGCCGCCTCCGCGCCATCCTTCGACTGGCTCGTGAGCGACGCGCGCACGTTCTCGTCGATGATCTTCTTGAAATCCTGCCCGAGCTCATAACCGTACACGGAAAACCCATGATTGAGATCGTCCACGGACGCAAGGAACGGTTTCACCTTTCCACCCAGCCGCTGGGAAAGGAACTCGCGCGTCTCAAGATCGGAGGGATCCACCATCGCCACGTCGTACGTGCCGTCCTCCTCCTTATTGAAGACGATCGCCTGCCGCTGGCGCGCGACGCCTTCGGCGAGAAGATTCACCGTATCCTTATCGATCTTCCCCGTACTGAGATCCGCGCGGGGAACGCCGAGCAGCCCGGCGATGATGTCATCCAAATAGCTCCTTTCCACGATCTTTTCGGAGACCATGATATCGATC
>Ga0208357_1000746_pt1 | contig 25198 bp, 20 predicted proteins | sample NGESurdeep092012_6_FD_184487 | JGI IMG/M metagenome (GOLD analysis project Ga0208357, IMG submission 184487) | Arctic peat soil microbial communities from Barrow, Alaska - NGEE Surface sample F52-2 deep-092012 (SPAdes) | ecosystem: Environmental > Terrestrial > Soil > Wetlands > Peat ...
TCGGGCCGGTTGGTCGCGGCGATCACCACGACGCCTTCGGCCGGGTCGAAGCCGTCCATCTCGCTGAGCATCTGGTTGAGGGTCTGCTCGCGCTCGTCGTGACCGCCGCCGACCCCCGCACCACGCTTGCGTCCAATGGAGTCGATCTCGTCAATAAAGACAATGGCGGGGGACTGCTTACGCGCGGTCGAGAAGAGGTCGCGCACGCGGCTCGCGCCGACGCCCACGAACATCTCCATGAAGTCCGATCCCGAGACGGAGAAGAAGGGCACGCCCGCTTCACCGGCGACGGCGCGCGCGAGCATCGTCTTACCGGTCCCGGGAGGGCCGACCAACAAGATGCCCTTGGGGATCAGTGCCCCCATCGCGGCGTACCTCGCGGGGGTCTTCAAGAACTCCACGACTTCGTTGATCTCTTGTTTGACCCCGAGGTAACCCGCGACGTCGGCGAAGGTCGTCGTAGGACGGTCCTGGTTGAACTGCTTGGCCTTGGAGCGACCCACGGACATCATTCCGTTCATCTGGCCGCGCGCCTGGCGCGACAAGAAGATCATGAATCCGCCAAAGATCAAGATCCAGATGATGTAGGGCAGGAGAGTGGCGGCGAGGCTCGAGGGATTGGCGAAGGTGACCGACACGTTGTCCGTGCGCAGCGTCGTGATCTCGTCACTCAGCACCGGCACGGGGCCGTTGGTGGTGTAGTTGGTTCCGTCGGACAGCTGACCCGTCAACACACCCGAGTTGTTGTTAATGCTGGCCGAGATCACCTTTTGTTCGTGCGCGTAGGTCAACAAGTTGGAGTAATTGACATTCTTGACGATCTTGGACGAAAAGAACGAGTTGATCACGATAAAACCGAGGATGAAGAAGATGATGGCGAACATGAATACTCGTCGACGCGCGTCGGGCGGCATGGGATTTGGTCCACCCGGCACGTACTTGCGCCAGTTGTTCTGTTCTGGGGGAGGCATTGTCACTTTTCTAATCTAGAGGCGGTGAGCGACACCCGTTTCTCGGATCCTGTGCAAAACCCTTGGCTTGTTAGCGTGAGGGGTAGTGACGGACACGGATCTTAAGAATCAGCCTCGGGTCGTGGCCATCATTGCCATGGCATTCGCGGGTTTTGTGCTGGGCCAAATCGTGGCCACCGTGCTCGACGCGCTGCTCGTTGCGGCCACCCACTATCCGGGCGGGGTGAACGCGTTATCGAAGGCGAGCGAGCCGCCCTGGTGGTCAAATGTCGTGGGATTGGCGGGACTTTGGGTGGGCTTCGCGCTGGCCATTTACTTGGCGCACCACCGCGGTGGGTTACGGCCCCTGGAGGGAGCGTGGCGACCGCGGCGCTACGACGGGCTCTTCATCGTGCTCGGTGTCGCGTGTCAGATCGCCGTGGGAGTCGCCTACACGCCGTTCCACTTTAAGAATATGAACACCCCGGTGAACCACATCTTCGGGGCGGCGCACGGACCCCAATTTGCTCTCCTGGCGTTCATGACGGTGCTCGGTGCACCGCTCATGGAGGAGTGGCTGTTTCGCGGGGTGGTCTTTCGCTCGCTGGACGCTGGTTTCGCACCGCGATGGGGACGCGCGGGAACGGTCAGTGCCGTCGTACTGAGTGCGCTGATCTTTGCCGCGGCCCACGCTGAGTGGTTGCAGTTCCCCGGGCTCGCGTTCCTCGGAATCGTACTCGCAGTCGTGGTGTACCGCACGCGTCGACTTCTGCCCTCATTTCTCACCCACGCGGGATTCAACGCCTTGACCATGGGCTCGCTCATCTTGCAACGATTGCACCACTGATGCGTCGCCTTCGACTGTCACCGGGGGCGTGGCTCGACCTGGGCGCCGTGCTCGCGGTCATCGTGGTGACGCTGTGGTCGCTGCACCCCAATCTGGTGTTCTCCAACAGTTTGATCACCGGCGGAGACACCGGTGCGCACCTCGCGCTCCCGGCGTTCTTGCGTAGTCAGGGCGACATCTTTCACTTGACGCCGTGGTACCCCGGTTGGTTCGACGGCATGCCCGCCTACACCTATTACTTCGTACTGCCGGACTACCTCGCGGTGCTCGCTAGCTACGTCATTAGTTTCGCCGTGGCCTTCAAACTTGCCACCATCGTGGGGTCGGTCTTGATGCCGATCGGCGCCTACGTCATGGCGCGACTCTTTCGCGCACCGCGCCCGGTACCGGCCGCTTTGGCGTTGGCGACGTTACCCTTCTTGTTCGACGCGAGCTTCACCATTGACGGGGGGAATCTCTTTTCCACCATGGCGGGCGAGTACGCGTTCTCCCTGTCGCTGGCCCTGGCGCTGATCACGATCGGCCTCTTCGCGCGTGGCGTGCGTACCGGGCGCGGGTACTGGTGGGCCGCGATCGGACTCAGTGCCACGTTGGCGTCGCACCTCTTACCCTGGCTGTTCGCGTTGGGGGCTATCGCGGTGATCGTCGTGCTGGAATTGCTACAGCGCCGCGGCTACGGGGACCCACGCGAAGAGCGCACGCCGGGGGACCACGCGCGACCCCTGCGTTTCGCCATCGGCGCGTCACTCATCTCGTTGGCGCTATCGGCCTGGTGGTTGCTCAGCTTCGCCACGACGCAAAATCTCACCAACTCGATGGGTTACTCCAACGATCCGACGCACACGGTGCACCAGATCTTCACCACGCTTGGCTGGTGGACGAGCACCGGGGCCGCGGCGGGAGACCGCTGGGTGATCATCTTGGCGGCCCTCGCGGTGGTGGTGGCGGCCGTGGTGCGCGACCGTTTGGGCATGGTGCTCTCGCTCGTCACCCTGGCGTCGCTCGTGGCGTATATCTACGACCCTCAGAGCGCCATTTGGAATGAACGACTCGTCCCCTTCTGGTTCGTTGGCATCCACCTCTTGGCCGGATGGCTGGTGGGCTACGGCGCGTGGCGATGGGTGCAACGACAGCGTCGCATCGACCTGGTGTTGCAGTACAGCGACGAGCACAGCGACGGCGACACGGTGGCCCCCTCGTGGCGCGAGGAATGGGGCGAGCGGATTCACACCTCGCGGGTGGTGAACGCCACATCAGTGGTCATCCTGGCGGGGTTGCTTTCCACGGTGCCCGGACTGATCCCCGGCGTGGCGCGCACGCTGCACCTCAATACCACCGGTAACCAGGTCACCAGTTGGGCGCAGTACAACTACTCGGGGTATCAGGGCAAGGCCGCGTGGCCGGAGTACCACGATCTCATGACCACCATGGCCAGTATCGCCGCGCGCTACGGATGCGGGCGCGCGATGTGGGAGTACAACTCGGGCGAAGGTCGCTTCGGAACGCCCGAGGCCCTGATGCTCCTGCCGTACTGGACGAACAACTGCGTGGATTCGATGGAGGGGCTCTTCTTCGAATCGTCGGCGACGACCCCGTATCACTTCCTCGACCAGGCCGAGTTGAGCGCCAATCCGAGTGACCCCCAAGTCGGACTCAACTACGGTACGCTCAACGTCTCCGAGGGCGTCGCGCACTTGCAGTTACTCGGCGTCAAGTACTACATCGCCTACTCGCCAGCGGCGATCGCTCAGGCCAGGGATGACGCGTCACTCACCTTGGTGGCCAAGACCAAAGCCTGGCCGAGTCCCGGAGCGCAGTGGTACATCTACCTCGTCAAGAAGAGTCCGATGGTGCAGGCCTTGACGCACGAACCCGTGGTCGTGGCCGGGCTCTCGAGTCGCGTCGCGTGGCTCAACGCCAACGAGACGTGGTGGTTGGATCCGACGTCGTGGGACGTCCCGTTGGCGAGCAGTGGGCCCGCGTCGTGGCCACACGTGAGCGCCGCCAATCGTGCCTACACGTCGCCGACGCTGGCGAGCGTGAAGGTCACCGACGTTGTCCAGACGACGCAGTCCATCAAATTTCACGTGTCGCGCGTGGGCGTGCCCGTGTTGGTGAAGATCTCGTACTTCCCCCGCTGGCAGGCCACGGGTGCGACGGGGCCCTACCGGGTCAGTCCGAATCTCATGGTGGTGGTGCCCACGTCGACGACCGTCTCGCTCACCTACGTCGCGGGTTCGGCGGTGACGTTGGGCAATCTCGTGACCGACGCGGCGGCGCTGGTCGGCGTGATGGTGGCGGTACTGGCGCTACGAAGGCGGCGGCGAGCTCGACGGTAGGATGACCAGTCATGGACACCTCGCTGATCTTCAAGGCCTACGACGTTCGCGGGACCTACCCTGATCAACTCAACGAAGCGGTAGCGCGCGCAACCGGTTCGGCCTTCGCGACCTTTGTGGGTGGGCCCTCGATCGTCGTGGCGCGCGACATGCGTCCGTCGGGCCCCAGTCTCGTGGCCGCCTTCGCCGAGGGTGCGCGCCGCGTCGGTGTGGAAGTTGTCGACATCGGTCTGGCGTCCACCGACCTGCTCTATTTCGCCTCGGGTCACCTCGATTCGCCCGGCGCGATGTTCACCGCGTCACATAATCCCGCCCAGTACAACGGCATCAAGATGTGTCTAGCCGGCGCCAAGCCGATCGGTCTGGAGACGGGTCTGGCGGATATCGAGAAGATGGCGAACGACTTTTTCGCCGCCCCGGCGTCAGGCGAATTGGCCGCCATGACGGAAGGCGACGTCCTCGCGGCATGGGTGCGCCACGTGCACTCCTTCATCGACATCTCGGCGCTGCGTCCCCTCAAGATCGTGTGCGACACCGCCAACGGCATGGGCGGTTATGTCGCGCCGCTGATCTTTGAGGGCCTTCCCTTTGACGTCGAGATCATGTACCCCGAACTTGACGGGACGTTCCCGAACCATCCGGCGGACCCGCTCAACCCCGCGAACATCGTGGATTTGCAGAAGCGGATCATTGAGACCGGAGCCGACATTGGTCTCGCCTTCGACGGTGACGCCGATCGGGTCTTCCTCATCGACGAAAAGGCCCAGGGCATCAGTGGTTCGACCACGACCGCGATGGTCGCGGCGCGCCTGCTCGACCAGAATCCGGGTGCCACGATCCTCTACAACGTGATTTGCTCCAAGTCGGTGCCCGCCGTCATCGCTGAACACGGTGGCGTCGGGGTGCGCACGCGCGTGGGCCACAGCTACATCAAGCAAGTCATGGCCGAGACCAACGCCGTCTTTGGCGGCGAGCACTCGGGTCACTATTACTACCGCGACAACTATCGCGCCGACTCGGGGATCATCACCGCGATGCTCGTGCTCGAACTCTTGAGTAATTTTGACGGCCTACTGTCAGAGCTGGTGGCACCCTTCAACCGCTACGCGGCCTCGGGCGAGATCAATACGGTCGTGGACAATCCCATCGAAACGGTGGCGAAGATCTCCGAGCAACTGCGCAACTCGGGCGCCCAGATCGATGAGCTCGATGGGTTGACCGCGGACTACGGCGACTGGTGGTTTAACCTACGTCCCTCCAACACCGAACCGCTGCTGCGCCTCAACGTGGAGGCGGCGACGGACGCGGAGTGCGCGCGTCACGTCGACGAAGTTGTTGCCTTGATTCGGAGCAACTGATCATGGCCCTCGACACCTTCTTGCTGGACTTGCTCGAAGATCCGGCGGATCACGGACCCCTACGGTACGTCGCGTCCCTCGACGTGTTGTACAACCCTCGTACGCGCCGCGCCTACGAGGTGAAGGATGACATCCCGGTCCTTCTCACTGGTGAAGCGCGCGACGTCGAGGAGGCCGAGCACGAGAAAATCATGGGCGACCCCACTGGGCGCAATACGGGGCGTCCCTAGCTAACTTGGTCTTTGTAGTGTGACGTCGCACCTGTTCGAAGGACAGGAACGATACCTGCGCGCGGCGGCGGTCGTCTTGTTGTCGCCCTTCTTTGCCACGATGCTCAAACGCTTTTGTCGACGTGCGCCACTGGCGAGTGGGCACGGCCACGCGCACTACTCGCCCTGGGTATTCTCGCCATGGCGATCCGTCTGATCCGTAGTGAGTCGGCGGGCGATCTTCGAATTCTCGCGGCCACGGGAGCCAGTAGCCGAACTCGGCGTCACCTGACCGGGGCGACCGCCGGCGCACTGGCTCTCGTCGCGGCTATTGCGGGTACCTCCGCGACCGACCTGGCCATGATTGGCTTTAGTCGAACCAGCGCCCTGGACGGGATCAGTTCGTTGGCGTCGGTTCCCGTAGCCAACTTGCTAGCCATTTCGGTGGCGACGATTGTCGGATCGCTCACGGCGTGGCGCGAACCCAAAGGTGTTTCCGCTCAGGTGATTCAGTGACTTCGAGACGTCAACGACTCACGAGACCACTGAATCAGTCGAGTCGTTCGATGATCATGGCCATACCCTGGCCGCCGCCGACGCACATGGTTTCTAAGCCGTAACGTCCCCCGGACTCCTCGAGGGAATGCAGCAGCGTCGTCATGATGCGCGCTCCCGTCATGCCGAAGGGATGTCCGAGAGCGATCGCGCCGCCGCGCACGTTGAGCTTTTCCAGGGGAACTCCCAGGTGTTTCGCGCTCGGGAGGACCTGGGCCGCGAACGCCTCATTGATCTCCACCAGGTCGATGTCGTCCATTGTTAGTCCAGCGCGCGCGAGCGCCTGGCGGCTCGCCTCAATTGGCCCGAGCCCCATGATTTCGGGGTTGAGACCGCTCAGGCCCGACGAGACGACGCGCGCTCGTGCTCGGATGCCGAGTTCCTTGGCGCGAACGTCGCTCATCACGACGACCGCCGCTGCGCCGTCGTTGAGGGGACAGGCATTGCCCGCCGTGATCGTTCCGTCGGGTCGAAAGACCGGTGCGAGGCCGGCCAGGCGCTCGAGCGAAGTGTCGGCGCGCGGGCCGTCGTCGGTGTCGATGACGACGCCGTCGCCACGGGTGACGGGAATGATCTCGCGGGCGAAGAAACCGTTGCGTTGATGGGTCACGGCGAGTTCTTGACTACGTAGGGCGAACTCGTCCATTTCGCCGCGACTGACGTTCGCGAGTTGCGCGACGTTCTCCGCGGTTTGGCCCATGGCGATATAGATGTCGGGCAGGCCCACCGGTGGGCTCCAGGGGGTCGAACCGGCGAGGGAACGTTCGAGACTGCGTTGGCGGGCGGCGCCAAATCGGGAATTGGCGGCCGCGTCGACGTCGGCCATCCCCGCGGCGAAACGCGAGATCGTCTCGACGCCAGCGGCGACGAAAACGTCGCCTTCGCCGGCACGAATGGCGTGCGCGGCCATGCGAATGGTCTGCAGCGAGGAGGAGCAGTAGCGATTGACCGTCACGCCCGGCACGTCGTCGAGGTCCGCGAGCACCGCAATCACGCGCGCCAGATTGAAACCACTCTCGCCCGCTGGTTGGCCACAACCCACCAAGAGGTCTTCGACCATGTGGGGATCTAGTTCAGGCACTTGTTCGAGGACTTGACACACGACGTAGGCCGTGAGGTCGTCGGGACGTTCGTCGACGAGCGATCCCTTGAAGGCGCGCCCGATGGGGGTGCGTCCGGCGGCGACGAGGACAGCCTCGGCCATGTTGGACGCCCTACTTCAGTTGCAGCGGACCGGCGTCGTCGAAACCTTGACGAACACCTTGTCCCGCGCGTCGACGTAACTGCTCGGGTTCGAACAGCATCCAGTATGCGTTGCGCGCGTGCTTGCGTGATCGATTCTCAAACACACTGGCGAGTACCTTGGGATCGGTGGCCTCGTCTTCGTGGACGAAGACCTCGAGGATGGGGGTCGCCGTCAGCAGTTGGGCTTGCATGATGCCCATGGCGGCTTCGTGCGCGCACTGTTTATCGATGGGGGCGGAGCCCGGCATTCCCAGGGCGACGACGATCGCGCACCCGTCCTCCTCGATCAGGTTCATGGCCGCGACCGCGAGATCCTTGAATCCCGGTACGGTCTTGGCGACGACCTTGAAGATCTTGTTGAAGCCCGGACAGATTGCGAGTTCGTCGCAGGCCGCCTGGCCCATGTCATAGCGAGCGAACATGGTATCGACGACGCCGATGAGAACCTTGGGCGCCTTCTTCGAAGACTTCTTCTTCGAACTCTTCTTCTCGGAGTTCTTTTTCGCCATCATGCTCCCATCGTTGAGTTAAGTCTAGAGATAGGCCGCGTCAAACCATGTAATTCGTGCCGTGCGACTCCGGAAGGGTGAATCCGTGTCGCTCCAGATCGTGTTCCCAGCGCTTGATGAGTGTTTCGAGGACAAAAACGCGCGCGAAGGGCTTGTCTTCGGCGGCCACGAGGTCCCAGTGCGCGTGGGAGTGATCAGTCCATCTGATCATGTCCTTGATGGCGTGCAGGTACTGGGGGCGCAGCGAACGGTTGTGCCAGTCGTCGGGGGTGAGCTTCCATTGTTTGGCCGGGTGCGCCGCTCGATCGTTGAACCGTCGAAGTTGTTCGTCCTCCGAGATCTGTAACCAGAACTTGACGAGGGTGACGCCGTCGTGCACCAGCGCATTTTCGAAATCGACGATCTCCTCGGCGGATCGTTGCACGTCGTCGGCGTCGATGAGCTGGTCGACTCTTTCCACCAAGAGTCGTCCGTACCAGGAACGGTCGAATACGGACATCTCGCCCTTACCCGGCAGCGGGGGGCCGAAGCGCCAGAGAAAATGGTGGCGCAGTTCCTCGGCAGTGGGGGGTCCGATCGGCACGACGCGCACGTGACGAGGGTCCAGCCCGTTGGTAAGACGTCGAATCGCTCCGCCCTTTCCGGCGGCGTCGAAGCCTTCGAACAGGACCAACAGTCCTGGCGCATTGGGTGCCGGACCGAGCAGGCCGGCGCTGAAGAGTCGAAGGTGCAGCAGACGCCTCTGGGCGGCGACGATGCGCTTATCCGATTCCTCGCGCGAGAGCGACTGCGAGAGATCGAGATCATCGAGACGGTTGCTCACGACCTCAGTCTGACACCACCGGGTGGTACTCCATCGTCGAACCGTAGAGGCGGAGGGTTTCGGGGAAATACGGATCGCGCAGGGCTCCGAAGACGTCCCAGCGGCGAACGAAGTAGTCGCGGTCCGCCACCGGATCGAGTCGTCCCCGGGAGGAGCCGGCGAAGTGCGAGAGGACGACGTCGGGCAGCATCACGACGTGGCGACCCTTGACCTGGCTGCGTAAGCACAGGTCGACGTCGTTCATCACGACCGCCAGGTGTTCGTCCATTCCCCCGAGCTCGACGTATTGCTCACGCGAGACCATTTGCACCGCTCCGGTAACCGCGGCGACGTCACGACGCGCCAGAGCGAAGTCGTCGTCGACGAGGTAGTTGATCCCACGGCGTAAGTGCTGGGGGTAGGGGGCGATGACGATGCCGTCGTGTTCGTGAGTATCGTGCTGGTCAATCAAGGTGACCCCGACGATGCTGACGTCGTCGAGGGACGCGACGACGACCATTTGCTCCAGCCAGTCGCCAGTACGCACCAGGGTGTCGTTGTTGAGCGTCACTACGTACTCGCCGGTGCACCGCGCGACGCCACGATTGATGATGGCGGCGTAGTTGAAGGGACCCGGAGACGCGACGACGCGATGCGGCGTCGAGCGTAAGTAGGTCAACGTCGAGGCCTCGCTCGAGTCGTTGTCCAAAATGGTGATCGAGTAGTTCGGGTACGAGCTCGCCTCAACGGACTCGACGCACTGACGAAGTAGTTCGACGCGGTCGCGCGTCGGGATGAGGATGTCGATAGTGGGCCACGCCTCGAGTTGGGGCGTCCAGGTGACGACCGACGCCCGTGACGTGGCGTCGACCTGCGCTCGTACGCCGCGACGTTCCAGCGCGTCATGCACCACGCGTCGGGTGTCGCCACTGAGGGTCGCGTCGTGTCGTTCGCTAGGGGTACGGCCGGGCAGCACGAGGGGGGCGTGTCGAAATGTGGCTCGCGCTTCCAAGAGACGCAGGTATAAATCGTGCTCGGCCGCACGTCGCGCGTCGGGCCTTAATCCGTTGGCGCGCGCAACGACGTCACGTCGCAATAGCGCGGGTCGACCGACGACGTTGTAACTGAGGAGACTGTGTGGGCCAATTTCGGGCGGCTTGAGTAGGGGAATGATCGGCGTGTCACCAATTTCGTCGCCGTAGACGACGTCGGCGCCTTCGCCGTACGCGAGCAGCGTCGCGGCGACCTCGTGGCAATCGTCAGCGTCACGCACGATGAGCAGCCACTCCTTCGACGAGGTCAGCGCCGCGCGGAACTTCTCGTCCAGCTCGTGCGGGTCGCTCGAATCCACGACGACGAATTCCACGTCGTCGCTGAGTGGTGGCGGTGATCGCGTGAGCACATTGCGCGCGACGTAGTTCTCGGGAAACGATGTCACGAGGTCCGCGCGACGAGGAACGGGAGCGGGCGGCGTCGGTCGGAGACGCTCCGCCACTCGTCTTCGCAGCGTGTCGTCGCCCAGGAGGGGACCGAGGAGTCGTGCGAACGCGGTGGGGGAGTGCCGGCGTACGGCGCGGTGAAAATCGCGCCAGCGTCGCGCGATCTCTGAGGGCGTGGCGGCCTGGCCGTTCAGGTCGAAGCGTTGGAATGCTGACACGACGACCTTTCGCTGGACCGATGGTCGGGGTCCGACTCATGGCAAATTTACTAGAGATGCGTTGGCCCGTCGCGGTGCGTGGTGATCAGCACAAAGTGGAGGCGGAGATGACCGGCGAGCACCGTGCACGACGGCTATGTTGAGTTCCACAATTGTGCAGTACCCCACTGAAGGTGATATCCATAAGAAAGAGGTTGTCGTGACTGACACCGTCGGAGGGAACACGTCGGCAACGCCCGAACACTCTCTAAAATCGGGGGTCCTAGGGCTCTTCGACTCGGCCATCATGGGTATCGCCGGTTCTGCGCCGGCGTATTCCATATCGGCGACGACGTTCGCCCTCTTCGGTGCCGTCCTCTACGGGGGACCGGGGTCACTGCTGTACTGCGGCTTCTTCATGTTCGGCATCGTCTTCGCGTTCAACTACTTGTCCAAGGCCGACTCGCACGCCGGGGCCGCCTACTCCTGGGTTCGCCGGGCGCTGCACCCCATCCTCGGCTACCTGTCAGGTTGGGCCCTGATCGTCTCGGCGCTGATCTTCATGGTGATCGCGACGTTCCCGGCCGGATCGAACGTGCTGCAGATCTTCTCGAACTCGGCGGCTTCCAATAAGACCCTCATCACGCTCTTTGGCGCCGTGTTCTTCCTCCTCATGGTGGGTGCGGTCGCCGCAGGCGTGACTCTCACGGTCAACGTCCAGATCGCGATGTCGTGCGTGGAGATCGCGTTGTTGCTGCTCTTTGCGGGAATGGCGCTCTTTCACCACCACGTCACGCCGTTCTCGTGGCACTGGTTCTCGCCGTCGGTCTTTCACACCAGCTCGGGCAATACGTTCTTCGCGGGTGCGTTGCTCGCCGCCTTCTACTTCTGGGGTTGGGACGTGACCGCCAACCTCAACGAGGAGACGAAGGCGGGCGTGGTCGACTCACGTAGCAAGTCACGTACCTCGACGTCCGGGATGGGCGGCATCTTGGGGACCGTCGTCGTCTTCTTGTTGTTCGAGGTTTTCACGATCGCCACCAACATGGTGTTGCCGAAGGGTACTTTGACCAACGGGGCGTACTCCGCGGATATTTTGAGCAAACTCGGCCAAGAAGTCGCGCCGGGTTGGTTCGGTCACCTCATCGTGGCCGGTGTCCTCCTCTCGACGATTGCGACGCTCGAGACCACGTTGATCCAGGTGACGCGCACCATGTTCGCGATGGGACGCGACGAGACGTTGCCCGCGTCGTTGGGACACGTGCACGCGGTACGTCGTACGCCCATCATCGCGACGGCGGTCGTGACGATCATCTCTTTGGCGCTCTTTGTCGGCAGCCAGTACATCGGCTCGGTGTCGAACATCTTGAGTGATGGGTATAACGCCATCGGGATCCAGATCTGTATCTACTACGGACTGGCCGGCTATTCCGTAGTCATTTTGTACCGACGGCAACTCTTTAAGTCGGTGAAGAACTTCATCTTCATGGGACTGTGGCCCCTCCTCGGCGCCATTTTCATGTCGGTAGTTTTCGTGAAGGTGATTCCGCCTCTCAACACGACGACCAAGGTGGTCGGACTGGGATCGATGGCGCTGGGTCTCATACCGATGAGTTACTACTGGCTCAGGGGCAATCCGTATTTTCTCATGCCCACCAAGGAGGATCGTCACGCGGTGCTCTTGGAGTTCGAGCAGAACCTCTAAACGCGCGTGCTCTCAGTTGAATTGGATGGGCTTGAAGCGCAGGATGCTGGTGAAGATGGCGAGGTCAATGACGGCGATACCGGCGAGGGACCACGGGACCGCGTGAATCCCGAAGTGCGACACCAACAGACTCACGCCACCGGGTCCAATCACCCCGCCCGCCATCATGGCGAACAAGATGATGGTGACGCCATCGCTGTCGTTCGGTAGCAGTCGCGTGTACCAGAGCAGACCCATCGGAAAGATCGTCGCCAGGGTCAGCCCGAGCACCGGGTACGACACCAGGGCGACGTGATTGGACGTTGCGGTGAGGTCAAGCGCGATCGCCACGACGAGCCCCCCGATTGCGAGACGGGTGTCACTGAAGATGCGATGCAGCGGTCCACCCAGGCTCCGTCCGATCGTCATGCCCACCCAAAAGGCGGCGGTGATGACACTGCCCACCGACGTCGAGAATCCCCCTCGTTGCAGTTGCGAGGACATCCATCCTGATGACGCCGTCTCTAGAGCGACGTAAAAAATGTAGGCGGCGACGAAACTCAACAAAATCGGCCGGCGCTGCTCCTTGTGCGCGCTGATCACGCTCTGCAAGGCCTCGGCCTTGAGCGGAGGCGCGTGCACGCCGCGATTGAACAGTGAGAGGACCACTGCGAGAACGGCGATGCCCACGAAAACACTGGGAAAGTTCCTCGGGTGCGCGACGATGAGGAGCAGCGGACAGATGACGGCACCCAGACCGTACCCCGCGTTCACGAAGCTGAGTCGGTGCGCGCGACCAGTGGACGCGGTTCGCGACATAAAGACGTTGAGACTCATGTCGAGCGATCCAAAACCCAGACCTAAGACGAAGAGACTGGCGAGAAACGGGTACCACGTGTGCACGAGGCCCGCTGCCAATGCCGCCGCGGCAACGGCGGCGAGCGACCACGTGAGGACGCGACGTCCCGTGGTGTTTTTGAGCCCCCACCACCCGGGCAATACGCCGATAAGTGCACCGACGAAGTACACGCTGAGTACCTCACCGGCGTCGGGTAACGAGACGGAGAAGTGGTGAGAGAACGTCAACAAGAGCGGTCCGAAGAGCGCCGACGTGGCGCCCGCCAAGATGAAGACGCCGGTGAGATTGGCGAAGGCCAACGTCGTGAGTTCGACCTGGGTCGTCGCTTGCGACGGCGTGGGTTGAGATGACACGACTCTCCTCGAGTACTGGTACGACGAACTTCGATGGTATCGCTCCGTGCTCACTCACTACACTTCGCCCATGGCCGAATCAACGACCACGCCACTCGAGGCCATTCTGGCCGTCGACATCGGCGCGACGTCGATCAAGTGCTGCCCGGTCGACCAGCGCGGGCAGTTGTTAAGTGACGTCGTGCGCGTCGCTACCCCCTATCCGTGTCTGCCCGACACGCTGGTCACGGCGATCGCGGGCCTCATCAACGCAAGTGCACTCGCGCGCGCGGGTGTCGGTTTTCCCGGCGATATGGTCGACGGAGTGGTCGTCGAACCCGGCAATCTCTCGCGAGCGGGAGGTATCGCTACGCCCGTCGACCCGGTGATTCACGCCCAGTGGCTCGGGTGTCACTTGGAAACGGAACTGCGCGCGCGCTGTCGCGCGCAGGTGCGCGTGGTGAACGACGCCACGCTGGCGGCATACGGCTACGCCGAGGGGGTGGGGCGAGAACTCATCTTCACCCTGGGCACGGGTTTTGGCATCGCCCTGGTGGTCGACGGGACGTGGCAAAAGATTCCTGACGTCGGTAACGCCCCGTACTACGACCTGGGCACTTACGACGAGGTAATGGGAGAGCCCGCTCGGGCCCGCGACACGTCGCGTTGGCACGCCCACCTGGCCGAGGCAATCGGCGCCTTCGTGCGCGAGTACTCGGCTGACGTAGTGCACGTCGGCGGCGGCAACGCGCGCAACGTGAGCGCGCAGGATTTACGCGACGCGGGATGCCTCGTGGTGTTCAACGACAACGAGGGCACCTTGCGTGGCGCCGCGCGACTCTTCGACGGCGCCTGAATTCTCGGTGGCGCCCGAAGCGACCCACTACGCTTCGGGCGTATTCAGGAGCGTCAAGTACCAGCGAGGACTCACGTGACCATCTTTGAAGACGAAATCCGCTCGCAGGGCGGTCTCTTACGCGCTCGTGCCGCGGCTGGCGCTCTCGAGGCGTCGCGCGCCGCGGAGGTCTGGCTTGACGCGACACACCTCGTCGTGGTGGCGCGGGGTTCGTCAGAGAACGCGGCGATCTTCTTTCAATATTTAGCGGGCCAGCGCCTCGGAGTGATGGTCGCCGTCGCCGCGCCGTCGCTCTACGAAGGTCCACGACCAATCACGCTCGATGGTGCGGGCGTGCTCGCCATTTCCCAGTCGGGTCGATCGCCCGGCTTGGGCGACGTCCTTGCCCAGGCGCGAGCCCAGGGACGTGCGACGGTCGTCGTGACCAATGACGCAACGTCGGAACTGGCGCAATCGAGTGACGTCATCTTGGAACTACGGGTGGGTCCCGAACAGGCCATCGCGTCGACGAAGACGTTCTCGTCGACGTGGCACGCGCTCGCACAACTGGTCGAGGCGATGAGTGGCGAGGCCCTCGAGGGACTCGACGCCTTGCCCGAAACACTTGATCGCCTAACGACTTGGGCGCTCGCCGCACCATTGCCACTCACACAGCTCAACGTGGATGGTCTGACGATGCTCGGGCGCGGGATTGGTTTTGCTGCCGCGAGAGAGATCGGCCTCAAGGTTCGCGAGGTGACGGGCGTGCGCGCAGAGTCCTATTCGGCCCCCGACTACCTCCACGGCCCGATCGGGGCCAATGGTGGCGGGTGTACGGCGGTCGTGGTGGTGACCGACGAACTCAGTGACGCCGTCTTGGCGGAACTTCTGCAGGGATGTCGCGAGTCGGGGATGTCTACGGTGGTGGTTCGTCCGGCGCGCCGCGACGTCGTCGAATGCGACGCGCAGATCGTGCTCCCCGAGGACAGTCCCAACTGGGTGACGGGTCTGGCGGCGATCGTGGTTGGTCAAGCCATGGCACTTCGCCTGGGCGAAGTGCGTGGTCGTCCTATCGACACCTCCCCCGGGTTGTCGAAAGTGACCCTGTCGGCGTAGTTCCACACGTCGGGAAAGGCGCGTAAAGGCGGTGTGAGAGCCCGCCCCATCGCTTCATGTTGATTAAATCTCTCAAAATGTGAAAATTTCTCACAAAATTGATTGCTGAATGTTAAAAATTCACATATTGTGACCACGTGAGTCCGAAGTCGTGACGGCGTCGCGCGTGAGCGCAACGCCGGCGCGCTCAGCGGCGCCACAGTGAAGCGGGAGCTCAGGGGGTTCCCTTCGGGAGGAGTTGTTGTGATGAAAAAATTCAAGGTAGGTCTGGCGACATCGGCCCTCGTGCTCGTGGCATCCACGATCACGGTGGTGGGTCCGTCCGTCGTGGGACTGACCGTCGCGAACGCCGCGCCGGCACAGGCGCCGCTCAATCTCGGCAACGAGCAGGGTGCGCTCTGGTCGTGCGCGTTTAACCCGTTCGTTCCGTCGTCGCAGCCGTATTCGTTCGGATTGACCTACGAGTCACTCGACTTCGTCAACGCGTTGCAGAGCGGCAAGGTCACACCGGTCCTCGCGTCGGCGTACGCGTGGTCGAAATCGAATAAGACGTTGACTTTCACGATTCGTTCGGGCGTCAAGTGGTCCGACGGCGTGCCCTTTAACGCGGCAGACGTGGTCTACACGTTCAACTTGTTGAAGAAGGACCCGTCTCTCGACCTCAACTCGGTGTGGTCCGTGTTGTCCAGCGTCAGCCAATCCGGCGACAAGGTGATTCTCAACTTCAAGTCGGCCGCCGTTCCGTACTTCTACTACGTGGCTGACCAGGTGCCGATCGTGCCCGAGCACGTATGGAGCAAGATTGCTAATCCGGTTACGTCAACCATTGCGAACCCAATTGGTACGGGCGGCTACGTCATGTCCAAGTGCACGGGCGAAAACATCAAGTGGACGGCGAACCCGCACTACTGGCAAAAGGGCCAGGCCCAAATCAAGGTAGTGAACATGCCCGCCTTCTTGACCAACAATGCCTGCAATGAGTACTTGGCTTCGGGCAAGTCGGCGTGGGGCTCACAGTTCATTCCCAATATCAATAGTTCGTACGTGGCTAAGAAGTCGGGCAACTCATACTGGTTCCCACCGGTCGCCAACGTGGTCTTGTTCCCGAACTTGACGGTGCCGGGACTCAACGACCCCAAGGTGCGCCAAGCGATCAGCTACGCCATCAACCGACCGTTGATCTCCAAGATCGGCGAGTACGGCTACGAGCCGCCGGCCAGTCAAGACGGCATCGTGAGTCCCACATTCTCGTCGTGGGTTGCCTCCTCGGCGACGTCGGCGCTGGGTTCGGGATTCAACACGGCGAAGGCCGCGGCGATCCTCAAGGCCGACGGCTACGTGAAGACCGGTGGCGTCTACGCGAAGAATGGCAAGAAGCTCGAGTTCACGCTGACCACTAACGGCGGGTACTCGGACTGGATCGCGTCGATGCAGGTCTTGAGCCAGCAGCTCACGTCCTTCGGCATCAAGATCAGCTTGGAGACTCCGGCCGCAGGGACGTTCTACGCGAACCTGTATTCGGGCAACTACCAATTGGCCTACAACGTCGAAGCCGGCGGCCCGACTCCGTTCTACGAGATGCGCCAGTGGCTGTTCTCGAAGAACTCGGCGGCCATCGGTACCGCGGCCGCGTCGAACTGGGAGCGGTATTCCAGCCCGGCGACGGATGCCTTGTTGAACTCCTACGGTGTCACCTCGAACCCGGCGACCCAGAAGTCCATCATCGCCAAGCTCGAGAGCGTGATGGTCACTCAGGCACCAGTGATTCCGGTGCTCGAGGAAGTTGACTGGTACCAATACAACCCGACGACCATCAACAACTTCCCGACAGCGAGCAACCAGTACGCGCAGCCCGGTCTCTACAACGAGCCGGACTGGGGTTACGTGCTGGACAAGTTGACCCCCAAGGCGTAATCAGGTAATCGGAACAGAGTCGGGGGATGAGGTATTTAGTTCGACGTGTTGGCTTCTTGGTCATCGCCTTGTGGGCGGCCCTCACGTTGAACTTCTTCATCCCCCGACTCATGCCCGGCAATCCTGCCGAGAGCGTGATCGCGCAGTACCACGGTCGCCTCGGCCCGGGCGCCTTGAAGGCGATCGAAGCCGAACTAGGCATCGGGGGACACCAAAACATCATCGCGGCGTACTTCCAGTACCTGGGTAATTCGCTCAGCGGTCACTTCGGTATCTCGACGTACTACTTCCCAACTCCCGTGGTCACCGTGATCTCGCGGGCCCTACCGTGGTCACTCGGTCTCGTGGGCATCAGCACCGTCTTGGGATTCCTCGCCGGGACCGCCCTCGGCGCCATCGCCGCGTGGCGTCGCGGGCGGGTCTTTGACAACGTCTTGCCCCCGGTGTTCGTCATCATCTCGGCCTTCCCATATTTCTGGGTGGGGCTGATACTAATCTGGCTCTTTTCGTTGACGCTGAACTGGCTTCCCACCCTTGGGGGGTACACCGAAACGGCGACGCCGACATTGACGTGGGGCTTCGTGGGTGACATCTTGTGGCACTCGGTGCTGCCGGCCTTCACGATCCTCATCACCGCGATAGGGGGATGGATCCTCACGATGCGCAACAACATGATCACCGTCGTCGCTGAGGATTACGTCAAGATGGCGCGGGCCAAGGGCCTGCGCTCACGTCGCATCCTGTGGCAGTACGCCGGTCGAAATGCGCTGTTGCCCAACTTGACCGGTTTTGCCATGTCGTTGGGCTTCGTCATCTCGGGAGCCATTTTGGTCGAATACGTGTTCAATTACCCGGGGGTCGGATTCTTGCTCCTACTGGCCGTGAACAACGAGGATTATCCCTTGATGCAGGCGCTCTTCTTGCTCATCACGGTGGCGGTGCTGATCGCCATCTTCGTCTCCGATATCGCGACTGCGTTGTTGGATCCTCGCACGAGGAACAACCGGTGAACCCGGCGCGTCGTCTCGGTCGAGCGCTGTTCGTGGCGTGGGTCTTCTTGCGTCGCGACAAGAAGGCGATGGTGGGCGTCATCATCTTGTTTATCTTGCTCGTCATCTCGGCGTTTCCGAGTTGGTTCACTCCCGACGACCCCGCGGCGTACGCGTACACCCCCGGCATTGGACTGTCGTGGGCGCATCCCCTCGGTACGACGTCCTTCGGTCAAGACGTCTTTTCACAGTTGATGGCCGGCACTCGCCAGTCCGTCATGATCGCGCTGGTGGTCGGATTTTTTTGCACGGTCCTCTCGGTCGCCATCGGCATCACCGCCGCGTACTCCGGGGGAATCGTGGACGATTCGTTGTCGCTCTTCACCGACGTCGTCCTAGTGATCCCCACCTTCCCGCTGGTCATCGTCATCGCCGCGTACTTAAAGGGCGCGTCGTTCTGGACGGTGGCCTTCGTGCTGGTCATCACCGGGTGGAGTTACGGGGCGCGACAGTTGCGCGTCCAAGCTCTTTCGCTACGCAACCGCGATTACTTGCTCGCGGCACGAGCGCGCGGCGAGGCGAGTTGGTACGTCATCTGCGTCGAACTCATCCCGCCCATGACGTCGCTCATCGTCGCGAACTTCTTGGGCGCGGCCCTCTACGCCATCATCGCGGCCTCCGGGTTGCAATTCGTGGGACTGGCCAACGTCAATACCGAAGCTTGGGGGACGATGTTGTACTGGGCGCAGAACAACGAAGCCTTCTCGGCCGGACTGCCCCTGTGGGCTCTAGCGCCCGGGATCATGATCGCCATCTTCGGCAGCGCCCTGGCGCTCCTCAACTACGCCTTCGACGAAGTCTCGAATCCCGCACTGCGCCCGGTAGTAGCGACGCGTAAGAACAAGAAGAGGGCGGTCGCGTGACGACGCCGATCCTCGAAGTGCGCGACCTCAAGGTCGAATACACCACTCCCGCTGGTCCGGCCCTGGCGGTGGCGGGGGTGTCGTTCGATCTCGCGCCCGGTGAGTTCTTGGCCATCGTCGGCGAATCAGGCTGCGGGAAATCGACCCTGTTATATTCCATTGCCGAACTCCTGACCTACCCGGCGCAGACGGTGAGCGGAAGCGTCAGATTCAACGGCGTGGAACTGCGGTCCCTGCCCGCCGAAGAGCTCCGTCAACATCGCTGGCGCGACATTTCGGTGGTGATGCAAAGCGCCATGAACGCGCTCAATCCCACACTGTCGATCGGCGCTCAACTCGCCGACGCGTGTCGCGCGCACACCGACTGGGACGACCAGCAGATCGCGGAGCGGTCGGCCCACGTGTTGTCGATGGTGTCGATCGACGTGGCGCACCTCAAGAGTTTTCCGTTCCAACTCTCCGGTGGGATGCGCCAACGCGCCATGATCGCCATGGCCCTGCTGCTCGAGCCACAACTCATCATCATGGACGAGCCCACCTCGGCGCTCGACGTGGTCGCCCAACGCTCTTTGATGCGCCAAGTGGAGAACTTGCGCCGAGAACTCGGTTTCGCGGTGTTATTCGTGACCCACGACATGAGTGTCGTCTCACACTTCTCGGATCGTCTGGCGGTGATGTACGCCGGCGAGATCGTCGAACTCGGCGGCACGCGCGACGTCTTCGACCATCCGCGGCACCCGTATTCGAGCGGCTTGATGGACGCCTTTCCTTCGCTGGTGGGTGCCCCCAAGGAGCTATTGGGGATCCCCGGCAATCCGCCGTCACTCGTGAACCCTCCTCAAGGATGCCTATTCGCTCCTCGTTGTCCGTTCGCAACCGACGAATGTCGTGAATTTCGACCCGAACTCATCACCGTCAACGGTCGAGCGGTGAGGTGCCACTTGGTCAACCCCCGGAGCGCCGTATGAGTGGCGATGTCTTGAAGGTGGAGAACCTCAGTCGATACTTTCGTGTCGGAGGGTTTCGATCAGCGGGCACGCTGCACGCGACCGACGAGGTCACGTTCTCCGTCGCGCCGAGCGAGATCGTGGCGCTCGTGGGCGAGTCGGGTTCGGGCAAGTCGACGATCGCACGCGTCTTGGCGGGTCTGTACCCACCGACTTCGGGCACCATCACCTTTGAGGGTGAACGCCAGGGCAAGACGTCGAGTCGTAAAGTTCGCGGGCGCATGCCGATGGTGTTTCAGGACCCTTTCGGTTCGATCAATCCGGTGCTACGAGTGGGCCACAGTCTGCTGCGCTCACTGAAATTGCACCGACCCGAGCTCGACAAGAGTGGTCGCGCGGCAGAGGCCATCTCGCTCGTCGAGAAAGTGGGCCTCCTGCCGGGAGCAGAAGTTTTGCGTCGCTACCCGCACGAGTTGTCGGGTGGTCAGCGTCAACGACTCGGCTTCGCCCAGGCCCTCGCGTCGCGGCCGTCACTGATCCTGGCGGACGAGCCGGTGTCGATGCTCGATGTGTCGATTCGCATTGGTCTGCTCAACGTCATGCGCAGCCTGCGCGACGACGAGCACGTGTCGGTGCTCTACATCACTCACGACCTGGCTAGTGCGCGCTACGTGGCCGATCGCATGATCGTGCTGTACGCCGGACGCATCGTGGAAGAAGGCACCACCGAAGAGGTCATCGGTGCTCCTGCGCACCCGTACACGCGACTCTTGATGGCGACGGCGCCCGACCCACGACTCCCTCTCGCGCACGACACCGACGTGCAAGACCTCGGCGAACCACCCAAGGTCATAAATCCGGGTCCGGGCTGTCGTTTCGCTCCGCGTTGTCCGCTCGCGATGGACCAGTGCCGCCTGTCGACGCCGACGATGGTGCATCTTTCGCCGACGCAGCGCGCCGCCTGTTACGCCATCGAGCAACCGTGACCTACAGCCTTCTGCCCCGACCCCAGGTGGGCGAGGGGTTGGAAGGTTCGTTGACCCTGACTTCCCCGCTGCGTATCGCCTACGACGAACAGTGGGGCGAGGTGGTCGACGTCTTCGCTGCCGACATGGCCGCGAGCATCGGTTGGGCGGTGCAGCGCGTGGAACGAGATGAGCCCAGCGATATCCGTATGGACACCGACGCGACGCGGCGTGACGAGCACTATACGTTGCGCGTGACCAATCAGGTCGTCATCGCGGCGTCGAGCGCGGCCGGTTTTGCGTACGCGTTGACGTCGTTGCGTCAACTAGGCCCCGCGGCGTTATGGTCGCGCGAGACGACGCCCCTCGAGTGCTGGATGGTTCCCGGCGTGTCCATCGTCGATGGTCCGGCGTTCGCGTGGCGAGGGGCCCACCTGGATGTCGCACGACGATTCTTTGACGTCGAGGTGGTCCTTCGCTTCATCGACCTACTTGCGGCGCACCGCCTTAATCGACTCCACTTGCATTTGAATGACGACCAGGGTTGGCGCGTCGAGGTGCCCGGGTGGCCCCGCTTGACCGAGGTGGGTGCGTGGCGTTTGGCAACACCACTGGGTCACGAGCGAGAGGGTCGCAGTGACGACATTCCCCACGGGGGTTTCTATCGAGCCGCCGACATCGCGCGCATCGTCGAACACGCCCGGCGACGACACGTCGTGGTGGTGCCAGAAATCGATCTACCTGGTCACGCGCAGGCCGTCCTGGCGGCGTACCCCCACTTCGGTAACACGACAGAGACCTTGGACGTCTGGACTCATTGGGGAGTCTCCGACCACGTACTCAACGTGCAACCCGAGACGCTCGCCTTCGTCGAGGACGTCGTGCGCTACGTGGCCAGTCTGTTCCCCGGAAATCCGGTGCACATCGGGGGCGACGAGTGCCCGACAGACGAGTGGTCGGCCAGTCCGGCGGCGCGTGCCGTGATGCACGCCTTCGATTTTGTCGAGCCCGAACAGTTGCAAGCTCTGTATACACAACGTCTCGCCGCTGCGCTGGTGCGCGACGGTCACGAAGTGCTCGCGTGGGACGAGGTGCTCGACGCCGTGGTTCCCCCGGGGACAACGATCTGCGCGTGGCGCAGCGTCGACAAGGGGATCCACGCGGCGCAGCGTGGACTGGACGTGATCATGGCGCCGATGCAGTACCTCTACTTTGACTGGCTGAGCAGTGACGCCCCCGACGAGCCCACCGCGGTGAAGCGGTTCCCGCTGGTGACGACCTGGGAGAAGGTGTACGGATATCACGTGATCCCCGACGACCTGGACCCCACGGTGTCGCACCGAATTCGGGGAGCCCAGGTGCAGTTGTGGAGCGAGTACATCGCCACGCGTGAACGCCTGGACTACATGGCCTTTCCCCGACTCTGCGCCTTCAGCGAGGTGGTCTGGGGGAGTGCGAGTGACGTGGTCGAATTCCGGGGCCGACTCGAGGAACACCTCGAGCGCCTGGACGCGCTGGGCGTCTCGTACCGTCACCTGGACTCGGCGGTGGCGACGTGACCGACACGCTGGCGCGGATGGATGACTTCTTGGGTCCACCCTCCGCGGCGGAGTTGGCACTCGTACGCGATGTCGACGCGACGGAGATGACGTTACGACTTCGGGGACTCGACCTTCGTAGCGACGTCGTCGAGGAAGTGGCGGCCCACTGGGACGCGACGCGTACCTCTCCGCGATGGTCGTCGTTACTGGCGGCCATGGTGTCCTTCGTTCGACGCGACCGCGGTTCCGTCGACGCGCCGCTCGTCGTCTGGGACGATCTCGACGACCACGGCGCGAGTGGTCGACTCTTGTACTACTACCTGTTCGCGCTGCTCGCCAGTGAATTGCGTGAGTTGCATCGGTCATGTGGCGTTCCGGTGGACGTCAGCGATGCGACCGTCGAGGCGCTCGCACGTCACGGCGAGACACATCGTTTGAAGTGGGGAACGACCGGGGTGGACGCCGGGTGGTGGATGGTTCCCATCTTGCGCGGCGAGATCCTCCAAGTACGAAGCCTCAAGTTCCACCGTGTTCATCTGGGAGTGGGCGGCCTCGCTCCGCACCCCTGGCTCGACGCCGCTGCGATGTCCCAGCGCGGCGAAGGCTTTCGCGTTGGCGACCTGTCGGTGGGGATACATATTCCCGCGCGCACCGATCTCTCTCCCGGGGCGCTCGACGCGACCTTCATTCGTGCCCACGAAGTCCTGTCGCGAGTGTGGCCGACCTCCACGCGTCGTCTCGCCACGTGTCAGTCCTGGATGATGGACGAGCGCCTCGTCGAATCCTTGGGCGAGGAGAGCAACATCGTGGGCTTCCAGCGACGATTTGAACTCATCGCGCCCTTCGAGGACGATGTCGCAACGGTCGTGGATTTCGTCTTCGGTTCGAAGTCGTCGGACGCGGCCGCTTTACCCGCAACCTCACGTCTGCAGCGGGTAATCCGCGACGCGTTGGCGACCGGCGGCGCGTGGCACAACCGGACGGGATGGCTCGATTTTGACTGAGATCGATGTTTCTCCAGCGATGCATGCTTCCATCCGTGTGGGAACGGTCGGAAATATCTCAATTATTGTGACTTCTAGGCGAAATCTTGTGAAATTCTCTCATATCAAGATTGTTGAATGTGAAAAATTCACATAGAATGGGCGCCGTGGACTCCAAAACCCGCCGATTAACCATTGCGGAGCGCTTGCGGGCGCAGGGCGAGGCCTCAATAGTGGAGCTGGCCGCCCTCTTCGGAACGTCGGAAATGACGATTCGACGCGACCTGGATCAACTCGAAGTCGAGGGGCTCGCTCGTCGTGCGCGCGGGGGTGCTATTTCGGTGCAGAGTCGATCCTTCGAGCCACCGATCCTGCAACGCGCATCGCAGTCGTCCGACGCGAAACGAGCTATCGGTATGGCGGCGGCGTCGTTATTGCGAGAGAACGAGACGGTGTTCCTGGACGTGGGCACCACGACGCACGAAATGGCCAAGGCGATTCCGTCGGACCTGCCTATTACCGCGATCACCAGTTCGTTACTGATCGCGATGGAACTCTCGACCAAGCCGGCCGTCAAGACAATCGTCACCGGCGGAGTGATCCGTCTCGGTGAGTTGAGCCTGATCGGAGCGCGGGCTCAAATGTCCTTCGCCGACCTCAACTTCGACGCGGTGTTCATGGGTGTGGCCGGGGTGAGTGACACCAAAGGTCTCACCGAATACAACCTGGATGACGCAGACGTGAAACGCGTGGCGATGGCGACGGGTCGTCGCGCCATTGTCTTGGCCGACGAGTCCAAAGTTGGTCGCGTCGCATTGGTGACCTTCGCCCCGATTCATTCCGTCGACGTCCTCATCACCGACGCGCCGGCGTCGAACCCGGTGATTCGTCGTATCCGTGAGCAGGACGTCGACGTCTTACACGTCACACCCGAAAACAAGGAGTAAGTATAATGTCGCGATTTCGTACCATTTTTCCTGGGATCGAGAAGCCCCTGATCGCCATGGCCCACGTGCCACCGCTGCCGGGAACGCCACTCTACGACGCCGCCGCGGGCGTGTCGGGACTCATTGACCACGTCAAGCGCGACACCGCGTTGTTGCTCGAGGGTGGCTTTGACGCGGTACTGTTTTGCAACGAGGGCGACCGTCCCTATCAGTTACACGCCGGCCTCGAGGCCTCGGCGGTGATGACGCGCGTGGTCACGGAGTGTAAGCCCGACGACCGACCCTTCGGCGTCGATTTCCTATGGGACGCCCAGTGCGCACTGGCGATCGCGGTGGGTTCGGGCGCGTCGTTCATGCGTGAAGTCATCAACGGTTCTTGGGAGTCCGACATGGGATCCTGGAGCCCCGACGCGGCGAAACTGCTGCGCGACCGGCGCAATTTTGGTCGAGACGACCTCGCCGTGTTCGCCAATATCACTCCCGAATTCGCGTCGCCGGTTGGTCAGCGAAGCGCCGCACATATGGCCCGTTCGACCGTCGTGTCGAGTCTGGCCGACGTGATCTTGGTGTCGGGTCCGATGGCCGGTGCTGAGCCCGACGTCCAGACGGTGGCCGACGTGCGCGAAGCGGTGGATCCTTCGGTGCCGGTCCTTCTCAACACCGGGGCCAAGGCCGCCACCATCGGGGAATACCTCAAGTTCGCCGACGGTTGC
>Ga0208357_1000747_pt1 | contig 25184 bp, 26 predicted proteins | sample NGESurdeep092012_6_FD_184487 | JGI IMG/M metagenome (GOLD analysis project Ga0208357, IMG submission 184487) | Arctic peat soil microbial communities from Barrow, Alaska - NGEE Surface sample F52-2 deep-092012 (SPAdes) | ecosystem: Environmental > Terrestrial > Soil > Wetlands > Peat ...
CCCAGCCGCCCTCGGCAAACACCTCGGCCAGGCGCTGCAGCACCGTGTCGTCGGTGACACGGAGAGCCTGGCCTTCGAGCGCCACGTCGTAGCCGTGGATGGCGACGCCGAAGGCGCAGCGCGGATCGCGCTCGATGTTCCGGATCTTGCGCGAACGAGCACTGCCGCAGAAGTAGTAGCGGCTGTCGACCCAGAAGGCGCCGACGGCGGTCATGTGGGGCCGGCCGTCCGCGTCGATTGTCGACAACCAGAACGTGTGGTGGCCTGGTCCACCGGTGCCGGGTTCCTGGGTCAAGTTGGTCTCGAGCGTCCGGCGCACATCGGTCCACCCGAGTGGGGCAAGGTCGTAGAGGTCGGCGAGATTCCTCGCTCGGGGTTCTGGAGCAGCCATGCAAATATCGACGATAGACGGCGGGCAAACTCATCGGGCGAACCCGTTGCAGCGTCCTATGGCCAGGATGCCCACTCCGACATGAGCGTTCCCAGGGAGCCAGACCTCAGTCTCCGTCCGGCGGCTGCGCCGTGAATTGTTTGAGGTCGAAGTAGTCACGCCACGCGGTGATGGCTCCCTCATGGACTTCGATGATTCCCATCAGCGGCAACGAGATCGTCGTCTCAGCCCCGATGAAGTGGTCGACGCGCTCAGTCATCACGATCGGGCCATCCGCCACCATATGGATGATGTCGACGGCGACCTGGCCGCCCATGTCCATGAACTCGGCCAACGTGTCCAGGATGGCTCCGCGTCCGTGGACCGGTTCCATTGGCATGTTGTGATACACCGCGTCCTCACTGAAGAATGGCCCAAGAATTGCGGCGTCCCCCTGGGGCCAGGCCGCTATGAAGGCTGCAATGAACTCCTGGACGGTCTCCGCTGATGTGGGCATTCGGCGCTTCCTTGCTTAATTCCTCGACCCGCCAGGGGTCATCGGTCTGATACCGAAAACTGAACCACCAACGTGAAAGCCACGTCAGGAAACCACCGTCTCGGCCACCGACGCGTTGAAGCGGGCCATCAGGCTGGAGAGGAGTGCGACGTCCCGGTCCTCCCAATCCTCTAACCAAGACGTCAACTGGGTGCGGATTCGCTTGGCATCGTCCGTCAGGGCGCGCCTGCCGGCCGGCGTCAGAGAGAGAGGGTCGCCCCGGCGTCCCGGGCGGCCACCTTCGCGGTCCAACAAGCCAGCATCGAAGAGCTGGTTGAGCTGCCGGGAGACGGTCGATTTGTCGAGACTCAGCCGATCGGCCAGGTCAGATGCTCGAATCTCAGGTGTCGTCTCGACCAGGTTCAAGAAGGTGTAGCCGACGAGCGACAGTCCGGGGTGGAGGTCGTTGCCCAGTTCTCTCGATCTTCGAATGAGCGTGTTGAGCTGGTGGTAGAGCTCTTCGATCAAGGTGCCTCGAGCCATGGTTCCCGTCCCTGACAAAGTTGACATCTGCAACTATAAGCCGTTAAAGTTGGGTGTAGCAACTTTCATAGGCCGGTATGGTCCAAATGGGAGGTAGCCATGAGGGCGTTGACTATCGAGGAGAAGGTGCCCTTGGTGCTCGTGGTGGGTTTCGACGGAACGGAGCCGGCACAGCGAGCTCTACGGAGTGCGGTCGACCTGCTTCAGCAGCGTCCGGGCCGCATGGAGGTGGTCTTTGTCGGCCACGTCCCGCGCACGGTGGCGCTGGCGGCGCAAGCCATCCAAGCGGTACGCGAGGGTCTGGACACCGAAGAGCGGGACCTGGCCAAGAAGGCAGACGAGATCCTGAGGGACACGGACGTGAAGTGGCGCTTCCAGCGGCGGAACGGGGAGATTGCGCCCGAGCTCCTGGCCGCCGGCCAGGAGCAACTTGACTCCGAAGGCCCGAGCACGCACGTCGTCGTTGTCGTGGGTGGCTCCGCCCACAAGATCGACCGGTACCTCAACTCGATACCGGCCAAGGTCATACGTCATGACCGGTTCGAGGTGTTCGTTGTCCCGTAGGGGGGCGTGAGCCGTTTAGATGCCCACGGCATCGATGGCTGCCTCTGCGGCGGCTTCATCAAAGGGTGGCCTGGTCGCGGTGTCGTGAGCCATGAACGTCAGCTCCAGGCGGCCAACCTCCGCGAGCGGTCCCATCGGACCGCTCGGGCGCGACCGTGACACCGCATGGCGGTCGACTTGAGGGTGCAACCCGACAAATCCCGAGCAAACCCATCACCAGCTCCACCCCTGGACGCCGGAATTGTCGGGCAGGTCCAGGTCTCAGGCGGTGCGCTGCATGAAGGTAATGAGGTACCCAAAGAACTGATCGGGATCGAGGATGATCTGCCGCACGCCCGCTCCCTCGTACTCGAAATGTATCCGATAGCCCTTGGCGAGAACGTGGTCTCGTGCACCGTCGATGTCGTCGACCTCCCATACGAGCGGCCCAATCCCACCCCTGCCCTTCTTGGCCAACATTGCCCACTGGGGGCTGTCGGAGTGAGCTGGGCCGTAGAGCTCAATATGGTTGTCCCAGTCCGTCGTGCTCAGCACGTTGCCGTCACTCAGGAGATCCGGCGGGTGGAAGGAGGTCCCGAGGAGATCGTTGAACTGCTCAACCGCGGCGTGAATGTCGTCGGGCGACATCATCAGCTCGACACGGTTGAATCCCAGAATGTTCATGTCATCTCCTTCGATCGGCCGAGAACGTCCCCGTCTCTCGGTTGGGCCAGTCGCCCGTTGCGTCCTTTCGGCCGTCACGGTAGCGCTCGAACATAGTGCCTACAATGTCTCTCGATGATGGCCCCGCCCTGTGTGTGCCAATGGTTGATGGGCCCATCACGTCATTGGGTGGGGCTGTGGTGATGTCCATCGACTTCGGCGTTCGGGACGGAGGGATCGTCAGCCTTGCGGTGCTCTCAACCGACCCTCCCCGTACTGATCCGTTGGGGCCGCGGACGAGCCGTGTTCGATCTGGGTCCTGCGCTGGTGTGGGCTGGGGGAGGATCGGACGAAAGACGAAGGCCCCCCGTGCTTCATCGACCGCTTTTACCCGCTATAAGTACTCTTCTGTAAGTAGGTAATCCCGTAATAAGGAGGAGCCGGTGACCGATACTCTGGCCGGTAGGGCCGTACCGGAAGTCGCTGCGTTAGACGCGTATTCCCAGGTGGTGGTGTCGGTGGCCGAGCAATTGACCCCTCGGGTCGCCGCGGTGCAGGTGTCTCGGCGCCGTCATGACGGCAGCTTCGCCACCGGGGCGGGCTCGGCGGTGGTCTTCACGAGCGATGGCTTCTTGCTCACCAATGCCCACGTGGTGGGGAGGGCCGAAGCCGGCCAAGCTGCCTTCGCCGACGGCACCGCGGTCCCGTTCCACGTCGTCGGCAGCGATCCCCTCTCGGACCTGGCCGTGCTCCGCACTGATGGTGCAACGCCGGTGCCAGCCTCGTTGGGCGAAGCGTCGCAGCTCAGAGTGGGACAACTGGTGGTGGCGGTCGGCAACCCGCTCGGTCTGGCTGGCACCGTCACCGCCGGAGTGGTCAGCGCCCTGGGCCGCTCCCTGCCGACTCGAGCAGGGGACAACGTGCGGATCGTCGATGACGTCATCCAGACCGACGCCGCACTCAACCCGGGTAACTCGGGCGGGGCCTTGGTCATTGCTTCGGGCGAAGTCGTGGGTATCAACACCGCGGTGGCCGGCGTGGGTGTGGGTCTGGCCATTCCCATCAACTCGATCACCCGACAGATCATCGCCAGCTTGATGGCTGAGGGGCACGTGCGCCGGGCCTACCTCGGCCTCGCCGGCACTCCCGCCCCGCTCCCTCCGTCCTTGGCTTCCCGATTCGACCAGAAGACCGGAGTGCGCATCGAGCAGGTGGTGTCCGGGGGACCGGCGGAGCGGGCCGGGTTGCGACCCGGCGACCTGTTGATCACGGCCAACCATGAGGCGGTCACCAGCGCCCAGACCCTGCAGAGGCTCATGCTGGGCGACGCCATCGGCCAGCCCCTGGCTTTGACCGTGCTCCGATCCGAGGCTCTGGTCGACGTCATCGCCACACCAATGGAACTGAGCGCCGGCGACTGATCCGAGGCCCGGGGCCGACGGCTCCGGCCGGCCGCTCCCAGCCTGGCTCCGCGGTCTCTCCCGCTAACCGTGATATTCGGTCAGGACCCCGTACAAGTCGGGTCGGCGGTCCCGGAGCAGGCCCCACCCCGCCCGGTCGGACCGCGCCTGTGCGAGGTCGAGCTCGGCGAAGATCGTCTCCTCGGTGTTCCTCCCGGCCTCGGCCAGGGGGCGCCCGCGATGGTCGACGACGAATGACGACCCGTAGAAGGTGAGATCCCCTTCGGTGCCGATCCTGTTCGCCGCGGCGACGGGCACATGGTTGCATACGGCATGGCCGTCCATGGCCCGGCGCCACATGTCGGAGGTGTCGTTGCCCGCTTGGCTGCCAACCTCGTTGCCGATGGCCGACGGGTAGAGGATCAGTTCGGAGCCGAGGAGCGTCATCGCCCTGGCCGCCTCAGGGAACCACTGGTCCCAGCAGACCCCGACCCCGATGCGGCCGTGGCGGGTGGGCCAGGCACGAAAGCCGGTGTCGCCGGGATTGAAGTAGAACTTCTCCTCGTAGCCAGGGCCGTCGGGGATATGCGACTTCCGGTAGATGCCGAGAATCTCCCCATCCTCGATCATGGCGAGGGAATTGAAGTAGACGGGCGGGACGTGCTCGAAGAAGGAGACGGGTACGACCGCGCCGGTGCCGGCGGTCACCTTGGTCACCGCCGCGATCGCCGGGTTGTCCTCCGGCGTGGTGGCCCAGTCGAAGTATTCCTGCTCCTCGTACTGAGGGAAGTACCGGCCCTCGAAGAGTTCCGGGCAGAGGACGACGTCGGCGCCCTTCCCGATCGCAGCCGAGACCTGCTCGACGGTGGCTTCGCAGTTGGCGGCGCGATCGTCGCCGAAGGCGCGCTGGACAACGGCGAGTACGAGCTTCGGGCTCATGGTTTCCGAGCGTACCGCTCGAGTGCCGGCGCGGCCCCACTTGGGTCCGGCCGCTCGCTCGCGTACCCTCTCGACGTGCTCGCGACTGCGTCCCCGTCCACGCCGGTGGCCGACGGTTTCCACATGCCGGCCGAGTTCGAGCCGCATGACGGGTGCTACCTGATCTGGCCCGAGCGCACCGACACCTGGCGGCTGGGCGCGAAGCCGGCGCAGAAGGCGTTCGCCGCCGTGGCCACGGCCGTCTCCACGAGCGAGCCGGTGACGGTGCTGGCCTCGTCACGCCAGTGGGAACACGCGCGGTCCGTGCTGCCACCCGAGATCCGGCTGGTCGAGATGAAGACCGACGACGCATGGGCCCGAGACACCGGGCCGACCTTCGTGGTCGACTCGGCGAAGAACGAGCGCCGCGGGGTGGACTGGGTGTTCAACGCATGGGGCGGTCTCGACGGGGGGCTCTTCTTTCCCTGGGCGAACGACGACCTGGTCGCGGCGAAGGTGTGCGAGCTCGACGGCGCGGCGCGCTACCGTGCCCCGCTCGTGCTCGAAGGCGGCTCGATCCAGGTGGACGGTGAAGGAACGTGCCTGACGACCACCGAATGCCTGCTCAATCCGAACCGCAACCCTTCCCTGTCAAAGGACGAGATCGAAGCGCATCTCCGCTCCTACCTCGGCGTGGAGCAGGTGATCTGGCTTCCCCGCGGCGTCCCCTTCGACGAGACGGACGGTCATGTCGACAATCTGGCGTGCTTCCTGGCTCCCGGGCGCGTGATGCTCACGTGGAGCGACGATCCGGCCGACCCGTTGAGCGAGGTATCTTCCGAGGCCCGTCGGGTTCTCGAGACCACCGTCGACGCCCGGGGACGCTCGCTCGAAGTGCTGCCCGTACCGGCGCCATCGCTCCCTCCGATGACGACCGAAGAGGCGTCGGGTATCGACCGGACGCTCGGCGCGAAGCCTCGGACGGGCGGTGATCCGCTCGCGGCGTCCTACGTCAACCTCTACATCGGGAACTCGGTGGTGGTCTTCCCCTTGATGGACCCCCGTCATGACGACGTCGTCGCGACACTCCTCGCCCGCGAACTGCCGGGGCGTCGAGCGGTCGGCGTCGCGGCGCGTGAGATCCTCCTCGGCGGTGGGGGAATCCACTGCATCACCCAGCAGGTACCGGCGATCGGGAAGGAGTGAGGCGTCGAGTTTCGGGCGCGCCCGTCATGATCGCCGGCTTGGCGTCGTCGTCCCCTATAGGTTCGCGGCGCGGTCCTCGGCAACGAGTCGGCGGTACCAGAGCCGCCAGGGCGTGGTATGCCGCTGCCAGACCTCCGGCCCGGTCGCGTACGGAGGCCCGACATGCCGGCGGACCGACGCCGCCTCCTCGTCGACTTCGTACACGGCGAGGAACTGCGGCGCACCTTGGTAGGGCGGTCGCACCTCTTGCAGGAGCTCGTACCGGACGGCGCGGAGCGCGTGACGTCGTTCGGCGACCTCGGGCAAGTGGACGTTCGTGTAGAAGTCGTTGAAGACTTCGAGCTCCTCGTCCGTCGTGTCGGGCGGCGGGTTCACGCCGAGGAGGTACATCGCATAGGGCGCGCCAGCTGCGGGACGGGTCTCGGCGACGCGTCGGTACAGCAACGACCACGTCTGCCTGAGTCCCTCGAAGCTCGATTCCGTCTCAACCTCAGTACCGGTCTGACCGTCTTCGAGATCGACGGTGCGCACAAACCGCGGAGGTCGAAATCCGCGAGCGGCGACGGCGATGAGCTCGTAGCGAGCGTCGGCGCCCGAGTCATGTGGTGCCGTTTGTACGAACGCCTCGGCCGCGTCGGGCTGGGCGGAGGCGCCGCCGCGGACGTCCCACCCCGTCCATGAGGTGACCGGGCCCGGCGCCATCACATCGGGTGACACGCTTCGCCCGAGCGTCGGTCGTGACCCTTCGACCTCATCGCCCAAGGCTACAGAAGGGACCGTGGCGCTCGCCGACCCGGAGCGGGAACTCCGGCACCACGGACTCCCGCTACCGCTTAGGCGAAGTTCCTGGGCGCGAGCTGGTCGGCGGGAACGATGCCCAGCCGGCCGGCCTGGTAGTCCTCGATGGCCTGATTGATTTCCTCCCGCGTGTTCATGACGAAGGGGCCGTAGTGGGCGATCGGTGCACGAATCGGCAGTCCCCCCAGGAGCAGCACGTCGAGCGGCTCGACCCGCCCGTCCGCCGCCCGGATCACGAGGTGGTCGCCGGGGCCGAACACCACCAGTTGGCCATACTCCACCGGGCGGCCTTCGGGCCCGACGGTGCCGTGGCCGGTCAGCACGTACGCCATGGCGGAGAACGCCGGGTCCCACGGCACGGAGATCTCCGCGCCAGGGGCGACGGTCGCGTGGGCGTAGGCGATAGGAGTGTGGGTGACGCCGGGCCCCTCGAATCCGGCGATGTCACCGGCGATGAGACGGATCAGTGCCCCGCCGTCGTCGGACGTGAGGAGGCGGAGCGCGTCACGGGTGATCGACTGGTAGCGCGGCGGCGTCATTTTGAGCGCCGGAGGCAAATTGACCCACAGTTGGACCGCGTGCGAGGGGCCGCCGCCGCGGTACATCTTCTCGGTCGGCAGCTCGTCGTGGAGGATGCCCCCGCCGGCGGTCATCCACTGGGTGTCGCCCTCGGCGATTACGCCGCCACCGCCGTTGGTGTCGTGGTGGGCGATCTCACCGTCGAGGATGTAGGACACGGTCTCGAAGCCGCGGTGAGGGTGCCACGGTGCGCCCTTGGCCTCATCGGGGCCGTTGACCTGCGGTCCCACGTGGTCCAGCAGGAGGAACGGGTCGGCCCCGGCGAACGACAGGCCGCCCGGGAAGGGCCGTCGGACCCTGAACCCGCCGCCCTCGACCTGACGGTGCGCGGTGACCACCTCGGCGACCGGCCGCGGGGTGGACTGGGCGGGATCGGGCCTGGGGATCCGGGGCAGCACGAGTGTGTCGTCGACGGTGATGGCAGGCATGGCGATCAACTCCTCACAGAGGTCGAGGGCTTTGGTGACGTATCAACAATATTCTATCTTTGATGATGTGTCAACAAAGCGGGTAGGCTGGCCCTTCATGGCGACACCGCAATGGCTCGACGAGCGCCAGGCCCGAGCCTGGCAGGCCTATCTCAAGCTGAACCAGGAGCTCTACGCCGCGCTGGAGGTCCAGCTCCAGCGAGACTCCGGCCTGTCGGGCGCCGACTACACGGTGCTGGTGCCGCTGTCCACCGCCGCCGGCGGCGTGCTCCGGACGCGCGAGCTCGGTACGGAGATCGGCTGGGACCGCAGTCGTCTGTCCCATCAGATCAGCAGGATGGAACGGCGGGGCCTCGTCGCCCGCGAGGAATGCTCAGAGGACGGGCGGGGCTCGATGGTCCGCCTGACCGACACCGGCCGGTCGGCCATCGAGGGCGCCGCCCCCGCGCATGCCGAGACCGTCCGTCGCTACTTCATGGATCGACTGTCGGAGCGGGAACTCGACACACTCACTGCGGTCTTCGAACGTCTCCTCGCAGGGATGGAGCGACCCGGCGTGTGACGGCACCGGACCTGCTCGACACCGGGGTCAACGCTGTACTTGGGCTGACTCGTTCACGGTGCTGGCACGTTCGGAGCGCACCACTCGGAGGCGGTGGATGAACAGGACAACGACGGCGATGACCACCAGCACGGCGGCCACGTAGCCGGCATAGCTGAAGGCCTTCAGCACCCGGTGGTAGCTGCTCCCGAGGCCATAGCCGACGCTGGTGAGGGCCGTGCACCACACAGCGCACCCGATGACGGTGAAGAGCAGGAACTTCGCCCTGGCCATCTCGGCGAGACCCGCTGCCAACGATACGAAGGAGCGCAGGAGCGGAATGAACCTCCCGAAGAGCACGACGGGTTCCCCCCGACGGGCGAACCAGGCCTCGGCCCGGTCGAGGTCCTTGTGCGTCAGCAGGACGTACTTTCCAGCCCGATCCACCAATGGCCGTCCGCCGAAATAGCCGATGAGATAGCCGACCAGGGACCCGAGCACTTCGGCCAGCGTGGCGACGGCGATCACGGCAAAGAGATTTAAGGGGTGCGGTTCATGGGCGATCTGTCCACTGGCCAGGACGCCGCCATAGATGATGGCGACTTCGGCGCCGACCGGGAGACCCATCGACGAGATGAAACTGAGGATGAACACGGCGAGATAGCCCCATGTCTCCAGAAAGTGCTCCATGGTGTTCTCCTAGCAATTGGCGCATCGACGGATGGGACCGCCGTCAGGTGGTGGCGGAGTGGAGATGATGGATTCGAACACAGAAGCACGTGTTCTCGACCGCCAGGTCCAGCCCCTCATCACTGCAGTTCAGGGTAGGGAAAGGTGCTCCTGGTGGCATCAGCCTCAGGGATGAAATGACCGTCGCCTCGGGGATGATTTCAGCGCCCGGAGGCTCCCCGACGCGACGGTTTGACCAGCCCAACCTGAAAGGAGAGGACGGCAGCCTGCACTCGGTCTCGGAGGCCCAACTTGGTCAGGATCTTCCCGACATGGGATTTCACCGTGGCCTCGGAGACGAAGAGCTGTCGGGCTATTTCGGCATTGGAGAGACCTTCGGCCACGGCGACCAGCACCTCACGTTCGCGATCGGTGAGTTCCTTGAGTTCGCTGACCCCGGATCCCGAATCGGTCCCCGCATCTGGTAGATGTCGCGCGAAGGTCTCCAGCAGTCTCCGAGTCACGCGGGGCGCGACCACGGCATCCCCCTGGGCCACCACACGGATGGCGGCGATCAACTCAGCCGGAGGCACGTCCTTGAGGAGGAATCCACTCGCACCGGCGCGGAGCCCGGCGAAGGCGTACTCGTCCTGATCAAACGTCGTGAGGATCAGCACACGAGATGCTGCGCCACCGTCCACGATTCTCGCCGTTGCCTCGATCCCGTCCATTCCCGGCATGCGCACATCCATCAGAACGACATCGGGGCAAAGGTCGTGCGTCATGGCCACGGCAACGTCGCCGTCCGGCGCCTCGCCCACCACCTCGATACCCGACTCCTCCTCGAGGATCATCCGGAATCCCTTCCTGAGCAGGGCTTGATCATCGACCAGGAGGACTCGGATGGTCATTGATCGACCCGTACCCGCGCCTTCACTTCCCATCCACGCTCCAGATGAGGCCCAGCACTCAGCGCGCCCCCGCAGAAGGCGGCTCGCTCGCGCATGCCGCCAAGGCCGTGTCCTTCGGCACTCGCCTTGACCGGCTCGCCATCGTCGCGGACGTAGACGTCGACGAAGGGGGAGTCGAACGTGATCGTCACCTGCGCTGTCGAAGGTTCATCGGCATGCTTCAGGATATTGGTCAGCGATTCCTGAACGATGCGGTAGATGGTGAGCTCCACTCCCGGAGGGACGTCGAAGGGCTCACCTTCTTCACCGAATTCGACGTTGAGTCCGGTCGTGCTCACACCGTGGATGAGCCGTGGCAAGCCGGAGAGTTGAGGCTGCGGTCCTCGATCGGCGGTGAAGTCGTCGGTTCGGAGCACGCCCAGCAGGTGGCGCATATCGGTGAGCGCGAGCCGACCGGTGGCGGAGACTTCCGCCATCGCCTCCCGGGCCTGAACGGGGCGCGAGTCGACCGAAGCCGACGCGCCGTCGGCCAGGGTGACCATGATGGACACGTTGTGGGCCACGACATCGTGCATCTCACGGGCGATACGGGCACGCTCGGCGGCTGCGGCCAGCTTGGCTTGCTGGTCCCGCTCGAATTCGAGCCTCCTTGTCCGCTCGACCAGGGAGTCCATGTAGGAACGCCAGGTGCGGAGCGTCAGGCCAATGGACAAGGCGGCGACCACCAGCCCGGAGAGGAAGACGAGCGACTTGGCGACGTCTCCCGCCGGCGCCCATCGAATGGAAGCCATGACCGCTCCGGCCTCCAGCACGCCGGCACCCATCACGGCCCGTCGCGCCGACGCGTGGACCGCCAGGGTGAAGAGAGCGACAAGAAGGCCAACATCGGCCGGTAGGGGTACGGTCACCAGCCATTGGACGAAGGCCGCCGCCGCGATCACACAGAACACGGTGGAGGGAGCCCGTCGTCTCCAGATCAGCGGAAGGACGAGGGCGGCCTGGAAGACGATGTTCTCCGGTCGCTCGACGCCGAAGCTCGGGGGAAACGCCATGCAGGCCACAAGGAGAAGGACGGCCATCCCGGCATCGCTGCGCCGCTGGTGTTCGGCGTCCCATGCCCGCAGGCGGTCCCACGAGGCTCGGATGCGCTCGATGTGCCATTCACCCGACGTCGATCGATCCACTCCCGACGCCGTCACAGCTCCATTGTCGCGTGGGTTTCGGACATTGAGTATCCGCCTTGAGGATGACGCTTGAGCTGGGACGATCATCCCCCGGTCCGTCGACCGGTCCTGGGCGGTGCGGGCAGTCGGTTTCACGCGCTTCGACGCGTCGGCACCGGCATCATGACCCCGACCCCGGGGTCCTAGAGGGCTCGAACCAGCCCCGTCTGGTACGCGATGACGACGAGTTGGGTGCGGTCCCGGGCGCCCAGCTTGGCCAGGATGCGGCTCACGTGTGTCTTGGCCGTGGCGACGCTCATGTGGAGGTCTCCGGCGAGTTCCGCATTCGAGCTGCCCTGCGCCACGGCCACAAGTACCTCTCGCTCCCGTTCGGTGAGGACTCCGAGCTTGTCGCCGGGGTCCGTGGCTGCGGGCGGCCGGCTGGCGAACTCGGCGATCAGGCGTCGGGTGACACTCGGGGCGAGCAGCGCCTCACCTTCCGCGATGATCCGGATCGCGGCGAGCAATTCCTCCGGAGGCGTGTCCTTGAGCAGAAAGCCACTGGCTCCCGAACGCAGGGCATCGAACACGTACTCGTCGAGATCGAAGGTGGTCAGCATCAGCACCCGGACCGATTCCCCGACCGGCGAGCTGGTGATCCTGCGTGTCGCCTCCAATCCGTCCATCACCGGCATGCGGACATCCATGAGCACGACGTCCGGGCCGGTGGCGGCCACGACCTCCACCGCCTCCTGGCCGTTGGCTGCTTCGCCGAGGACGCGCAGGTCGGGTGCGGAGTTGACCAGCACCCGGAAGCCAGCGCGGACGAGGGCCTGGTCGTCGACGACCACCACGCCGATGGTCACGTGGTACCGGCGAGCGGTAGGTCGGCCTGCACGTGGAAGCCGCCGTCCGGCAGTCGAGTCGCGCTGAGGGTGCCGCCGAAGGCAGCGGCGCGTTCGCGCATGCCGGTGATCCCGTGCCGGCTCCCCGCCTCAGGTTCCGGTTCACCTCGCGGTGCCGGCCGGGCACCCGGTCCCGACGCCAACGGCCGGTTGACCACGTCCACGGTCACGGCGTCACCGCCGAATTGGATGCACACCCGGGTCGGTGCCGATCCGGCGTGTTTGGCCACGTTGGTCAGTGCCTCCTGGACGATGCGGTAGACGGAGAGTTCCAGGCCCTGGGGAAGCGCCGGCATGGTGCCGACCATGGCCAGCTCGATCGGCACCCCGGCGTCGCGGACACGATCGATGAGTTCGCCGATGTCGGCGATGGTGGGGGCAGGAGTGAGCTCGGGGCCCCCGTCGCTCCGAAGGACGCCGAGGACCCGGCGGAGCTCACCGAGTGCGGAGCGGCTCGTCCGCTCCACTGCTTCGAGCGCCGCCCGAGCCTCATCCGGCTGCGTGTCCATCACGTGTCGGCCCACACCCGACTGGATGGCGATCACGCTCAGGCTGTGGGCCACGACGTCGTGCAGCTCGCGGGCGATACCGAGGCGCTCCTCGACGATGGCCCGTCCCGCCCGGTCCATCTCCTGGCGCTGCCGTTCCTCGGCCTGCTCGGCCAGGCTGGCTTGGTAGGCCCGGCGGGTCCGGACGCTGTCGCCGGCGAACCACGTTGCCGCGGCGAGGAAGAGCGTGAAGGTGATGTCGCCCGTGACCGGGCGCACGAGCGCCGCCACGCCCAGCGCCACCAGCGCCGACGCCTCCACCAGGGCCAGCGCCACGATGGACGTCCGGCGGGAGTAGGTCACCGTGACCGTGTACAGCGGCAGCGCGATGACGGGGACAGGAGCAACCGAGTGCCCGAGCATGGCCAGCACCGCGCTCGCCCCACAGGTGCACACGAGGGCGAACACCGGTGCCCGCCGGCGCACGGCCACCGGCACGGTGGCCAGGACGACCAGGGGGGCGAGAATCAGCCAGGATCGAAAGGGAGTCGACGGCTCGATGGAGAGATCGTGGAACAGGCTCCCCACCGCGCCGGCCAGGAAGAGGGCGGCAATGACGACGTCGATCGTCGACCACTGATGGGACGTGAGGCGCTGGAGGAATGGTGGTCGAGGCAGGGTCTTCGTCGTCGTAGCCGCGGCCATACGAACGACGCTACCGATCCGAGCGGAGGCATGCGTCCGACTCGAGTCGCTTCTTGCCGCACCCCACGATGTAGCCGCGGAGCGATGCGGCCACGCGTGCCTACATCGGAGGGATGACGCAGAAAAGCCCTGGCGGCCGATGGAACGCGCCGAGCAATCCGTCACGATGGTTCCGAGCACGCCAGCCGGATCGGGCCGGCGGCACACGGGTCCACGACGAAGGAGATTCCATGATCGAGGTCGAAGGGTTGACCAAGCGGTACCAGGAGACGGTGGCGGTCGACGACCTCTCCTTCCGCATTGCGCCCGGGATGGTCACCGGGTTCCTGGGCCCCAACGGGTCCGGTAAGTCCACGACGATGCGCATGATCATGGGTCTCGATGCGCCCGACGCCGGATCGGCCCTGATCAACGGTCGGCCCTACCGCCACCTCGGGCTGCCCCTCCGTGAGGTGGGTGCCCTCCTGGAGGCGAAGGCCATTCACCCGGGACGGAGTGCGTTCAACCATCTGCTCTTCCTGGCCACGTCAAACGACATTCCCGCCTCTCGCGTCGACGAGGTGCTCGCTCTCGTGGGCCTGACCGAGGTGGCCAGGAAGCGGGCGGGCAAGTTCTCGCTGGGCATGGGACAGCGACTGGGTATCGCCGCCGCGCTGCTCGGAGACCCCGGCGTCCTCCTCTTCGACGAGCCGATCAACGGTCTGGATCCCGAGGGCATCTTGTGGGTCCGCAATCTGCTCAAGAGCCTTGCCGCCGAGGGCCGGACGGTGTTGGTCTCGAGCCACCTCATGAGTGAGATGGCACTGACCGCGGACCAGCTGGTGGTCATCGGTCGCGGTCGACTGCTGACCACCGGCTCGGTGGCCGAGTTCATCGCCGAGAGCTCCGGACAGTTCGTTCGGGTCCGGTCACCTCGGGCCGACGACCTCGAAGAGTTGCTGCTGGCCCGGCACGCCGTGGTCACCAGAGAACCCGATGGCGCCCTGGCGGTCAGCGGGCTGACCGCAGACGTCGTCGGAGACCTGGCCGGCGCCGACGGCATCCACCTCCACGAGCTGTCTCTGCAGAGTGCTTCGTTGGAAGAGGCCTTCATGGAGATGACGCGGGACAGTGTCGAATTCCGTGGCGAGCTGGCCGCCCCGTCCGATGGGAACCCTCCCGTCGCCTCGTTCGCATCAGGAAAGTAGGAGCAATGACGATCACCAGTACCGCAATTTCCGGCCCGAGCTCGGGACTCCCCACCGCCGCTGGCGGTCACCTCAGGGCGGCGAGCGTGTTCCGTTCCGAGTGGATCAAGCTGCGCAGCGTCCGCTCCACCTGGTGGACGCTGGCGGCCATGGCCGTTCTTACCGTCGGCATCGCCGTCATCGCCGGGGCGACGATTCCGAGCCGGTGGACCTCGATGTCCGAAGTGGAGCGCCTGACCTTCGATCCGACCAGCGTCAGTCTCCGAGGGCTGCTCTTCAGCCAGTTGGTCATCGGCGTCCTGGGTGTCCTGGTCATGAGCGCCGAGTACGGCACCGGCACGATTCGGGCGACGTTGGCCGCCGTGCCGAACCGCCCGTGGGTGTTGGCCGCCAAGACGGGGATCTTCGCTGCGGTAGCGCTGGTGGTCGGGGAGATCCTGTCGTTTGCCGCCTTCTTCGTCGGTCAAGCCCTTCTGACGAGCCCGGCCACGCATGCCACGCTCGGACAGCCGGGCGTGCTGCGTGCCGTCGCCGGCGGGGGCCTGGTCGTCGCCGTACTGGGACTGTTCGCCCTCGGACTGGCCACGATCATCCGCCACACGGCCGGTGCCATCACGGCCTTCGTCGGGTCCCTCCTCGTGCTGCCGATCGTCTTCGAGGCCTTGCCGTCTTCCATCAATCGACCCCTGGGGAAGTTCCTTCCCTTCAACATCAGCGACGCCATGACGAGCGTCCACCCGGCCATTGGACCGTCGACCTCGTTCAGCCCATGGGCGGGCTTCGCACTTCTGTGCGCCTATGCCGCCATCGCCCTCGGGATTGGGGGATGGCTGATGGTCCGACGGGACGCCTGAGGGTCGATCGCCCGACGATCAGGCAGCCACCCGCTCACCGCCTCAACGAGTCGACGCCTCGTGCTCGAACTCTTCGCAGACGTCGATCATGGCCTGGTGAAACGCAATCCCCATTCGAAGGGTCAGTCCGGGAAGCGCATTGCCTTCGTCCGCGCTGCGTTGGGCGACCGGCTCGATCGAGCGCAGGGTGGCCACTCGTTCCTCGCTTCGTTGCTTGAGTGAGTTGACGAGCGAGAGCGCTTCGTCACCGTCCAACGCATCGGCGAAGAAGAGCTTCACCATTCCAACGTCGCGCAGCTCGAACGGCATCGGTTCGTCCCGCTGCAGCCACTCTCGCAGCGCCGTCTCTCCTGCTTCGGTGATTTGGAAGGTCCGTCGTTGCCGCTTGCCGAGCGGTTCGGAGCACCCTTCCACGAGCCCCACTGCTTCGAGGCGCTCGAGACTCGGGTAGATCTGGGCTTGGGAGATGGTCCAAAAGAATCGGATCGACAGTTCGACCGCCTGCTTGATCTCATAACCGGACCTGGCGCCCAGCCGGATCATGCCGAGCACCACGTAATCGGGGCGGCTGAATTCCCTGGTCCCAGCGGTCATTCGGCCCGAGGTTGCGGGTGCCATACCTGTCAACATAACATGTTATCCTGACATGTCAGGGAGGTTGTGATGCCCGAGCTCAAAAACACGCCGGCCAAATCTGCGCTGCGAGTGGCCATGGAGGCCCGAGACCTGTCGGCGATCGTCGATGCCTTCGCACCAGATGCCCAGTTCCGGTCGCCACTGACCGAAAAGCTCACGTTCAAGGGCCGCGAGGAGATCACCGCCATCACCAGCGTGATCCTCGGTGTCTTCGAGGATTTTCATTACACGGATGAATTGGTGGGGGAGCGGAACGGGTTTCTGGTGGCTCGCGCCCGGGTTGACGGCGTCGACATAGAGATCGTCGACCACATCCTCTACCGTCCTGACGGCAAGATCGCGGAGTTCACGGTGTTCTTTCGACCGTTACCGGCGGCCGCGGTCGCCCTACGGATGATCGGTGCCGGACTCGGTCGACGCAAGAGCCCGGCCCGGGCGGCTCTCATCTCCACCCTGGCCCGGCCACTCGGCTTCATGACCAGGACGGGCGATGACATCGGGGCCCGGCTGGTCCGTTCCGTCGTGTAGCCCGACGGAGGCAGCCCCTTTCGGGGGATCCAGTGCGACCGCCACGGCCGGGTGCCAGACGCCAGACGGCGTCCGGTTTGCACCCGCCTTGGGCGGGCCCGGGCAACAGCGTCGGCGCGTTGATGCCGTACGCATGGGCTACGTCAGGATCAAGACGGACGCGACGACGAGCACCAGGACGGCCAGGACCGCCACATCCCGCAACCGGGGACGACTGGCCGGGTCGTCGAAGTCGGTGAATCCACCGCGGGCCGTGATGGCGTCGCTCAAGTCGCGCGCTCGACGCAGCGCAACCGTGATCGCCGTGACCGCGAGGAGCCCGAGTTCGTCCATTGCCTGGCGCCCGTCGCGCCAGCTTCCCCGGTCCACACGTCGTCGCAGACGGCGGGCGGCGATCAACGTCCTCGATTCGTCAATGAGAGACGGGAGGGAACGGATCGCCAATGCAGTGGCGTTGACCCATTCTTCGATCGGCAGGCCCATTCGGCGCAGCGGACGTCCCAACACGGTCAAGGCGGCCGGGATCTCGCCGAGCGGCGTCGTCCAGCCGATGAGCGCGGCGCTGAGCACCAGCAGAATCAGGATCATTGTCAGGCGACCCCAGGAACTCAATCCGCCGAGGCTGAGTGGCAATGAGCCCAGATGCACCAGCGGCGGAGCGCTGGAGCGAACGCTCACGACGGCGCCGAGAGCGAGGACGAAGAGGAACCAGCGCGGCAATCGGGGGAGCGCTCCTATCGGGATGCGACCGGCGATCAGGCCGACGAGAACGACCCCGGCCAGCACCAGGAGGACCGGCCACGTTGGCTTGAGCGACGCCGCGAGGGAAAGAACCCCAACGGCCAAGAGCTTCGTGCCGGCCCAGAGGCGGTGCAACGGCGAGGACCCTGGAATCAAACGGAGGAGGCTCAGGTCACTGGCCGGGCGCCTGGTCTTGACGGATGGAGCCGAGACTGCGGGAGGGGGCGGAGTCGAGTCGGAGTCGCTGACGACCCGACCCGCTTCAAGTCGGATGAAGCGATCCGCGATCCCGCCCAACAAGGCGTTGTCGTGGGACACGATGATCAGCGTGATGCCCCATTCGGCACGGAGGTGAGACAGGACTTGCACGAGCTGCACGGCGCCCGCCTTGTCAAGACCGGCGAAGGGTTCGTCGAGCACGAGGACCGAAGTCTGGCGAGCGAGCATCCCGGCGATGGCCACGCGCCGCTGCTCGCCGCCGCTCAACTGGTCCACCTGACGAGATCCAAAGACCGAGGGATCGAGTCCCACCGACCACAGGGCATCAGCCGCCGCCGCGTCATCGGATCCGCTGGCGTCACGCACGTCGTCGAGCACCCGGCGCTGGAGAAGCTGGAGCCGAGCATGCTGGAACGACAGGCCGACTCGACCTACCTGTTCGACGAGAGATCGCCCCCCGAGAAGAATCTCACCCTCGGTCGGGAGCGTGAGCCCAGCCAGAATCCAGGCGAGTGTGGACTTTCCCGAACCGTTGGGTCCGTTCACGGCAAGGCCGCTGCCGGGTGCGATCTCGAGATTGACCGCTGTGAGACTTCGGTGTTCCCAGGGGCTCCCCGGTGAGTAGACGTGCCCCACTCCCTTCAGCGACAAGGCTTGGGCCGGGGGACGATGCGTGGACGACAGCGAGGGTTGGGTGGACGGCGTCGCGATCGGGGTGACGTAATCCACGCGTCGTCCATTGGAAAGTGCGAGTGCGTGCGGTGCGTCCGAGGCCTCGAGTGGGTCGTGAGTGACGTGCACGACGCTGACTCCCTCATCGGGGAGGGATCGAAGGAGGTTCATGAGAACCACCCGGCCCTCGGGATCCAGCATCGCCGTCGATTCGTCGGAGACCACCAACCGTGGCTGGCGCGCCAGGGCTGACGCAACCGCCAGTCGCTGCAACTCGCCCCCGGAGAGCGTTGCCGTTTCACGATCGGAAAATCCCTCGAGACCGACCCGCGCCAAGAGATCCTCGGTATCCACCACCCGCGTGCTCGGCAGGCCCCACCGCAGGTCGTCCCGGACGCGGACGCCGAGCACCTGGGCATCGGGACGTTGGAAGATCAGCGCACTTCCATCTTGTGCACCGAGACCGGGTGCGCCGCCGCGCACGATGGTGCCTTCGGTCGGCACGGCGCCCACCAGCATCCGTGCCAACGTCGACTTTCCCGAGCCGTTGTGTCCCACGATCGTGAGGAACTCAGCGGGTTCAAGGCGCAGTGCCACGTGGCGAACGGCCCAGTGCTCGCTGCCGGGATAGCGGAAGGACACGTCGTCCATCCGGACCGGAACGGGCGCCGGGGCTCGACGATCCCGCACGTCGAAGAGCAGCGACCGCGGACCACCGAGGTCGTCGAGCGCATGCAACGTGCTGCGGGCGGCAAACCATCCGAGGTTGCAGACCGCCCCCACGAAGGCGAACAACGCAATGGGAATGATCAGCCACCAGAAGCGTGTCTCCCAGTTGACCACGACGTCCCCGACGTGAGCGATCCCACCGAGGCGCATATTGCGAAGGGTCTGGCCGGTCCCGCTCCAGGAGTTTCGAGTCTGGTCGATGGCCAAACGTCGCGAAGTCGTGAACAAGGCCAGGAGCCCGACCGTGACCAAGGATGCCGGTGGCCAGAACAGCACGATGCCGGTGGCCACGGTGCGCACCGCCCCCCAGCGGCGCCGGTGGGCGTGACCCACCAGCGCCCCGATGGCCGTACAGACGCCCACGGCCAGGACGACCCGGTCACCGGCGGCCAGGAAGCCCACGAACATTGCCGCCAGTCCGCCGACGAAGGCCGCTCGTACCCGGTGCCTGGCCGAGATGGCCGCGATCGGCAGGAGACCCAGCACGAGGAGCGCAGATCCCAGGGGCACGAACCTGCTCACCAAGCAGAGGGCCAGCGTGAGATCACCGAGGACGACCGCCTCTGCCAGCTCGATCGAATCGAGCACGCGAGTGTGTGCCTGTCCCACCGGAGGTAGCGTCACGTCGCGGACGACAATAGGCAGCGCATCGATCAACTCTGGCACGGCAGCGTGACAATTTTGATCCGGCCGGTACCGAGTGGCCGAGTGGCCGAGTGCGTCATGGACTGGTCCACCCCCGTTGGCCGGAGGCTGACGCGACCCGGTGCCCGAAAGTGCTAGACAGCGGAGACTGAAGGACGGAACCCAATGCGAGTGCATCTTCTTGACGGGACCTACGAGTTGTTCCGTCATTTCTTCGGGCAGCCCCCCAGGGCGGCCGACGACGGGACGGAGATCGGCGCCACCTATGGCGTGGTCACCTCGGTGTTGCTCATGCTGGAGGGTGGTGTCACCCATCTCGGGGTGGCGACCGATCACGTCATCCGCTCGTTTCGCAACGACCTGTGGGCCGACTACAAGACCGGCGACGAGGTGGCCGACACCCTGCGATCTCAGTTCGAACCACTCGAGGACGCTCTCCGTGCCCTCGGGGTCGTGGTCTGGCCGATGGTCGAGGTCGAAGCTGACGATGCGCTGGCGTCGGCCGCATCGGTCGCCGCCGATGACCCGAGCGTCGAGCAGGTCCTTATCTGCACGCCGGACAAGGACCTGGCCCAGTGTGTGGTGGGGAACCGGGTCGTCCAGCTCGATCGCCGCAAGGACGTGATCACCGATGAGGACGGGGTGCGGGCCAAGTTCGGAGTGTCACCCAGATCGATTCCCGACTGGCTGGCCCTGGTGGGTGATTCGGCCGACGGCTTTCCCGGGCTGCCCGGTTGGGGCAAGCGTTCGGCGGCGTTGGTTCTCGCCCACTACGAGAACCTCGATGCCATTCCCGACGACGTCGAGCGCTGGGATCCTTCGGTGCGCAAGGCAGTTCGAGGTGCCGACCGGCTGGCCACCACGCTGACACACGAGCGCGACCTGGTGGGGTTGTTTCGCGATCTCGCCACGCTCCGCATCGACCGGGACTTGTTGCCTGACGTCGCCGGCCTCGAATGGCATGGACCCACGCCGGCGTTCGAGGCCGTGTGCCGCCGTCTGCGCTCCCCGGCCCTGGCCAAGCGGGCAGCCGCCCTCGTCCCTAGCTGAGGGCGTCGAAGACCAGGGACAACTCGGTCGGAACCGGCGTGTCGAGCTGGGCGTAGGTGCACGAGGCGGGCTGACGGTCCGGGCGCCACCGACGAAATGACGTGCCGTGACGGAAGCGCTGTTCCTGCAGGTGGTCGTAGCCAACCTCGCAGACCAGCTCGGGTCGCACGGGCTCCCAGCTCATGTCCTTCCCGGCACTCCAGCGGCTGGTGCCGCCCGGGATTCGGCTGGATGCTGCCGCCGCTTCCAACCAGGGATGGCCCTCGGCCGCGCCGGCCCGGTACGGCTCCAGCTCTTCTACGAGCTCCCGGCGCCGGACCGCGGTGAACCCCGACGCCACGCCCACATGGTGCAAGACCCCGTCTGCGTCGTTCAGGCCGAGCAGGAGCGATCCGACGATGCCTCCGTCCTTGTGCCATCGAAAGCCCGCCACCACGCAGTCGGCCGTGCGCTCGTGCTTGACCTTGAGCATCGCCCGCTTGTCCGGGAGGTAGCGCAGGTCACCGGGCTTGGCCACCACACCGTCGAGGCCCGCCCCTTCGAACCGGGAGAACCAATCACTGGCCACGTCGGGGTCGTCCGTCGCCGGCGTCACGTGCACCGGCGGTTTCGACGACTTGAGGGTCTTCTCGAGCAGCTTGCGTCGCTCGGCGTACGGGGCGTCGCAGAGGTCGCGATCGCCCACGGCGAGGAGGTCGAAGGCCACGAAGGACGCCGGTGTCGTCGACGCCAGCATGGTGATCCGGGACTCGGCCGGGTGGATCCGTTGGGACAGGGCATCGAAGTCCAAACCGGAGGGACCGGCGATCACGATCTCCCCGTCGAGCACGCATTGCGCGGGGAGATCGCGCTTGAGTGGCTCGATGAGCTCGGGGAAGTACCGGGTGAGGGGTTTCTCGTTCCGGCTGCCCAGCTCGACATCGTCACCGTCCCGGAAGACGATGCAACGGAATCCGTCCCACTTGGGTTCGTAGAACATGCCTTCGGCCCGGGGGAGCTCCCGGGTCAGCTTGGCCAGCATCGGCGCAACGGGTGGCCGTACGGGAAGAGTCACCTCTTGATCGTACCCAGAAGCCGCGGCGATCCTCAGGCTGCGTGCGTGGCTGTCCAGGCCACGAGGTCGTCGGCGCCCTGTCGATTGACCACGCGCTCCTCGGGCACCCCGGCCCGGACGGCGTTGGTGCATCCCCGACCGAGCCACTCCAGCTGCCCGGGGGCGTGTGCGTCGGTGTCGATGGACACGAGGCACCCCAGGTCGATGGCCAGGCGCAGGAGATCCTCGGGAGGATCCTGGCGCTCGGGACGCGAGTTGATCTCCACCGCGGTACCGGTACGGGAACAGGCGGTGAAGACGGCTTCGGCGTCGAAGGTGGACTGCGGACGGCCTTTTCCGGTGATCAGCCGACCGGTGCAGTGTCCGAGTATGTCGGTGTGCGGGTTCTCGATGGCGGCCAGCATGCGCCTGGTCATGGCCGGTCCGTCCATCCGGAGCTTGGAATGCACGCTGGCCACGACGACGTCGAGTTCGGCCAGGAGGTCTTCGTCCTGGTCGAGAGCGCCGTCCTCGAGGATGTCCACCTCGATGCCGGTCAGGATCCGGAACGGGGCCATCTCCTCGTTCAAGGCGCCCACCACGTCGAGCTGATTCCGCAGCCGCTCGGCATCGAGCCCGTGCGCCACCGTCAAGCGGGCACTGTGATCGGTCAGGACCAGATAGCTGTGACCGAGGTCTCTGGCCGCCTCGGCCATGTCCCGGATCGGGCTCCCGCCGTCGGACCAGTCAGAGTGTGAATGGCAGTCCCCTCGGAGTTGGTCGAGCAACGCCTGCGCCGGTGCATCGAGCGCAATGGGCGGCGGTTCCGTCTCGAGCTTCGCCAGGTAGGCGGGGACATCCCCAGCTAGGGCTTCGGTGATGGCCTGTGCCGTTGACTTGCCCACGCCAGGAACGCTCTGAAGACGCCCGGCGGCGATCAGCTCGGTCAGCTCCGACTCGGAGATCGGTTCCAGCGCGGTGGCGGCGTGGCGAAAGGCGCGGACCTTGTAGGTGTCGGCACCGTTTCGCTCCAGCAGATACGAGATCCGTCGGAGGGCTGTCACCGGATCCACGAGCTACGACTTCTTCGCTCGGCTGGGTGCCACCCGCGTCGGTTCGTCAGCGCCCTTGGGGTACTCGGGGGGCCAGGGCGCATCGTGGAGTCCAGCCGCTTTGTCGCGCTCGGCCAGATCGAGCAACGGTTGGAGCGTTTGCGGCACCCGGCCGATTTCTGACCAGGGGTCGCCTTCCCGCTGCAACAGGTCCGGAACGGTCCGGATGGTCAGGTCGTCGGGAACCACGTCGGCCACCTGGTCCCATGACAGGGGGGTGGAAACCTGACCACCGGTTCGGGGTCGGGCGAACCACGCCGCGAACACGGTCTTGTGGGGGGCATTCTGATTGAAGTCGACAAAGACCCGCTTGCCTCGCTCCTCTTTCCACCAGTTGGCGGTGATGAGTGCCGGATGCCGCCGTTCCAGCTCTCTGGCCAACGCCACCGCGGCGGCGCGGACCGCCGTGGCGTCCCACCGTTCTTCCAGACGCAGGTAGATATGCAGACCACGGTTGCCGGTCGTCTTCGGGTAGCCGACCAAGCCGAGCTCGGTCAGAAGATCGCGGCAGTGGAACGCCGCGGTGCGCACCTCGTCGAACCCGACGCCCGGTTGGGGATCGAGATCGATCCGCAGCTCGTCCGCGAACGCGGGATTGGCGGCCAGGTACGGCCACAGATGCAGACCGAGGCAGCCCAGATTCACGGCCCAGACGACATGCGCGATATCGGCCACCACGAGCGCGTTGGAGGTTGTTCCGTTCGGAGTGGTCACGGTGGTCGTCTCCAGCCACGTTGGGGCGCCGGAGGGCACTCGCTTCTGGAAGAAGGATTTCCCGGTGGCGCCGTGGGGAAAGCGCTGGAGCAGGGCGGGACGGCCACCGGCGGTATTGAGCAACGCCTCGGCCACTAGGAGGTAATAGGAGACAAGGTCGAACTTGGTCGCACCGAGTTCGGGAAAGTAGACCTTGTCGGGGCTCGAGACATGTACTTCCCGGCCCGAGATCTCTACCAAACGCTCCTGGTCGCCCGACATCAGCCCAAACTTATCGGGCTGGTCACGGCCTCTGCTCCCCGGCGCCCGGACGAGCGTTCCGGACACACTGCGGAATGTGGGTTCCGAACAGTCACGGTCCCCTCACAGGCCGCCTCCAGGGATCCCACATGTACGGCTGGCATTCTCTGCGTAGTGACATGAGCAAGAGGAGCGTCACCATGAACGACTACGACCCATCAAGCCCCGACGAGACCTTTCCCACTCGTCCCGTCTCGAGCGCGACGTCAGGGCCGTCGACAATCGGAAGCTCAGGCGACGCCGGCGCTGCGCCGCCTGACCCGTCAGCGTCCTCGCTCGATTCGTCGGCTCGGGTGACCACGGCCACGCCGGGACGCCGGCCAAGGCTACGGCGAATGCTGTGGAACCAAAAGAGAGGACGGATCGTGGCCGCGGCGGTCATGGTTCCGGTGATCGGACTATCCGTCGGTCTCGCGACTTCCCCCTCGGCATCAGCGGGGCAACTCGCTTCCGGCGCCGGCCGCTGGCGGCCCTCTCTCCGGCGGCGGGGGATCGAACGCTCGCTCTGGGCCGGCCGCCGGGGGAGCATCCGGCACGGTCGGCAGCGTGTCCAAGTCGACCTTCACGCTGACGACATCAGCGGGCCAGAAGGTGACCGTCAAGGAGGCGTCCTCCACGACCTACGAGAAGGGGACGAGCCCCGCCTCGGCGAGCGCCATCACCACCGGCGAAAGCGTCCTGGTCCTGGGCACGACCAGCAGCACGACCATCACCGCCACCCAGGTCACCGTGGAACCAGCCGGCAACCCCTATACGGCGTCCTCAGCCGCGGTGGTCCCCTTCCAGCAAGGCGCTCCGAGCACCGCGAAGACGGTCGGTCAGATCCCGGCGAACTACAGCCAGGGGTCAGGGACGATCGTCAGCGGCACGACTGCCAATAAGGCAACCGAGGCGGCGCTGGCCGCCTATCCGGGAGGCGTCGTCGACCGTGTCGTGGAGTTGAGCAATGGCGAGTACGAGGTCCACAACATCGGCGTCAACTGGCCCCACCACGTCTTCGTCAGCCAGAGTTTCACGGTCCTCGGCGCCGACTGATGAGCGGGCCCTGCCCGGGGGGCCGTCAGGCGAGGCGGCCAGGACCTCGGCTGCTGAGGGGAGGTCAACTGGCGCTCAGACCTCGATCTCGAAAGCGGCATAGTACGGAGCGAAGCGCTCTCTGATCTGACCGGGCTCGAGACCGAAGTCGGAAAGTTGGTAGGAGTGGGTGCCATGGGAGCCGGGCTCGTGGGTACCCGCCCACTCCGCTACCGAGGTGCGGGACTGATCGTCGAAGGGGAGACCGATCCGGGCCAGAGCCTTCTCCAGGGCGTCGAGCGGATCCGTCTGTAGCTCCGAGAACGTGATATCGGCGAACCGATCGTCGCCCATCCGCTCCCGGAAGTCCATGGCCCGCCGGATGGCTACCCACCAGCGGTCGAGCTCTTCAGCACCCAGCTCG
>Ga0208357_1000748_pt1 | contig 25184 bp, 25 predicted proteins | sample NGESurdeep092012_6_FD_184487 | JGI IMG/M metagenome (GOLD analysis project Ga0208357, IMG submission 184487) | Arctic peat soil microbial communities from Barrow, Alaska - NGEE Surface sample F52-2 deep-092012 (SPAdes) | ecosystem: Environmental > Terrestrial > Soil > Wetlands > Peat ...
CGAGCCGGTGGTCCAGGCGATGATCGCCTGCGCCCCCGCCGCCTTGATGCGCGCGATCTGCGCCGCGACCGAGACATCGGACGGGTTGAAATGCTCGACGATCACCTTGGTGATGATGCCCTTGTTCTCGGGATAGTTCAGAATCGTATCGACCGCGCGGTCGCCATCCTGGCCGCTGGCGTCGGTGGTCATCATGGTGGCGATCTTGGTCCAGCCCTTCATCCGGTAATAGCGCACCACCGCCGCGATCTGGTCGATGGAGGAGGACGCGGCGGAGAAGACATAGCTGCCGGGCTTCGGGTGGATCGCCGGCGACATGCAATATTGCACCGGCCCATTGCGCATCAGCGGCGCCATGGCCAGGCATTCGCCGACGAGGCTCGATCCCATCACCACGGCGGGGCTGTCGCCGAGGATTTGCGTCGTCAGCTGTACCGCGACTTGCGGGCTGGTCTGGTCGTCGTGAAAGACGAAATGCAGCGTATCGCCGTTGACGCCGCCTTGCGCGTTGATCTGCGCCTCGAACGCGCCGAGCGCGTCCTTCTGGCCCTGGCCGACGAAGGCGGCGCTGCCGGTCAACGGCAGGACGACATGAATATCATAGGTGCCGGCCAGCGCCGGGGCCGCCGACCCGACCAGCGTGCCGATCAATGTCAGTGCCGCGACAAGTCCGATCATGGGGCAGGGTCGTTTCATTTTATCCTCCCGGCTGGCTGGCGCTCTTCGGCGCGTCCTTCAACGATCTGACTAGCATTGCACGTTCGGCGCGGTAAAGGATCAGGTTTCGGCCAGCGGCGGGGGATGCTTGCGGACCCAGCCGGTCGCTTGGTCATAGGCGTGCGCCAGTTGCAACAGCCGGAACTCCTCGCCGATCGGTGCCACGATCTGCATGCCCATGGCGAGGCCGCGCCCATCGAACCCGACCGGCACGCTCAGCGCCGGGCAGCCACTCATGGTGATGACGATATTGTTCTCCATCCAGCGATGATAGGAATCCATCGCCCGCCCGCCGATCTCTCGCGGCCAGCGCCATTCCGCTGGAAAGGCGAAGAGCTGGGCCGAGGGCAGCATCAGGAAATCATAGCGCCCAAAGAACCGATTCACCGCGTGATACCAGTCGCTGCGGCCAAGCGAGGCGTCGGCCACATCCTGCCCCGACAGTGTCGCGCCGCGCTCGATCTCCCAGATCAGCTCGGGCTTGAGCTGGGCACGTCGCGCGGGGTCGCGCGCCACCGCCGCCTGGCCCGATGCGGTGTGCCAGGCGCGCAGCGTGACAAAATCGCGCCACAAACGGTCGAGCGGAAAGGCGGGCGCGTCGTGCTCAACCGTGCAACCCAGATCGGCGAAGGCCGGCAGCGCGGCCACGCACAGATCGAGCACGCCGGCCTCGAACGGAATCTGGCCGTTGAAGTCGCCGCACCAGGCAATGCGCGTGCCTTTCATCGCGGCGTCGAGCGGGGCGCGGAACCGTTGCGGATCGCCCGGCAGCGACAGCGGCGCGCGCGGATCGGCGCCGGCCTGGACCGACAGCAGCAAAGCGAGATCGGGGACGGTGCGCGCCATTGGCCCCAGCACGCCGGGCGCTTGCAGGAATTGCTCCGGCCGGTCGGTCGGCACCAGGCCGGGCGAGGGGCGCAGCGCGAAGATATTGTTCCACGCCGCGGGATTGCGCAGCGAGCCGGCATAATCGCTGCCGTCCGCCACCGCCATCATCCGCAGCGCCACCGCGGCCCCGGCGCCGCCGCTGGAGCCGCCGCCGCTGCGGCTTTGGTCATAGGCGTTACGCGTGACGCCGAACACTTCATTGAAGGTGTGGGAGCCGAGGCCGAATTCCGGCGTGTTGGTCTTGCCGATGACGATCGCGCCGGCGCGCTTCAGCCGCCCGACCTGCAGCGAATCCTGGTCGGGAACAAAATCGCGGAACAGCGTCGAACCGAACGTGGTGCGAATGCCGCGGGTCAGCTCCAAATCCTTCACCGCCTGGGGAAAACCGTGCAGCGGGCCGAGCGGCTCGCCGCGCGCCACTTGCTCGTCGTGCGTGCGCGCCTCGGCCAACAGCGGGGCGCGGTCGCGCAGCGAGACGATGGCGTTGACCGCCGGGTTGAGCCGCTCGATCCGGTCGAGATAGGCGCCCATCACTTCGACGCAGGACAGCGCGCGGCGGTGGATCACATCGGATAGCGCGACCGCGTCCAGGGCGGTGATGTCGGTTTCGGTCACAGACGCGGACCCGGCAGCGGTCCGGCAATCCGCTCCAGCGTCAGGCCGGCGGCCAGCAAGCCCCGATCGCTGCCCGGCGGACCGTCGAGCTCGATGCCGACCGGCAGGCCCGCCGCCGTGAGGCCGATCGGCAAGGCGAGACCCGGCAGGCCGGCGACGCTGCCCGGCCCGGTATTGCGGGCGAAGGTGGCGAAGGTCGGGACCGGCCGGCCGTTCATCATCGTGGTATCGTCCTCGCCGATCGTGGCGGCGGGCAGCGGCGTGGTCGGAAAGATCAGCGCTGTCAATCCATGCCGCGTCATGCAATCGGCATAGAGTTCTTGCAGCGCCGGGCGGTCGGCGATCAGGGCCTGGCGATAGTCGGCCTCGGTGAAGTGGCGACTGCCGGCGAGGATCGCCTTCACATCGGGGCCGGCGATCCGCTCAACCAAGTCGTCGAAGCCGAGATCGATTCCGTGGTCCGCGAAATAAGCGGCGATGTCGTGGCGCGCCTCGTACCGCGAGATCGGCCCGCCGGCGCGGTTGTTCAACGCTTGCGCGGCGTGGAGATCGACCTCGATCAGCGTCACGCCGGCGGCGCGCAGCGCGCCGAGAAACGCCTCGAACAGCCGCGCCACCTCATCGTCCAGCGGTTCGCAAAAGAATTGGCGCGGCACGCCGAGGCGCAGCGCCGCCGCGGCATGGGACGCGAGCAAGGCATTGCCGCCGGTGACCACGGCATCCAGCAGCACGCAATCCGCGACATCGCGGGTCATCGGTCCCGCCGTGTCGCGGGTGTGGGAGATCGGCAGGATGCCGGCTTGCGGCCAGCGCCCGAGGCTCGGCCGCAGGCCGACAATGCCGCACAGCGCGGCGGGAATGCGCACCGAGCCGCCCGTGTCGGTGCCGATGCCGGCCGGCGCCAGCCACGCGCCGATGGCGGCGCCGGTGCCGCCGCTCGATCCGCCGGGAATCCGCGACGGGTCATAGGGATTCCGCGCCGGGCCGAAGGCGGCATTGTTGTTGGTGATGCCGAACGCCAACTCGTGCATGTTGGCCTTGCCGAGAACGATGGCGCCTGCGTCGAGCAATGTCTGGACCACTGGCGCATTGTGCCGAGGGCGATGATGGCGCAGCGCCGGGGTGCCGCCGGTGGTGGCATAGCCGACGCAATCAAGATTGTCCTTGATGGCCAGCGGCACACCATGGAGCGCACCCAATTCGCCGCCATCACGGCGCTTCAGGTCGGCGGCGCGCGCCGCCACCAGTACCGCGTCGCGGTCCTGCGCGATGAAGGCATTGAGCCGGGCCAGCGCGGCGCCCCGGTCCAGGAGGGCCGCCGCATAGGCCTCGGCGGTGACATCGCCGTCGCGCAAGCTGCGCGCGGCCTCGGTCAGGGTCAGCTCGGCGAGCTCCATCTCGTCTCCCGTGGCGCGGGCTCAGGGGCCGGCGCGATACCCGGTCTCGAAGCCGAATCGAGCGAGGATTGATTGTCCCCGCGCCGATAGAATGAACAGCGCCAATCGGTCACGGCGAGAAGCGCCAACAAAGACGGCGAGGCGACATGCCGCATCATAGAACTGGCCTAGGGTATCTGGACAGGGTGATAAGTGGATTTTTTACCTGACGGCGGCGAGGATTGCCGCGAACAGGAGAGCCCATGACAAGACGACCACGGCGGAACCACACAGCGGGGTTCAAGGCGAAGGTAGCTTTGGCGGCCATCAAGGGCGAGAAGACGCTTTCCGAGCTAGCGGAACTTTTCGATCTACATCCGAACCAGATCACGACGTGGAAAAGGACAGTTGCTCGATGGGGCGGCCGGGGTGTTCGGGTCCAGTGCGTCGAGAGCTGAAGCGGCGCGGTGGATTTGAAGGCACTTCACGCCAAGATTGGAGAGCTGACGCTGGAGAATGATTTTTTGGAAGGCGCGCTCGGCAAGGCCGGCATGTTGAGCGCAAAGCGATGATCGACCGCCCGCACGATCTGCCGATCATTCAGCAAGCGAAGGTTCTGAACCTCAGCCGGGGTATCTTGCCGCCGTGGTCGACTGGTTCAGCCGCGGGGTCCTGGCGTGGCGCGTGTCGATCACGATGGCGGTCGCGTTCTGCCTTGAGGCGGTCGCGGAAGCGCTCGCCAAACACGGCACCCCGGAGATTTTCAATACCGGCCAAGGCAGCCGGTTCACCAGCGCCGCATTCACCGGAGCGCGGTCGGACAACGCCATCGCGATCAGCATGGACGGCAAGGGATCGTGGCGCGACAAGGTCTTTGTCGAGCGGCTCTGGCGTTCGGTCAAATACGAGGAGGTCTACCTGCGGGCCTACGACAGCGTCAGCGAGGCGCACCTCGATCGGCCGATATCTGGACTTTTACAATCGACGACGGCCGCATTCCCGCCTTGCCGCTCGGACGCCGGATCGCGGACAATCTCCGACCTCAACGGTGACGGCAATACGGATATTTTGTGGCGCAACACAAATGGTCAGGTTTCCGCTTGGCTGATGAACGGGACCATGCCGATCTCGGAGAAGATTGTCGGCAGCGCTCCCTCGTCCTGGTCCACTGCAATGCCTGGCCGGGATGCTGGCGATCCCCGCCTGCTGTGGCCTCGCCGCCTACCATCTGGTGATCTACCGGCGAAGCTGAAAACCGTGCGGCCTTCGAGACGGCCGCTCCGCAGCCTCCTCAGGCTGAGGACCAATTTTTTATGCCAGGAGAAATCGCCCTCATGCTGAGGAGCGCGCGTGGTTCGACTGCTCGCTCCGCTCGCGCTCACCATGGGGCGCGCGTCTCGAAGCACCCAGAATGGGTTTGCCGTCAGCCTCTCGGCCGCAGCGTCGGGAACGCGATCACGTCGCGGATCGAGGCGCTGTCGGTCAGCAGCATCACCAGCCGGTCGATGCCGATGCCGAGGCCGCCGGCCGGCGGCATGCCGTACTCCAGGGCGGTGACGAAGTCGGTGTCGAGGCGCTGGGCTTCCTCGTCGCCCAATTCGCGCGCCTGCATCTGCGCTTCGAAGCGGGCGAGCTGATCCACGGGATCGTTGAGTTCGGAATAGGCGTTGGCGTATTCGCCGCCATGGATGAAGGTCTCGAACCGCTCCGTCAGGCGCGGATCGGTGCGATGCACCTTGGTCAGCGGCGAGACCTCGCGCGGGAAATCCATCACATGGGTCGGCTGGATCAGCGTCGCCTCGACCCGCGCCTCGAACGCGGTGTAGAGCGCATGGCCCCATTGCGCGCTGTCCGGCAATTCCAGCCCGATGCCGCGCGCCGCGCGCCGCGCGTCGGCGTCATTGTCGATGGCGCGAAAATCGACCCCTGTCACCTCCCGCACCAGATCGGCCATGGTGGCGCGGCGCCATGGCGGGGTCAGGTCGATCGCCTGGCCCTGATAGGTGATGCGCGTGGTGCCGCGCACCTCAAGCGCCGTCTCGGCGACGAGATGCTCGGTCATCTCCATCATCGCGAAATAATCGACATAGGCCTGATAGAGTTCGAGGAGGGTGAATTCCGGATTGTGGCGCGGTGAAATTCCCTCGTTGCGGAAATTTCGGTTGATCTCGAAGACGCGGTCGCCGAGCCCGCCGACCAACAGCCGCTTCAAATAAAGTTCCGGCGAGATGCGCAGATAGAGATCGAGATCGAGCGTGTTGTGGTGCGTGATGAAGGGCTTGGCCGCCGCGCCGCCCGGAATCGCCTGCAGCATCGGCGTCTCGACCTCGAGGAAACCGCGCGCCATCAGCAGATGGCGGATCGACGCGATGATGCGGCTGCGGTCGCGCAGCGTCTCGCGGCTCTCGGCGCTCATGATCAAATCGAGATAGCGCTGGCGATAGCGCGTCTCGATGTCCGCGAGGCCGTGGTATTTTTCCGGCAGCGGCAACAGCGACTTGGTCAGCAGCGTGATCCGCGCGGCATTGACCGACAGCTCGCCGCGCGGCGTGCGGCGCACCTTGCCCTCGACGCCGATGATGTCGCCGAGATCGAGCAGCTTCAGCAGCGGAAAATGCGCGGCGTCGAGAAAATCCTTGTGGCTGAAAATCTGGATCTTGCCGGTCGCGTCGTGGAGATCGATGAACATGCCGTTGTTGCGCATGGCGCGCACCCGGCCCGCCACCGCGACCACATCGTCCGTCACCGTCCCGGCCGCCAGCGCGGCATAGGCCGTATCGAGCGCGGCGGCCTTGGCGGTCACCGGAAATTCATAGGGATAAGGCTCGATGCCGAGCCGTCTTAGCGCGGCGAGCTTGTCCAGCCGCGCCGCGCGGAACTGATTGTCCACGTCGGGTGTGTCGTTCATCTCGGAGCTATTTCAGCGAATAGGATTTCAGCGCGTAGTTATAATCGGGCAGCGGCGATTTGCATTGCACCCAATTGCCGACTTGGGGCGCGAACCAGCAATTCACCTCGGTGCCACCGACATTGAGCCGGGCGTGCACGGCATCGAACGTGCCGGCCGGCACGGTGATCTTCTCGATGCCGTCGATCTTGCCCGCGAGCTGAATGGTGCCGGAATAGGTGCCGTCGCTCCAACCGGTATCGCACGACCAGGTCTGTCCCGCCGACCAGGGCGATGGCGGCATGACGCACAGCGGCGGGCGATAGCGCTGGTAATGGATAGTGCCGAGCATCGGCACTGGCGCCATCATCACATTCCAGTCCTTGGTATAGCGCATCGCGAGACCGGAGAGGCCCGGCGCGTCGATGGTCGCGTCGATGGTGCCGTCGCCGGACACGCTGTCGACGTGGAGGCTGCGCTTGCCGTCGGGCCCGTCATAGACCCAGCGATCGCCGGCCTTAACGGCGGGCGGACTGATCGCCTGCGCCAGCGCCGGCGCGGCGAGCGTCAACATAAGCAGGGTAGCGAGCACGCGTGACGTGATTTTCATGGTAGGGGCGGCGCCGGATTTGTGGCATTCCTCGAAGCCAAGGGAATAATGCCTTTTCATCCGCGACGCCACCCCGGCCTTCGCGGCGGCCAGGAAGCCATGCCGGACGGGCGCGACATCGCGAAGGAATTATGCCGGGGTGCGACCCGGCTGCTGATGCAGCACGGCTTCGCCACCTTGGCCGAAGTGCCGCTGGCCAACGGCCGGCGCGCCGACATCATGGCGCTGGGCCGCGACGGCGAGATTCGCATTATCGAGGTTAAATCGTCGCTCGCCGATTTCCGCGCCGATCAAAAATGGCCGGACTATCGCGATTTCTGCGATCGGCTCTATTTCGCCATCGGCCACGATTTCGATGACGCGCTGATTCCGCCCGATTGCGGCCTCATCCGCGCCGATGCGTGGGGCGCGGCCCTGCTGCGCGAGGCGCCGCCGATCCCGTTGTCGGCGCCGCGCCGGCGCGCCGTGACGCTGCGCTTCGCCCTGATGGCGAGCCAGCGCCTCAGCCGCGCGCTGGATGCGGATTTCGTCCTGGAGCTATGAGGCGCCTCGAGCCTAACTGCGGGGCGCGTGCTTACCGAGAATGCGCTGCAAGGTGCGGCGGTGCATCTTGAGGCGGCGGGCGGTCTCCGAGACGTTGCGGTCGCATTGCTCGAAGACCCGCTGGATATGCTCCCAGCGCACCCGGTCGGCCGACATCGGGTCGGCGGGCGGCGGCGGCAGGCTGGCCTCGGTCGCCAGCAGCGCCGCCTCGACCGCGTCGGCGTCCGCCGGCTTCGGCAGATAGTCGAGCGCCCCGACCTTCACCGCCGCGACCGCGGTGGCGATGTTGCCATAGCCCGTCAGCATGATGATCCGCGCCGAGGGCCGGGCCTGGCGCAGCACCTTCACGACATCGAGGCCGCTGCCGTCGCCGAGCCGCAGATCGACCACGGCGAAGGCGGGCGCCGCGCGGGTCACCGCCTCGACCCCGGCGGCCAGTGATTCGGCGGCGGTGACGATGAAGCCGCGCCGCTCCATCGCGCGCGCCAAGCGCTGGCACAGCGGCGCATCGTCATCGACGATCAGCAGCGTGCGCTCATCCTCCGGCAGGCCCGCCAGCGCGCCCGCATCCGGCGCCACGGTCACTTCGTCCATCATGCCTCGACCTCCAATGCCAGGGGGCGCGTATCGCCGCCTTCGAGCGTGCCGCGCCGCCACTCCACCACGATCTGCGCCCCGCCTTCGGGCAGATTGGCGAAGCTGAGCCGCGCGCCGGTGCGCTCCAACAAGGTCTGGGCGATGAAAATGCCCAGGCCCATATGGGACTGCGTGTCGGACGCCCGTCCCGATAGATAGGGTTCGCCGATGCGGGTGAGAACCTGGGGCGGGAACCCCGGCCCGTCATCGACGATATCGGTGGCGACGCTGTCCTCGCTCCAGCTCACCGTGATGGTGGCCTCGCGGGCGGCGAATTGCGTCGCGTTCTGAATGAGATTGCCCAGCCCGTGCATGATTTCGGGGCTGGGCGTCACCATCGGCTCCGGCACCGCGTCGCCCTGGGATCCGCGCCCGGCGGCATTGGTCTGGACCATGGCGACGCCGCTCTGGGCCGCGCCGGCGCGATGGGGTTCGCCCGCCGCCGCCACCAGGGCGGAGAATGGCAGGCGCTGGGGCGGCTCGCCGGCGCTGTCCCGATGCTGGGCCAGATCGGCGAGGATGGTGCGGCAGCGCTCGCTCTGGCTCAGCAGCAGGGCGGCATCCTCGGCATAGGGGCTGCCCTTGGGCAGATCGCGGACCAATTCCTTCGCCACCACCGCGATGGTGGCGAGCGGACTGCCGAGCTGATGCGCCGCCGCGGCGGCGAGGCCGCCGACGGCGGAGACGCGTTGCTCGCGCGCCAGCGCCAATTGGGTGGCGGTGAAGGCGTCGCGCATCAGCCGCGCCTCCTCGGCGACGCTCCAGACATAGAAGGCGACGAACAGCGTCGACAGCACCAGCGCCGTCCACACGCCGAGGACATAGAGCAGGCTGGGGTCAGGCGCCGGCTCGTACCAGGGCAGCGGCAGATGGAAGATGGCGAGGAGGCTGATGGCGAACACGGTGAGCGCCGAGAGGCCAATGACGCTGCGCAGCGACAGGATGGTCGCCGCCACCGTCACCGGCGCCAGCAGCAGAATGGCGAAGGGGTTCTGCAGCCCGCCGGTCAGATAGAGCAGCAGGCCAAGCTGGATCATGTCGTAGCCGAGATAAAGCGCGGCCTCGCGATCGCCCAGGCGGGCGGCGCCGTGGCGCGACAGCGTGGTGGCGACATTGAGCGCGCCCGAGGTCGCGATCACCGCCATCACCGACCAGATCGGCAGCGCGAAGCCCAGCACCAGCCCGGCGAAGATCACCGCCACCGCCTGGCCGCCGATGGCGACCCAGCGGATGAAGACCAGCTTGCGCAGGCTGACCGATACCGCGGTGCCGTGGCGCATCGGATTGGCGAATGTCTTGGCCGTGTCGCTCATCAATCTCATCTTGCGGTTGACGCCCGCCGCAAACGAAACCGCCCGTGGCGGGACCACGGGCGGCATCGCGGCGACCGGGCGGGCGCGATCAGTCGCGCCGCACGCCCATGAATTGCAACAGCATCAGGAACAGGTTGAGGAAATCGAGATAGAGCCGCAGCGCGCCCATCACCGACTTCTTGCCGGCCACCACGGAACCGTCGCCCGCCCAGTACATTTCCTTGATCTGTTGGGTGTCCCAGGCGGTCAGGCCGGTGAACACGATGACGCCGACGATCGAGATGATCCACTGCATCTGCTGCGAGTGCAGAAACATATTCACCAGACTGGCGATGACGATGCCGACCAGGCCCATGAACAGGAACGAGCCCATCCGGGTCAGATCGCGCTTCGTGGTGTAGCCCCAGAGACTCATGCCGGCGAACATGGCGGCGCAGACAAAGAATGTCGTGGCGATGCTGGCATTGGTATAAATCAGGAAAATGCCGGCGATCGACAGGCCCACGAGCCCGGCATAGACCCAGTAGGTCGCCTGCGCGGCGCCGAGGCTCATCTGGTTGATCCGGAAGCTGAGCAGCAGGACCAGCCCGAGCGGGGCGATCAGAATCACCCAGAACAGGATGGTATGCGCGATCGCCTGGTAGAGGCCGGTCGATACCGCGGCATAGGCCACGATGCCGGTCAGCGCCAAGCCACCCGCCATATAATTGTAGACGCGCAGCATGTATTGACGCAGGCCGACATCGATATCGACCTGCGGCACCGCGGTCCGTGAGGTCCAGCGGCTGCCTTGGCCGCCGCCTTGGCCGCCACTTTGATTGTACGACATGGGTTACCCTCGAAGGGTGTTAAGGATTACCCGACTAATATGAGCGCAAAGCGGGGCGAGTTCAATGAGGGCCGGGGCGGCGTTAACCCCGCCCCTCCCGCCTTCGCCTCAGGCGATAAATCGCCCGGACTGATAATCGGCGTAGGCTTGGCGGATTTCGGCGTCGCTGGTCATGACGAACGGCCCTCGCGCCACCACCGGCTCGTCGATCGGCGCCCCCGAATAAAGCAGCGCGCGCAATGGCGCCAGGGCGGTAACGGCGATCCGGTCCGTGCCCCCATCCAGCGACGGCTCGAACCAGGCGACATCGCCGGCGGTCACCGTCGCGCCGCCGGCCCCGATGCGGGCCTCGCCGGAGACTAGATGAATGAAGCCGCGATCGCCGGACGGCACCTCCAGCGACAATTCGGCGCCGGCCTCGGCGCGGATATCCATCAGCGACATCGGCCAGTCGCTGCCATGCGGCGACGCGACCGCCCCCAGCGTGCCGGCATAGAGCCTGATTTCGGCGCCCGGCGACGTCACCACCGGCACCTCGGCGCGCAACTGGTTGACATAGCGCGCCGGAATCATCTTCTGGCGCCCCGGCAGGTTGAGCCAAAGCTGCAATGTGTGCGCCACCTCGCGCTCATGCGGCAGCTCGCTGTGCATGACGCCGTGGCCGGCGGTCATCCACTGCACATCGCCCTCGCGCAGCACGCCGTGGCCGCCGGTATGGTCGCGATGCTCCAGCGCGCCGTCCAGCACGAAGGTCACCGTCTGGATGCCACGATGCGGATGGGTCGGAAAGCCGGCGGGATCGCGGAACCAATCCTCGACCAGGACCAGGAACGGCGAGATCGTGGCGAAATCCTCGGGCGCCACGATCATGCGGTTGGCATGGTCGGGATCGCGCCGATTGATGGCGCCGGCGGGAACGATCCGGTCGATAGACTTGTCCATGGCTGCCTCACTCATTCGCCAGATAGGGGGCCGGCCGGGCGCCCAAGGCGCGCCAGGTTCCGGCATAGCCGATGATCAGGGTGATCGCGGCGCCGATCAAGCCCGCGCCCGCCGCGACCCCGGGCACGAAGACGAAATCCGCCTGCATCGCGCGCGTCATGACGAAATCCGCCGCGACGGTGCCGATGGCAACGGCGATCAGCGCCGTGACCAGGCCCATCACCGCGAACTCGATCAGGAAGGCGCGCGTCACGGTGCCGCGCGTCGCGCCCAGCACCTTCAGCAGCACCGCCTGATAGATGCGGCGGCGCTGGCCGGCCGCCACCGCGCCCGCCAGGACCAGGATGCCGGCAACGAGGGCCACCGCCGCGGTGGCGCGGAGCGCGATCGCGACGGCGGCGACGATGTCGGCCAACTGCGCCAGCACGTCCTTCACCGGGATCGCCGAGACATTGGGGAATTGCGCCGCGACCGCCCGCTCCAACGGCAATTCGGCGGCGGGCGAGGCCCGCGCCGTGGCGATATAGGTCTGCGGCACGCCGTCGAGCGAGCCCGGCGAAAACACCATGATGAAATTGATGCCCAGCGACGCCCAGTCGATGGCGCGCAGGCTGGTCAGCCGCGCCGTCATCTCATGGCCCAGCACATCGACGGTAACGGTATCGCCCAGCGCCAGGCCGAGCCCATGCGCGATGCCGGCATCCATGGAGACTTGCGGGCTCCCGTGATAATCGGCCGGCCACCAGGCGCCCCCGACCAGACGCGAGCCGCGCGGCAGCGTCCCGGTATAGGTCAGGCCGCGTTCCGATTGCAGCGTCCAGCGCGCCTCCTCCGCGACTTTCGCCTGCGCCACCGGCACGCCGTTCAGCCGGACGATGCGGCCACGCAGACTGGGCATCGCGCCGGTCTCCCGCGCGCCGGGGATCGAGGCCAGCAATGTGTCGAAGGCGGGTTTCTGGTCGGGCTGGAGATCGATGAAGAAGAAACTGGGGGCGCGGTCCGGCAGCTCGTCGTCGAGGAGGCGCGAAAAATTGGCTTCGATCAGCGCGATCGCGACGAGGACGGCGAGGCCGAGACCGAGCGAGGCGACGATGCCGGGCGTCGGCGCGCCGCGACGATGAAGATTGCCGAAGGCGAGGCGCGACGCGGTGCCGCGCGGATGAATGCGCCGCGCCGCCGCCATCAGCGCCAGCGCCACGCCGCGGAACAGGGCGAGCGATATGACGGCGCCGCCGATGAAATAAACCGCGATGGCGCGGTCGGTGGCGCTGACAATCGTCAGCCCCGCCAGCGCCACGCCCGCGACATAGGTTGCGACGCGATAGGGCCAGCGCGGCGCGCCATTGGGCGGCTCGATGGCCGCGCGAAACAGCATCGCCGGCGGGGTCTCGCAGGCGCTGGCGATCGGCCACAGCGAAAAGGTCAGCGCGGTCAGCAGCCCGAACAGCGCCGCCAGTGCCAGCGGCGCCGGGTAGAGGCCAAGCCGCGCCGGCACCAGCGATGGCGGCAGGAACGGCAAGGCCAGCAGCGGAATCGCCGCCCCCAGCATCAATCCGATGACGATACCCAGCGCGGCCAGGATCAATATCTGTATTAGATAGGTCGCGAAGACCGCGCGGCGGGAGGCGCCCAGTCCCTTCAACACCGCGATGGCGGCGAGCTTGCCGGCAAGATAGGCCCGCACCGCATTGGCGATGCCGAGGCCGCCGACCAGCAGCGCGGTCAATCCCACCAACGTCAGGAACAGGCTGACCCGGTCGATCAGCCGCGCGAGGTTGGGCGCCGCCTGGCCTGGCGTACGAATCCGCCACCCCGCCTCGGGAAATTCCGCGGCGAGCCGCGCCAGCCATGGGGCGGCGTCGAGTCCTGGCGCGAGGCGCAGCCGGTACGAATAATCGATCAGCGTCCCCGGCAGCAGCAGGCCGGTGGCGCGCAGCGCCTCCGACGCGATCAGCAGATGCGGCCCCAGCGCGAAGCTCGCGCCCGATGCGTCGGGCTCCGCCATCAGCGTCGCGCGCAGCACGAACCGCGCATCGCCGACGCGCAACCTGTCGCCGAGCCGCAGCCCCAGCCGCGCGATCAGATCGGGCGCCGCGACCGCACCCCATTCGCCGTCGCGCCGCGCCAGCGCGGCGTCGAGCGGCCCCGGTGGCGCCAGCACGACCGCGCCGTAGAGCGGATAGGCCGGATCGACCGCGCGCAACTCCACCAGGCTGACGCGGCTGCCATCCTCGCCGCGCGCCATCGCCCGCATCTCGGCGACGCGCGAGACCATGCCGCTGTCGCGCAGGAAGCCCAGCTCCGGCGCGGTCGCGGTGCGATGCACCAGATGCAGTTCGACATCGCCGCCCAACAGGGCTTGCGCATCACCGCGCAGACCCGCCGCGATCGAGGCCGCGACCGAGCCGACCCCGGCGATCACCGCGACGCCAAGAATGAGACAGGCGAGGAAAATCCAAAAGCCGCGCAAGCCGCCGCGCAGTTCGCGCATCGCCCAGATCAGCGGCAGCGGCATCATGGCGCAAGGATGCGTCCGTCCGCCATCGGCACGATGCGGGCGCAGCGTTCGGCCAGCGCGCGGTCATGCGTGATCAGCAACAGGCTGGTGCCGCGCTCGGCGCCGAGCCGGAACATCAGGTCGATCACCTGGCGCCCGGTTTCCGCATCGAGATTGCCGGTTGGCTCGTCGGCCAGCAGCAATTCGGGCCGCGGCGCCAGCGCGCGGGCCAGCGCGACGCGTTGCTGCTCACCGCCGGAAAGCTGGCTGGGATAATGACCGATGCGCGCGGCCAGCCCGACATCGGCCAGCATGCCGTGCGCGATGCGGTGCGCGTCGCGCCGGCCGGCAAGCTCCAGCGGGATCGCGACATTCTCCAGCGCGGTCATCGTCGGCATTAAGTGAAACGCCTGAAACACGATGCCGACATGGTCGCGGCGAAACCGCGCGCGGGCGTCCTCGTCGAGCGGCGCGAGGTCCTGGCCCGCGACCGCGAGGCGGCCGGAACTCGCCCGCTCCAGCCCGGCGACGATCATCATCAGGCTGGTCTTGCCGGCGCCCGATGGCCCCATCAGGCCGACCGATTCGCCCGCCGCGACGCGCGCGGTGATGCCCCGCAGCACGTTGACGGGACCGGCCGGGCCGGACAGTGTGAGCGTCACCGCATCGAGATCGATGATCGCGGTTTGGGATTGATTCATGGGATCGCGTCGGAAAATGAGGACGGACGGGAAGGCAACAACACAAATCAGATGGGCCTTCCTCGCGGCGATTGCCATGGCCGCGTTCGCGGTGCCCGCCGTCGCCGCACCGGTGCGCCTGATGGTGCTGGGCGATTCGCTGGGTGCCGGCTACGGGCTGGCGCCGGCGCAGTCGTTTCCGGCACGGCTCGCGGCCGACCTGGCGGCGGCGGGGCGGCCGGTCGAGATGCTGGATGCCTCGGTTTCCGGCGATACCAGCGCCGGCGGCGTGGCGCGGCTCAAGGATGCGCTGAACCGGCATCCCGACGCCGTCTTGGTGGAGCTGGGGGCCAACGATGCGTTGCGCGCCACCGACCCGAAAATCACGGCAGCAAATCTGGATCAAATCGCATCACGACTCGATCATGCGCATATCAAATACATACTATTAGGGATGCGCGCGCCGAGCAATTGGGGGCGCGACTATCAAACCCGGTTCGATGCCATCTATCCGCGCCTTGCCGCCGCGCATCACGTCCCGCTCTATCCGTTTCTGCTCGATGGCGTCGCGCTCGACCCCAAGCTTAACCAGTCCGACCTGCTGCATCCCAACGCCGCCGGCGCCGATCTGATCGCGCACCGATTGACGCCCTATATCCTGCGCCTGTTGGCCGCCCCGTGATCCTATGCTGCGGCTCTTCGTCGGCATCGATCCGCCGCCTGAATTGAAATTGAGCATCGCGACATTGTGCGTCGGATTGCCCGGCGCGCGCTGGATCGATGCCGGCAATTATCACATCACGCTGCGCTTCATCGGCACGGCGGACGAGGCGTTGGCGGCGGACATCGACGCGGCGCTGCTGCGGGTGAAGGCGCCGCGCTTCGCCGTGACGCTGGCGGGCATCGGCTCGTTCGGCGGCCGCGAATTGTGGATCGGCGTCGAGAAGAACGATGCGTTGACGCATCTGCGCGACAAGGTCGAGAGCGCGCTGGTACGCCTCGGTCTCGAGCCCGAAGGCCGCCGCTTTACCCCGCATGTCACATTGGCGCGGCTCAACCGCGGCGAGGGCCGGCTGGAAGCGTTCATGCGGACCCACGCGCTGTATCGCGCGGCGCCGTTTCCAGTCGCGCATTTCAGCCTGGTGGCGAGCTATCTGACCAAGGCCGGTTCGGTCTATGAGGATCAGGCGGATTACCCGCTGCGCTGATTTTCGTGGCGCCCCGCCACAGTTCCGACACGACATTGTGGCGGAAAGCGTCGAAGATTCCACTAGTATGCCGTGTTTATTCCATCTTCCTTCGCCACATTGCAGTCATTCCGCCCGCCGCGCCAGCCCGGCGCCTTGCGAGGCTATGGGAACGAAGCCCACAAACGAGGAGATAGGAAGATGTCGAATTTCGCACCCGCGCGCGGTGGCCTGGCAGGCTTGGCAATGGCGCTCGCAACCGCGTCGTTCTTGCTGGCCGGCACGGCGGTCTCGCCGAGCTATGCCGCCGATCAGGCGATGCACGCCAAGCCGGCCGCCGCGAAAGCCGCCACCTCGATGCATCCGGCGTCGGTCGACCAGCGCATCACGCAATTGCATGAGCAGCTCAAGATCTCGTCGGCCCAAGAGCCGGACTGGAAAGCGGTGGCCGATACCATGCGCGGCAATGCCGAGGACATGAAGAAGTTGATCGACGAGACCCGCACCCAAGGTCCGAAGGAAAAGCGCACCGCGTTGCAGGATCTGCAGAATTACCAAAAATTCGCCCAGGCCCATTCCGAGGGGCTGCAAAAGCTGACCACGGCTTTCGCGACCCTTTACAACGCGATGGCGCCGGACCAGCAGGCGAACGCCGACAAGGTGTTCAACACGTTCGAGCATCACCGGCCCAGCGCGCATCAACATAGCTAGAGTCAATGATTAGCGTGCGATTTCACCGGCCGGACGGAAGCAAGCGTGCTTCCGTCTGGGCGGATCGCACGCTGGGCACGCCGCGCCATCGCGGCGCATAGGATTCAGTGAAAGGAGTTTCTCATGAACTTACCCGTTCTCATTCGCTCTAAGCCGCGCTTATCGCGCTTATGGAGCGCCCGCGCCATCGGTCTGGTCGCAGCGGCGGCCCTGGCCGCCGGCGCTTTCGCGGTCACGCCGGCAATGGCGGCCGATCATCACGGACGCGGCGGCGGCGGCCACGCTCGTGGCGGCGGCGGTCACGCCTTCCATGGCGGCGGTCATGGCTATCGTGGCGGTGGCCACGCCTATCGGGGCGGCGGCGGCGGTCACTGGCGTGGCGGCGGGGGTGGCTACTATGCGGCCCCGCCGGTGGTCTATGGCGGCTACAGTCCCAACTATTATTATGGGCCCGATTATTACGCCCCGCCGCCGGTGGCGTATGGACCTGGTATCGGCGTCAATCTGCCGGGTGTCAGCATCGGCATCGGCATCCCGTAAGCCGAGACGCCCCTGCCCCAACAAAACGGCCGGCAAATTTGCCGGCCGTTTCTTTGTCTGGCCGGCCGTCAGCGCGGCTGGGTGGTGGTGCGCAGATAGGGCTTCACCGTCTTGAAGCCGGGAAATTTCTGCTGCGCTTCCTCGTTGCTGACGGCGCCGCTGATGATCACATCGCCGCCCTGTTTCCAATCGGCTGGGGTCGAGACCTTGTGCTTGTCACTAAGCTGCATTGAATCGATGGCGCGGAGAATCTCCTGGAAGTTCCGGCCGGTCGCCATCGGATAGACCAGGATCAACCGGATTTTCTTGTCGGGACCGACGACGATGACGTTGCGCACCGTCAGATTGTCGGCGGGGGTGCGCTTCGCCGGATCGCCCGACGCTTCCGCCGGCAGCATGTCATAGAGTTTCGACACCTTGAAATCGGCGTCGGCGAGCATCGGGAAATTCGGCGCGGTGCCCTGGACGTCCTTGATGTCGCCGGCCCAGCGCCGGTGATCGTCGACGGAATCGACCGAGAGGCCGATCACCTTGACCCCGCGCTTGTCGAATTCCGACTTGAGATTGGCGACCACGCCAAGCTCGGTGGTGCAGACCGGCGTGAAATCCTTGGGATGCGAGAACAGCACGCCCCAGTCATTGCCCAGCCATTCGTGAAAATGGATCGGGCCGTCCGTCGAATCCTGGGTGAAGTCGGGGGCGATTTGGTTCAGGCGCAGGGTCATGCTGTCCTCCTCGTTTGGGTGTCACGGGAAATCACGAATGCACCGGCGGCGGTGGCAGCCAGCGCTGGCGGTCGATCCAATCCTCGGTGCGACGATGCAGGGTCGCGGCGTCGGCCCCCGCCGCGCGCCATTCGCGGCGCAACCGCGCGACCTCGTCGGTATGGTCGCCCCATTCCGGCCCGAACAGCGCGCCGAGGGCGCGTTTCAGCCGTACCGCCAGGGTCGGGCTGCCGCCGCCGGTCGAGACCGCGATGGCAAGATCGCCGCGCCGCAAGACCGCCGGCAGATGAAAATCGGTGCGGTCGGGATCATCCTCGATATGCACGAGAGCGCCCGTCGCGCGTGCCCGCGCCGCGACCGCCGCGCCATAGGGCGCGTCCCGATCCGAGATGAAGACGATCCGCGCCGTGGCGAGTTCCTCGTCGTTCGGGAGGCGCGCCTTCATTCGCGCACCGGCCCACCGGGCAAAATCCGCGCTGGCCATCGGGGCGAAGACACGCAGCCGCGCGGCGCCCGCCTCGTCCAGTAGTGTCAGCCGTTTTTCGGCGGCCGGGCCGTCCCCGACCAGAATCGCGTCGAGCCGGCCCAAATCCAAGACAATCGGCAGCATCGCGTAATTCTGCCCTTTCGATTGTGTAACGAGAAAGTAGCCCTCCTCCGGCTCCGTGCCAAGGGCTGAAAAACATATTTATTATGTGGTTTTATTTATATCACAAATCGACAATGTTATTATTGGCGGCCCGGTTATTTCGCTACTCTGGGGGCCGCTATGGACAATGAAGCCTGGAACCCCGCGCAATATCTGAAATTCGGCGATGCCCGCCTGCGCCCCGGCTATGAACTGCTGGCGCGGGTCGGCGAGCTGCCGGCGGGACCGATCTATGATCTGGGCTGCGGCACCGGCGAGCATGCCCGCGCCATCGCCGCCCACTGGCTCGCGCGGCCGGTCGAGGGCGTCGATCATTCCGTCGACATGCTGATGGCCGCCCTGGGCACGCCCGCCCCGGTCAATCTGGCGTGGCGGCAAGCCGATATTCATGACTGGCTGCCGCCCGAACCCGCCGCGCTGATTTTCTCCAACGCGACCCTGCATTGGCTGCCCGATCACCGGGCGCTGTTCACCCGGCTGATGGCGGCCTTGGCGCCGGGCGGGACGCTGGCCGTGCAGATGCCGGGCAATTTTCGTGAACCCTCGCACACCCTGATCCGCGATCTGGCGCTGACGCCGCCCTATCGCGACCGGCTGGCCGCGTTGACCGAGCCGGGCGGCAGCCTGCGGGACGACCTGACCGAGGCGCCTGATTTCTATTATGGGGTGCTGGCGCCGCTGGCATCGGGCGGCCTCGATTTGTGGCAGACCACCTATCTGACACCGCTGACCGGCGAGCGGCCGGTGCTGGAATGGATCAAGGGCTCGATCTTGCGCCCGGCGCTGGCGCGGCTCGCGCCCGAGGCGCGCGCCGGCTTCGAGGACGCGCTAGCGGCGCGCCTCGCCGCCGCCTATCCAAGGCGCGCCGACGGCGTCACGCTTTTTCCGTTTCGGCGCCTATTCCTGGTGGCGGTGCGGTGAGCGCGCTGGATTTCCCCTCTCCGCCCATTGGGTGGAGAGGGAGGGGCCCGCGCCGAAGGCGCGGGAGGGTGAGGTGGGCATGCCCGGTGATTCCCCCACCTCACCTAACCTCTCCGCCCCCAAGGGCGGAGAGGGACAAATAAAGGGGATGAATTCATGAACTATTGGCTGTTGAAGTCCGAACCCGAGGTCTATGGCTGGGCGCAATTGATAAAAGACAAGCACACCAATTGGAGCGGCGTGCGCAATAACGCGGCGGCGCTCAATCTCAAGGCGATGAAGGTCGGCGATCGCGCTTTCTTCTATCATTCCGGCGACGAGCGGCAGGTGGTCGGCATTTGCGAGATCGTGAAGGAGGCCTATCCCGACCCCAGCGACGCCGCCGGGCGCTTCGTCCAGGTCGATGTCACGGCGGTGGCGCCGGTGCCGACCCCCGTGACGCTGGCGGTCATCAAGGCCGAGCCGCGATTGAGCGAGATGCGCCTGGTGCGCGAGAGCCGCCTCTCGGTGTCGCCGGTCGCCGCCGACGCTTGGCGCCTTATCTGCAAAATGGGTGATGTCGCGGCCTGAATCGCGCCACTCACCCGCCGCGCAATTTGGTCAAGAGGCCGTCGATCTGGTCGAGATCGGCGTAGACGAAGGTGACAGTGCCCATGCCCTCATCCTCGGCGATCAGGGTCTTCATGCCGGTGAGGGTTTCGAGTTCGTTCTCCAACGCCCGGACATTGGGGTTGGGAAGGGAGCCGGAATCGGGCACGCGGGGGATTTGCCGCGCCGGCGGCTTCGGGTGGGTGCGCGCCTCGACCTGGCGCACGCTCAGGCCCTGACGGACGGCATCGCGCGCGATCGCCAGCGCGTCGGCATGGCCGACCAAGGGCCGGACATGGCCAGCGGTGAGCTTGCCGTCCTCGACCAGGGCCAGTACCTCGTCGGGCAGATTGAGGAGGCGCAGCGTGTTGGCGATGTGCGGACGGCTCTTGCCGGTGACGCGGGCGATTTCCTCTTGCGTATGGCCGAATTCCGCGACCAGGCGCCGATAGCCGCGTGCCTCCTCGATGGCGTTGAGGTCCTGGCGCTGAACGTTTTCCACCAGCGCAATTTCCAGCGCCGCGCGGTTGTCGATGTCGCGCACCAGCACCGGCACCTCGGCGAGCCGCGCCGCCTGGGCCGCGCGCCAGCGCCGCTCGCCGGCGAGAATCTCATACTCACCCGGCCGGTCGGGATGCGGGCGCACCAACAGCGGCTGCAACACGCCCTGGGCGCGAATCGAATCCGCCAGCGCCTCGATCTGCTCGGCATCGAACTGGCGCCGCGGCTGAAACCGGCCGCGATGCAACAGCTCGATCGGCACGGCGCGCGACCCGCTGGGCGGCGTCGTTCCTGGCGCGGCAGCCGTCGGTGTGGCGGCGGGCTCGGGATCATCGCCCAAGAGGGCCGACAGGCCGCGCCCCAGCCCCCGGGCCGCGCCCCCGGATCGCGCTGGCCGTGCCGGTCGCCGCTCGTCGCTCATGATGGTGCCGCCTCCCGCCGGCGCTCGCGCGCCAGCAACTCCCGCGCCAGATGGACATAGGCCTGGGCGCCGGCCGAGTGAAAATCATAGAGCAGCGCCGGCTTGCCGTGCGACGGCGCCTCGCTGAGCCGGACATTGCGCGGGATCACCGTCTCGTAGACCGTGTCGCCGAAATGCGCTCGCACGTCGCGGTCCACTAAGACCGAGAGATTGTTGCGCTTGTCGGCCATGGTCAGCACCACGCCCTGAATGGTGAGGGCGGGATTGAGGGCGCGGCGAATCCGCTCCACCGTGCGGGTCAGCGCGGTAACGCCCTCAAGGGCGTAGAATTCGCACTGCACCGGGATCAGGATCGCGTCGGCCGCGACCAACGCATTTAGCGTAAGAAGCCCGAGCGACGGCGGGCAATCGATCAATACAAAATCATAGCCGTCGAGATGATCGTGAAGCGCGTCCTTAAGCCGGTATTCGCGGCGGTCGAGGGTCACCAGCTCGATCTCGGCGCCCGACAGATCGCTAGCCGACGGCACAACGAACAAATGAGGAACGAGCGTCGGCCGGACCGCTGGCGCCAGCGCCGTCAGACCGAGCAGCAATTGATATGTCGAGTTGGCGCGGTCTTGGCGCGGAATGCCGAGGCCGGTCGAAGCATTGCCTTGGGGATCGAGATCGACCAGCAGCACGCGCTTCTCCGCCGCCGCCAGCGCGGTGGCGAGATTGACCGCCGTGGTGGTCTTGCCGACCCCGCCCTTCTGATTGGCGATACAGATAATGCGCGCCCGGCCGGCGCGCGGCCGATGCAGATCCGGAGGCGGCAAGGGGGCGGGGTCAGCGACGCTCGACACGGGCAACACCCTCCAGTTTCAAAATGCAGCCGGCTCTATCGGTGACGCTCGGCAGCGTCTCAACCCGCATGGTCCAATCTTTCGCGGCCTGGGTCAATTCGTCCGCGACGCCCTTGCCCTTGTGGAACAAGCATACTGTATGCGGACCGATAAAAGGTTGAGCTAAGCTGAGCAAATCATTGAGATTTGCGCAGGCGCGCGCGGTGACCAAGTCGGCCGGAAAGGGGGTGAGCCGTTCGGCGCGGTGAACATGAAGGGTGACGGGAGCGCGGGTGAGACGAATCGCCTCGGCGAGGAATACGGATTTGCGCCGGTCGGACTCCACCAGGTGGATATTGGCGACCCCGAGAATGCCGAGGATCAGGCCCGGCAGACCGGCGCCGCTGCCAAGATCGGTGGCGGCGGTGATGCGGGGAGGGATATAGGGCAGCAATTGGGCCGAATCGAGGATATGGCGCTGCCAGACATCGCCTAGCGTGTTGCGGCCGATAAGATTGATCCGGTTGTTCCAGGCGGACAGCAGGCGGACATAATCCTCAAGTCGCGCCATTGTTTCACGTGGAACATGGGTTAGCCGCGCAAAGCCCTCCGCCGTCAGCGTCACGCCGCCGCGCCTTGCCCGTGGTTGGGCGGGCGCCGCTTGACATAGCGCAGCAAGGCCGCCAGCGCCGCCGGGGTCACGCCGGAGATACGCGAGGCGGCGCCCAGCGTCTCTGGCCGCGCCGCCGCCAGCTTCCCGCGAACTTCATGACTCAGCGAGCCGACGGCCCCGTAATCCAGCGCGCGCGGCAGAATCAGCGCTTCGTCGCGGCGAAAGGCGCGGATTTCCGCCTCCTGCCGCTCCAAATAGCCGGCATAGCGGGCGTCGATCTCGATCTGCTCGGCAATCGGCGGCGCGATTCCGGCGAGATCGGGCCAGATCGCGCTGAGCCGGGCGAGGTTGAGATCGGGATTGGCGAGAAGATCGGCGGCGGAGCGCGCCACCCCATCCTCATTCACGGTGAGGCCGTGAGCCCTCAGTGCCGTCGGGCTGAGCCGGCGCTGCCCCACCAGCGCCCGCCCGGCGGCAAGCGCCGTCGCCTTGGCGGCGAATGATGCGGCCCGACCCGGCCCGACGCAGCCGATGCCCTGCCCGATCGCGGTCAGGCGCTGGTCGGCATTGTCGGCGCGCAGCACCAGCCGGTATTCGGCGCGCGACGTAAACATGCGATAGGGCTCGGTGGTGCCGCGGGTCACCAGATCGTCGATCAGCACGCCGATATAGGAACTGGCGCGGTCGAGGGTGAACTCGCGGGCTTCGCCTTGCCCGCCCGCCAGCAGCGCCGCGTTGAGGCCCGCCATCAGGCCCTGCGCCGCCGCCTCTTCGTAGCCGGTGGTGCCGTTGATCTGGCCGGCCAGGAACAGGCCGGGCACCCGCCGCGTCTCCAGGGTGGGCCGCAAGGCGCGCGGATCGATATAGTCGTATTCGATAGCATAACCCGGCCGGATCATCCGCGCATGCTCCAACCCGGCGATATGCGTCAGCAATTCGGCCTGCACCTCGCGCGGCAGCGAGGTTGAAATGCCATTGGGATAGACCGTGTCGTCGTCCAGCCCTTCGGGTTCGAGAAAGATCTGGTGCCGGCTCCGGTCCGGAAACCGCACCACCTTATCCTCGATCGATGGGCAATAGCGTGGCCCGGTGCCCTGAATTTGGCCAGAATAGACCGGCGCGCGATGAATATTGGCGCGGATCAGGGCATGTCCCGCCTCACTGGTCGCGGTGATGTGGCACGGAATCTGGGCCGTCGTGATTTGCCGGGTGAGAAAAGAGAATGGCACCGGCGGATCGTCGCCCTGCTGCACCTCGAGCCCGGCCCAGTCGATGGTCTTGCCATCGAGGCGCGGCGGCGTGCCGGTCTTGAGGCGCCCCAGCGCGAACCCTGCCCGCTCCAACGTCGCGGACAGGCCCAGCGACGGCGCCTCGCCGATGCGGCCGGCGGGAGTGCGCTCCTCACCGCAATGAATGAGGCCGCGCAGAAAGGTCCCGGTGGTCAGCACCACGGCCCCCGTTTGGATAGTCTCGCCGGCGCTCGTGATCACGCCGGTGACCCTGCCCCGCGCGTCCAAGGTCAAATCCTCGGCGGCCGCGGCCATGATGGTGAGGTTCGGCTGCTCGGCCAGAATCGCCTGCATGGCCTGGCGATAGAGCTTGCGATCGGCCTGCGCGCGCGGTCCGCGCACCGCCGGACCCTTGCTGCGATTGAGGATGCGGAACTGAATGCCGGCGCGGTCGATGGCGCGGGCCATGACGCCGTCCAGGGCGTCGATTTCCCGAACCAGATGACCTTTGGCCAAGCCGCCGATAGCGGGGTTGCAGGACATCTCGCCGATGGTCGCCAGCGTGTGGGTCAGCAGCAACGTGCGTGCCCCCAGCCGTGCCGACGCGGCCGCAGCCTCGCAGCCGGCATGCCCGCCGCCAATAATTACAACATCATAGTTTTCCATGGCGACAATTTAGAACGCGGGGCCGACGAAGGGAACAGGCCTTTGCTCGGACAGCGCGTTCATCGATGTTTCACGGGAAACATAATAGAATAATACCACTTCGCACATTATCAGCAATGTTAGCCAATAATGCTGCGCAGCAATTGGACTTTTATTTCGCCAAACCGATTGCCCGGCCACGCTCTCGGCATTTACATTAGCCGCGTGAAAGTCGGGCGATGAACGATTCGGTTCGACCCGACATGGAGCGCCATACAGACGTGACCGCCTCGCCGAGGCTGTTTCAAAACCCGACCCTCGACAAGCAAAACCCCGCGCCACGACGGCGCGGGGTTGCAACAGCGGGCTAGTGGTTAAAAGCCCAGATGAACGCCAAAGCCGGGGACGCCGACCGTAACACCGGCAATCGGGGCAGGGGGCGGCCCCGGCTGAACATAAGTGTAGGCCGGCTCCGGCGGATACATATAGCTATCCTGATAATAGCTCGGGCCGGCGGTATAGACCGGCGCCGGTTCGGTATAATAAGTCGTGGGCGCCAGCTGAGTGCCGTAATAGGTGGTGGTGCGCGTCGTGGTCACGCTTTCCTGGGCCAGAGCCGGAATCGCGAATGCCCCCGCCGTGACCCCGGCAATCGCCAAGCCCAGCGCGGCACCGCGCAGCTTGCCGGCGAAGCGTTTGCGTGTGGTCATCGTGTACATGATGCGAACTCCTTTGCCGCGGACACTAAAACCGTCCTACCCCCGTCAATGACCGGGGCAGTGCGATTGATCCGCGCTGTGGCCAAACTTCCATCTTGTGGGCCAAAGGGTCACGTTTCCGGCGAGAATGCGGCGGCGAAGCGCGCCAGAAACGGCAATGGCCGATGGTGTTGCCCACTTTTTTGCTCTACTCCTATGAGCGCGGCCCGGCCGCTTTATCGCTTAGCTTGTCGTTAAAGGGAGTTGTCTCGAGGAACAGAATCGAAAAATGCAAACCTTAGATGTTTGGTCCCGGAGTTTGATGGTTCGGATCGAGTCTGAATCGTTGAGGCTCTTTTGTCCACATTTTGCAGATGAACTCGTAGGGCGTGAGACCTG
>Ga0208357_1000749_pt1 | contig 25166 bp, 21 predicted proteins | sample NGESurdeep092012_6_FD_184487 | JGI IMG/M metagenome (GOLD analysis project Ga0208357, IMG submission 184487) | Arctic peat soil microbial communities from Barrow, Alaska - NGEE Surface sample F52-2 deep-092012 (SPAdes) | ecosystem: Environmental > Terrestrial > Soil > Wetlands > Peat ...
GCCACCGTCGGCGCCACCATCACCGAGCTGAAATACGCGGTCAACGTGAACACGCTGGAGCACACCGCCGCCAAGACGCTGGAGCTGAACGGCATCGGCGTTTGCAATATCGGCATCAGCCAACCGATCCCGTTCGATCCCTATGCCGAGAATCACGAGACCGGCGGCTTCATCCTGATCGACCGCATGACCAACGCCACGGTCGGCGCCGGCATGATCCTGTTCGCGCTGCGCCGCTCGCGGAACATCCATTGGCAATCCGTGGATATCGATCGCGCGGCGCGCGCCGCCGCGAAGCATCAGAAGCCGGCGATCTTGTGGTTCACCGGCCTCTCCGGCGCCGGCAAATCCACCATCGCCAACCTGGTGGAAAAGCGCCTCCATGTCGCCGGCAAGCACACTTATATGCTCGACGGCGACAATGTGCGGCACGGTCTCAACCGCGATCTCGGCTTCACCGATGCCGACCGGGTCGAAAATATCCGCCGCATCGGCGAGGTCGCGAAGCTGATGGTCGATGCCGGCCTCATCGTCATGGTGTCGTTCATCTCGCCGTTCCGCTCGGAGCGGCGCATGGCGCGCGAGCTGGTCGGGCCGGGCGAATTCCTCGAGGTCTATGTCGACACGTCCCTGGCGCTGGCGGAAAGCCGCGACCCGAAGGGCCTTTATAAGCGGGCGCGGCGCGGCGAGATCAAGAATTTCACCGGCATCGATTCACCCTATGAGGCGCCGGAGAATGCCGAGATCACCCTCGATACCGGCCGTCTCTCGGCCGAGGAAGCGGCCGATCTGGTAATCGACAGGCTGGTGGCGTTCGGGATCATCGCCGCGATCTGACCCGCGTACCCCCTGAATTAAGAAACCGTTCATTTCTCTCGGGAATAGTGAGGGCGCCCAAAGGTCGGCGCGGCTCCCCCGCGCGCGCCGCCCGCTTTTAGAATTGGTGGCGCCGCATGATCGACCTCCTGACCCAGCCCCGTCCGGCCGACAGCCTGTCGCTCGGCCAAATCATCACGCTGTGGGAGCGAACGCTCGGCGTCTCGCCGATCGGCCCCGACGATGATTTCTTCGATCTCGGCGGCGATTCCCTGCTCGCGCTGCAAATGTTCCACGCGATCGAACGCATCACCGGCCGAACCTTGCCGATCACGGCGATCTATGAGGCGGCGACGCCGGCGAAATTGTGGGACCTGCTCGACGGTGCCGCGCCGGCGCCATTCTCGCCACTGGTGACCATCAAGCCCGGCCGGTCCGGCAATCCGGCGGCGCCGCTGTTTATCTTCCACGGCATCGGCGGCACCGTTATCGAGCTTGAACGCGTCGGCCGGCTGATCGAGACCGACCGCGCGGTGATCGCGGTCCAGGCCCGGGGGGTCGATGGCACCGCCGAGCCGCACGACCGGCTGGAGGCGATGATCGATTTCTATCTGCCGGCGCTGCGCGCGCGCCAGCCGCATGGCCCCTACTATCTCGCCGGCTATTCCTTCGGCGGGCTGTTGGCCATGGAGGCGGCGCGGCGCCTTGAAGCCGCGGGCGAACGGGTCGCGCTGCTGCTGTTCATCGACAGCTTTGCCCATCCGAACACCTTTCCGAAGGCGGCGCGCCAGATCGTCCGCCTGAACACCGTTCTCCACGCCTTCGCCACCATGCCGCCGCACCGCGCGGTTCGCTTCGTGCTCGCCCGCCTCCGGGGCGAGGCCGGCCCCATGAACCGCGCCGGCCAGCTTCTGACCGGCGACGCGGTCGCCGCGAAGGCACCGGCGCTGCGCCGCGTTTATGATTCGGCGAACACCGCCCTGCTGCATTATTGGCCCCAGCCTTATGCCGGCAAGATCGTCTTCGTGCGCGCCAAGACCAGCATCTTCCCGGTCGCGCCGGCACGCATCTGGGGCAAGCTGGTCGCGGGCATCGATCTGCATATCGTCGATGCCGACCATGACAGTCTGGTGCGCGAGGATGCCCCCCTTCTCGCCGCGACGGTGTCGCGGCTGTTGAGCGCCGCCGCGTGAACGCCGAGGCCGCCGCCCTCGTCGCCGATCTGCCGGACCGCATCGGCGCGCTGGCGACCAAATGGGCCGCGATCGCGCCGGACCGTCCGGCGCTGGTCGAACCCAGCGGCACCTGGCGCTATGGCGACTTGCCCGGCATCGTGGCGGCGACGCGCGCCTGGCTGACCCAAAGCGGTGTGCGCCCCGGCGACCGGGTGATGATCGTCGCCGAGAATTGTCGTGCCACGGTGGCGCTGCTGCTCGGCGCGGCCAGCCTCGATGCCTGGCCGCTGATCGTGAATGCGCGGCTGTCCGATCGCGAGATCGACCAGATCCGCGATCTTAGCGGCTCCCGCCGGACGATCTACACGATTGCGGTCTCGCCGCGCGCCCGCTTGCACGCGGCGCGACACGGCGCCGACGCGGTGACGGTCGAGCCGCTGGGGACCATCGCGCTCGGCCCGCTCAACCGCGAGACGGCGCCCGAGCCGGTCGAGACGAGCGGCGCCGACCAGGTCGCGACGGTGATCTATACCTCCGGCACAACCGGCGTGCCGAAGGGCGTGATGCTGACCCATCGTAACCTGCTGTTCGTTGCCAAGGTGTCGGGATTGCTGCGCCATCTTGGTCCCGAGGATCGGGTTTATGGCGTGCTGCCGGCCTCGCATGTGCTGGGACTGAGCGTCGTGCTGCTCGGCGCGCTCTATCACGGCGCGACCCTGCATCTGACCGCGCGGTTCGACCCGGCGGCGATACTGGCGGCGCTGGAACGCGACCGGCTGACCTTCATCATCGGCGCGCCCGGTCTCTACGCGCTGATGGCGGAATACGCCAAGCTCAAAGGGATTGCGCGCCTCGAAAACCATGGCCTCCGGGTGATCGCGACGGCGGGCGCTCCGCTCGACCCGACGACCAAGGCGGCGGCGGAGGCGCTGTTCGGCCTGCCGCTGAACAATGGCTATGGCATCACGGAATGCGCGCCGAGCATCAGCCAGACCAGGCTCGACAGCCCACGCCTTGATTGCTCGGTCGGGCCGCTGTGGCCGGGGGTCGAGGTCAAGCTGGTCGGCGCCGATGGCCAGGCGGTCGCACCCGGCGAGATCGGCGAATTGCGCGTGCGCGGTCCCAATCTGATGAAGGGCTATTATCGCGCGCCCGAGGAAACCGCCGCCGCCATCGATGGCGAGGGCTGGTTCAACACCCGCGATCTGGCGCGGATCGAGGACGACCATCTGTTCATCGCCGGCCGATCGAAAGAGCTGATCATCCGTTTCGGCTTCAACGTCTATCCGCCCGAGGTCGAGACCGTGCTGAACGCGCATCCCGGGGTCACGCAATCGGCGGTGATCGGGCGCAGCGTCTCCGGCACCGAGGAGATCATCGCGTTCGTCCAGGCGGCGCCCAACGCGCACCTCTCCGACACCGACCTCGCCGACCATGCCGCACGGCAATTGGCGCCCTATAAGCGGCCCACGGAGATTTTCGTGCTGCCCAGCCTGCCCGCCGGCGCCAACGGCAAGATCCTGAAAAGCGCCCTCCTGCCCATCGCCGAAGAATTGCTGGCTCAACGTCGAGCCGCTTAAGCCCCCACCCGCCAAAGCTTCGCTTTGTCTTCCCTCCCCCGCAGGCGGGGGAGCGTTGGGAGGGGGGCTGCCGCCAGCGCGATCGCCCCCATCTCGCGCGATCGAGGGATTGCGCCGGGCTGACGAATAGAGGATGTGTTTGGCATGACCGAACCCATCCTTCACATCATCGGCGGCGGGCTCGCCGGCAGCGAGGCGGCGTGGCAGGCAGCGCGGCTCGGCGTGCGCGTCGTGCTGCATGAGATGCGCCCCGTGCGCATGACCGAGGCCCATACCGGCGCCGGGCTGGCGGAATTAGTGTGCTCGAACTCGTTTCGCTCCGACGACCCGCTCAACAACGCGGTCGGCGTGCTGCATGAGGAGATGCGGCGCGCCGGGTCGCTGATCCTGCGCGCCGCCGACCGCAGCCGGGTGCCGGCGGGTGGCGCGCTGGCGGTCGATCGCGACAATTTTTCCGCCGCCGTCGAGGCGGCATTGCGCGCGGAGCCGCTGATCGAGATCCGCCAAGAGGAGATCGCCGGCCTGCCACCCGACGATTGGGCCGCCACCATCATCGCCACCGGCCCCCTGACCTCGCCCGCGTTGGCCGAGGCAATCCGCGCCGCCGGCGGGGAAGACGCGCTGGCCTTCTTCGACGCGATCGCGCCGATCGTCCATGCCGATAGCATCGACCTCGACCAGGCATGGCGGCAATCGCGGTACGATAAGGGCGAGGGCGCGGATTATCTCAATTGTCCGCTCGACAAGGAACAGTATCTGGCCTTCGTCGCGGCGCTGCTGGCCGGCGAGAAAGGCGAGTTCCGCGAGTTCGAGAAAAACACGCCGTATTTCGACGGCTGCCTGCCGATCGAGGTGATGGCGGAGCGCGGCGTCGATACGCTGCGCTGGGGCCCGATGAAGCCGGTCGGCCTGCGCGATCCGCGCACCGGGCGGCGACCCTATGCCGTGGTGCAGTTGCGCCAGGATAATGCGCTGGGCACGCTCTATAATCTCGTCGGCTTCCAAACGAAGCTCAAACACGCGGAGCAAGTGCGCGTGTTCCGCACCATTCCCGGCCTGGAGCAGGCGCAATTCGCGCGGCTCGGCGGCCTGCACCGCAACAGCTTCATCAACAGCCCGCGCCTCCTCGACGCGCGCCTGCGGCTCAAGGTGCGGCCCGCGTTGCGCTTCGCCGGCCAGATTACCGGCGTCGAGGGCTATGTCGAAAGCGCCGCGATGGGCTTGCTGGCCGGGCGTTTCGCCGCGAGCGAACTGCTCGGCACGGCCTCGCCGCCGCCGCCCGAGACGACCGCGATCGGCGCGCTGTTGCGCCATGTCACCGGCGGCGCCGACGCCGCCACGTTTCAGCCGATGAACATCAATTTCGGCCTGTTCCCGCCGCTGCTCCAGGCGCCGCGCGGCGAGCGCAAGCAGTGGATGGCGCGCCGCGCGCTCGCCGATCTCGATGCCTGGCTCGGGGCGGCGCGAGAGGCGGCGGAATGAGCTGGCTCGCCCCCGTCACCCTGCGCGGTGCGCATGTCACGCTGGCGCCGCTCGCGCCCGCGCATGCGGACGGCCTGATCGATTCGGTGCGCGACGGCGATTTGTGGCGGCTGTGGTACACCAACATTCCCGCGCCCGAGAACATGGCCGGCGAGATCGCGCGCCGGCTTGACTTGCAGCAGGCCGGCGCGTGGCTGCCCTTCGCCGCGATCGACAATGAAACGGGCCAGCCGGTCGGCATGACCAACTATCTCAATATCGATGCCGCCAATCGCCGAGTGGAAATCGGCGGCACCTGGTACCGCCGACGCGCGCAGCGCACCGCGATCAACAGCGAGGCCAAGCTGCTATTGCTGACGCATGCGTTCGAAGCGCTGAGCTGCATCGCGGTCGAGTTCCGCGCCCATTTCTTCAATCACGCGAGCCGGCGCGGCATAGAGCGGCTAGGCGCCAAGCTCGACGGCATTTTGCGCAGCCATCAGGTGACGCCCAACGGCACGCTGCGCGACACCTGCGTCTACAGCATCACCGCCGCCGAATGGCCGACGGTAAAGGCGCACCTCGCGTTTCAGATGGCGGCGCCGCGCGCCTAAGCCGTCGCGCTTGGCCGGGCCGATACCGTCGCATACCAGCGCTTTAGGTTCGGCATCGCGTCGGTGACCAGAATCTTGGCGCGGGTGCCGAAATCATGCGCCACCAGGGCGGTGATATCGGCGACGGTATAGCGCGGCCCCGCGATGAATTCCCGGTCGCCGAGGCGGCGGTCAAGCAACTCGAAGAAGCGCATGGTGCGCTGCTTGCCGCGCTCCACCAGGTCCGGAATCTGCTCATAGCCGACGGGTCCGGTCAGCGCGCGCCCCTTGAATCCGGGCAGACCGTTGCGGAACGCCTCGCCCACGGCGAGAAAGCCGTCCCATTCGATATGGCGCTGCCATTCCTCCACCACCGCGCGTTCATAGGGGTCGGCGCCGAACAGGCGCGGCTCGGGATGCAACTCTTCGAAATAGCGGCAAATCGCGATCGTCTCCGCGATGTGCCGGCCATCATCCAGTTCCAGCACCGGCACGGTCGCGAACGGGTTGATGGCGAGAAATTCCGGCTTGAGCTGATCGGTTTCGCGCAGATTGACCTGCACCGTCGGCACCGCGATGACCTTCTCCGCCAAGAAGATGCGCACCCGGCGCGGATTGGGCGCGAGCGCAAAATCATAGAGTTTCATCGTTTTCCCCTAATAGCCCAGCGCGCAGCCATCCTTGCGCGGATCGGAGCCGCCGATCAGCACGCCGCGCGCATGATCGATCTCAATCGCCTGGCCGCCGCCATGCGGCGCCGTGACCCATGCCACTTCATGGCCGCGCCGCGCGAGTTCGGCCGCGGTGTCCCGCCCGATCGTCGTCTCCAGCCCCAGCAGGCCGCCATCGGCGAAGCTGCGCGGCGCGTCGAGCGCCGACTGCGGATCGAGGCCGCGATCGAGGAGTTGCGACAGGAAATGCGCGTGCCCGCACGCCTGATAGCTGCCGCCCATCACGCCGAACGGCATCGCCGCGCGGCCCTCCCGCATCAGCATGCCGGGAATGATGGTGTGGACTGGCCGCTTGCTGGGCGCGATGGCATTCGGATGGCCGGGAACGGTGCGGAAGAATGCGCCCCGGCAATGCAGCATCACGCCGCTTTCGGGTGCGAAGATGCCGCTGCCGAAGGGATGGAACAATGAATTGATGAACGACACCGCGTTGCGGTCGCGATCGACGACGCAAAGATAGACCGTATCCTTGTGCGCCGGACCGTCGGGCAGGATGGGCGCGGCGGCGCGGCTCATATCGATCCGCCGGCGGACCGCGTCGGCATAGTCCCGCGACAGCAACCGCGCGACCGGCACCGTCACCTGCGTCGGATCGCCGAAATAGGCGTCGCGGGCGCCATAGCCGGCCTTGGTCGCCTCGGCCAGCAGGTGGACATAATCGGCCTCGCCGAGTTTCGCGGGCTCATACCCCGCTAGAATGTTGAGGATCATCAGCGCCGCGAGGCCCTGACCGTTGGGGGGACATTCAAAGACCGACGCGCCGCGATACTCGGTCGAGATCGGCGTGACATAATCGGCACGCTGCTCGGCGAAATCGTCGAGCGTATGGAGCCCGCCCAGCGCCGTGAGCCGTCCGACAATCTCCGCCGCGACCGGCCCGCGATAAAACGCATCGCGCCCTTCCCTGCCGATGCGCCGCAGCGTCGCCGCCAGCGCGGGCTGGCGCAATTTCTCGCCGACGCGCGGCAGGCGCCCGTTACGCAGGAATACGGAGGGCGCGAATTCGTCGCGCGCCAGCTTGTCCGCGAGATGCTCGAAATCGAACGCGACGCGCGGTGTGATCGGCACGCCCGCCTCGGCATAGCGCGCCGCCGGCTCCAACAATTCCGCCAGCGGCTTGCTACCGTGGTCCTGGTTCAGCCGGCACCACGCATCGACCGCGCCGGGCACGGTGACGGCGTGGGGCGATTCCGGCTCGATGCCGCGCATGCCATGCTCGACATACCATTCGACGCGCGCCTTGCGGGGGGCGCGGCCGGAGCCGTTGAGCGCGATCGGCCCGCCGGCTTTGGGCGAATACAGCACGAAGCAATCGCCGCCGATACCGGTGGATTGCGGCTCCACCACCCCGAGCACCGCGACCGCCGCGATGGCGGCGTCCAGGGCGTTGCCGCCGGCACGCAGGATTTCGATCGCGGTCAGGGTGGCGAGCGGGTGCGATGTCGCCGCCATCGCCTCGCTGGAAACCGCGGCCGAGCGGCGCGGCTGATGAAAATCACGCATTCGTTATCGTTAAGCGAAAACCGCGCTTCCGTCGAGCCATGATCATCTGCCACTCTCCCTCGCCGTTCGACCCCGGGGAGAAATGAGATGGAGCAGGACCGACCGCCATTGCCGCCCTTCACCGCCGCGACCGCCGCGCAAAAGGCGCGCGGCGCCGAGGATGCGTGGAACAGCCGCGAGCCTGCCCGCGTCGCGGCCGCCTACTCGCTCGACAGCCGCTGGCGCAACCGGTCGGAATTCATCGAGGGCCGCGACGCCATCCAGGCGTTCCTGGTGCGCAAATGGAACCGCGAGTTGGACTATCGCCTGATCAAGGAGGTCTGGGCGTTTCACGACAATCATATCGCGGTACGCTTTGCCTATGAATGGCACGATGATAGCGGCCACTGGTTCCGCAGCTATGGCAACGAGAATTGGGAATTCGACGCGCATGGCTTGATGCGCGTGCGCCACGCCAGCATCAACGATCTGCCGATCGCGGAGAGCGAGCGCAAATATCACTGGCCGCTGGGCCGCCGCCCGGACGGCCACCCGGGCCTGAGCGATCTGGGGCTCTGAGCATTGACAATCCGCCGCCGCCGATTTCCGATGTGCCCCGTCTCGCATCGCCGCCAGGGAAGGCATCTCACTCATGGATAAACTGCGCGTCACGGCCGGGCCGTTCACGTTCGAGGCGCGGTTTGAAAGCGCGGCGCCCCAGACGCGCGCGGCCTTCGTGGCGCACATGCCGTTCGCCAGCAAGGTCGTCCATGTCCGCTGGAGCGGCGAAGGCGTCTGGATTCCGCTGGGCGATCTGCAATTCGGCGTCGGCTATGAGAACCACACCTCCTATCCCGCGCCCGGCCAGATCATCCTCTATCCCGGCGGCATCAGTGAGACCGAAATTTTGCTGGCCTATGGCGCGGTGCAATTCGCCAGCAAGCTGGGGCAGCTCGCCGGCAATCATTTCATCACCCTGACCACCGGCCTCGACACGCTGCCGGAACTCGGAAAAATGTGCCTATGGCACGGCGCGCAAGACATCAGGTTCGAAGCGGCCTAGCAGAACCATTGCCGCCTGGTTCCGTTGAGCGCTATGATTGCGTTGATTGCAATGATTGCGGAACGCGCGCGTGGCCAGCATCACCATCCGTAACATCGACGAGACGCTCAAGCGGCGATTGCGCTTGCGCGCGGCGCGACGGAATCACTCGATGGAGGATGAGATGCGCGACATCCTGCGCGCGGCGCTGGCGCGCGAGCCGGGTGGCGCCGGCAATCTGTTCGACGCGATCCGCCGCCGGGTGGCGCCCTTAAGCGGCGTCGATCTCGATCTGCCGCCCCGAGGACCGATGCATGAGCCGCCGGATTTCACATGATCGTCCTGGATACGAATGTCATCTCCGAAGCCTGGCGGCCAAGGCCCGCGCCCCATGTCCGGGAATGGATGAAAGCCCAGCCCATGCCGTCGCTGTTTACGACCGCCATTACCGAAGCGGAACTTCTCTACGGTATCGCCCTGCTGCCGGAAAGCCGGCGCCGCGCCGCTTTGTCCGCCCTGGTCGAAGCAATGCTCGCGGAGGATTTGGCGGGCCGCGTGCTGCCATTCGATAGCGCCGCTGCCCGCGAATATGCCGACATCGCCGCGCGCCGGCGGCGCGCCGGGCAACCGATATCCGAGGGGGATGCTCGGATCGCCGCCATCGTGCGATCGCGAGGCGCCACGCTGGCAACACGGAATACCGCTGATTTCACGGCATGTGGAATTCCTGTCATCAGCCCGTGGGAAGCATAAAATCGGTTCGGGCAGTAGTAAGAGGAAACCGTCATGGCCGATTACACGGCGCCGCTCGCCGATATGCGCTTCGCCCTCGACACGATCGCGGGCTTGCCGCAACTCGCGGAACTGCCGAGCTTCGCGCATGCCGCGCCCGACCTGGTCGAGGCGGTGATGGCGGGCGCGGCCAAGTTCGCGAGCGAGGTGATCGCGCCCTTGAACGCCATCGGCGACAAGCAGGGCAGCCGATTGGAAAACGGCGTGGTGCGCACGCCCGACGGCTTCAAGGAAGCGTATGCCGCTTATGTCGAGGGCGGCTGGAACGCCCTCGCCTTCTCCGAGGAAATCGGCGGCCAGGGCCTGCCGAGGGCGCTCAACCTCGCCGTCACCGAGATGTGGACCTCGGCCAGCATGGCGTGGATGCTCAATCCGCTGCTCACGGTCGGCGCGGTCGAGGCGCTCGACATTCACGGCAGCGACGACCTCAAGCGGAAATATCTCGGCAAGCTGGTGTCGGGCGAATGGACCGGCTCGATGAACCTGACCGAGCCGCAAGCCGGCTCCGATGTCGGTGCCATGCGCACGCGCGCCACCCGCGACGGCGACCATTACCGCATCAAAGGCCAGAAGATATTCATCACCTATGGCGAGCACGATTTGACGCCCAACATCGTGCACATGGTGCTGGCGCGCTCGCCCGACGGGCCGCCTGGCACCGCCGGCTTGTCGCTGTTCCTGATCCCGAAATTCCTGGTGAATGACGATGGCAGCTTGGGCGCCCGGAACGATCTGCGCGCGGTCAGCCTCGAACATAAGCTCGGCGTCCATGCCAGCCCGACCTGCGTGATGGCCTATGGCGATAATGAGGGCGCCATCGGCTGGCTGGTCGGCGAGGAAAATCGCGGCATGGAGTGCATGTTCACGATGATGAACAGCGCCCGCCTGCAGGTCGGCCTCCAGGGCCTCGCCATCGCCGAGCGCGCCTATCAACAGGCGCGCGACTTCGCCAAGACTCGCGTGCAAGGCCGCCCGATCACCGCGACCGGCGCCGGGGATTTCCCCATCGCCTATCATCCCGACGTGAAGCGCATGCTGCTGTCGATGCGGTCGCGGACCGAGGCGATGCGTGCCCTGATCTATTACACGGCGGCCAGCATCGACCGCGCCCAGCACGATCCCGACGCGGCGGCGCGCGCGCGGCATCAGGCGCGCGCCGATCTGCTGATCCCGGTGGTGAAGGCCTGGTGCACCGACCAGGGCGTCGCCATCGCGTCGCTGGGCGTGCAAATTCACGGCGGCATGGGCTTCATCGAGGAAACCGGTGCCGCACAATATTATCGCGACGCCCGCATCGCGCCGATCTATGAGGGCACCAACGGCATTCAAGCCAACGATCTCGTCGGCCGGAAGGTGCAGCGCGACGGCGGCGCCGCGGCCGTGGCGCTGATCGCGGAGATGCGCGATGCCGCGCGCGGCCATGCGATGCTGACCGCCGGGATCGACGCGCTGGAAGATGCGACCAAGTGGCTCGTCGCCAATGCACGGGAGCGCGCATTGACCCTTAGCGGCGCGGTGCCGTATCTCGACTTGATGGGGATCGTCACCGGCGGCTGGCTGCTTGCGCTCGAAGCGGCGGAGGCGAAGCGCCGCCTCGACGCCCAAGTAGGCGATGCATCGTTCAACCAAGCCAAGCGCGCCACCGCGCGGTTCTACGACGCGCATCTGCTCGCGACGGCCCCTGCCCTGTTGCCCGCGATCAAGGGCGGCGAGACGGTGCTGGAATTCGCGATGGAGGCGCTGTGACGCCCCCCGAAAGCCGGCGCGCATGACCCTTACCCTCATTCCGGTCGCGCTCTTCGCCTATCTGCTCGGCTCGATTCCGTTCGGGCTGATCCTGTCGCGTCTCGGCGGCTATGGCGATATTCGCGCCATCGGCTCCGGCAATATCGGCGCGACCAATGTGCTGCGCACCGGCAATAAGGGGCTGGCGGCGCTGACCCTCGCACTCGACATGGCGAAGGGCGCGGCGGCGGTGCTGATCGTCGCGCAATGGGGACCGCTGGCGGCGGCGGTCGGCGCGGTCGCCGCGTTTCTCGGCCATCTCTTTCCAGTATGGCTCGGCTTCAAGGGCGGCAAGGGCGTCGCCACCGCCTGCGGCGTGCTGCTAGCCTATCTCTGGCCGGTCGGCGCGCTGGCGCTGGCGGCGTGGCTCGTCGTCGTCGCGGTGACGCGATATTCGTCACTGGCGGCGGTGATTGCCGCAATAGTGGCGCCGATCGTGGCGTGGTTTGCCTCGCACCATCAGACCGTCCCGACCTTGGTCGTGGTAATTCTCGCGGTGCTGGTGCTGGTGCGCCATGCCGATAATATCGGACGGTTGTTGCGCGGCAAAGAGAGCCGCGTTCAATTCTCTCGCAAGACCTGAGCATGGCGACGGCGCGCACCCTTAACCCGGCGGAACGGCTCGATTGGCTGCGCCTCATTCGCAGCGAGAATATCGGCCCGATCACCTTCTATCAGTTGCTGGCGCGCTTCGGCTCGGCGACGGCAGCGCTCGACGCGCTGCCCGATCTGGCGCGGCGCGGCGGCCGCAAGGGGCCGCTGCGCGTGCCGACCCGCGCCGACGCGCTGCGCGAGATGGCGGCCAACGAGCGGGCCGGCGCGAAGCTGATCGCGTGGGGCGAGCCGGATTATCCCCCCGCCCTCGCCGCCGTCGAGGATGCGCCGCCGCTGATGTCGGCGCGCGGAACATTGGCGCTGACCCGGAACCGCGCGATCGCCATCGTCGGCGCGCGCAACGCCTCGGCCAACGGCAAGCGTTTCGCCCGCGAGATCGCACTGCGCCTCGGCCAGAGCGATTTCACCATCGTCTCCGGCCTGGCGCGCGGGATCGACGCGGCGGCGCATGAGGGCGCGCTCGATACCGGCACCATCGGGGTGCTGGCGACCGGCATCGACCAGGTCTATCCCCAGGAAAATCGCGCGCTGCACGAGGCGATCGCGGAGCGCGGCCTGCTGCTGGCGGAACAGCCGATCGGCACGGAGCCGCTGGCTCGCCACTTTCCGCGCCGCAACCGCATCATCTCGGGCGCCTCGCTTGGCGTGCTGGTGGTCGAGGCGGCGTTCAAATCCGGCTCCCTCATCACGGCGCGGCTGGCGTTGGAGCAAGGACGCGAAATCTTCGCCGTTCCGGGCTCGCCGCTCGATCCGCGCTGTCGCGGCACCAACGATCTGATCCGGCGGGGCGCGCACCTGACCGAGAGCGCCGATGATATCCTGGGCGAACTCAGTCCCGGCAGCCCGCTCGCGATGCGTGCGCCCGCCGCGCCGTTCGATCGATCCCCGCTCTTTCACGGCGGCGAGGGCGACCTTGATCGCGCGCGCCCGCTCGTGCTGGAGCAGCTCTCCCCGACCCCGGTGCCGGTCGACGATCTGGTTCGCGCGACCGGTCTGACGGCGGCGCTGGTGGCGGCCGTGCTCTTGGAATTCACCCTGGCCGGGCGGCTCGAGCGGCAGGCCGGAAACCGGGTGGCCTTGCTTTAGCCCCTCTTGGTGACTATGTTCCGCGCCTCGCAACGCGGCCAAATCAATGGACAACGTCGTCATTGTCGAATCGCCTGCGAAGGCGAAGACCATCAACAAGTATCTGGGCAAGGACTACACCGTCCTCGCCAGCTATGGCCATGTCCGCGACCTGCCGGCCAAGGATGGATCGGTGTTGCCGGACGCGCAATTCGCCATGTCGTGGACCCTCGACGAGCGGGCGGAAAAGCGGATGAAGGAGATCGCCCAGGCCGTCAAGGGCGCCAAGCATCTCTTTCTGGCGACCGATCCCGACCGCGAGGGCGAGGCGATTTCCTGGCATATCGACGAGATCCTGCGCGAACGTCACGCCTTGAAAGGCGTCGACGTCAAGCGCGTGGTATTCCACGAAATCACCAAGCAGGCGGTGCAGGAGGCATTCCTTCACCCGCGCGCCGTCAATCAGGAGCTGGTCGACGCTTATTTGGCGCGCCGGGCGTTGGATTATCTCGTCGGCTTCACCCTGTCGCCGGTGCTGTGGCGCAAGCTGCCGGGCAGCCGCTCCGCCGGCCGCGTGCAGTCGGTGGCGCTGCGCCTCATTTGCGAGCGCGAGGACGAGATCGAGGCCTTCAAGGCCCGCGAATATTGGACCATCGAGGTCGAGTTCACGACCGCCAAGGGCGAGCGCTTCACCGCCCGCCTGACGCATCTCGACGGCAAGAAGCTCGACAAGTTCGACCTCGACAGCGAGGCCAAGGCGCATGCCGCCGCCGACCGCCTGATGCGCGCACCGGGCTTCGCCGTCGCCTCGGTCGAGCGCAAGCAGACAAGGCGCTATCCCGGCCCGCCCTTCACCACCTCGACCCTGCAGCAGGAAGCCTCGCGCAAGCTCGGCTTCGGCGCCTCGCGGACCATGCGGGTGGCGCAGCGCCTCTATGAGGACGGCCACATCACCTATATGCGCACCGACGGCGTGACGCTGGCGGGTGAAGCGGTTGCCGCCGCGCGGCGCCTGATCGGCAGCGATTTCGGCAATGAATATCTGCCGGACAAGCCGCGCCATTACACCGCCAAGGCCAAGAACGCGCAGGAAGCGCATGAGGCGATCCGGCCGACCGACTTGTTCCTGCGGCCGGCCCAGGCCGCGCGCGACATGGATGGCGACGGGCGCAACCTCTATGAGTTGATCTGGAAGCGCACCACCGCCAGCCAGATGGAAGCCGCGGTAATCGACCAGGTCATCGCCGACATCGACTCCGCCGACAAGACCCTGCGCCTGCGGGCCACCGGCTCGACCATCCTGTTCGACGGCTTCCTCAAGCTTTATCGCGAGGATGTCGATGATCCCGGCGAGGAAGAGGAAGGCGGCCGCCTGCCCGCGCTCGCGGCCAATGACGCGCCGCGCCGCGACAAAGTCAATCCGCGCCAGCATTTCACCGAGCCGCCACCGCGTTATAGCGAAGCGAGCCTGGTGAAAAAGCTGGAGGAGCTCGGGATCGGCCGGCCCTCGACCTATGCGTCGATCATCCAGGTGTTGCAGGACCGCGATTATGTGAAGCTCGATAAGAAGCGCTTCATCCCCGAGGACCGCGGCCGCGTGGTGACAGCGTTTCTGGAGAATTTCTTCGAGCGCTATGTCGGCTATGATTTCACGGCGGATCTCGAAAATCAGCTCGACGAGATTTCCGACGGCAAGATTTCCTGGCGCAAGGTGCTGGAAGATTTCTGGCGCGATTTCTCCGCCTCGGTCGCCGGCACCAAGGATTTGTCGATCACCCAGGTGCTCGACGCGCTCGACCAGGAACTCGGCCGACATTTCTTTCCCGAGCGCGCCGATGGCACCGACCCGCGTCTCTGCCCGGTGTGCAACAAGGGTCGGCTCGGCCTGAAGCTCGGCAAGTTCGGCGGCTTCATCGGCTGCTCGAACTATCCGGAATGCCGCTATACCCGCCGGCTGGGTCTCGAGGGCGAAGATGAGAACGGCGAGGGCGGCGATCTCGGCCCGCGCCTTCTCGGCGACGATCCCGCGACCGGCCTGCCGGTCACGCTGCGCAAGGGACCTTACGGCAATTACGTCCAGCTCGGCGAAGGCGCGAACGGCGAAAAGCCGAAACGCGCCTCCTTGCCGAAAGGCTTGCCGCCGGCGGATGTGGATTTGGCGAAGGCGCTCGGCCTCCTGTCGCTGCCGCGCGAGGTTGGGCGTCATCCCGAGGATGGCAAGCCGATCACCGCGAGCCTCGGGCGCTTCGGTCCCTACATCAAGCACGGTGAAAATTTCCGCTCGCTCGCGCCCGACGATGATGTGCTGACAGTCGGCATCAATCGCGCGGTGAGCCTGCTGGCCGAGCCGCGCCAGGCGCGCGGCCGCGCCGCCCGTGAATCGCTCAAGACATTCGAGCATGGCGACGGCAAAATCATGCTCTATAAGGGCCGCTATGGTCCCTATGTCAGCCGGGACGGCGTCAACGCCACCGTGCCGCGCGATGTCGTGCCGGAAGAGCTGACGCTGGAACAGGCGCTCGACCTGCTGTCGGCGCAAGCGGCGAAGGGCGGCGGCGGCAAAGGCAAGCGCCGCGGCCGGACCGCCGCGCCACGCGCGACCGCCGCTAAACCCAAAGCCACGAAAAAATCCGCTCCAAAAGCTGCCAAGAAAAAAGCCGCGGCCGAGTAGCGCCCTGTCGATTTTTGACATTCAGGGGATAATCACAATATGTTCAGCTGAGTATGATGTTGTGCTCGGCTGGGTATGATCGATGGCAAAAATCCTCGAAGCGGTGACGCTCGATACCGTGTCCGATGCCCTCCGAAAAGAAGGCATTCGGCCTGGACAGCGATTTTCCATCACGGTCGATGAATCGACGTCACCCAGACTGAAGCTGACGGACATTGCGCAAAGAATGCGGGCGACCGCCGTGGCGCGAGGGATGACAACGGAAATTTTTGATACGCTGATCGCACAAGCCGAATGAGGGTGGTGCTCGACACCAATATCTTTGTCAGCCTTCTTATTCGTCCCGGTCAGACTTTTCGCGGGCTTATCGACATCGTCGGCCAACAAGTGACCCTTCTCTATTCGATTGAAAGCTTGACCGAATTGGTCGCCGTATTGCGTCGGCCTAAATTTGTGTGATCGGACAATATGGCCCCCAATAAAAAAACGCCGCGACGCCAACAATCGAAGCCGCCCCGCCTCGGGCGGATGCCGACGCGCGAGGAATTGATCGCCCATATCGCGGCGAGCCCCACGCCACCGACACAGCGCGATCTGGCGCGCGCCTTTAAGGTACCGCCGAGCCAGCGCGTCGCGTTGAAGGGATTGATCCGCGATGTCGAGCGGTCGGCATCGGTGGCGCGCGAGCCGGAACGCACGCTGGCCGCCGCCGTCACCGCCCTGCCCGAGATCGGCATCGTCGAAATCACCGATATCGATTTCGACGGCGAGATGATTGCGAGGCCGGTTGGCTGGCAAAGCGGCGGCCCCGAACCCCGCATCGTCATTGTCGCGGAGCCGCGCACGCCCGCGCTGGGCCGGGGCGAGCGCGCGCTGGCGCGGTTCGCGACGCGGCCCGACGGCATTTTCGAGGCGCGCGTCATTCGCGCGATCGAAGGGTCGCCCGACCGTGTCGTGGGTATCTTCCGCGCCGACAAGGATGGCGGGCGCCTCGAGCCGACCGACCGCAAGATCAAATCCGAGTTCCGTATCGCCAAGATCGATGCGGGCGAGGCCCGCGACGGCGAGATCGTGCTGGCCGAAATCCTGCCCGGCCGGCGCCTCGGCCTGCCGCAAGCCAAGGTGCTGGAGCGCATCGGCCATAGCGACGAGCCGCGCGCTTTCAGCCTGATCGCGATCGCGACGCACGGCATTCCGACGAATTTTCCGCAAGCCGCGCTCAAGATCGCCGAGGAGGCGCGGCCGGTGCCCTTGGGCAGCCGCGACGACCTGCGTGACATTCCGCTCATCACTATCGACGGCGCCGATGCGCGCGATTTCGACGACGCGATCTGGGCCGCGCCCGATCCCGACAGCGCGGGCGGCTGGCATCTGTTGGTCGCGATCGCCGATGTTGCCTGGTATGTGCGCGAGGGCGACGCGTTGGACCGCGCGGCGCGCGACCGGGGTAACTCGGCCTATTTTCCCGACCGTGTCGTGCCGATGCTGCCGGAGGCGCTGTCGAACGAGCTGTGCTCGCTCAAGCCCGAGGTCGAGCGCGCCTGCCTTGCCGCGCATCTGTGGATCGACGCCGACGGCAATCTGACGCGCCATCGCTTTGTCCGCGGGCTGATGCGCTCGGCCGCGCGCCTCACCTATGAGGCGGTCCAGGAAGCGATCGACGGCAATCCCGACGACACGACACGCGGCTTGGTCGAGCCGGTATTGCGCCCGCTCTATGGCGCCTATCGCGCCTTGGATAAAGCGCGCGAACGGCGCGGCACGCTCGATCTCGACCTGCCGGAGCGAAAAGTCTTGCTCAACGCCGCGGGCCGGATCGAAAAGATCGAGCCCCGCGCGCGCCATGATTCGCACAAGCTGATCGAGGAATTCATGATCGCCGCCAATGTCGCCGCGGCGGAAACGCTCGAGAAATTGAAACGCCCCTGCATGTACCGGGTGCACGATGCGCCGGACCCGACGAAGCTCGCGGCGCTGCGCGAATTTCTCATCGAGATGCGCATCCCCGGCCTCACTCTCGCCAAGGGCCAGGTGATCCAGCCGAAGCAGTTCAACCAGATTCTGGCCCGCGCCAAGGACACGCCGCAGGCGGCATTGATCAACACGCTGGTCCTGCGCAGCCAGGCGCAGGCGATCTATAGCCCCGACAATATCGGCCATTTCGGTCTGGCCTTGCACGCCTATGCGCACTTCACCTCGCCGATCCGGCGCTACGCCGATCTCTTGGTGCACCGCGCCCTGATCGCCGGGCATCGCTGGGCGGATGCCGATGCCGCCGATTGGGGCCACGACGAATTCGCGCAAATCGGCACGCATATTTCGATGACCGAGCGGCGCGCCGCGGCGGCGGAACGCAGCGCCCTCGACCGCTACACCGCTGCCTTCCTCGCCGATCGGGTCGGGGCGACGTTCGCGGCACGGGTCAACGGCGTGACCCGGGCCGGCTTGTTCGTGACGCTCGCCGAGACCGGCGCCGACGGACTGGTGCCGATCTCGATGCTGGGCGGCGACTTCTTCGTGGTTGACGAAAAGCGCCATCGCTTGGTCGGCCGCCGGACCGGCGCGGTGTTCGCGCTGGGCGACGCCATCGAGGTAAAATTGGCCGAAGCGGACACCGTCACCGGCAGCCTCGCCTTTGCACCCGCGAACGGCGAGCGCTCCGCCCGAAACCGCACGACTCGGTATAATTCAACGAGTCGTCGTCATCATTAATTATATATCCACTTGCTCCGATTAGCCTGCTGCGGCGATGATACTGGTCGCGGAGGTAAAAGATGGTTGGGGTGTGGGGAATTTCGGGCCGCGGTTTTGCGGCGGCGATGGTTGGCGTGTGGGCGGTGGTGACACTGGCTTCGTGCAACGCGGCACCCGTGCTGCCCGAGGTGCAAGCCGGCGCGGCGCATGCCGACCCGGCCCTGTTCGCGGCGACGTACCGCGCCATTCTCAATCACTATATCGAGCCGCTGACCGCCGACAATGTTGCGTTGGCCGGCCTCGTCCGGCTCAACAATCTCGACCCGACGCTGTCGGTATCGCGCGAAAACAATCGCGTCGTGCTGCGCCAGTGGCGCGACGTCCTGTTCGAGCGCCCGGCCCCCGCCGCCGACGATATCACTGGCTGGAGCCGCTTGACCGCCGCCATGCTGGATCGCGCCCGGCTCTATTCCGGTGATATCGGAGCGCAGCCGGAAGACGTGCTCGACCAGGCGATGATCGAAGGCAGCCTAAAACTGCTCGACCGGTTCAGCCGCTATGCCGCGCCCACGATCGCATCCGAGCGGCGCGACAGCCGCGACGGCTATGGCGGCATCGGCGTCACGCTCGACGGCGACGGCGCGGCGGTGCGCATCGCCATGGTCATGCCGGATTCGCCGGCCTTCGCCGCGGGTCTCGTCGGCGGCGATCGCATCACCGCCGTCGACAATCTCACCGCCGGCGCGTTGCAGCCGGAAGGCATCGCCGAGCATCTGCGCGGCCCGATCGGCAGCAATGTCCGCCTGACGCTGGTGCGTGACGGCCGCGCCTACCCGGTCACGGTCACGCTGCGGCGCTCGCAGATCGTGCTGAAGACCGTCAGCATGACGCATGACGGCCGCGTCGCGGTGTTCCGCGTCACCAGTTTCAACGCCCGCACCGCCGACAATCTTCAGTACGAAATCGCCCGGGCGCATCGCGAGATGGGCAGCGGCCTCAAGGGCCTGGTGCTCGATCTGCGCGGCAATCCCGGCGGGCTGGTCGATCAATCGGTGCTGGTCGCCAGCATGTTCATCGAGGCCGGCCGCATCGTCTCGACCAAGGGCCGCGTGCCGGAAAGCAACCAGATTTTCGACGTGACCCGCGACGGCGCCGCCGAGAGCCTGCCGCTGGTGGTGCTGGTCAATGGCGGCTCCGCGTCGGCGTCCGAGATCGTGGCGGCAGCGCTGCAGGACGACCACCGCGCGGTGATCGTCGGCACCTCCTCCTACGGCAAGGGCACGGTACAGGACGTGATTCACCTGCCCAACCAGGGCGAGTTGACCGTCACCTGGGCGAAGCTGATCCCGCCGGGCGGCTATATCCTGCATCATCATGGCGTGGTGCCGGTCGTCTGTACCGCCAATCTCACCGACGCATCGCAAGCCCAACCGATCCCCGGCACGTCACGCGCCGCGCTCGACGATCATGGCTGGGATATGCTGCGTGCCGAATGCGCCCCGTCGCGGATCGACCGTGCCGTTGATCTCAGCGTAGCGGAGCGCCTTGTGACCGATCCCCGGCGCTATGCCCAGGCCCTGAACGACGAGCCAAGCCGCCCCTATCGCGCCGCCGCCATCGACCCGCCACGGTAACGGCCGCTCCCATTGAGCTCGGCGGTCCGCCTTCGGGTTGGGGGCCTTTGGCGGAAAACTTCCTCATCCCGAGCGCGCAGCCCGGCGCCAGCCGTGCGAGCAGTCGAGGGACGCACGACCTATTTCCAGCCTCGTGCGTGAACTCGGAGCGCGTTGAAGTCGCCCCGAATAAGCGCTTCCTTCTTGGCGCGGCTCCAATTCTTCACCTGTCGCTCGGCGGCAATAGCATCGGTGATATTCGGAAACTCTTCACTGAACATCAGCACAACCGGCCGGCGCGTCGAGGTGTAACCGCCAAACGTTCCGTCATTGTGTTGCGCGATCCGCATTTCGAGCGTGGTCCGCGTCGTACCGATGTAATACGAACCGTCCGAACAGCGCGGAATGTAAAGAAAAGCCGCCATTGTGGTGCGTCCCTCGACTGCTACCGCCGAGCTAGTGCTCGGCGGTCCGCGCTCGGGATGAGGACCCTCCCCGTTGTCATTCCGCCTTCTCGATATCGAACGCCAGAACCCCCGCCTCCTCGCGCTGCGCGAGGAGGCGGTGGCCGGTGGTGTCGCAAAAATGCTTGAAATCGCCGACCGCGCCCGGATCGGTGGTCAGCACCCGCAGCACGTCGCCGGCTTCCATGGTCTTCATCGCCTTGCGCGCCTTCAGGACCGGCAGCGGGCATTTCAGGCCCTTGGTGTCGAGAATGGTCGGTTCCGCCATGGCGCTCAGCCGAATTTGTTGCTTTTGGAATATCCCGACGGCTTCATGAGTCCGGCCTGGGCGCGCTCGCCCTGCCAGCGGGCGAATTCCGTCAGCGTGCGGACACGGCCCTCCTGCTGCCACGGCAATCCTTCCGACTTGTTGAACACCTTGGCATCCGCCAAGCCGCCATCCTTGTACCGCTGCAAGATCACGCCACGGCCGCGCACCATTTCCGGCACCTCGCTCAGTGGAAATATCAACAGCTTCTGATTGTCGCCGATCACCGCCACGGTATCGCCCTCGGCCGGCAGCGCGACCAGCGCCCGCGCATCGTCGGCCGGATTCATCACCACCTTGCCGGCGCGGGTCTGGCCCAGCGCCTCGTCAACCGGGACGACGAAGCCACGCCCGTCGCTCGACGCCAGCAATAATTTCTGGCCCTCGCGGTAAAGCAGCATGGCGACGATATCGTGCTCATTGCCCAGCTCGATCATCAGCCGCACCGGCTCCCCATGGCCGCGCCCGCCCGGCAGCTTGTCGACGCCCAGCGTGTAGAAGCGGCCATTGCTGCCGAACAGCAACAGCTTGTCGGTGGTGTGGGCCTCAATGGCAAAGCGGCCCTCGTCGCCTTCCTTGAAGCGCAGGTCGGCCAGCGTGGGATTGTGGCCCTTCACCGCGCGAATCCAGCCCTTGGCGGAGCACAGTACCGTCACCGGCTCTCGCTCGATCAGCGCCTCGACCGGGATCTGGATTTCGGCCGGCGGCTCGCCGATCATGGTGCGGCGCTTGCCGAGCAATGTGGCCTGGCCGAACGCCTTCTTGATGTCCGCCATTTCGGCGCCGAGCGTCTTCCATTGCTTGCGCTCGTCGGCAAGCAGCGCCGTCAATTCCCTCTCCTCGGCGGCGAGGCTGTCCAGCTCCTTCTTGATCGCCAGCTCTTCGAGGCGGCGCAACGCCCGCAGGCGCATGTCGAGGATCGCCTCGGCCTGGGTATCGGTGAGCTTCCACCGCTTGATCATCCGTTCCTTGGCGTCGTCATATTCGCGGATGATGCGGATCACCTCGTCGAGATTGACGTAGACGATCATGAAGCCGCGCAGGATTTCGCTGCGCCGCGCGATGGCGTCGAGCCGGAATTGCGCGCGCCGCCGCAGCACCACCTGACGATGGTCGAGAAACGCCTGCAACGCCTCTTTCAGGTTCATCACCCGCGGCACGCCGGCGGCATCGAGCACGTTGAGGTTCAGCGGCACACGCGTCTCGAGCTCGGTCGCGCGGAAGAGACTCTCCATCAGCACCGCCGGATCGGCGTTGCGCGTCTTCGGCTCCAGCACCAGCCGCACCACATCGGTCGATTCATCGTGGAGGTCGCCCAACAGCGGCAGCTTGCGCTCCTCCAACAGCGCGGCGATGCGCTCGATCAGCCGCGCCTTCTGCACCTGATAGGGAATTTCGGTGACGATGATCTGGTATTGCCCGTGCCCGAGCTTTTCGACCTGCCAGGCGGCGCGCAGGCGGAAGCTGCCGCGCCCGGTCTCATAAGCCGCCCGGATCGCGTCCCGCGCCTCGACCAGCACGCCGCCCGTCGGGAAGTCGGGGCCCGGCACGAGCGCAACGAGTTCGGCCACCGAGGCGCGCTTGTGCCCGATGAGATGGATCAGCGCGTCGCACAGCTCGCCGGCATTGTGCGGCGGGATGCTGGTCGCCATGCCGACCGCGATGCCATTGGCGCCGTTCGCCAGCAGATTGGGGAAGCGTGCCGGCAGCACCACCGGCTCCTCGCCCTCGCCATCATAGGTGGCGCGCAGATCGACCGCGTTCTCGTCGATACCGTCGAGCAGCGCCTCTGCTACCGCCGTCATGCGGATTTCGGTATAGCGTTGCGCCGCCGCGCTATCGCCGTCAATATTGCCGAAATTGCCCTGGCCATCGACCAGCGGATAGCGTTGAGCGAAATCTTGCGCCAGCCGCACCAGCGCCTCGTAAACCGCGATGTCGCCATGCGGGTGGAACTTGCCGATGACGTCGCCGACGAGCCGCGCCGACTTCTTATAGCCCGAGCGCGGCTCCAGCCGGAGCTGGCGCATCGCGAAGAGGATGCGCCGATGCACCGGCTTCAGCCCGTCGCGCACGTCCGGCAGCGATCGCGACACGATGGTCGAGAGCGCATAGGCGAGATAGCGGTCGCCCAGCGCGTCGGCGAAATTCACCAGACGAATTTCGCCAGTCGGTACAGGTTTAGCGGCCATGGACTATCTTACCCGCCACCCATTGTAGCCATCCGCCTGATGGCGTCAACGAAGCGCGCCCGCGCCGGCGGCATCTTGCGGCCATGGGGTTCAACCACGCGACGCTCCAGAAAGAAGCCGGTAAGCGCGAGACCGTCCGCCAGGTCGGCCGAGGTCGGCGGCCCGGGCGCCACCAGGAAAGGCGGCAGTACCAGCAGCCGATCGCGGTAAGGCTCGCCGGCCGAGGCGGACACCGCCTGGCCCGAGCGGGGCGAGACATAGATCAGCGTGTCGTTGCGGCCGGTGGCGGCGCAGCTCGCGAGATCGAGACCGAAGCCGAGCTCCGCTAGCAAATCCAATTCCCAGCGCACATAGAATTCGGCCCAGCCGCGATTTTCCTCCAGCGCCGCGATCAGCGCCAGAAGGCCGCGATAGGCACGCGGATGCGGCTCATGCTCGGGCAGCGTCGCATCCGCCAGCGCCGTCGCCGCCACCAGCGCCGCGAGCCGCGGCCCATCGTCGAGAAAGCGCGCGGCGTGGCTGGCCTCCAGCTCCGCCCGGAACATGCCGAGATGCTCGGCGAGCCGCGCCCGCCAGGCGAGGTCGAGCTGGTTGCCGATCTCGTACCAGCCACGCTGCTTCACGCTCTGCCCGTTGCGCAACAATCCGGCATGCCGCCCATGCTCCAAGGTCAGCACATGCAACAGCAGCGCGCGCTCGCCATGGCGGCGCGTCGACAGCACGATGCCGCTATCGCGCCAGTCCATGGTCGATTCTTTTGTCGATCCCTCTCCGCCCCCGGGGACGGAGAGGGAGAAAAGAGGGGTGCCGTCGCGATTCGTCAACTCTCATAGTCCAAACCCAGCGCGTCATATTGCTCGCGCTGCTCGGGCCAATTTTCGGTGACGCGCACGAACAGGAAGAGATGCACGCGACGGTTGAATATGCGCTCCATCTCGGCGCGCGCCAGCTCGCCGATGCGCTTGATCTGCTGGCCGCCCTTGCCGACCACGATCGCCTTTTGGGTGGCACGTTCGACATGGATGGTCTGGTCGATGCGGGCGCTGCCGTCCTTCTGCTCCAGCCAGCGGTCGGTCTCGACCGCGCTGGCATAGGGCAGCTCCTGGCGCAGCTCGAGGAACAGACGCTCGCGCGTGATTTCCGCCGCGATCAGGCGTTCCGACAAATCGGTGAGCTGGTCCTCGGGATAGTGCCATGGCCCTTCGGGCATGGTCTCCGCGAGATGTTTCTTCAAATCCGCGACACCGTCGCCGTTGAGGCTCGAAATCATCATCACGCGTCGGAACAGCCCGGTCTTGTCGAGCCGGTCCGCCAGCGGCAGCAGCGCATTCTTGTCCACCAGGTCGATCTTATTCAGTACCGCGATGGCGGGCGGGCGATGCCCGGCGAGACCGGCAAGCACCCGCTGGGAATCGCCATCGATGCCGCGCTCGGCGTCGATCAGCACCACCACCAGATCGGCGTCGGCGGCACCGCCCCAAGCGGCACCGACCATGGCACGATCGAACTTGCGACGCGGTGCGAAGATGCCAGGCGTGTCGACCAGCACGATCTGCGCCTCGCCCTCCATCACGATACCCAGCATCCGCCGCCGCGTCGTCTGCGGCTTGGGCGTGACGATGGCGAGCTTGGCGCCGAGCAGCCGATTTAGCAGCGTCGACTTGCCGGCATTGGGCGCGCCCAGGATGGCGACGAAACCACAGCGTTTGGTCATGGCGTGAGGTTAGGCCGAACGCTCGACGCTGGAAAGCGCCAGCGCGGCGGCCGCCACCTCGGCCGCGCGCTTGGAAGCGCCGGTGGCGGTGGCGGGCGTGCTCTACGATCGCTTCGACATGCTGATGACCAATCTGCTGCCGACGGCGATCGAGGCGGTGCTGGGCTTCCTGCTGGGCAATTTCGCGGCGATCAGCCTCGCCACGGCGTTCGTGTGGCGCAAGACGATGGAGGAGGCGTTGTTCCCCATTGCGGTGATGGTCAACACCATCCCCGTGGTCGCCAAGGCGCCGATCCTGGTGCTGCTGCTGGGCAACGGCATGGAGCCCAAGATCGCCATTGCCGCCATCATCTGCTTCTTCCCGACGTTGGTGA
>Ga0208357_1000750_pt1 | contig 25138 bp, 23 predicted proteins | sample NGESurdeep092012_6_FD_184487 | JGI IMG/M metagenome (GOLD analysis project Ga0208357, IMG submission 184487) | Arctic peat soil microbial communities from Barrow, Alaska - NGEE Surface sample F52-2 deep-092012 (SPAdes) | ecosystem: Environmental > Terrestrial > Soil > Wetlands > Peat ...
CCCTCCCCCGCCAGCGGGGGAGGGCAGAGATCGCGAAGCGATCGAGGGTGGGGGCCCGTTGCAGGGCGTCGCGGCCAACCAAAAATCGTCTCGCCCCTCCCCCGACTTGATCGGGGGATCAGCCGCCCCCTCAACAAAGCCATTGTCTCTCGGGGCGGTGGGAGAAATACTAACGGCGCGAGGGAGAGACAGTGCCATGTGTGTCGATATTCGGCCCTATCGGCCAATCGATTGCGACATCCATCCGGCGGTGCCGGATTTCGGCGCGCTCGTGCCCTATCTCGACGATTATTGGCGCGAGGCCGCGCGGACGAGGGGCTTCGACCGGCTCAATCTCGATTTGACCAGTTATCCGCCGGAGGCGCCGCTGTCCGCCCGGCCCGACTGGCGGCCCGCGACCGGCAATCCCGGCAGCGATTTTGGCGCTTTGCAGGCCCAGGCGCTCGATCATTTCGGCGCGCGATTCGCCATCTGCAACGTGATCCACGCGGCGCAGACCCTGTTCAATGCCGACATGGCCGCCGCCTTCTGCCGCGCCATCAACGATTGGCAGGCGGCGTCGCTGCTCGACCGCGATCCGCGCCTGCGCGCCTCGATCGTGATTCCGTGGCAGGACGTGACACTGGCGGTAGCGGAGATCGAGCGCCGCGCCGCCGACCGGCGCTTCGTCCAGGTGCTGATGCTGGCCCAGCAAGAGGCGCCGCACGGAAAGCGGCAATTCTGGCCGATCTATGACGCGGCCCAGCGCCACGACATGCCGATCGGCATCCATGCCGGCAGCGCCTATCGCCACGCGCCGACGCCGACCGGCTGGTCCAGTTCCTATCTCGCGGATTATGTCGCCTATGGCAACGCGTTCGAGCCGGCGCTGCTGAGCCTGATCGTCGAGGGCGTGTTCGTGAAATTCCCGGCGCTGAAAGTGGTGCTGCTCGAATCGGGGGTGAGCTGGCTGCCGGCCTTTCTGTGGCGCGCCAACAAGACCTGGCGCGGCGTGCGCTCGGAAACGCCGTGGGTGAACCGGCCACCCGCCGACTATGTCCGCGACCATGTCCGGCTGACGATCCAGCCGCTCGACGCGCCGCCCGATCCCGATTTGTTGGAGACGCTGGTGGAACAACTCGGCAGCGACGAGATGCTGTTATTTTCGACCGACTATCCTCACTGGCACTTCGATGGCGACGATGTGCTGCCGGCCGCCTTCGCCCGTGATCTGGCGCCGAAGATCCTGTTCGAGAACGCGCTTGCCACCTATCCCCGGCTGAATTGAGGGACCGATGACCACCACCACGCTCGACCGTCAAGCCGACGCGCAGACCCGCCTCACGGTGATCGATTGCGACATCCATCCGACCCTGCGCGGCGGCCTCGACAATCTGCTGCCCTATCTGCCGACGCGCTGGCATGAGCATCTGCGGCTCTACGGGCCGCTGATGCATCAGGCGCTGGCCAAGACGCTGTCCTATCCGCGCATGCAGCCGGGCCTGGCGCGCCTCGACGCCTGGCCACCCGAGGGCGGCGTCCCCGGCTCCAACCTCGCCTTCATGCGGCGCCAGCATCTCGACCCCAACGGCGTCGAATTCGGCATGCTGCAGCCGCTGGGCCCCGGCCCGATGCAGCGCAATCTCGATTTCGGCGCCGCGATCTGTACCGCCTTCAACGAATGGCAGCGCGCGGAATGGACCGGCCAGGACCAGCGGCTGCGCGGCGCGGTGGTGATCATTCCCGACGATGTCGAGGCCGCCATCGCCGAGATCAGGCGCGTCGGCGCCGACCGCTCCTTCGCCCAGATCGCGTTTCCGCCGCGCACCGCCGAGCCGCCCGGCCATCGCCGCTATTGGCCGATCTATGAGGCGGCGGCCGAATACGATCTGCCGATCGGCATGCATGTCTCGGGCTTCAACGGGCATACGCTGACCGGCGGCGGCTGGCCCAGTTTCTATATCGAGGATCACTTCTCCAACGTGCAGGTGATGCAATCGGTCATCACCAGCTTCGTGCTGGAGGGCGTGTTCGAGCGCTTCCCGACCTTGAAAGTGGTGCTGATCGAGGGCGGGTTCGGCTGGGTGCCGGCGCTGACCTGGCGGCTCGACAAGCATTGGGCGCGAATGCGCTCCGAAGTGCCGCGGGTGAAGCGGCCGCCCTCGGAATATATTAAATCCAATATCTGGTTCACGACCCAGCCGATCGAGGAGCCGGAGAACCCGCGCGACCTGCTCCACCTCATCGACTGGATCGGCTGGGACCGGCTGCTGTTCTCGACCGACTATCCGCATTGGGATTTCGACGATCCCAAATATGTCTTCAAGGTGCGCCTGACCGAGGCACAAAAGGCGCAATTGTTCCGCGGCAACGCCCGTCACGTCTATTCGCGCCTCGGTTGAGATGGCGAAGCATGTGGTGGCGGCGATCGCCGAATTGGCGCCGGGCGGCGTCAAGGTCGTGACCGTCAACGGCCGCGAGATCGGCCTGTTCAATCTCGGCGGCGATTATTTCGCGCTGCTCAATCGCTGTCCCCATGCCGGGGCGGCGCTGTGCGACGGTCAGGTGATGGGCCTCGCGCTCTCGGACGAGCCGGGGACCTATCGGCTCGACCGGCCGGGCGAGATGATCCGCTGTCCCTGGCATGGCTGGGAATACGATATTCGCACGGGTCAAAGCTGGTGCGATCCGCGTAAAGTCCGCGTGCCGCGTTTTGATGTCGCGCGCGAGACCGGCGCGGAGATCGTCAAGGGACCGTACATCGCCGAGACGTTTCCCGTGATGATCGAGCATGATTACCTCGTCGTGGATATGTGAGAGAGATTGCATGGGCATTTCGGCACGGCCGCTTCATCCACCGCGCTTTTTCGCCGACGTGACCGGCATCGATTTCAGCCGGGCGCTCGATCCCGCGACCGGCCGCGCGGTCATCGCGCTCAATGATGAATATGGCGTGCTGCTGTTCCCGGCGACCGGCCTCGACGATGAGGGGCATGTCGCGTTCAGCCGGCTGCTGGGGCCGCTGGAACTGGCGCCCAAGCTCTTCGCCAAGGAAGCGGACAATCGCCGCCGCCTCAAGCTGCCGGAATTGTTCGAGGCCGGCAATCTCGACGCCGACGGCGATATCCAGCGCATCGACGATCGCTTTCGCATGTTCGCGCGCGGCAACCGGCTGTGGCACACCGACAGCTCGTTCTATCAGCAACGCTCGAAATATTCGCTGCTGCTGGCGCATTTCGTGCCGCCCGAGGGGGCCGACACCGAATTCGCCGACATGCGCGCCGCCTATGACGCGCTGTCCCCGGCGATGAAGGAGCGGATCGAGGATCTGGTCTGCGAGCACGATGTCTGGTACTCGCGCGAGCTTGCCGGCTTTCCCGACGCCCAGCCGGCGGAGCGCGACAAGCGCGCGCCGGCGCGCCATCGCCTCGTCCACATGCATCCCTCGGGCCGCAAAACCCTGCTGCTGGCCTCGCATGCGTCGCGGATCGTGGGCATGCCGCTCGACGAGGGGCGGGCGCTGCTGCGCGATTTGATGCTGTTCGCCACCGGGGCGCGCTTCGTTCATCGCCACGCCTGGGCGCGGGGCGATTGCGTGATGTGGGACAATCGCTGCACCATGCATCGCGCAACGCCGTTCGACGATCTGCGACAGAAACGCGACATGCGCCGCACCACCGTCATCGACGACGCGGCTTAGACAATAATATCGGGGAGGCAAGAATGAAGAATTGGGGCCGGGCGCTGGCGTTCGCCGCCGCGCTGACATCCGTCGTCGCTGTCACCAACGCCGCCCGCGCCGACGATCTGGTGATCGGCGCCGTCGGCTCGATGACCGGCGTCGCCGCCGCCTTCGACCGCGCGGTGGTCGAGGGCGCGCAGGCCTATGTCAAGGTGTGGAACGAAAAGGGTGGCTTCAAGGGCCGCCACGTCACGTTGGAACTCCTCGACGATGAATCGAATTCCGCCACCGCCGTCACCGTCTACCGCAAGCTGGTGGAGGATAAGCGCGTCAATATCATCATCGCCGCCTCGCCCAGCCAGACCCTGCTCGCCATCAAGGCGATCGCCGACGATTACGGCGTGCCGACCATCGGCTCGGCGACGGTGGTGCAGCTCGCGGTGCCGCCGGCGAAATATTTCTTTCGCTCGCTGCCCGGCACCGACGCCTATATGCAGACGCTGGTCGATTGGGTGAAGGCGCACGGCTACAAAAGGTTGGCCATCCTCAACCCGAGCGACGCCGCCGGACAGAGCGAAGCGGTTCTTATCAAGGCGGACGCCGCCAAGGCCGGAATCACCATCGTCGATGCCGAGAAATACAACAACACCGACACCAACTTTACCGCTCAGCTCGTCAACATCCGCAACGCCAAGCCGGATTTTTTCTATTGCGGCATCATCGGCGGCCCGTCGGTCACGATCTTCAAACAAGTGAAGCAGTTGCGGCTATCGATGCCGATCGCGCTGCATTCCTCGGCGTTCAATCCGAATTTCTATAACGGCATCGGCGGGGTGAAGGAGGCCGAGGGCGTCTATTCCCCGGTCGAGCGCGGCGGCATGGCCGGCACCGCGTCGGGCCTCTCCAACACGCTGTTCAAAGAGGCGAGCGCCGCGATGGGTCATGCCGCGACCAATCTCAACACCGCCGGATGGGACACGGCGATGGTGGTGGCGCATGCCATCGAAACCTCCGACGGCACGCGCGAGGGCATTCGCGTGGCGCTGGAGAAGACCAAGGATTTTCCGGTGATCGGCGGCTTCATTTCCTATGCGCCGAACGATCATCGCGGCAAGGACGAGCGCAGCGTCGGCATCGGCCGGCTGACCCAAGGCCATTTCGTCGAGGCGAAATAGCGCAACAAACCGCGCCGCCCGCATGGATTTCGCCACCCTCGCGCAGTTGACCCTGTCGGGGCTGACCACCGGCTGCGTCTATGCGCTGGTGGCGATCGGGTTCGTGCTGTGCGCCAATGTGTCGGGCATCGTCAATTTCGCGCAAGGCGAATATGTCATGGTCGGCGGCATCGTCACCGCCGGCCTGGTGTCGATGAAATTTCCGCTGGGCGTCGCGATTGTCATCGCGGTGGCGCTCGGCGCGGTGCTGGGCCTGGTGCAGGAACGGCTGACCGTGGCGCCGATCCGCCGCGCGCCGATGTTTTTGCAAGCGACGGTGGCGCTCGGCGTCGCGGTGCTGATCCGCAGCGTCGCGCTGGTGGTGTGGGGCAAGGACCCCTATGGCATGCCGGGCTTCATCGGCGACGATGCCTTTCTGTTCCTCGGCGCGTTGTTGCCGCTGCAGGCGCTGTTCGTGTGGGGCGCCACCGCTTTGTTCCTCGCGGTGACGTTCTGGCTGTTGAAATATACCGAGCTGGGCCGTGCCATCCGCGCCGTCGCGATCAATCCGCGCGCGGCGCGGCTGATGGGGATCGAGATCGGGCGCATCAGCATGCTGGTGTTCGCCGCCTCGGGTGCCGCCGGGGCGCTGGCTGGCGTCGCGATCGCGCCGATTACCTCCGCCTCGTGGGATTCGGGCCTCGAATTCGGCGTCAAGGGATTCACCGGCGCGATCATCGGCGGCTTCCGCTCGCCATTCTGGGCGACGGTAGCGGGTCTCGGCATCGGCATGCTGGAATCGCTGTCGGCGGGCTATGTCTCGTCCGAGGCGAAGGACATCGTCACCTATGGCGTCCTGTTGCTCTATCTGATGATTCGCGGCGGCGTCTTCGCGCTGGGCGGCCGCGCCACCGGCGCCGCGGACCAGCATTGAGCACGTCGCCGCGCGCCGTGGGCCGGCAGCCCCGCGCCCTCCTGTTCGCGGCCTTCATCGTCGCGATTCTGCTGTATCCGATCGTGATGCGCTCCGACTACGCGCTGGGCGCCGCGATCACGGTCGGCGCGATGGCGATCGCCTCGGTCGGGTTCGTGCTGCTGATCGGCTATGCGCATCAACTCGCGATCGGCCAGGCGGCATTCTGCACCATCGGCGGCTATGGCAGCGCGCTCCTGGTGACGCGCCATGGCTGGGACCCGTTTCCGGCGATGCTGGTCGCGATGGTCGGCGCGATGGCGCTGGCCTATGTCGTCGGCCGGCCGATCCTGAAGCTGCGCGGCTTCGTCCTGGCGATGGCGTCGCTGGCGCTGCAATTGATTCTTGGCTTCCTCGCGGTGCAATGGACCGATCTGACTGGCGGTGCCATCGGCATCGACGGCGTGCCGCGCTTCGCGATTTTCGGCTGGGCCGTCGGTGGCGACCGCGACTTGTTCTATGTGGTGTGGGGCGCGGTGGCGCTGGCGGTGCTGGTCGGCCTCAATATCGACCGCTCGCGCATCGGGCGCGAATTGAAGGCGATCGCGTCGAGCGAGCGCGCCGCCGGCTCGGTCGGCATCGATCTCGCCGCCGCCAAGGTGCGGATGTTCGTCCTCAGCGCCGGCATGGCAAGCGTCGCCGGCAGCCTCACCGTGCATTACCTGCGGCTGATGGACCCGGGCGTGTTCGGCTTTCAATATTCGCTCGACATCATCACCGCGGTGGTGATCGGCGGGCTGACCTCGATCTGGGGCGGCGTGCTCGGCGCCGCGATCATCGTGGCGCTGCGCGAAGGGCTGCGCTTCGCCGCCCAGCCGCTGTTCGAGGGCATCGTCATGGGGGCGCTGACGGTGCTGGTGCTGCTGCTGTTTCCGCGCGGCGTCGCCGGCGGCATCGCCGATCTCTACCGCCGCATTGGGTCGCGCAGCGAGATGTCCGGCGGCGGTGGGGCGGTCGCCGATTTTTCCGATACCGCCTCGGTCGTCGCGGATGACGGCACCATCCTGACATTGGACGGGGTAAGCCGCCGGTTCGGCAGCCTCGTCGCGGTCGATCAGGTCGGCTTCACCGTCCAACGCCATTCCATCACCGCGTTGATCGGGCCGAACGGCGCCGGCAAGACCACGCTGTTCAACATGATTTCGGGCGACCAGCCGCTGGATGGCGGCCGCATCGTTTTGGCGGGCGAGCGGATCGACCTTCTGCCGCCGCACCGGGTGGCGCGGCGCGGCGTCGCCCGCACGTTTCAGAATCTCGAACTCTTCGACAATCTGACGGTGCTCGACAATGTCATGTGCGGCCGCGCGCGCCACGCCGCCACCGGCCTGATCGAGATCGTGGCGCGGCTGCCGCGCGTCGCCCGCGAGGAACGGGTACAGCGCGCGGCGGCGACGCGTTGCCTCGCCTTCGTTGGCCTCGCCGACGCCGCCCATCGCATGCCATCGGCATTGCCCTTCGGCCATCAGCGGCTGCTGGAGATTGCGCGCGCGCTGGCGCTGGAGCCGGCGCTGCTGCTGCTGGACGAGCCGGCCTCGGGCCTCAACGATTCCGAAACCGAGGCGCTGGCCGATCTGATTTTGCGCATCCGGGCGCGGGGTGTGACGGTGCTGCTGGTGGAGCACGATATTCGCCTGGTGATGGGATTGGCCGATCATATCGTGGTGATGAATTACGGAAAGAAGATCGCGGAGGGCGCGCCCGCCTTGGTGCGGGCCGACCCGCATGTCCTCGCCGCCTATCTCGGAAGCTGAGATGGCGGCGCTGCTGGAAATCGAGAATGTGACGGCCGGCTATGGCCGCAATCAGGTGCTGCACGGCGTGTCGCTGGCGGTCGCCGAGGGCGAGATCGTGACGCTGCTCGGTGCCAATGGCGCCGGCAAGACGACGCTGCTCGACACGGTGATGGGCCTAGTGCGCGCGCGCGCCGGCGCCGTCGCGTTCGCCGGCGAGACGATTTCCGCGCTGGCCACCGCCGCCATCGTGCGGCGCGGCATCGCGCTGGCACCGGAGCGTCGGCAATTGTTCGGCGCAATGTCGGTCGAGGAAAATCTGCTGCTCGGCGCCTATGGCCGCGCCGGGCGCCGCGCCGCGTCGCCACGCGCCGATCTCGACGCCCAATACCGACGGTTTCCGCGCCTGCGCGAGCGGCGGCGGCAACTGGCGCAATCGCTGAGCGGCGGCGAGCAGCAGATGGCGGCGATCGCCCGCGCCCTGATGGCGCGCCCGCGCTTGTTGCTGTTGGACGAGCCATCGCTGGGGCTGGCCCCGCTGATGGTCGCGCAGATTTTCCAATGCATCGAGGAATTGCGGCGTGGCGGCGGCACCATCCTCTTGGTCGAGCAGAATGCGCGCGCCGCCCTCGGCATCGCCGACCGGGCCTATGTGCTTGAGACCGGGCGCATCACGCTCAGCGGCCCGGCATCGGCGCTGCTCGAAAATCCGGCGGTGCAGGATGCCTATCTCGGCGGCCAGGGATCGTCATCGCGCGCGATGGAGGAGCGCATCCGCGCCCGCGCCGCGCTCTACCCGGTGCGGCGCTAAGTGCGGTATCCAGTCGCTTGGAAGCGCCTCTCCGTCACCCCCGGACTTGATCCGGGGGTCCATCGATGGATCGCCGGGTCAAGCCCGGCGATGACGGCTAAAGGGTGACTGCATCGATGTGAAAATTGCGCTGACCCGCGCGCCTCAATGCAAATCGGCCAGCAGCGCCGGCGCCGGCGAGCGTAGCAATAGCTTGCGCACTTCCCATTCCGCGGCGGGATCGAGCGTGGTCAGGGGCTGCATCTTGCCGCCCGCCAGCCACGCCACCGGCACGCCGTCGCGGAACATCAGCCGGTTGCCGGTCAGCGCGGGGAGGCGCGGCCCCGGCGTCAGAATGCCGGCAAGGTTCAGCGGATCGGCGCCGGATACCGCGATCCATTCGCCGCTCGGCGCCTGACGCCGCACCTCGCGCATCAGGCCGATCGCCTCGGGCAGGGCGTATTGCTCGCCGGCGAAGCCCGCGACGAAGCGGCCGCCGCGAATCTCGCCGCGCGCCTCGAGCCGCCGGAACACGCGCAACAGATCGCGCCACGGCGGCAGCCATTCCGCCTCGCGCGCCAAGAGGCGCCAGAACACCACGCCATAACGCCGCAGCAGCGTGCGCGCGACATGCTCGATGGCGGCATTCTTGGCAGTGTCGTCGATCGAATCGGGCGCGACGCGGCGGGTCAGCGCCCAGCGGCCGGCCCCCTCCATGCCGAAGGGCAGGATGCGCCGACGCCGCCGCGCGCCCACCAGCGACGGGCGCCGATCCGCCGGCACCAGCAACGCGCGCAGGCCGCCGAAGCCGTCGGAGTTGACGAGGCCCAGCGCCACCAGCTCGGCCAGCGCCTCCTCGACCTGCGGGCGCAACAGGCCGGACGCCTCGACCAGCTCGTCGAAGAACGAGGCGCCGTGCTGGCGCAGCGCCTCGAGCACGGTCTGGGCGCGCGGGGTCGGTTCGGCCGGGTTGCGCGGCCCCGACAGCAAAGTCCAGGACGACGCATGGCGGCGCGTCATCAGCGTGATCGGCGTGGTGCGCACCGGCGACGGCCCGCGCTCGCGCGTGGTGCCGGTATTTGCTTGGGTCAGCCGCGCCCACACGACATGGCCGCCGAGGCATTGATCGTCGAGCCAGGAATGGTCGTATTCCGTGATGCGCGCGGGCAGGATCTCGGTCTCCCACGCGCCGGCGGCGGCCTCGAACCCTTCGAGGAAGGCGGTGGCGACCGCGACCGAATCCGGGCCTTGCAGACGGTTTTCCTTGGTGACGCGCTGCCAGGCGAAGAGAAAGCGCAGGAAATCGCGCGCCGCCACCGGCTCGATCTCGGCGCGCAGGCGGCGCAGCGTATATTGGTGAATGCGCGCCAGCAGCCGGCGGTCGCACCATTCATCGGCGTTGCCGCCGGGGGTGAAGCGGCCGCGCATGGCGAAGCCCTCGGTCTGCAACGCCATCAGCGCGGGATCGAGCTCGGCCGTCGTCAAGCCCAGCGGCTCGGCCAGCGTCGCCGGCGTGACCGGCCCCAACCCTTCGAGGCGCCCGCGCACGATCTCCACCAGTGCCGCGTCGCGCGACCAGATGCGGGCGGGCGGCTCGGTAGAAGGCGTCAGCGCCGGGGTCGCCGGCGCGTCGGGCCACACAGCGCGAAATTCGGCGAGGCGCTCGGCCGTGACCCAGATCGCCACGCGCGGCAGGGTCAGCAGCGTGACGCGCTTCTCGCCCGCCAGCGATTTGAGCCACACGCCCCAGTCCGGCACCGCGCGCGCCTCTTCGGCGCTAAGACAGCCCATCCACAGCATCGCATCGTGCAGCTCGTCGGGATTGGTCGGATCGGGCCACGCCTCCTCGCGCACCCGTGCGATCGCGTCGGCATCGAGCCGGCCGAGATCGGCGGCGCTTTCCGGCGACATCCAGCGCCGCGCCATCACCGCCTGGGTGCGGCGCTCCTCCAGCGGCGCATCGTCGAGGAAGGCGTAAGGCCGCGCCGACAGCACTTCGAGCGCGAGGGGCGAGGGCTGAGTCAGCTCGCACGCGACGATCTCGACCGCGCCGCTTTCGATGCGCCGCAACAATCGCTCCAGCCCCTCGATATCCATCGCCTCGGTCAGGCAGTCGGCGATGGTCTGATTGGTCAGCGGGTGGTCGGGAATCTCGCGCTCGCCGACCAGGTTTTCGGCGCAGGCGAGCTGGTCGGGGAACACGGCGCCGATCAGATCCTCGGCCTGCATGCGGGTGAATTGCGGCGGCACCCTGCGCCCGCCCTGGAAGCGCGGCAGCGCCAGCGAGATGCCGGCGACCCAGCGCCAGCGCGTGTTGAACATCGGCGCGTCGAGCATGGCCTGGATCAGCACCGGCCGCACGGTGTTGGAATAAAGATAGCGCGCGACCTCGGGCAGTTCGAAACTATGCGCGCTGGTCAGCGACAGGATGATGTTGTCCTCGGTCGCCGCCGCCTGCAGCTCGAAATTGAAGGCGCGGCAGAACCGCTTGCGCAGGGCGAGACCCCAAGCGCGATTGATGCGGCCGCCGAACGGCGAATGCACGACCAGCTGCATGCCGCCGGCCTCGTCGAAGAACCGTTCCAGCACGATGCGGTCTTGCGTCGGCAGGCACCCCAGCGCCGCCAGCGCCGCCGCCAGATACTCCACGAGTTGCTGGGCCGCCGCCTCGCCGAGACCGACCTCCTCGATCAGCCAGCGTTGCGCGGCGGCGCCGCTGTCGTCGGCGCGCAGCCGCGTCGCGATGGTGGCGCGCAGCCGCGAGACCGCGGCGGACAAGGCATCGCTGCGCGCCGGCGCCTCGCCCAGCCAGAACGGAATGGTCGGCGGCTGGCCATGCGCATCCTCGACGCGGACCACGCCGCGCTCGACCCGCATGATGCGGTAGGAATTGTTGCCGAGCTGAAACACGTCGCCGGCCATGCTCTCGACCGCGAAATCCTCGTTGACGGTGCCGATCATCTGGTTTTCGGGTTCGAGCAGGACCTGATAATCGGCATTGTCGGGAATGGTGCCGCCGGAGGTCAGCGCCGTCATGCGCGCGCCGCGCCGGCCGCGCACCACATGATTGACCGTGTCGTGATGGATCAGCGCGCCGCGCCGGCCGCGCTGGGTGCTGAACCCTTCCGACAGCATGGTCAGCACGGCGGTGAAGTCGGCGCGCGTCAGGTTGCGATAATGCCAGGCACGGCGCATGCGATCGAAGAGCGCCGTCTCCGGCCAATCCTGCGCCGCCGTCTCCGCGACAATCTGCTGGGCCAGCACATCGAGCGGCTGATTCGGAATCGTCAGCCGGTCGAGCTCGCCGCGCCGCACGCTGTCCAGCAGCGCCGCGCATTCGACCAGATCGTCGCGCGACTGCGGAAAGAGGCGCCCCTTGGGCAGGCCGCCGACGGCGTGGCCGGAGCGCCCGACCCGCTGCAGAAAGCTCGCGATCGAGCGGGGCGAGGCGAGCTGGCACACCAGATCGACATCGCCGATATCGATGCCGAGTTCCAGCGACGCGGTCGCCACCAGCGCCTTCAGCTCGCCGCGCTTCAAGCGCTGTTCCGCCGCCAGCCGATGTTCCTTCGCCATGCTGCCATGGTGCGCGGTAATGGCCGCCTCGCCCAACCGGTCCGACAATTGGCGGGCCACCCGCTCCGCCATGCGCCTTGTGTTGACGAAGACCAGGGTAGTGCGGTGGGCCGCGACGAGCTGCGCCAGCTGGTCATAGACCTGCAGCCAGGTCTCGCCCGACATCACCCCTTCGAGCGGCGCCGACGGCACCTCGATGGTCAGATCGCGCTGGCGGTGATGGCCGGAATCGATGATCGCGACATCGGCGGCGGGCTGGCCGTCCGGCGCCGCGCCGACCAGCAGATGCGCCACCGTCTCAATCGGGTTCTGCGTCGCCGACAGGCCGATGCGCTGTAGCCGGTCGCCACACAGCGCCGCCAGCCGTTCGAGGGATAAGGCAAGATGAGCGCCGCGCTTGTTCGGTGCCACGGCATGGATCTCATCGACGATCACGCATTTCGTGGTCGCCAGCATGGCGCGGCCGCTTTGCGAGCCCAGCAGAATATAAAGCGATTCCGGGGTAGTGACGATGATGTGTGGCGGCCGGCGGTGCATCTTCTGCCGCTCGCCGGGCGGGGTGTCGCCGGTGCGCACCCAAGTACGGATACCGACATCGGGCAGGCCGCGCGCCGCAAGCTGGTCGCGGATGCCGGCCAGCGGCACCTCCAGGTTGCGCTGAATGTCGTTGGAGAGGGCCTTAAGCGGCGAGACATAGACGATTCGCGTCTCGTCCTCGAGCCCGTGCGCCAGCCCGTGCCGCACCAGATCGTCGATCGCGGCAAGAAACGCCGCCAGCGTCTTGCCGGATCCGGTGGGCGCCGCGATCAGCGTATGGCGGCCGGCCTTGATCGCCGGCCACGCCGCCTCTTGGGCCGGAGTCGGGCCGGCGAACTGGCCCTCGAACCACGAAGCGACGGCGGGATGGAACAGCGTGGCGGCGAGATTATCGGCGGAGGGCGGCATGCCGGCGACGATATGGGGCGAAGGGGGCCAAAATCAACATCTCGTTGACGGGCTTGGCGCGGCGTTCCCGGAACGATTCCGGGCGCGGCAAGGTTCCAGAAAATGGAGGCTGGCCCCATGCCGCCCGCCGATCGCGCGACATTGTCAGGAGAGCAACATGGCGAAGAAGTCGGCTTCCCCCGGCGGCACGGCCCGCTATGGCGAGGTCACGGTCGGTCGCGGCCAGGGCGGCGAGACGCATCAGACCGCCTCCGGCGAGGTGCCGGTACTGACCACCCAACAGGGCGTGCCGGTTTCCGACGACCAGAATTCATTGCGGATCGGCGCGCGCGGCCCGACCGCGCTCGAAGATTTTCACCTCCGCGAAAAGCTGTTCCATTTCGATCATGAGCGCATCCCGGAGCGCGTGGTTCATGCGCGCGGTTCCGGCGCCCATGGCTTTTTCGAGAATTATAAATCGCAGTCGAATATCACTCGGGCCGATCTGTTTCAGCGCCCGGGCGAAAAGATTCCGGCCTTCGTTCGCTTTTCCAACGTCGCTGGTAATAAAGGCTCGGCCGATCTGGCGCGCGACGTGCGCGGCTTCGCGGTGAAGCTTTATACCAAGGAAGGCAATTGGGACATTGTCGGCAACAACATCCCGATCTTCTTCATCCAGGATGCGATGAAATTCCCCGACCTCGTCCATGCCGCCAAGGACGAGCCGGATCGCGGCTTCCCCCAGGCGCAGACCGCGCACGATAATTTCTGGGATTTCATTTCGCTCAATCCCGAAAGCATCGCGATGTCGCTGTGGATCATGTCCGATCGCACCATTCCGCGCTCGCTGCGTTTCATGGAAGGGTTCGGCGTGCACACGTTCCGGCTGGTCAATGCCGCCGGCAAATCGACTTTCGTCAAATTTCATTGGAAGCCGAAACAGGGCATCCAGTCGGTGATGTGGAACGAGGCCGTGAAGATCAACGGCGCCGACCCGGATTTTCATCGTCGCGACCTATGGGACGCGATCCATGCGGGCGATTTCCCCGAATGGGAACTCGGCTTTCAGCTCTTCGACGAGGCGTTCGCCGAGAAATTCGCCTTCGATGTGCTCGATCCGACCAAGTTCATTCCCGAGGAAGAGCTGCCGGTGCGCAAGGTCGGCCGGCTGGTGCTGGACCGTTGCGTCGATAATTTTTTCGCCGAGACGGAACAGGTGGCGTTCTGCACCGCCAACATCGTGCCCGGCGTCGATTTCAGCAACGATCCGCTGCTGCAGGGGCGCAATTTTTCCTATCTCGATACACAGTTGAAGCGGCTGGGCGGCCCGAATTTCACCTATCTGCCGATCAACGCGCCGAAATGCCCGTTTCATACCTTGCAGCAGGACGGCCACATGGCGATGGTCAACCCCAAGGGACGCGTCAATTACGAGCCCAATTCGTGGGGCGGCGCGATGGGCGGTCCGCGCGAGACGCCGCGCGGCTTCACCAGCTTTCCGGCCGAAGAGACGGGACCGAAGCAGCGGGTTCGGTCCGAAACCTTCGCCGACCATTACAGCCAGGCCCGCCAATTCTATATCAGCCAGACCGAGACCGAGCAGGCGCACATCGCCGCCGCCTTCACCTTCGAACTCAGCAAGGTCGAGACGCCGGCGATCCGCGCGCGGATGGTGGCGCATCTTCTCAATGTCGATGACGGGCTGGCCAACGCTGTGGCACAAGGGCTGGGGCTGCGCCAAATGCCGAAACCGGCCGATGCCGCGCGGCCGACCGATCGCAGCCTGCCGCCGTCGCCGGCGCTGAGCATCCTCAAGCATGGGCCGGACAGCTTCAAGGGCCGCAAGGTCGGCGCGCTGGTGACCGACGGGATCGATGCCGCGATGCTGACGGCATTGAAGGACGCGGTGGAGAAAGAAGGCGCGGTGCTGAAGCTGATCGCCCCGGCGATCGGTGGCATCAAGGCCAAGGACGGCACGCGTTTTCCGGCGGACGAAAAGATCGAGGGCGGCCCCTCAATCCTGTTCGACGCGGTGGTGCTGCTGGTGTCGCCGGAGGGTGCCGGGCAATTGGCCAAGCTGCCGTCGGCGCGCGATTTCGTCGCGGACGCGCTGGCGCATATGAAGTTCGTCGCCTTCGTCGATGCCGCGAAGCCTATGCTGGAAAAGGCCGGGGCCGATCTCGCGCAGGATAAGGGATTGATCGAGCTGAAAAATCCCCGTGACGCGACTGGCTTCGTTATCGCGTGCCGCGCGCTGCGCTATTGGGATCGGGCGAGCTAGAGTTAGATTCATCCGATTAGAGTGCGATCCGCCCGGACGGAAGCAAGGTTGCTTCCGTCCGGGCGGATCGCACTCTGAGAAAAAATCACCGTCCCGGCGTGATCCCCCGGTCAAGCCGGGTCAAGCCGGGGGAGGGACCCATGATGCAACGGCACGATGGATACCGGCGTTCGCCGGTAAGGGAAAAAATGTTTCAATTTGGGTGTATCGGACTTTAGGCGTCAGCTGTCGTGGCCGGGCCGGCGCGGCGGGTAGGTCTGCTCGCCCTGGTCGGTCAGCGTTGGGAATTCGCCCTCGTTCGCAACCTCGGCGGTGGGCTCGATCGGCTCGCCCTGGCGGCCGATATTGTCGTGCCGCGTCATGGGGTTGGGCAGGGTGCCGGCCTTGGGATCGTCCTCGATGGCGAGCAGCGTGCGGGCATCGTCGAGAAAGGCCTCGACGCCGCTGCCGGGGCTATGGGCCGCGTGCCATAATTTCTCCGCTCGGGCATAAATCCGGTGATCGAGGTCGTCCTGATCGTGCAGCCGCGCTTCGTCGTCGGGCTCCGCGCTCTTGGTCCCGGTGGTGGTGGGGGTGGTTACCGAAACCGGATCGCTCGCCGGAAAGGATTCCGCCAGCGCCTTGTCGAGGGAATCTTCCGCCCGCGACGCCGCCTTCTTATTGCCTGCCATTCGATGCTCCCATTACTTGGCGATCACGAAATAGGCGATGATCAGCACGATCGCGGCGCCGATCGTCGAGACCGCCAGCACATAGCGCATCGGACCGAGCTTCACCGCGCCGCGCGCGCGATTGGGGTTCAGCGTGGCCGGGTCTTCCTGGCTGGTCGGCGGCGGCGCGGCGCCATACTCGGGACTCTGACCTTGTCGAGGGGTCATGGGGATACTCCTTCACACCTATGAAGGAAACATCCGGGCCGCCGCCGCCGTTCCTCGGTGTCTCAGGCGGCGGAGGCGATCTGCTTCATCAACTCGGCCTTGCGCGCTTGAAGCCGCCGGCCCATTTCGTCGAGATCTTCCTCGCCCTTCTTGGCCTGGGAGAAGATGCCGCCCGGCTGTTCCTCCTCCTTGACGTGGTGCTTGATGTATTCACCGAGCACCTTGACCTTGGCGTCGTACAAATCCTCGCTGGGCTTCATCTTCTCGATTTCGGCGATCAGCTTCTTGGCGCCGCCATGTTCGACCAAGGCCTCGTCGAGCATGTCGTCCTCGACGTCGCCGCGCTCCTCGGGATAGAAAATCTCTTCCTCGATCGTGGTGTGGACCTTGAGGGCGGTGGCGATCTTCTTGAACAGCGCCAGTTTCTCGGCGTTGGCGTCGAGCTGCTCATATTCGTCGAACATCGTCTCGACCTCGCGATGGTCCTTCTTCAGCAGCGCGACCGCCAGCGGATCGCGCTGTCCGGTGCGGCGGGTCCGGCGGGCGTCGGGGGCCTTGCTAGCATGGGTGGATGTGCCTGCCATGTCTCGTCTCCAATGTGTTGCGGCGTGGGGCCTTCCGCGCGCCGGTTATCTAGACGGAACCGCCGCGTCCGTCCGTCCGTTCCTTGGATCGGCGGCCCGATTGTCTCGCCGCGCGTGCCTCGTTAGACTAAAGGCCGGCAATCGAGAGGAGACGTGCATGGCCGAAACGGTGCTGGAGCGCGAATCAACCGTGGCCGGGCTCGCGGTGCCGCTGGACCGCGACATCTTTCTGCGCACGCTCATCCGCGAACTCTCGGGCACCCTCGAAGACGTGGTGGGGCGCGAGGAAGCGTCCGGCTATATCAGCGTCGTCGGCGCCGCCATGGGTGAGCGGATCAACGCGGATTATAAACAGGCGCTCAATGTCGCCTCGCTGTCGCGCCAACAGGTCGCCGAGGTGCTGGTCGATCTCAAGCGCCGCATCCAAGGGCAGTTTTTCGTCATCGAGGAAAGCGACGACAAGATCGTGCTGGGCAACCGGGCATGCCCGTTCGCGGAAAAAGTCATCGGGCGCAAATCGATGTGCATGATGACATCGAACGTGTTCGGCCATATCGCCGCCGAGAATCTCGGCTACGGCAAGGTCGAGCTGCGGCGCACCATCGCCGATGGCGACGCCGAATGCCGGGTGATGGTCTATCTGCGGCCGACGGCGGAAGCCGAGCAAGCGATTGGGCGCGAATATGTCCGCTCCACCAGATAAGGACTGACATCTCGCCGCGACGAGCCTTACCGGCGCCCCAGAGAACGCCGTAGCCATGATCGCCGAAGCCATGGCCGCCACACCGGAGCTTCGCTCCCTGCTCGACGCGCTGCCCGAGCATACGCTGCTGATCGATGCCGCCGGCACGATCCTCGCCGCCAATCGCGCGCTGGCGATGGCCGTCGGCACCTCGGCCGACCGGCTCGTTGGCACCAGCCTGTTCGATCTCAGTCATGGCGCGCGGGACAGACTGTCCGACTATCTGCGGCGTTGCGCCGGCACCCGCGGCATGCTGCCCGGCGCCATCGCGTTGCGGGGTGCCGATGGCAAGAGTCTCGACTATCGCTGCGACGGCACCGGCCTCGGCATCCCCGCCGCCATCCTGCTGCGATGCCGGCTGAAGCCGGAGGCGGTTTCCCGTTTCACGCTGCTGAACAAGCGGATCGCCGCGTTGACGCGCGAGATCGTCGGCCGCCACCGCGCCGAGGAGGCGCTGCGTGCCCTCAACGAGACGCTGGAGGAACGGGTCGGCCAGCGCGCCGGCGAGATCGCGGACACATTCGAGCGGCTGCGCCTCGCCGAGGAACAATTGCGCCGCGCGCAGAAGATGGAGGCGATCGGCCAGCTCACCGGCGGCGTCGCGCATGACTTCAACAATCTGCTGATGGTGATTCGCGGCAATATCGAAATGCTGGAGCGCCGGCTCAAGGGCGATTTCCCCGATGCCGCGCGCCTGATCGACGGCGCCTTGCGCGGGGTGGAGCGCGCGACCGCGCTGACCAACGGCCTCCTCGCTTTTGCGCGCAGCCAGCCGCTCGACCCGAAGCCGTTCCACATGAATCGGCTGCTGGGGGGCATGTCGGACTTGCTGGGCCGGACGCTGGGCGAGCATATCGCGATCGAGACCGATCTTGCCCCCGAACTGTGGGCGGTTTCGGTCGATCGCAATCAATTCGAAAACGCGGTGCTCAATCTCGCCTTGAATGCGCGCGACGCGATGCCCGAGGGCGGCAAGCTAAGCATCGAAACCGCGAACGTGCATTTCGCGGCGGGCGACGCCGCGCTGCCGGCCGAAACGCCGCCGGGCGATTATGTGATGATCGCGGTCGGCGACACCGGGCGCGGCATTCCGTCGGATGTCATCGACAAGGTGTTCGATCCGTTCTTCACCACCAAGAAATTCGGCGAGGGCACCGGCCTCGGTCTCAGCCAGGTCTATGGCTTCATCCGCCAGTCCGGCGGCCAAATCCGGATGGAGAGCGAGGAAGGCAGCGGCACCATCGCGCGGCTCTATCTGCCGCGCCTCCTGGGCGGTGACCGGCCGATCGCCGAGCCGCGAGTGGAGGAAGCGGCGCCGCCGGCGCGATCGGGCGAGACCATTCTCGTCGTCGAGGACAATGACGAGGTCCGCGCCTACAGCACCGAGGCGCTGGCGGAATTGGGCTATCGCATCCTCGCGGCGGCCGACGGCCATGCCGCGCTGGCACTGCTGGCGGAGCATGACGAGATCGACCTCATGTTCACCGATGTCGGCCTGCCGGGCAGTCTCAACGGCCGGCAATTGTCGGATGAGGCGCGGCGGCGGCGCCCGGACCTCAAAATCCTCTTCACCAGCGGCTATGCGCGGACCGCCATCATGCATGATGACCGGCTGGACCCGGATGTGAAATTGATCGTCAAGCCGTTCACCTTCGCCGAACTCGGCGCCAAGATCAGGGCCGTGCTCGACGGCGATTGAAGCGCGGGGCGGTATCCAGTCCCTACTCGCTTTAATCGCCTTGCGCGCCCCCGGACTGCGATCCGGGGGTGCCCCGCGCATCCGCGACTATGTTTACCTCGTCATCCGCGTCGCGGTTGTCAAAAAAAGCACTTCCCGGACCGGGCCCTGGAAAGGATTGCGACGGTTTCGGTTTGGCGCGCTAATATTTGTATTGCGGCGACCAGTCGCCGGCACCCTCCGGGATCATGTCGAAGAAGTGCCAGGCCGCGCAGAAATCGTCATAAGGGCCGAGGCCCTGGTCGGACACGCGCACGATCCGGCCGTCCTGCTTCTTGAAGACCGAGACGCCGGGGCGAAATCCTTTCTCGCCGCGATAACCCATAGCGGCGGCGAAATCGGTGTCGCGGTGCGAGACCATGCGGAATTTCCAGCCGCGGCTATCCTTGAATTTCTGCTGGCTGTCCGGCGCGTCGGGCGACGAGACGACGAAGGCCGCGCGGCTTTCGAGATGCGGCAGGATGCCGTTGAACCCATCGGCCCACATCGTACAGTTGACACAGGACGCGCCCATATTGTGGATGACGAAGAGCGTGTCCTTGTCGCCGAACAGATCGGCGAGATGCGTCGGACCTTGGGGCGTGGCGAAGGCGTAATTCTCGACCGGCTCCGGCTCGACGGTGCCCTGCGTCTTGCGCATCTGCGCGCGCAGGAGCGCGATTTCGCCGCGCAATTCCGCCAGCTTTTTAGTCGTCTCGCGATAGCTCATGCTTTTCTCCTGCTCTTTCGCGGGGGCTTCGGGCGATCCAATTCGCCGAGCCACAGTGCCAATGTGTCGAATTGATCTTGCCAATATTTGGCATAGCGGTTGATCCACACCGCCGCCTCGTGCATCGGGCCGGCATCGAGCCGACAGCGCGAGACGCGGCCCGTGCGCTCCTGACGGACCAGCCCCGCCTTCACCAGCACTTGGATATGCTTCGACACCGCCTGCAGCGAGATGTCGAACGGCGCCGCCAACTCGCCGACCAGCAGCGGCTCGCCATCGAGCCGCGTCAGCAGGCGCCGGCGCACCGGGTCGCTCAAGGCGGCGAAGACACGGTCGAGGGCATCGTCGGAAGTATCATCAATCATTTCGTTGATAATCAACTATGACATTGAATAAGAGTCAAGCATGGCGCGCGGCGGCCCATGCGCGGCGGTCATTGTCTCTCCGCCGCCCCATGCCTATCATCGAGGGGACGAAGGAGCACACGACATGACTGACACCGTACTGGCGAGCCGCCCCGCGCCCGACACCATCGAAACCTCGGTGAATTACTACCGCGATACCGGCGAAACGCCCTACACCTGGAGCGGCGGCACCGGGTCGACCGAGGTGCGGTCCAGCGGCAATCTCGCGCCGCATCGGGTCACGATGCATAACGGGCGCCGCCATGCCGGCGGTTCGGTGCTGGAGCGCGACGGTTTTCACTTTCGCCCGCACGACACCCGGATGCGCGACTTCTTCGACGCCGACGAAATCCAGCGCGTCTATTACCCGGAAATGGAAGCGCTGATCAAAGAAGAGAGCGGCGCCCGCCGTGTCGTGGTGTTCGATCACACGCTGCGCACCGGCGATGTCGAGGATCGCGAGGCGCGCAAGATCCGCGAGCCGGTTCAGCGCGTTCATAACGACTACACCGAATGGTCGGGGCCCCAGCGCGTGCGCGATCTGCTGCCGGATGAGGCCGACGACCTGCTCCAGCGCCGCTTCGCCATCATCCAGGTATGGCGCGCGATCCGCCATCCGATCGAAAGCTTCCCGCTCGGCATTTGCGATGCGCGCAGCATCGCGTTCGAGGATTTCGTCGTCTCCGAGCGCCGATATCCCAACCGCGTCGGCCAGACCTATGCCGTCAATTACAGCCCGCGCCATCAATGGGTCTGGTTCCCGCGCATGCGGCGCGACGAGGCGCTGGTGTTCAAGGTCTATGATTCGCTGACCGACGGCCGCGCGCGATGGACCGCGCACACCGCCTTCGACGATCCAACCGCGCTGCCCGATGCGCGGCCGCGCGAGAGCATCGAGATTCGCACGCTGGCGTTTTTCTAAGGGGGGAGGGGAACATGGATGGCGATCGCAACGCCAACGCCGTGCGCGTCGAGAAAGCGGGCCGCGTCACCACGGTGATTCTCGACCGGCCCGATTACCGCAACGCGGTCGATCCCGAAACCGGGCAGAAGCTGGTCGCTGCGTTCATGGATTTCGAGCATGACGACAGCGCCGATGTCGCGGTGTTCTGGGGCGCGCACGGCGCCTTCTGCGCCGGCGGCGATCTGAAGCACCTGTCCTCGACCGGCGCCGATGTCTGGCTCAACCAGCTGAGCTATCCGCGCCTCGGCTATGCCGAGACGCCGCCGGGGCCGCTCGGCCCGTCGCGCCTCGAATTGTCGAAGCCGGTGATCGCCGCCGTTTCCGGCGCCGCGGTGGCCGGCGGCATGGAACTGGCGATGTGGTGCGACATGCGCCTGATGGAGGAGAGCGCGTTCTTCGGCGTCTATTGCCGGCGCTGGGGCGTGCCGCTGATCGATGGCGGCACGGTGCGGCTGCCGCGCCTCGTCGGCCTGGGCCGCGCCATGGACATCATACTCACCGGCCGCAAGGTGAGCGCCGAGGAGGCGCTGCGCATCGGCCTCGCCGAGCGCGTGGTTCCGGATGGCACGGTGCGTCAGGCCGCCGAGGAATTGGCGCGGGAGATTTCGCGCTTCCCCCAGGAATGCGTGCGCGCCGACCGCGCCTCGGCCTATCGTCAGCACGGCCTCAGCTTGCGCGACGCGATGCGCCAGGAATATCAGGGCGGCCTCGCGGCGCTGGCGCGCGAGGGCATCGCCGGCGCCACCCGCTTCGCCGACGGGCTGGGCCGGCACGGCGACTACCGCAAGATTTAGCCCTCCTATTGACTCCCCTCTCCGCCCCTGAGGGCGGTGAGAGGAACTATGGTTTCAGCGTCTTCTGTAAGCTAACCATATATTTCCCCTCCCCGACGAAAGTCGGGGTCCATCGTGCCGCCGCACTGAGGATCGGAGATGGTTGCCAGCGACGGTTTTGCAGACTTCCTGCGCGAGCAGCTCGCGCCGCTCGGCCGCATCACCACGCGTCGCATGTTCGGTAAGACCGGCGTGTTCTGCGACGGGCTGATGTTCGGGATGGTGCGGGACGACACGCTCTATTTCCGGGTCGATGACGACAACCGGGCGGCCTTCACGGAAGCCCAGTCCTTTCCGCCGCTCAGCTACGCGAAGAAGGGCGGCACCATCGAGCTCGCCTTTTGGCGCGCGCCGGAGCGGCTATTCGACGAACCCGATGAGCTGGTCGCCTGGACGGGCGCGGCGCTGGCGGCGGCGCGGCGGGTTGCGGCAAAGAGAGAGCGGACGGCGCCCCGGCGCAAATCAACACCGCGATCCTGAAAGCGGCACCCCGGGGACGGAAAAAGCGCCTATGCCGTCAGCGTCTTCTGCACTTCGCGCCGGATGAAGGTCAGGCCATCCTCGGCCGGGATGCCGGTGAGGTCGCCGATGGTATAGCTCACCTCGGCGAGATAGCCGCCCTTCACGGTCGCGGCGGCGCCGGTCATGAAGGCAACGAGGCCCGGCGGCGTGTTCGCCGCCTCCACCTGCGCCTTGTAGCTTTCGGGCGAGATATCCTCATAGACGATCTTGCGCCCCGTCACTTCCGACAGCATCGCGGCGAGTTCCTCATGGCCATAGGCCTTGGGACCGGTCAGGGCGAAATCCTTGCCCTCGTTCCCCGGCTCGGCAAGGAGCCGGGCGGTGGCCCGCGCGAGATCGCGGCGCGTGACATAGGAAATTTTGCCGCTGCCCGCCGGCGACACGATCTTGCCGGCCTGTAGCGCGCGCTGCGCCGTCATCAGCCCGGCCTCGGCGTAATTGCCGTTGCGCAGATTGATCGGCGCGAAACCCTGCTCGCGCAGATAGGTCAGCGTCTGCAGAATCGACGGGGTCGAGGGAAACGGCGATTCCGGCTGGTCGGCGAGATAGCCGACAAACACGATCCGCTTGGTGCCCTGGCGCTTCGCCGCGTCGATCAAATTCTTGTACTGGCGCACGCGCTGTTCGGTGGTGCCGAGCGTCGCCATCAGCAGGATGGTGTCGCCGCCCTCGATGGCGCGCGCGATCTCGTCGGCCTTGTCGAAATCGCCGGCGCGCACCGTGATGCCCTGGGCGGCGAGGTCGGTCGCCTTGCCAGCGTCGCGCGCGGTGACGATGAAGCCGTTGCCGATACGCTCCTGCAGCGCGCGAACGATCTGACGGCCGAGCTGGCCGTTGCCGCCGGTGACGACGATCATGTCAACGCCTCCCTCGTTAGGCGAGCTTGTCGAGCTCGCGCAGCAGCGTGTCGCCCATCACGCTCGTCGAAACGCGCGCGGTGTTGGGCTGCATGATGTCGGTGGTGCGCACGCCGCGCTGCAACGCATTCTGTACCGCCTGCTCGACCATGTCGGCCTGTTCATTCATGTCGAAGGAATAGCGCAGCATCATCGAGAAGGAGAGCACGCAGGCCAGCGGATTGGCCATGTCCTTGCCGGCGATGTCGGGCGCGCTGCCGTGCACGGGCTCATAGAGCGCCTTGCGCCGCCCGGTCCCATCCGCCTCGCCCAGCGACGCCGAGGGCAGCATGCCGAGCGAGCCGGTCAGCATCGCCGCGCAGTCCGACAGAATGTCGCCGAAGAGATTATCCGTGACGATGACGTCGAACTGTTTTGGATTGCGCACGAGCTGCATCGCGCAATTATCGGCATACATGTGCGACAGCTCGACATCGGGATAGTCGCTGTCGTGGAGCTTCTGCATCTCCTCGCGCCACAACTCGCCCGATTCCATGACATTGGCCTTTTCGACCGAGCACACCTTGTTCTTGCGCTTGCGCGCCAACTCGAAGGCGACGCGACCGACGCGAATGATCTCCGGCGTGGTGTAGACCTGGGTGTTGACGCCGCGCCGCGTCCCGTCGGGCAGCGTCTCGATGCCGCGCGGCTCGCCGAAATAGACGCCGCCCGTCAGCTCGCGCAGAATCATGATGTCGAGACCGCCGACCACGTCCGGCTTCAGCGTCGAGGCGCCGATCAGCGGCTCGAACACTAAGGCGGGCCGCAGATTGGCGAACAGGCCCATCTCTTTCCGCAGCCGCAACAGTCCGCGCTCGGGCCGCGCCGCGAACGGCAGCTTCTCCCATTTCGGGCCGCCGACCGCGCCGAACAGCACCGCGTCGCAGGCCTGGGCCTCCGCCATGGTCTCGTCGGAAATCGGCGCGCCCTCGGCATCGTAGGCGCAGCCGCCGACCAGCCCCTCGCTGGTGTCGAAGCGCGCGATGCGCTTGCGGTCGAACCATTCGATGACGCGATAGACCTGACGCATCACCTCGGGGCCGATGCCGTCGCCCGGCAGGATCAGCAGTTTCTTGTTGGCGCTCATTGGGCGGCGGACCAAAGCCAGGGTTGCGACATGCGGTTCTTATCCTCGAACGATGCGATGGTGGACTGTTTCTTCTCCGTCAGGCCGATCTCGTCGAGACCGTTGAGGAGACAATGCTTGCGGAACGGATCGATCTCGAAAGTGATGCTGCTGCCGTCTGGCCTAGTGATGGTCTGCGCCTCGAGGTCGACGGTGAGGCGGGCGTTGGCGCCCTTCTTGGCATCGTCCATCAACTGGTCACACACCGCCCGCGGCAGGGTGATCGGCAGGATGCCGTTCTTATAGCAATTGGCGTGGAAAATATCGGCATAGCTCGGCGCGACGATGACGCGGATGCCGAAATCGAGGAGCGCCCAGGGCGCATGCTCGCGCGACGAGCCGCAGCCGAAATTCGGCCCCGCGACCAGGATCTCCGCCTTGCGATAGGCCGGCTGATTGAGGACGAAATCGGCATTCTCGCTGCCATCCGCCTTGAAGCGCTGGGCATGGAACAGGCCCTTGCCGAGACCCTTGCGCTCGATGGTCTTCAGATAGCGCGCCGGGATGATCATGTCGGTATCGACATTGATGGTCGGCAGCGGCGCCGCGACACTGGTGATCGTGGTGAATTTATCCATCTAAATTCTCCCTAACTTTCCCCTCTCCGCCCCTTGGGGGGAGAGGGAGGGGCCCGCGCCGAAGGCGCGGGAGGG
>Ga0208357_1000753_pt1 | contig 25057 bp, 23 predicted proteins | sample NGESurdeep092012_6_FD_184487 | JGI IMG/M metagenome (GOLD analysis project Ga0208357, IMG submission 184487) | Arctic peat soil microbial communities from Barrow, Alaska - NGEE Surface sample F52-2 deep-092012 (SPAdes) | ecosystem: Environmental > Terrestrial > Soil > Wetlands > Peat ...
CGGCGACGACATCACCGATCGTGTCCCGACGCTGCAGGCCGACGGATGGCCCTTCGTCAACCTCGATACGGATGAGCCGCTGCCGGCGGATGCTCAGCTGGTGACGGCAAACGCCTACCTGGGGGCGCGACCGATTGCCGACGCGCTGGGGGCGGGGGCGCAGGTGGTGGTGACCGGCCGCGTCACCGACGCTTCGGTGATTGTGGGTCCCGCGCTGCACGCCTTCGGTTGGCGTGATGGCGACTTCGACCACATCGCAGGCGCCGTGGTGGCCGGGCACGTCATCGAGTGTGGCGCGCAGTGCTGTGGTGGGAACTACGCCTTCTTCGACGAGATTCCGGATCCCACCCATATCGGGTTCCCCATCGCAGAGCTTCACCCCGACGGATCGTCGGTCATCACCAAGCACCCCGGCACCGGGGGAGCCGTCACCGTCGGCACGGTCACGGCTCAGCTCCTGTACGAGATCGCCGGCCCGCGCTATCTGAGTCCCGATGCCGTCGCCCGCTTCGACACCATCGCGTTGGAGCAGGAAGGCCCGGATCGCGTGCGCATCGCCGGGGTGGTGGGCGAGCCGCCGCCGCCGACCCTCAAGGTGACGGCCAATCTCGAGGGTGGGTGGCGCAATTCCATGACGCTGGCCATCACCGGAGCACTGGTCGAGCAGAAGGCTCGCTTGGCTGCCGACACTGTATGGGCCGGCATCCCGGCCGGCCGCGCGTCGTTCTCGGAGACGTCGGAGGATCTCGCGGGTGATCTCACCGGTGAGGGCATGGCGTTCCTTCGCCTGGCTGTGCGTGGTGACGACGAGGCCTCGGTCGGTCGAGCTTTCTCCGGCGCAGTGGTCGAGACGAGCCTGGCCAGCTACCCCGGAACCTTCTTCACGTCCGCCCCCACGCCGGCCCAAGCGGTCGCTCGGTACTGGCCCACCACCGTTGCGGCCGACGAGGTCACGCCGCGCATTGCCTGCGATGGCGCGGCCATCAGCAATTCGCCGCGATTCCACCACGGCGAACCGACCCTTGGGGCTGAGCCGACGTCCGCTCCCATCTCTGGCACCCGTTCCGCTTCCGTCGTCGCTGCACCGGTCACCGTGCCGCTCTGGGTGCTGGTGGGGGGTCGATCGGGCGACAAAGGTGGGGACGCCAACGTCGGGCTGTGGGCCGACAGTGACCTGGTGGCTCAATGGCTGCTCGACACCTTCGAGGTCGCCCAGTTCCGAGAGATCCTGCCCGAGGCGGCCGCCTTCGAGGTCAGTCGATATCCGCTTCCCAACCTCCGTGCCGTCAACTTCGTCGTGCACGGCATCTTGGGCTGGGGTGTGGCCTCAAACCTTCGTTTGGACACCCAGGCCAAGGGGCTGGCCGAACTGCTCCGATCGCGCCCTTGGTCGGTGCCCCCCGAACTGGTCTCGACGGGACCTCCGGCCGAGCGTTTGGCCGCGCTAGATGGGGCAGGGCGCGCTAGGTTCGATGGGGAGAACTGAGTTTCCCATTCGTGGGGTACGGAAACCGGGGTGACGACATGAGTCCAGGAGCACCTTCTACGGCTGCGGCGGGTCAACCATCGGTTCGGAGTCCGCTCGGCAAATTTCTCTTCGACCACACCATCGACGAGTATCCACAAGGCAGCCGGCGTTGGGGCTACCTCACGCTGGCCGTGTTGGCCACGGTCATCCTCTACTACGTCTACTACACGCAGACCGGAGTGACGCCGAACATTCTGGCCGGCTTCCACATGAGTTTTGCCTTCTACATCGGGATCATCGTCGTCTCGAACTTGATGGGCGCCTTCGCCTCGTTGCCGGCCGGCCGGACCGATCGGCTGGGCCGCACCAACGTCGTGATTTACGGACTGCTGATCGTCGGACTGCTCACCGCCATCGGTATTCCGTTGTGCACCGGCGAGTGGTCGTACGCCGCCGTCACGTGCTTGATCGGCATTGTCGAGGGAGCGATCCTGGTGGCCACCCCGGCCCTGGTTCGGGACTTCAGCCCCCAGCTCGGTCGAGCATCGGCCATGGGCTTTTGGACCATCGGCCCGGTAGCGGGGAGCCTCATCACCTCGCTGGTGGCACTGCACACGTTGGACCACTTCGGGCAAACCCATTGGAAGAGTCAATTCGTCATTTCCGGTCTCGCCGCCCTCGTCGTCTTCGCTATTTCGCTGGTCTTCTTGAAGGATCTGTCCTCTCAGCTCCGAGACCAACTGATGGTGTCGGCCCGAGACCAGGCCCTCGTCGAAGCGCGGGCACGTGGCCTGAGCGATCGCCAACTGGTGGAGGCGACCGAGAAGCCGTGGAAGCAGATCTTCAAGTGGGACCTGGTCGGGATGTCGATCGGCATCGCCCTGTTCCTGCTGGTGTACTACGCCGCGGCCAGCCTGTTCACCATCTACTACCCCGTCATCTTCCAGAATCCCAACGGGTCGGGCTTCACGGTGACCCAGGCCAACGGATTGAACACCTGGTTCTGGGGCGCCGACATGGTGTCGCTGGTCCTGGTGGGCGTCCTCTCCGACGCGCTCAAGGTACGGAAGCCGTTCATGCTCGTCGGTGCGGTGGTCTCGATGGTGATGCTGTTCATATTCTTGGGCAACGCCACACACGCCCACACCGGCTACTACACCCTGGCCATCGAAGCCATGCTGCTGGCTCTGGGCCTGTCGTTGGTGTTCGCCCCGTGGATGGCCGGCTACACCGAGAGTGTCGAAGACAAGAATCCGGCGTTGGTGGGTACCGGTCTGGCTCTGTGGGGCTGGATCCTCCGACTCACCGTCGGCCTCTCGTTCATCTTCTTGCCGCTGGTCATCACCAGTGTCAACCCGATCGTCGACAACCTCCCGGTGGCGCAGAAGGTCATAGATGGCCAGACCATTCAGGCGTTTGTGGGCACGCATCCAAAGACCGTTGCCTTCGCCACCGAGCACCAGCCGCTCCTGACCTTGCTGGCCAAGGCGCCGGCGGTGGCCGCCCGGGTGGGAGCGGATCCATCGCCGGCCAATATCGCCGCGGCCACGAAGGCCTTCGGAGCCAAGGGTCTGACCGAGCTGGCCAAGTACGAGACCCAGCTGAAGACACTCGTCCAGCCCTACCAGGCCCAGCTGACCTTCATCCAGGCCAATCAGGCGGCCTTGTTGGATTTGAGCGCGGCTCAGAAACAAGCGCCGCACCAGTGGCAGCACTGGTTCTACGTCGACCTGGCCGGCATGGTCGTCTTCATCCCGCTGATCTGGCTGACCAAGGGCCGGTGGCGGCCGGCCTCGGCTCGCCGTGACGCCATGGAGCACGATGCTCGCGTGAACGAGGAGCTGGCCCGCCTGGTCGGCCAGAGTGAGGTCCGGGTCTAAATGTCGCAGTTCAGGCCCGTTGCTCCGGGGGGAACGACTCCGGCTTTCGGGCCTCAGTCGGCGAGGGAACGAGCCTGCGGATAGACCGTTTCCCCCCGAGCCAGCATGGCCACGAACTGCTCTATTCGCCTCGCCCGGGTCTCCGCTCTCTTGGCGTTCCCGATTCGATAGAGCACGGCGTACCGATTTTGGCTGGTGAGGACTTCGAACATCGCTAGTGCACGTGGTTGGGCGGCCAAGACGATCGCCAGATCATCGGGGACATCAATGGTTGACTGGCTGGCGTAGGCGGCGTCCCAGCGGCGGTCGCCCTTGGCCCTGGCTATCTCGGCCTCCCCCGCTGGCTGCATCCGGCCGGTGGCGGTCAACCTCTCTGCGATGACGGTGTTTCTCTGGGACCACGGACTCCGAGCTTTCCGGGGAGTGAACCGTCGCCGGAACGTCATGGAGTCCCGACGTCCGGTCTGACCGTCGATCCATCCAAAACAGATTGCCTCGTCGAGTGCCTGGTCGTACGAGAGCGCCGTCGGATCGACCGTGCCCTTCTTGGCCAGGACGAGCCAGACTCCTGGCGATTGCCCATGGTGCCGCCGCAACCAGTGCTGCCACGCTGCCGCGTCAGCCACCAAGAGTTCCGGCACCTCCATGCGTTCCACGGTACCGGTCGACGCGGGTCTGGAAGGGCCCCATCGATCCTCGTCACTCGGCCACGCGGGGATCGAACTCCTCCACGGTGTCCGCGCGGAGCCGCATGGCAGGATGACGGCGTGGAGACCGCCCTTCGTCTCGCCGCGCTCGTCCTGGGCATCCTCGTCATTGTCGGCACCGCGTTCAGCGTCTTCACCGCGCTGGTGGTGCCTCGGGTGACTTCGTCCCGGGTCATGCGGGTCATCGCTCGTGTCCTCAGCGGGTCGGGCCGGCGCCTCGTGCCTCGGCTTCCCACCTATGAGCTGCGTGATCGGCTCATGTCGTTTACGGGACCCGCCGCCATGATTCTCCTCTTCATGTCATGGCTGCTCCTCCTCGTGCTGGGGTTCGGTCTCATGGTCTGGTGGGCCAGTGGCCTCGACTTCGGCTCGGCCTTGGCCATTGCCGGTTCGTCGGTCTTCACCCTTGGCATCGCCACCGCATCGCACCCCGGGGCCAAGACGATCGAGATCACGGCAGCCGGGGTCGGTCTCCTGGTGGTGGCGCTCGAAATCGCCTATCTGCCCGCGCTCTACAACGCCTTTGCCACCCGAGAGACGGAAGTGACCCTGCTGGCCACCCGATCGGGGACCCCGGCCTGGGGCCCGGAAATCCTGGCCCGTCACCACATGTTGGGCAACATCGACGAACTCCCACCGCTCTACGCGGACTGGGAACGCTGGGCCGCCGCAGTGTCCGAGAGCCACGCCAACTACCCAGCCCTCATCTGGTTCCGATCGCCTGTTTCCTCACGGAGCTGGCTCTTGAGCCTGGTGGCCATGATGGACTCGGCCGCGCTCTACCACGCCGTCAACCCGGACGAGACGCCTCGACAGGCGCGCCTCTGCCTCTCCATGGGAACGGGGTGCCTCCGTTCCATGGCCCGGGCGCTTCACATCCCACATGATGTTGACCCGCTGCCCACCGCGGGCATCAGATTGACCCGGGAGGAGTTCGTCCAGGGCTACCGGCGTCTCGAGCAGGTCCAATTTCCGATGGAGCGCGACCTCGAGGACTCATGGCGCCACTTCCAAGGGTGGCGTATCAACTATGAATCGATCGTCGACAGCCTCACTCGCTTGACCCTGCCCCCGCCGGCGCCGTGGCTGCTGGCGCAGCCGATCATGGGGGCGGCCGAACGGCCCGGTGTGCTCAACCGGACCCCCGATCACCCGGAAGGGACTCAGTTCATCGTGTCGAGCAAGACCTTCAAGACACCGTCGCGGCGGGAGTCGAAGAGCTGATACGCCTCGGCCGCCTGGCTGAGGCCCATGTGATGGGTGAAGGTCTCGGCCAGCGAGAATCTCCCGGCCTGCACCAGGGGCACCAACGCCGACCAGGTGCTGGGCACCGGTGCGAAGATCGTCCGTAGGGTCAGGCTCTTGAGGAACACCAGCCCCATGGGGAAGGCGAGATCCATGGTCAGGTTGACGCCGACCACCGAGACCGTGCCACCGGTGGCTGCGCAGGAGATGGCGTCGACCACCGTGGCATCGGCGCCGATGGCCTCGATAACCGATTCTGCGCCTCGCCCGCCGGTGGCCGCGAGCACCTGTTGCGATCCGGGCGCCACCCGGGCGTCGATCGGTTCGGCCCCCATCCGCTCGGCCCGGGCCAGGCGCTCGGGAACCATGTCGATGGCCAGGATGCGGGCCGGGCCGAAGAGTCGTGCGCACTGGAGGGCCATGATGCCGACCGGACCGAGCCCGACCACCACCACGGTGGACCCGGGCCGGATGTCGGCTCGCGCCGCGCCCAGATAGCCCGTGGGCAGGATGTCGGTCAGGAGGACCGCTTCTTCGTCGCCCACCCCTTCGGGAATGCGCAAGGCAAAGGTGTCGGCGAATGGAACGGCCATCGCCTCGGCCTGCCCACCGGGAAGATCGGGGACGGTTCCGAACGCCGCGGACTTGCCGGCCAGGCACACGTTGGGCAATCCGGCCAGGCAGGGCCCGCAGACTCCGCACCCGATGACGCCCGAGACCAGCACACGGTCACCCACTGAGTGCGTGCGCACGGCTGTTCCTACTTCGTGCACCGTCCCGATCGCCTCGTGTCCGAGCTGAATCCCGCTCCCTGTGGGCGCGTCGTGGAAGAGATGGAGGTCTGAGCCACAGATAGCGGTGCGCTCGACGGTGACGACGATGCCGCTCGGACCGGGCAGTTCAGGATCGGGTACCTGCTCCACCCGGACATCCCTCGGACCCTCCAGGATGGTGGCTCGCACGACCGCACGTTACCGGGCGGAGGACTACAGTGATGCGGGCCAATTTCGCGGCTGCCATCATCTATGACCCTGGTTCTCGAACTTCCCTCCACCATCGACCCGTCGGTCATCGACGACGTCGACCTCGATACCTTCTTCGCCACCGAGGATCTGTGGGCCGTCATCGTGTGGAACGACGACGTCACCACGTTCCAAACGGTGATCCAGGCCTTCGTGGAGATCTTTCACCACTCGGTGGAGCGGGCGGATCAGTTGGCCTGGAAGATCCACCGGACCGGCAAGGCGGTGGCGGCCATTCGACCCAAGGACGAGGCCGAGGCGGCGGTGAGAGATCTCCACCGCCGCAAGATTTCAGCCTCGCTCGATCGGGCCTGAGTACGCCGAGCGCCCCAAGGCACCTGCCTCGATGCGCTCACGGAGGCGTTGGCGGATTGGGGGCCATTCCTCGGCCATGATGGAAAACCGGGCTGAGGTGCGGACCGTGTCGTCGGATCCTGGCCGGTCGGCCCGCATGATCCCATCGAGTTGTCCGCCGATGCGCTCGATCGCCGTTCGGGAGCGGGTGTTGCGCACATCGGTCTGCAAGCCGATCCGGTGGACCTGCCACACCTCGAAGGCGTGCTCCATCATCAAGAGCTTGGCTTCGGTGTTCACCGCTGATCGTTGCGCTGTGCCCGACAACCAGGTGAACCCGATATCGACCACGTCGGGAATCCCGTGGCGTTGGTGGGATGCCCCCGGGGGCCACTGCCAGAAGTACATCTCGCAGTAACGGGTGGCCCCCACTACCAGTTCCGAACCGTCGGCCTGCCGGCGCACCGTGACGAAGGCCACATGGGCCCCCGAGGCGACCTTTTCAAGGGCGTCGACCACGTACGCCGTCATCTGCTCCCGCCCGTCCGGGGTATAGGTCCACTGGTAGTTGCTGCGATCTCCGGAAGCCGCACGAACCAAGGCCTCGATGTGATCCATCCTCAGCGGTTCAAGCCGGACCTGGCTGCCTTCCAGGACGAACGGATCAAGCATGCCCGCCGCCACTAGGGGCGCCGATCGGGGCGCCATGAGGAGCGCCTTCAGGTGCGCCAACCGGAGCGCCACCGCCCAGCACGACGAAGTCACGTTGATGGACCAGTGCAAAGGCCCCCACCATGCCGATGAACGCCACGATGGCGCCGATGACCATGAGATGATCCATGCTGCTGGCGAATCCGACCTTGTAGGCCTGCAAGAGGGTCGACCGGGCGGAGGCAGGAACATGGGGCAAGGTCTGGCGCACCTCGCCGGCCGTCATGGCAGCGGCGAGACCCGGTCCGCCCTGATGCAGCACGATCCGGCCAATCGACGTCTCCCGCAGGGCGGCCGAAGTGTGGCTGACGATCTGGCTCTGGAAGACCGCTCCCAACACTGCGATGCCGGTGGCGATGCCGACCTGGCGGAAGGTGTTGTTCGTTCCCGAGGCCATGCCGCTCTGTTGTGGTTCCACCACCGAGATCGAGGCCGAGGCCAACACCGGGTTGACCATGCCGATGCCGAAACCACCCACGATGAACCCTGGGAGAAGGACGGTCCACGCCGAATCGAACTTGATACTGGTCATGAGCAGCAGGCTGCCCGTGATCAGGAGCATGCCGATCCCGAGCAGATAGCGCGACTTGATGCGCACGGTGGCCCGCCCGGCGAAGGGTGCCACCAGGAACGCCAGGAGGGTCAGGGGTAGGAAGCGGAGGCCGGCCTGGAGCGGACCATACCCGAGGTCGTCCTGTATGTAGAGGGTCAGATACAAGAACATGGCGAAGATGGAGGCGGACATGGCAAAGGCCACCATCGACACGCCGACCACCGCGGGCTTCCGGAAAAGGTCCAGGCGGAGCATCGGGTCCTTGGTCTTCACCTCGTTGACGAAGAAGATGACCATGAGCACCGCTGAGACGACGAACAGGCTGACAATGGTCGTGCTGGACCAGCCGTCATCGTTGCCGCGCACCAGGGCGAAGACCAGAATGAAGAGGCCGAGCGAGAACGAGACAAAGCCGATCCAGTCGATCCGGCGCGTGCTGGGATCGCGGGATTCGGCGATCTTGGCCAGCGTGATCATGATAGCCACCGCGCCGATGGGCACATTGACGAAGAAGATCCAACGCCATCCGATGGCACTGGTGATGGCGCCGCCGACCAGCGGGCCGACGGCCACGGCGCCCCCGGTCACCGCCCCGAAGATCCCGAAGGCGGTCCCTCGATCCTTACCCTGGAAGGCCTGGGCGATCAGGGCCAGCGAGGTGGCGAACATGATGGCGCCACCCACCCCCTGCACCGCGCGGGACAGGTTCAGCATGAGCGAGTCGGTGGAGAGGCCGCAGGTCAGCGAGGCCAGGGAAAACACCGCCAGCCCCACCGCAAAGACGATGCGGCGTCCGTACATGTCGCCCACCACCCCGGCGGTGAGCAGGAAGGCGGCCAGGGTCAAGGAATAGGCGTCGACGACCCATTGCAGGTCCGAAAAACTCGAATGGAGCGCCCGTTGGATGTCGGGCAGGGCCACGTTGACGACCGTGATGTCGAGGAGGAGCATGAAAATGGCGGTACAGACCGCGATGAGCGTCCACCACTTGCGTTCGAGCGTCGGCATTTGGGGAGTGTATCGAGGCTCTGATCACGCCCGTACACTTTGGTGTGATCGTTGCCTCGTCACTCACCATTGAGATAGGCGATCGGATGCTGGTCTCCGATGCCTCCTTTGTCGTGGGCGCCGGCGAAAAGGTGGGACTGGTCGGTCGGAACGGCACCGGGAAGTCGTCCTTCATCTCGATCATCGTGGGTGAGCCCACCCCTGCGCTCCGGCATCGCGGCAACGTCCGGCTGCTGGGCTCATTCGGGTATCTGCCCCAGGCTCCGGTGGTGGGCGGCCTCGGGCTCGAGCCCACCGGTTTCTCCCACGTCCTCTCGGCTCGCGGGCTCGATGTGCTCGACGACGCGCTGGGCACGGCCCGAGCCGCGATGGCCGATGACCCCTCGGAAGAGAACATTGAGCTGTTCACCGATCTGCAGGAGAAATTCCATGCCAGCGGCGGCTACGAGGCGGAATCGATCATGGCTCGCTTGGCTGATGGCCTCGGCCTGCGCCAGGAGCTCCTCCTGGAGGACATCGAATCACTCTCCGGGGGCCAACGACGTCGGGTGGACCTGATGCGGGTGCTCTTCCAGGAGCCCGAACTGATGATCCTCGATGAGCCGACCAACCACCTCGACCGCTCCGCCAAGCGATGGCTGCTCGATGAGCTGGAGCGCTTCCCCGGGGCGCTGCTCGTGGTGAGCCACGACCTGAAGCTCCTCGATCGCTCCATCTCCAAGGTCCTCAACATCTCCAATCAGAGACTGACCGAGTGGAAGGGCAACTACTCGAAATTCGAGGCACTCCATGAGGCCGACCAGTCGCAACGTGAGCGCGCCTCGGTTCTCGAGCAGCGGGAGATCAAGCGCCTCTCGACGCTGGCCGATTCGATGCGGGGGCAGACGGAGAAGCGGGCCAAGATCGCCAAGAACCTGGACAGGCGGGTCGAGCGGATCGAAGGCCAACGGACCCAGGTGGACAAGCGGGACAAGGCGAGCAAGTTCCGCCTGCCCACCCCGCCGCGTTCTGGGGTGACGCCGGTCGAGGTCACGAAGTTAGCCGTCCGGTACGGGAGCAACGAGGTGCTGTCGAACGTCAACTTCCATGCCGGTCGAGGCGACCGTATTGTCATCATCGGGAGGAACGGCGCAGGGAAGTCGAGCTTGCTGCGTTGCCTGGCCGGCGTGCAGCAGCCGACCAACGGCACCATCGAGCTCGGAGCCAATGTGGAGCGGGGGTACTTCGCCCAGGAGCACGAGCAGATCGACCCCACATTGACGACGTTGGACAACGTGGACGACACCGTGCTGTCGACCGAGCGCGAGCGACGGGCGCTGTTGGGATCGTTCGGCCTGCCCTCCAAGGCGGCCGATCAGTACCCGGCCACCCTTTCGGGTGGCGAGAGGGCGAAGCTGGGCCTGGCCATGCTCTCGGCCGGGCGGACCAACCTCCTGCTGCTCGATGAGCCGACCAACAACCTCGACCCCTCATCCATTGAGGCGGTCGGCACCATGCTCGGGTCGTGGCCCGGGACGATCATTGCCGTGAGCCACGAGCGTGGCTTTGTCCACGCGCTCAGGCCCACCTTCTGCCTGCGCCTGCCGCAAGAACAATTCACGCACTGGCGCGAGGAGTACCTCGACGACGTCGAGATGCGCTGACCGGAGAGAGCCCTCGCCTACGAGACCCAGATCTGGGTTGGCCACACAACACCTTCGTCAAAGGCGATCGCCTTCGAGCCGCTGGGTGTCTTGGGGTTGGCGTAATTCTGCACCTTCGGATTGGCGACGACGGCCCAGGTGTTGCGGACGGTGAAGATGTAAGGGAGGTCCTGTGCCAGGTACTCGTTGATCTGCTGGTACGCCTGCAGCCGCTTCGCCGGGTCCGGCGTCGACCGCCCCACCGTGAGCGCGGCCTGGATTCTCGGGTCGGAGTTGCGGGCCATGTTGAGGGCCAGCCCGGGAGTGACCGTGTTGGTACTCCACCACACGTAGTTCAGATCGGGATCGACCGCGCCGAACTGGCGCCAGACCGTGGCCTGGTACGTCCCGGACAGGGCGTTGTTGATCAGCGCGCTTTGAGCCGCGATGTTGATGTTCACCGTGATCCCGATGTTGCCGTACTGCTGCTTGACGTACTGCGCCGCCCGCTCGACCTCGGGGTCATTGGTCGAATTGAGGGTGAACGCCACCGGCTTCCCGGTTTCCTGCGCCACCTGGCTGACCAGTTTCTTTGCACCGGCTGGGTCATACGCCGGGTAGGTGGTCTTGGTGTAGTAGGGGCTCCCGGGCAGGAACAGTCCGTTGACTGGTGCATTGACGCCCATGTCGATCTCTTGGGAGAACTGTTTTGCATTGCCGCCCTTGGCCAGGGCGGTTCGCAGCTTCTTGTTGTTGAACGGCGCCGTTGACGTATTGAGCATGAGCATCTGCATGGTCGGCTGGCCGAGTATCTGTCCACTGTTGTCGACGTACGACCATTTCTTGTTGCCACGGAAGGACAAGATGCTGGCCGGCGAGTTCGTGTGCATGATGTCGATGGTGCCCGACTGCAATGCATCGGTCCGAGAGGTCGGCGCAATGATTGGCTTGAAGGTGATCTGACTGAGGTAGGGGAGGCCCGGGCGCCAGTAGTGGGGGTTGGCGGTGGCCGTGAAGTGGCTGTTCGGAACCCACTCTTTGAAAACGAACGGTCCGGTGCCCACCGGGTTGGTGGTGCCGTTGGGGCTGTTGAGCATGGACGGTGCAGCTACGTACCCGGTCTGGCCCTGAGCCAGGTAGTAGTCAAACGGGACCCACGGCGCTCTCATATTGATGGTGACGGCAAGGGGCCCGGTGACCGAAGAGCTTTCGATGAGGGCGGCGAAGGCCGGCCCGACCAGAGGGGAGGCGGCCTGCTTGGTCAAATTCAGGTGCAGCGCGTTGGCGTCGAGTGGGGTCCCGTCGTGGAACACGATCCCCGGTCGCAGCGTGATGGTCCATGCCGTGTAGTCCGTGTTGTGCGTGATCGACTGAGCCAGGTATGGCTCGACCTTGCCGGCGCTGTTGACGACCGCAATGGGGTCGAAGACGGTGCGACCGTAAAGGAACCCACCCTCGTCCCAGCGGGCCGACGTCGGATCGAAGCCACCCTCCTCGGTGTCGATGCCCATCACGAGCGATCCGCCGCGCTTCGGCTTGGCCGTGGAGATGCCATTGAGCCCGGGACCGTTGGTCAGGGCCGCGCCGGCCCACTCCGCACCACTGCCCAAGATGACGGCACCGGCTCCGAGCGCAACTCCGCCTGCGAGGAACGAACGGCGATCAAAGGTGTGCGGCATGGTCTCCCCTTGCTGATTGCGGCCCACGGTGCGAGCCCCCCAATAGTCACCAGCGGCGACTGCGGGGCAGAATACAACTTCGGCATCGATTGCGGGTGGCGGATCCTCATGTGGCAACCTGGCCCTACCCAACCAATCGGCAGAGGAGATGGAAATGGCGATCGCAGTCGGCGACAGAATCCCGGACGTGAAGGTCTTCACCTTTGGCGAGTCCGGACCCGAGGCCACCACCTCGGGCGAGGTCCTCGGCACCGGGAAGGTCGTCCTGTTCGCCGTACCGGGAGCGTTCACCCCTACGTGCTCTGACCACCACCTGCCTGGATTCGTTCTGCGAGCCGAAGACCTCAAGGCCAAGGGAGTGGACAAAATTGTCTGCGTAGCGGTCAATGATCCCTTCGTCATGGGTGCCTGGGGCGCTGATCAAAAGGTGGGGCAGTCCGTCCTCATGCTGGCCGACGGCAACGGCGAATTCACCGCGGCGATGGGACTGCCCATGGACGGCAGCGGGTTCGGTCTGGGTGCCCGTTCCCAGCGCTATGCCGCCATCATCGAGGACGGGACGGTGGCCTGGCTCGCCGTCGAGCCCGGTCCGGGCCTCCACGCCAGCTCGGTCGAAGAGGTTCTGGCTGCGCTCTGAGCCACACGACGCATGGCTCTCCCGGATCGTTCTCGCGACAGGCTGGTCACGGCGACAGCACGGAGAACCGCGCAGATCCTCGAGGCGCTGAGCGGGCTCGATGAAGAAGCCCTGCTTTCCCCGTCCGATCTGCCGGGGTGGAGCCGACTCACCATCGCCTGCCATCTCCGGTACGGGGCAGAGGCGTTGGGCCGCATGACCGACGCTGCCCTCTCGGGAGAACCAGCGGCGTACTACCCGGAAGGGCGTGATCGACAGCGTCCAGGGACGCTTGTTCCTCGGCCCGGAGAGTCGAACCTGGCCGTCGTGGCTTCACTGGCTCAGCGCAGCGAGCAGCTGACTCGATCGTGGTCACGCGAGGAGGTCCTATGGGGTCTCGAAGTCGTCGAGCCGCCCGGCCAAGACGATCTGGGAACGGTCGATCTGGGTCGACTGCTCCTCCTCAGGCTCACCGAAGTCGAGGTCCACGGGTTGGACCTCGGACTCGACTTGCCCGACTGGAGCACCCTGTTTGTCCGCGAGGCACTGCCCATGCGCCTGGCCTGGCTCAATACCCGGCGGACGAATCATCGTGCCTTTGACGCGAACCTCGAGGGTTCATGGCTCCTCGTCGTCACCGATGGGCCCGATCGGTCGGCGTATGAGGTCAGTGTGATTGGAAACACGGTGACGTCGCGTTCCGCCAGTCCAGATTCCCCGGCCCGAGCAGTGATCGCCGCATCTGGTCGCGACCTGCTGGCCCTGCTGCTCGGACGACCCTTCCTCGAGTCTCCGCAATGTTCCGGGGATACGGCTTTCGGGAAAGCCTTCGCTGCTGCATTTCCGGGCCCATAGGAGGAACCAGGTCTCCAGGACGAGGCACGTCCGCTCAGGCCACCTTGGACATGTCTGCGGTGGTCTTCGGGGGCGACTCGTTGGGTCGCCGCCGGCGGGTCGATCTCAATACCGAAGGCGTGAATCGTGCGATAGATGGCCGCCCGGGAGAGGCCGAGCCGGCCGGACGCTATGCCTCTATCGCCACCGGCCCCCAGGAGGGCTTGGGTGATGGCATCGCGTTGCAGCCCTTCCAATGGGTGAGGATCCGACCACTGGAGACGTGGCATTCGGGGGCAGGTCTACTCGTGCAGTGCGATCGCGCACCGGTGGGTCGACGGGGCCACCGGTGTCCAGAAAGCGCCTACGGGCTCGGGCAATCAGCTGGGCGTCGCCGTGCTCCCCTCATTGGCTCGCTTCCCAATCGAAGGGCAATGTGTCGCCGGCCGTTTGGTGCGGCGCGCTTCTGTCGTTCATATGCAACGGGCGCTCCTTCGCGTCTCCCCGAGCGTCTCAAATTTAGAGGCCCGCGACGGCTGGTCCAGGCGCACAATGGTTGAAGAAATATCAACCAAGACGACCCGGCAAAGGAGAAGGTGCAATGCCCTACATCAACGTGGGTAAAGAGAACTCGGCCTCCATCGATCTGTACTACGAAGATCACGGCTCCGGGCAGCCCATGGTGCTGATCCACGGCTACCCGCTTGACGGGCACTCATGGGAGAAGCAAGTGCCCGTGCTCCTCGACGCCGGCAAGAGGGTGATCACCTATGACCGGCGGGGATTCGGAAAGTCGAGCCAACCCACGATTGGCTACGACTACGACACGTTCGCCGCCGACCTGAAAACGCTGATCGACCAGCTCGATCTGCGGGAGGTCATCCTGGCCGGATTCTCAATGGGAACGGGCGAAGTCACCCGATACCTCGGAAACTACGGTTCCGCTCGAGTGGCCAAAGCCGCCCTGTTCGGACCGATCCCACCGTTCCTGCTGCAAACCGATGACAACCCTCTGGGGGTGCCGCAGAGCGTCTTCGATGGTTTCAAGGAGACCATCAAGAAGGACCGCTATGCGTGGTTCAAGTTCTTCTTTGATAATTTCTACAATGTCGACAAGCTCCGCCCCGCCCGCATCAGCGACGAGGCGTGGAACGCCAGTTTCGCCGTGGCGGCCGGTTCGTCCGCCTACGCCACGCTCGCGTGCGTACCGACCTGGCTGACGGACTTTCGCGCCGACCTGCCGAAGATCGACGTACCGCTCCTCGTCGTCCAGGGCACCGAGGACCGCATCCTGCCGATCGACGCCACGGGACGACGGCTCCCTGACCTGGTCAGCGACATTGAGTTCATCGAGATCGAGGGCGGACCACACAACGTTGGGTGGACTCACCCCGAGGACGTGAACGAGGCCCTGCTCAAATTCATCGGATAGGGCAAAAACGGGCTGCTGCTGGCCTCACGCTGCCGGCGGAGGGTGCACCCGGACCCACCTCCACTGCCGGGATGCACCCACCGCGGGCACACCCGTTGCTCGGCCGGAACCTCAACGCGGCCCGATGGCGATGCCCAATAACGGTCTCGGATGGTGCAGCAGCGCATCCGGTGCCCTGATACATCCGGTGCCCTGACACAGGCGGTGCATCGACCCAAACGGGAGATGTTGCATTTCGATATCAAGTGGGTAGGACTACGGAAGGACTACTTGCTGCTCGTGGCGTGCTCACCACCGGCAGGTTTGGAGGGAACCATGAGCGAGACACGACCACCAACCACGACAACCGACTCGGGTATCCCAGCGCAGAGCGACGAATACTCATTGACGGTCGGCCCCAGTGGTCCGACCGCGTTGCACGACCACTATGTCGTCCAGAAGATGCAGCATTTCAACCGGGAGCGGGTGCCCGAGCGGGTCGTCCATGCCAAGGGCAGCGGCGCTCACGGGTTCTTCGAGGTCACCGAGGACGTCACCTGGTTCACCCGCGCGAGCTTCTTGTCCGAGGTCGGTAAGCGCACACCAATGTTCGCCCGTTTCTCGACGGTGGCCGGCGAACAGGGCTATGCCGACACCGTCCGTGATCCCCGTGGCTTTGCGCTAAAATTTTACACCGACGAGGGGAACTTCGACATGGTGGGCAACAACACCCCGGTGTTCTTCGTCCGTGACGCCACGAAGTTTCAAGACTTCATCCACTCCCAGAAACGCCAGCCCGATACCGGGCTGCGGGACAACAACATGCAGTGGGACTTCTGGACCCTGTCACCCGAGAGCGCCCACCAAGTGACCGTCCTCATGTCGGACCGGGGAACGCCACGGACGTACCGGCACATGAACGGGTACAGCAGCCACACCTACTCCACCATTAACGCCGCCGGGGCGCGATTCTGGGTCAAGTACCACTTCAAGACCGTGCAAGGGGTGGAAACCTTCACCGACGGCGAGGCCAAGGCCATGACCGCCGAGGACCCCGACTTCCACCGCCGCGATCTCAACCAGGCCATCGCCAGCGGGAACGCCCCCGAATGGCGCCTCGAGATGCAGGTCATGCCGTTCGAAGAAGCGGCCGACTATCGGTTCAACCCCTTCGACCTGACCAAGGTCTGGCCACACTCGGACTACGCGCCCATTCAGGTTGGCCGCCTGGTGCTCGACCGCAACCCCGAGAATTTCTTCGCCGAGGTAGAACAGGCCGGCTTCTCTCCGGCCAATCTCGTCCCCGGAACCGGACTCAGCCCCGACCGAATGCTTATGGGTCGGGTCTTCTCGTACCACGACACCCACCTGCACCGGATCGGCCCGAATTACGAACAGCTGACGATCAACGCCCCACGGGTCGAGGTCCACTCTTACAACAAGGACGCACCGATGACGTATCGCCACGCCGGGTCTCAACCGGTCTACGCCCCCAACTCCTACGGCGGGCCGGAGGCCGATCCCGAGCGGGCCGGAGCGGTGGCATGGAGTGTGGCATCGGGGGAGCTCGGTCGCTACGCCTACGCAAAGCACGCGGAGGACGACGACTTCGGGCAGGCGGGGACACTGGTTCGCCAGGTGATGGACGACGAAGACCGTGACCACCTGGTGACCAACATCGTCGGGCACGCCAGCGATCATGTCACCGACGAAATTCAGCTTCGGGTCATTGCCTACTGGACCAGTGTCGACGTCCGACTCGGGGCGAGAATTGCCCAGGGCCTCGGACGCGACATCAACTCGGATGCCTTCAAGGAGGCAACCAGAGTGGTTGAGTCACGAGCGAACCGGGCGTGAGTACGTGCGCCCGGGCGATCGTTGGCTGATCATCTCGCCGCCGCGCCCACCTTGCGCCACCGACGAGGTTGCCACGACGCGCCATGGGTGCCGAAATTGACCGGCCCGATCTAACGGTCGTGCTCCGTGAGCCAAGTGCCCGAGGCGGGCGATCTCACGGCGATGCATCCGCCCAACGGGCGGGAGGGAGAGGAGGTTCGGGCCGTGAACACCCGAGAGCTGCTGGACAGAATCGCTGAGAACCTGTCGGTGCGACGTTCCTTTGGTGCAGCCTATGAGCGGGAAGGGCTTCTCATCATTCCCGTGGCCTTCGTGGCGGGTGGGGGCGGGGGCGGCGAAGGGCCGATCAAACCACCGCCCACCGGGCATACCCCGGCCCTCGAGACGGCGAAGCCGGCGAATGGCGCCCCACCTGATGTCCCGCCGCCAACCGGCACAGGAGGGGGATTCGGTGGAGTGGTCCTGCCCGTGGGGGTCTACGTGGTAAAGGGTGACCAGGTCCGGTGGGTCCCGGCCTTCGACACAACCCTGATCGTCCTGGCGAGTCTCACCGTCGTGCGAGGGTTGATCGGCGTGTGGAAGAACGGCAGACGACGCAACCGCGCCTGACTCGGACCTCTGGACCCGCGTTCGGGGAATAGCCCTCAAACTGGTGGCCAAGTCCGGCGATCTCGTCGCGGCCGTCTAGGCCGCAGCCCGGGTCGTTCTTACGCAAGCTCAAAGCTTGCCCGGCGAGGGGCAACGTCTCGTCATCAGAGTGCTCCCAGCGTCGCCGGTTCAGCGGCAGTCATGGCGTCGCGAACCTACCTTGGAGCGTAGGACGGGAAGTCAGAGGCCCTTTCTGACCGTTCGCTCCAAGATGCCCAGCGTGGCGCGAAGGGCCGACTCGGGCACGATCGGAAAGCGTTCCTTGAGGTCGCCGCCAACCTTCGACCAGTCGTAGTACGACGTCACATCGGTGACCCCGTCCTCACCGGCATCCAGGCGGTAACCATAGAAGTGCGGAACCGGGATATCGGGCCCGAGATCCCACGCGATCTCTTTGTCGCGCTCAAAGAGGATGATGTGCACGGTCACGTCGTACTTGCCAAGCGGGATGTCATTGAGCGACTCGCGGTCCATGTGGATGACGAACGTGTCGCCCACCTTCTCCGCCGGCTCGCCGGTGAAGTCCTGCAGCATCCCAGAGGCGTCGATGGCCACATGGCCTGCCGGGGAACGCAAGATGTCGAAGATCGCGGCGGGCGGCGCCGGGATAGGCCGGGTCACCTCGATTCGGTCGGTCAGGAAGGCGGTATCGGGCATGTGGGGCTCCTCATGGACGTAAGTGGGCTCGTCGGCCACCCTTGAGCGGTTTGGTCCGACCAGCATCGCGCGCCCACGCCGTGGCGCGTCGCCGTGACCGGCGAGGAACCGTTACGTCATCAAGTAAATGGGCTTCAGCTCGTCGGACGGGAGAGTTTGGAAGGATGTGCCAGCAACCCCCAAAGGTGTTGGTAAATCTGGGCCGGTCTCTTGATGCCATCCTCAGCCAGCAGTGCCCGATCATGACCGGTCGCCCGTGCGCTCGGCGATGGGGCTGATTAGCTTCAGCCATGAACCAGATTCGAACATCGCGCCTTCAGCTGCGTGCGATCGATATCGCAGAGGCCGAACGTATCGTCGCTCGGAGTGCGGGATCAGCCGATACTTGGGCCGATGATTTCCCCTTCGAGGGCGACGTTGGCGCAGTCGGGGGGTTCCTTCGCGCCACCGCCACCCACGGAGAGCAACAGCCGTTCGGCTACTACCGGATCACCCGCTTGGCCGACGGGCGGGCCATCGGGGGGCTCGGCTTCAAGGGCCAGCCAGATGGCGGCTGCGTCGAGATCGGCTATGGCCTCGCTCCGTCGGCCCGCGGCCATGGCTATGCCGCGGAGGCGGTCATCGCCCTGCTGACCATGGCCACCGACCACGGACTGTCCAGGGTGATCGCCGACACGACCCTGGACAACATCGCTTCGCAACGGACCCTCATCCGAGCCGGATTCCACATTTTGAGCACCGATGCTGAGCTCCACCGCTACGAGGTGCTCCTCAACGGGGGACCCGCCACGTAGCCGGCGATGTTGGGCACCGTGCGCCCTGCTCGGTATCGGCACATAGAGGATGGTCAGCCGAAATGCCCCCAGTGAGTGGCAATGATGAGAAGCACGCCAGCGAGGGCGAGCGCAATGCCTGCGACGATCGTTCGCGCAGTAGGCATCTTGAAGGCTGGGATTTGAGCGGCGACGAGCCAGACACCGGCAAACAGGATCAACAAGAATCCGACCTCGGCGAGTGTGACGCCCGTTTGATGGCTCAACGCGAGCATAGGAACAATGGTAGCTATTTCGAACGCTCGGTGTTCGTCAGTTGTTGGTTCGAACATAAGGCTCACAGCACGTAGGACCCCGGCCACGGACCGGTCCGCAGACCCCTCGCAAATTGTCGGTTACCGCTCGGACTCCGAGCGATGAATCGGTTATCCACATGGTGCCGAAGTGTCTCACCGTCCCGGCGTTATGGGGCACCCGTTCTCTTGTTTCAACTCCTGCCTTTCGGCATCCCCCTGTTACGTCGCCCCGCCCACAAGAGCCCTCGGACGGTCCAGCCGGTTGCCGCCGCGAGACCCGCAATCTGCAGAGCGAACAAGCTCAACGCCGCGTCATAGAGCGGGTCGCCGCCGGGTGCGGTGACAAGCCAGGCGGCTGAGACGGCGACACTCAAAAGTCCGATCGCGAAGGCGCTTAGGAGAACCAACGACACTTTCTGGAGCGACTTGTGGACGGCAAGAGGCACATCGTCGTCGAGCGTGCCGGATGCAGTAAGTATGAATCCGAGGAATACCAGAAGTAACCCGGCAAGGGTCGCAGAGGCCTCCAAGAGCGCAGTCATTACATCTTGGTGGTTCATGCCGCCACGTTTGCATAGAGGGCAGGCATCGGTCCATCAAAGACGAGCGGATGTTTGGAGCCCTGATCGAAGGTGGCGACCCGAGTTCAGCGTTCGGTACGCAAGCGACGAAATCCCCTAAATCGTCTAGTTGTCCTCCGGAAAGTGAAACGCGAAACGCAAAACGCGAAACGCAAGACTCTCGCGTAAGAGCCGCCTTTCGGGGCGCCCCTATCAGCGCCAGGTTGCGTCTTGCTCGAACATGGGTAGATATGTCCATAGCTGTACAACTCAACCGGGCTGGAGGCAAGGTAAATGACTGCACCCACCAACCAAACGACGAGCTTTACCTACACGAGCTACATCCAGGCCACGCCCGAGCGGGTCTGGCAAGGCCTCACCGACCCCGCACTCATGAAACGCTATTGGCGGCACCAAAGAGCTGGTGAGAAGACTTTCCGTTCGGACTGGAAGAAGGGCTCCACCTACGACATGGCGCACGAAGAGGTGGGGTTGGTCGTGAGCGACCCCGAACAGTTGATCCTCGAGTCCGATCCGTACTCCAGGCTGGCCTATACCTGGCACACGATCACACCCGAGTGGGCCGCCGAGGTCGGCATGGACGAAGCCACAGCTGACACCTCGCGGGCTGAACCCCGCTCCAAGGTCGCCTTCGACATAGAGGACGTCGGCCACGGCGTCGTAATGCTCACGGTCGTCCACGACGGGTTCGAGCCCGGTAGCGCCGTGCTCCAAGGCATCTCTGAGGGCTGGCCCGCCGTTCTTTCGAGTCTCAAGACCCTCGTGGAGACTGGTATCACACTGCGGACCTCGTAGGTTCATTGGCCGGCTGTGCCGACAGCTCCGACGATCGGGGGCACCTGGCTGGAAGACCCGGGCATGGGTGCATGCTCGTTGCCAGCCGAGCTCCCGTTGACAGGTCAGACTGGGCGCGCAGATTCACCAGTGCGACAAATGGCACTCGATCACGACAAGGGGTACGAATCATGACCGTGACGCTTGTCACCGGAGCCAACAAGGGGCTCGGTTACGAGACCGCCCGCCAACTGATTGAGCGGGGGCATACCGTGTACATCGGGGCGCGCAGTGTCGAGCGCGGCGAGGCGGCTGCAACCGAACTGGGCGGACAGTTTGTCCAGCTCGAAGTGACCGATGACGCCTCAGTCAAGACCGCCTTTAGTGCCATCGCCAGCCGGGAGGGCCACCTGGACGTCCTCGTCAACAACGCCGGCATTAGTACGACCGCGGATGTCAACGGCCAGGTCGCGCTGGAGGTATTCGATACCAATGCGATCGGTGTCATCCGAGTTACCCAAGCCGCACTTCCGCTGTTGGAGAGATCCGAGAACCCGGTCGTGGTCAACGTTTCGAGCGCACTTGGTTCGTTCTGGGCCGTGACCAATCCGGAGCGACGCCAGTTTCACTTCCCCTCCATCATCTACGGCTCGAGCAAAGCCGCTGTATCGATGCTCACTGTTCAGTACGCCAAAGCATTGCCAGAGATCAAGTTCAATGCGGTCGAGCCTGGCTTCACCGCCACCGAACTCACTCCCTTCAGCGGGGCCGGGCAATCGGTCGAAAAGGGCGCAGAAGTCATCGTGCGCATGGCCACCATCGGCAAGGACGGTCCCACCGGCACCTTCCAAGAAGGCGATGGTGAACTCGGCTGGTGACGTCGAACCGCGGCTGGATCGCCGAGAACTCGCCCACCGTCCCGGCGTTCTGGGACGATCACCCTCGTCCTGTTACCCTGCCCTAATGGCCAAACACGTCGTAGTCCTCGGAGCTGGGTTCGGCGGCCTCGAGCTGGTAACGGGTCTGTCCGAGGCCATTCCCGACAAGGTCCACATAACGCTCATCGACAAGAGCGATGCGTTCATGTTCGGATTCTCGAAGCTCGATGTGATGTTCGGTCGACGCCAGGCCCACGAGGTGTGGAACCCGTATCGGGCGATCGACAAGCCGGGCGTGGAGTTTCGGCAAGAGACCGTCATGTCGATTGATCCGGAGTATCGCAGAGTCGTCACCGACGCAGGGACTTACGACGCCGACGTCCTCGTGGTCGCGCTCGGCGCCGACTATGACGTGGGGGCCACGCCAGGGTTAGCGGAGGACGGGTACGAGTTCTATTCCTTCGGCGGCGCCGAGCGAGCCCGAGACGCACTTGCTGCGTTCAACGGTGGCGGCGTCATCGTGGGCGTGCTCGGTCCGTTCTTCAAGTGCCCGGGAGCGCCGATCGAAACCGCCCTATTGGTGGACCACTATCTATCCGAGCGCGGACTGCGGGACTCGTCGACAATTCACCTCGTCAGTCCGATGCCCGCACCTATTCCGATCTCGCAAAAGACTTCGTCGGCAATCACGGCGATCCTAGAGGACCACAGCGTCGAGTACTGGCCCGGATCGAAGGTGGTCCGTCTTGATCCAGGGCAGCATGTCGCCCATCTTGACGATGGACGTGCGTTGCCCTACGACCTCTTCTTGGGTATTCCGGTGCACTGTGCTCCCGAAGTTGTCGTAACGTCGGAGCTCGTCGAGGACGGTTGGATCCCGGTCGATCCGGCCACGTTCGCGACGAGGTTCCCCAACGTTTTTGCCGTCGGCGACGTGACAAGCGCACCTGTGCCGCGCGCCGGGGGGATCGCCGAGGGCGAGGCGGCCACCGTCGCCAAGGTGCTGATCTCCAAGTTCACCGACGACAGCGACCCCCTCCCATACGACGGCGCGGCTGGGTGCTACGTGGAGATGGGCGATGACCTTGTGGGGCGCATCGACGTCAACTTCCTGTCGTACGACACCCCGGTCGCGAAATTTACTGCGCCGAATCCTGCCCTTTCGGAGGAGAAGCGTCAATGGGAGTCCACCCGGGTCCATCGGTGGTTCGGGCCAAAGGCTTCCTGACTGGGGACGTAGACCAGCGTCGCGATTACAACCCGAATGGGAACGTGTTAGACCCGGGTGGTTGCAAGGGTGCACGAGCCTGCGGCGCTCAACTGCTCCGAGCGTTCCCACCTACAACCTCGTTGTGGGTGGGTCGAGCTAACAGAGGTGGTCGAGTTCGCTTCTCGCGTCAAGCCTGTAGGGGCTAGAGGCCAAGCCACTCGGAGCTCAGCTCCAGCATCAGACAGCCACAATCCGGCGTTATGGGGCTAACTTGCCAGTTACCCGGAGTTCGACCCTGGTTCTTTTCGACAGACGAACATAGGCTGGCTGGATGCGAATTGCCGTCTTGGGTATGGGAAATATGGGAAAGGCCTTCGCCACGAGAGCCCTCGAGCGGGCTCACCTGGTCACCGTCTGGAACCGGTCAGCGGGCAGAGCCACGGACCTTGTGGCGAAGGGCGCCGTCGAGGCCGATTCTCCAAAGGCGGCAGTTATGGGCTCAGACGTGGTCTTAGTGGTGCTCGCGGATGACGCCGCTGTTCTCGAGGTGTGCCTTGGCGACGATGGTGCTCTGGCGTCACTCGGGCCAGCCGCGGTCTTGGCCAACATCAGCACGGTCTCGCCAGACACTGCCCGTCGACTGGCGGGGGTCGGCCCGGAGGGGAGGGTGCTCGATTCGCCCGTTATGGGATCCCCATCACTGATTGCAGCCGGTATGGGGAGCTTTTTGATCGGAGGACCTTCGACGGCAGTCGAGGTGCTCCATCCCCTGTGGAGTGACCTTGGTGCCGGGTATACCCACTGCGGCCCGGTTGGAACCGGAGCGACCATGAAGCTCGTCTCCAACCTGTTGCTCATCACCGGCGTGACGGCGCTCGCTGAGGGGATCGTAACCGCTCGAAAGAACGGGATTTCCGACGAACTTCTCAAGGGTGTCCTTGCGGACAGCTTCGTGGTCAGTGGCGCGAGCAAGGTGCGACTGGAGAGCCTGTTCGACAACTCCCACCCAGGGTGGTTCTCTCCCTCGCTTGCTCGCAAGGACGTTCGCTTAGCCGTCGATCTCGCCGAACAGGCTGGGGTCGAGGTGCGCGTCGGTCCCGCCACCGACGCACTCTTAACCACGGTCATTGACGCTGGTGGGCAATGGCCTGATTTTGCCGCCGTGATTGAGGCGCTCGGCTGACGCACTCATCTCCCGTGCCGGCGAACTCGACGGTGATCTCCGTCCTCGACACGTCGGGTAAAGAGGTGCTGCTCACACGACGCTCATCGACGCATTGTCGCTGCTCCGATAAGCCTCAGACCTGGCGGTCTTGGTTGCTTCGAGCCAATTGCCGGATTGTCGGCCGCAATCCTTGCTCAGGGATTAGTGACGAGATGTTGTCGGGGTGGACCGTGGAGGCCTAGGCCGGAACCCGGGCGAGCCCCAGCGGAAGCCGCCCACGGTGGCCCACTCCTCCGGCGTGGCCTCCTGCCACACCCAAAACGACGCGCCGAGCGCGCCCGCCCGCCTACCGGCGCTCAGAAATTCTGCGATCTCTGCTCCGCTCGGGGAGACGGTCCGGCCGCCAACACTGGCCAAGTTGAAGGCCTGTCCGATGACGTGCACCGGTCGGAGTGCCGAGAGGCGAGCGACGTCGAGCGCGGCGTCGGTGCCGGGATCGGTGCACTCCCAGTACACCATCGGGGCGAAGGCGTCGACGTAGGGTGCCATTGCCTGGTAGGGGTACCCGCCGTCCCAGTTGGCGTCAGTCGGAGGGTAGACGGTCGCCACGACCAGCCGGCTGCCGGCGGCCTGCCGAACAAGATCGAGGTACACGGCCGCCCGCTGGCCGCTCAGCATGACACCCTCGGTCGTTTCCTCGATGTCGGCGCTGTAGCCGTCGACCTGCTGGCCGTCGGGGGCGCGCCAGTCGAGGATCTGCGCGGTCCAGGCGGCGTCGCCGACGGGGTCCCACAGGTACGGGAAACCCCATGCGATCACGTCGATGCCATGGGCGTGGGCGATGGGTACGAGCGCGTCGAGCTCTTCGGTGCCGTAGAAGCCATTCATCGAGTCACCCACCCGGACCCACAGCTGATGCAGGCCCTCCGAAACGGCCTGCTGCACGATGGCGCCGGCGTCGCCACCGTCGGTGCTCGCCCACTCCCAGATCCACATGCCCTTACCGGTGAGAGCCGCGACGTGCGAGGTCCACGGCGCTGGCGCCGTCACCGGCGGAAGGGATGTCACGAGGACCGCGGGGTGCCACGGCGGCGGTGAGGCCGGGAGTGGCGGGTGGGGGGGCACCGGGCACCCGGCGAGCGCGACTGGGCTGGAGGTCGCCGGCGCA
>Ga0208357_1000754_pt1 | contig 25024 bp, 23 predicted proteins | sample NGESurdeep092012_6_FD_184487 | JGI IMG/M metagenome (GOLD analysis project Ga0208357, IMG submission 184487) | Arctic peat soil microbial communities from Barrow, Alaska - NGEE Surface sample F52-2 deep-092012 (SPAdes) | ecosystem: Environmental > Terrestrial > Soil > Wetlands > Peat ...
GGCCATGCCCAGTACCGTGAGCGCGACATGTCGCTACGCCAAAATTTCAGCAGGAAATAATCACAACTCCACGCGAGGGGGAGTGGACGCAGCGGAGTGTAGAACAAAAGTATCCCTGGAGCGCGGCCGTCACGGAGCAATGTTGTACTCACCGGTGGACATGAACACAAAGTTCAAGGAAGAGTTTGAGCAGCGTGACTGGCACCAGGAGCGGATAGATTACGCCGTCACAGCCGACCAAGTGACACTGGCGGATACCGCCTTCTTTGGGCTGTCATTCGCGGAGCAAAAAGAGCGCCTCGATAGGGACGAGATAGCCTGGTATTCCTCATACAATCAAACGGATTTTGTAAATCAAGAGGTGGCCGTAGAGGTCCAGTTCGGTAAGTATGCATTCGTGGCCTTCGACCTGTTCGTCAAGCATCTTTCGTTCTTTCAACAGGGCAAAATTCACGTCGGTGTGGAGATTTTGCCGATGCGTGCACTTCGGCTGCAAATGTCCAGCGGCCCCGCGTACTACGAACGAGAAATCTTCAACCTCGCCAGACAGGGACGAACAAGCCCGCCGGTCCCACTCATCATTCTCGGCATCGCCCCAGACGAGGCTCCTGCGTCCTTGCCAGATGCAGAAGTAGCTCTACCTCCTGAGTGATGGTGAGCCCTTCGGGTCCCACTGATGCCGTTGGTTAGTTGGCGCTCCGCCCATAGCGTCTAAGTGCTCTCGTATCGCCTGAGCATAGGTCTCGGGTGTGGCCACCTGATTGAGGTGTAGTCGCATCACCTCTAAGAGCAGGTCCATACGGGCACGGTTGCGGAAATACCAAGCCCTACTCTCTAAGTCTCTCCGTATTACTCGTATCGGCGCCTCGACGGCCCCGTTGGAATAGACGCTGACCTCAGCGCGGCGGGCCAACTGACGGGTCACCATTGTGTTCTTCTGGCTCATCCACTTCTTTAGGGTGGGTGCACCCTCTATCCTCACCGCATCGCGGAGTACGTCCCACTCTTTGAGGCTGTGAAACGCCACACGCAAGGCTTGGCGCACCGGACTATCGTCGGGCACTTTGTCACTGTCCATTGCTTTGTGTGCTCTTTGGTAGAGGTGGTATTCACAGGAGTGAATGAGCACGCCGCGTCCTCTGTACCAGTGGGACCTAATCCCGGCTTTGATGTTGCTGTCGTCATCGCAGACAATCACCCGTGGTTTACCCGGAAGTGTCGCTAAGAAATCGGCCCAGTCCTGGCCAGTGTCACTGACACTGGCCGCCATCTTCCACATGCGAGCTTTGGTGCCATCACTGGGATACCCGTAGGCAAAGAACACGCAGAATAGCTCAGAGGAGACGCCGGTCTCACGATCGGTGTGCATAAACCGAGTGGAGTCGAGCACCAACGTGTCGGGCCACTCGGTTTCAGCGTAGGGTGCGGCCACGACCGGGCCGTACTGGGCCAACCACTCCGCCACCAGTGCCCCCTGTGGATGTGTGGAGTTCTTGCGCTTCCACTGACGGTTCCCCCACGCTCTAATACGCAACTGCTCGGCTACTTGGGTGTAGGTATCGCCACTACCAATAGCCACTAACGCACCAGCAATCTCACGCACCAGGTACTCGTACCTTGCCGGAGAGGTCGGGCCTTCACTTGGTACGTAGGGCCTCTCACAGGTTGGACACACGCCCTCGTCGGTTCGCGTGATGCTGAGTGCTCCGAGAAAGCGGTGGAAAGTCCCGTCCGGAGCGACACAGCGCCAACGCTGACGAGCTCGCTGGTCGCGGTGTTGGATACCGTCTCGGACTACCTCGTAGTCTTCATGGTCGGGGCGCTGGCAGGTTGGCGTAGTAGTCATAGATACCCCCGTTGGTGCGGTATCTAAAACACTACTTTCATCTCACTCAGAAAGTAGGTGTGCGGTACTGACCACTATGGGTGCGGACTTCACGAACGCACTCCTTGCAGGAAGAAATTTCTAAAAGTTTCATGTGCCTGACAGAAGCAAATTGGGCCTACGACATTGCGGTGATTGAATCCATTGCATTGAACACACCTCGAAGTTCAGTGCCTTTCAGGCCACAGAGTTCGAGAACGCCAGCCCAGGCCAGAGTCCGATCGCCTTCTCCAAAAATGATGGGTTCCCCCGCCCAGCCCGAAAGGCACGCGGCGACGACGGCAAACTGCTCCTTGCTCAAACGGGCAGCAGGATTGACACTTATTTCATAGGCTCTAAACCACTGGTCCAGTAACGGAATGGGTGCATCGTTATTATTCGCATAGGGCAACTGCTGGGCGGCGTATGCGTCATCGAAGTCGGCAGCACTTCCCAAATTGACCTCGACCCCGTACTTCTCACTTAGCACCGGGATTAGGCGTCGAACTTCATCGACTTCGCGAACTCCGTTGGTGTTAGGCATTGTTTTTCTTCTTTCGTTGTTGTCGGTGTGTTGCCGTTTAGTCGTCTAAGTAAGAGTCAATGCTGCAAGACTCAATGAAGTCCGTTGTGACGTGCAAGTCGGTTGCGAGTACTGAGAAGGCCACGTCAATGATGTCGTCCTCGTCCATGCCTTCTCGGGTCTTCACGCTCACGCATGCCGATGAGTGTCTAAAAATGATCCAAACGCTGACGACCTGCTCTTCTGTTTCAGTGGTTATGGTACTCATTGCTCTCCTCACTAGGCTCGACGTTCGCTTGCCTCGTACCAAATACGATTGACGCGAAGCCAACTAACACAACTGTGTCGGGCAAGTTATTTGGTGCACGTAAAGCGAAGTACCTGGCGCCAGTGGCGCCAGGTACACGGACTGACGGGCTCAGTTGTAGTGCCGCTGCTCGCTCTCGTCTAAGTATTTGATGAGCGCGTGCGAGTTGGCCTTAGTCTGCGACACGTAGCCATTGAGGTTGTCACCTACGACGTTAAATTCGTCGCAACCGACGTTGCCGGTCACGGTTATGCGGGGGTTGTACTGGACGGCCAGCTCGTAGCCTTCAATGTTGAAGCAGTCATCACCCAGTGTTCTGGTTGCGGTCTCAACAACGTATACGCAAGTATCCGCAAACACCATACCCATTGAGCTATTGACATCGCGGATGTCCACGAATTTCATGCTCTCGATGAACTCCACTGCGACAAAGGGGGACTGGCGTGGTCCGACGGCGCTGCGCGCAATGGTCATTAAATCGTCGTGACCCAGACTGGTGATGTCGCGGCCTTGCTCGTTAATCTCGTCAATGACCAGCTGTGCGGCATCGAGCTTGTTGATGGTGTTTGCAACCTGACGGACAATCATTTGCAATTCTGCGGGGGTGCTCATTTCTCTTCCTTACCGGGTTTGACACTTGCTCACCTCGGTACTGATCACTGTTGGCGCGTGCGACACGGACCTAGCGAAAACCGGGGGAAGTGTTATACGTTGGTGCACTCCGCACCACACCCGCCGATACAGAAGTAGATGTCTAGCCAGGGGGCCATCTGATTTCTATAGCCGCCGCGCAACCATGTGTGCTGACGCCCAAACAAACAATGATCCTTATGAAGCCCGCACACGCAACTAGCGGGACCAGTTCCGGGAAGCTTGATAGTTGTCTCCATAGTGTCTCTCCTTTCGTTTTTATCGGCGATGTACCGACACTCTTCACAGTTGGCGCGTGCGACACGGACCTAGTGATTTACGGGGATTTACCGGAAACTTTCATGAGAGACCGTGACAACGGACTAGAACGCGAGTCGCGCAAGTGTGCCCGTCGCGGGGCCTTCTTAACCACTCGGGGAAGTTAGGGGCGGGTGAAGTAGGGCTCGGGGCCGTAAGGGAGTGACGTTGCGTTAGCTACGGCCAATGTGGCGAGTCGGTCAAACGCGCGCCAGCAAGGTTTATACCTTGCAGAACTCAAAGACTGATCCCAACTCACCACTCTCATTGCGTCGCTGGGCGGTGAAGCGCTTAGCGCTCGGGTCGAAGTTCCAGTGAAGCCCACCACGAACTAGCGAACCGATAGTGGCCTCGAAGTCAGAAAGCTGGCCGGTCTCGCTGGTAAGAAAACGCATGGTGAACTTTGAAGCGCGGGCCACCTCTTGCCAATCGGCGAAGCTGCTCTTCATACGATCTAGTTCGCGCTTGGCGGATCGGGTGGTGACTTCACCACTGCGCGGGAGTTCGCTAAATAGTGTGGGCTGGGTGAAAAGCGCTTTACTTTCGTTCTTGTTTGCGGTGATGTTCATTGTTGCACTCCTTTCTCTTTCGGCGATGTACCGACACTCTCTACCTTTGGCGCGGTGATCACTGGCCAAGACCTCGCGGGTTAGAACTTTCTAGAAGTTCCATGTGTAGAGCGAAGCACCCGGCGCTGGGTTCTGGGACTAGTGCAGCCTGTCGATTACGTGAGCCTCATCGACGGCTTTGCGGCCCGACTCGGCGGCTCGCACAGTCGCCTGCACAGCGGAGGCCTCGTCGCCCTCTCGCTCGTAAAACGCTTGCCACTTCTTAGCGGCTGAGTTGTGGGCCTTCGCGGCGAGTTCATAGCGGTAGCTCAGGTGTAGATCGTCAGTCGCGAATTTTGCGCTCATGTAGTCGCGGGCCAACAGCGCGTGCACGTGTGCCTGATCTAGTGAGGCCTGAAGCTCGGTTAGCGCTTTTCCGCCACGCTCGTGCAGCAAATGCGCTTGCCGATACTGGTTGTCATTTCGGTCGAGACTTAAAAGCAACTGTGTCATAGCGTTTTCTCCTTCCGTTTTATCGGCGATGTACCGACGCTCTTCACAGTTGGCGCGGTGCTCGTTAGTCAAGTTCGCGCAGGAGGAATTATCTAAAACTTTCATGTGGAAAGCGAAGTACCCGGTGACTAGCACCGGGTACTCGAACTAGGGGCGCGACGTTAGCGGTTCTTGATGTCAGCTCCAAACGAAACATTGACGAACATGCCAGCGCGATAAACCGACTCGCTGATCTGGGTGCAGTCCACGTCGGTCTCTACTCCAAGCACGCGACCATTGAGAACGCGGAACACTTCGTAGTAGTCCCAGAAGTTAAGTCTCACGACTACCTCGCGCCCGTGGCCCTCGGGAAGACTTACGGACATAACCTCGCCATCAGCGTTGGTGTGGGCAACAAAACGCCCGCCACTGACCCCGCCGATTGTCATCATGCCGATCTGCTGGCGTAGCTCGCCAGCGCTAAATGGACGACTATCGGCTAGGTAGTCGAATGTTTGTTTTGTGGTGCTCATTGTTCTCTCCTTGTCGGGCTTACTACTTGCTCGCCTCGACATAGATCACTGTTGGCGCGCGCGACGCGGACCTAGCAAATACCGGGGGGAGTTTTCTAAAAAATCCATGTGGAAAACGAACTACCCCGCGAGTGTCTGTGCCCTCGGGTCGCTTGCGGGAATCGGTGTTGGGTACATGCGTAGCGCTTGGTTAAGACGCTTGCGCTCGCGGGAGATCACGCCTCCCAAGTTCTGGGCAACGTAGCTAGGCATCTCGCCGCGCGGTCCGATCTGCCAGTAACCCGCACGCAGGTCGGCGACGTACTCCTCGCGCACAGAGGGCGCCAGGAGCGAGATGTCCGGGTTACCAGCGCGGCACGACTTGTTAAATGCGCTGATGCTGGCGCGCTCGCTTTCGAGCCTGGCTAGTTTCTCTTCGAGCAGTGTTACGCAGTTTGGATCCTTGAGACTGATGGCTGTGGGCATTTATTTATCTCCATACCGCGAAAGGCACTCGCTTGCTCGGTACATGCCACCGTTGGCGCGCAAAGAGTGGACCTAGCAATAACCGGGGGAAACATCTAAAAGTTTCATGTGGACCGCGCGTGCGAATTAGTAAGTGCTGGCCTCAAAGAGTGAGTTGCGTGATGCACGCTCGGGAATGAGCATCTTGTCGAAAGAGGTGCCCTGGAAGTATCCAATGACATAAAGCAAATCGTTCTCGTCGCGTAGGTACTCATAGTGGGACCCAGCGGAGTTAGTCATTGCGATCGTCTGCCCTAGTGCGTCCAAGTGGAGCCTGGTCACGTGGCCGTCAGGGGTGGTGTAGGTCTCGTAGCGAGAGTTCTCAGTCGTGACGAGTTCGCCAGCAGTGAGGTCGGTGTCTCGGTCGAGTGTCATCGTCGGCATGGTGTTCTCCCTGTACATAGTGCGAGGCTTGTTCCTCGATACATGGAACCGTGAGGGCGACGGTGTGAAGTCCAAGCGCAATGTTCTTAGAGTTCTCTAGGGACTGGTGACGATGGTTAGGTGTCAGTGTGGCGAGTTGCGCGGTGAGTGTTCTTGATAGGGGACTGATAGATGTCCCGTGAGAGATTGCGCTAGCCACTCGCCGCGTTGCTTAGGCGGCGACGCGATTGTGAGCGTTCTCGATCAGCTTGGACGCCTGCGCCTTAGTGAGGCTGGTGTTCTTGATGCCGAGCTGTCCCAGGGTGTATCGCTGCTTAGGGGTCGCGTCCTCGGCGCCAGTTACCCACTTGTCAGAGTCCTTAGCCTCGTAGCGGCCCACTGGTGTCGTTGAGGCGCCATGACGTGACGCCCTTGCGGCCTTTGTCTTTGTACTCTTGGCCTCTTCCTGGCTGTACTCCTCGTAGGCCGCTAGGGCAGCCTCGTCAGTCTCGTCGAAAGTATCGAACTCGCCGGACTCATAGAACGGATCAGCCTCAACGGGCGCGGAGTCGAACAGGTGATCTAACAAACTCTCGACTGGTGTGTGCGTCGTCGTGACAGATGGTGGAGCGTCGTGGGCGATTAGGACGCGAGTAGCGGCGGGTGCGATGGGACGGACGGACTGCTCGCTAGTGGTTGGTGTGGCGGGGCGAGTGATTAAAAGGCCGAAGCGGGTAAGACCCTTACGCACTAGCGCGCTGAAACCTAAAGCGATAGGGACAAACACGTACACGAGCGGTATGAGTACTAGGAAGCACGCGAAAATTGCGACAACGGCGGCGGTGCGGTAAATGTGATCTGACACACTGCTCTTGTCGGTGGGGGCGACGTTCATCATTGCCTTGTGGGCGCCCCGGCAGCGAGCCTTAGCGAATTTGTTGGTGGTAGCGATAACGCTGGTACTTTGTGCGGTGTTGCTCATCTTGCACTCCTTGCTCTATGTCGGCGATGTACCGACACCACTTACCTTTGGCGGTGCGGGGTAGATACAAGGAATTCGCGGAGGATTTTTCTTAATGTTTCATGGTCGCTGGTGCATGGTGTTCATCGTTTTGTTTCCTACTGATTAGGTGGTGTATCTACTTGGTTAAGTGAACATGACATGATCGCCGAGCTCGGTTGTGTTAGATGGCGTTCGCTGACGGCGGAGAAGTGTGAAGACGTGTCGCGGGGTATCCAAGGCCTAGGGCCCTAGGTATTGAGCTCTAAGTTTCTCCATTTCTTCCTTCTTAAAAAGGTCTCAATTTTTAGTCTGAGTAATTGCTCTTCTCGGTGTTCAATTTTCTCCACTTGAGGACTCTCGTTGGCACTCAAATTGAGTTCGATTCCAATTTTTCTAAATTCATAGGGACATCTGCACTGTTCTTCGAACATTGACACAACGGCCTTTCCGCTTCGCGGAAAGAACTACGTGCGGAATCCGACTTTTCTCGCACAGGTACTCCTTGCTCGAAAGCGCTTCGAGTCTCTATTGTCCGAGGAGGTCAAAACAGTGCACGTGAGTTTGAGCAAACTTATGGCCGAAGACGCAGGGGGCGCGTGGAGTATTACCGCCTACTACACCAAAGGCATCACCATGCGAGAGATTGCTATCTCGTCAGAAAAGCTAAATGCGATGGTGAGTTATTACGCGAAAGCCGAGCACGCCGGGCACGGCGGACCCTACGCGAGATGGTACGGAAATGGTATTCCAGCCCTCGGACTCGTGCGTGGCGGCGAAGTGGATCCGCGACAAATGCGCCGACTCCTTCAGCTATTGGACCCCCTCGATGGTTCGCGACTGCCTAACAACGGGGGTATGAAGGCCCAACTCTCGGCAATGGATGTGACCTTCAGTATGGAGAAAGAGCTCGGGGCACTTTGGCTCTTAGCTGGCGATGACGTTCGAGCCCAGATCGAACTCATCGCGGATGTGGCCATGAACGAGGCCATCGGATGGGGGCAAAAAGAGGCGTCAGTGGTTCGCCGTGGGCCGGGTGGGGTCGCCCACTTTAGTGCATCGGGTTTCGCAGCTATGGAGGTCGATCACACGACAGCGAGGCCAGTTGACGGTCTTGTAACACCACACCTTCACCGCCACATTGTGATCTTTAACCTTGCCGAACTCGACGGAAAGTGGACCGCTTTGGATGCCGAAAGGTTGTTTGACATCCAGAAGCCGATGGCCGAAATAGCGGGCCAGAAGGTTCGCGAGATGACTTCCAAAATGCTGGGAGTTACCTGGGAACGGGACGACGACGGTATCTATCGCATTCTCGGATTTGACGCGGGACTGCGCAACAAACTGTCACTGCGACAGACCCAAATCCTGGAGCGAGCTCTCGCCGATGGCCTAGATCCCACGTCTCGTGGCGCATGGGAGAAGGCCCAGCGAATCAGTCGCGAAGGTAAGAACGCCTGCGGGGATGACCCCGAAGCAGCTCAGTGGGCCATTGAGATGATGGCCGAAAAAGGGATCACATTTGAAACCCTTATTCGTGACCTACGACAAGCAGCGAAGGAGAAAGAAGAGGAGCGGGAGCAGATCCGTCGTGACCGCCGGTGGATAGATTCGACCTTCCCACCGTGCCCCGAAGATGAGAATAAGGCGGAGTTATGGCGCCTCAACGTGGCCCGCGAACTCGCCACTATTCACACCATTGGGACGATAAGCGATCGCCTTCAGAACGAGCCTGGCTCCACTCTGGACTTCATTCCGCCCGCCTTTGACCGACTCAATGCGGCGATGAATTTTGGCGAGCCACCCACCCAAGACGAGGTTGCCCTCAAGGCGATGATGGACGTTGGGCGAGCCCGCTCTACTTGGCGTCGCAAGGACCTAATTACGGCTCTCACGGGCTCGGACATTGGTCTCGTTGCAGCCGAGAAGTACGCGCGCGACTTCCTAAAGTCAGATCAGGTTGTAGGACTTAGAGGCGTTACAGACGATCCAGAATCATCGGTTCGAGTTCGTATCGCCAACCAGATCCGTTACGCCACGGTTGAGACATTAGAGAAAGAGAAAGGCTTCGTTCTTGCAACGAAAGAGGGAATCGGCAAGATGAAGTCACCGCTCTCCACTGAAGAACAATTCGAGTACGCCCTGGCGAAGATGGCCGAGCGCGGCAAGTCCATAGATCCCGAATCTGACCAGTACCAAATGGTCCACGCGCTACTTCGGGGCACCAATCAGATTCAGTTACTTGACGGTCAGGCTGGCGCGGGCAAAAGCGCCGCGATTGAGGCGCTGGTCATTGCGAGAGAGATGGGCCTCCTCGGTATCTCAACATCGGTTAACGGTGAAGAGTGTGGGTTGGCACTGGTGGGATGCTCACTCACCGCCAACGCTGCCGAGGGTCTCCAGAAGATTTCCGGTATGCCCGCGTATTCCATCACAATGCTCGTCAGCCGATTGGAGAGGGGAGCCTTGACACTCGGCGAGGGCGCCGTTGTTGTGCTCGATGAAATGTCGCAGGCGAGCACCGCTGATCTGTCCACACTGTTGAAGCACGTCAGGGCAGTTAATGGTCGTTTTGTGATGACCGGAAACTTCCGACAGCTACAGGCAGTGATGGCCGGGGGCCTCATCCCAACGCTGCTTGAAAACTGCCCCGAGGCAGTCGTGCTGTTAGACGAAACACGGCGACAGGAGAACCTAGAAGAGAGGGCGATGCTGGCTCAGATGCACTACCGGGGGAGGCTCTGGGAGAAGAGAAATAAGCACGCTGTTGACGCGCTCATACGGCAGGGACTTGATCCGGAGTTTGTTAAAGGTGTCGCCTCTGGTGGCCTTGAAGCTGTTCAAGGTTGGCTTATCGCCAACGACCGATTAGTGGTTCACGAAACGGTCGAAGAGGCTATTGCCGCTATTGCTTGCGAGTACTGGGACTCGGTAGCTAGTAGCTCTGAGCCGATTGCCGAGGCGGCGATCGTGATGGCGAGAAGTAACCCGGAAGCGGCAATGCTCAACCAAGCGATTATGGATGAAGCCGTAATAAGAGGACTGCTGGATCCTGAGAAGACGGTTGAGTTTGGTCGAAAGGAGTGGCTACTAAATCAGCGCGTCATTTTGCGAAAAGTTGATTGGGAGCTCGATGTTCGTAACGGCCAGAACGCCACGATACTGGGAACGAAGGTCGTTGGGACGAAGTGGGCCGTTGAGTTCGATACGCCTAGCCCCTATGCACTGTCGCGAAACTTTAAGTCTCAAACAAAAGTTGGCGCAGAAGAGATGGTTCGCTTTTCGGCTAGGCAAGTGGCAACTGAGCGCAAGAATGCCGCTAAGAACCTCGAACGTCAGAAGGCCATTTCCGCGAGGACCGGGGGGAAGAATAGTGAGGCGCTAGCTGAGGCTGAGAAGTGGGGCACTTGGGCGAACGGGCTGCCCAACGCCGGGGGTTCAATACCTCTCACGGTCACCAAGCGAACGCGCAAGGCGTCCGAAGAGCGTCTCATTGTTCAGCTCGATAACGGAGAAGAGCGGAGCCTTTCTGCCAAATATGTGCAGAAGTATCTTGACGGCGGCTACGCGATCACGAACCAGCGAGCTATGGGCCAAACCGTTGACTACGGCATCGAGTACGGAGACATCAGTTACGTTGGTGGGTCAAGAGGTCGGAAGTGGAATAGGCACCACCTAGTGGTGGCCCCACCCGACAGTTTCCAGATTGAGCAAGAGCGACTAGCCCTAGCTGAGACGTATAAGTGGTTATCGGGCAACCTCGGTGCTGATGAAACGGGGAGCCTCATCGCTTCAAATGGGGCGCGTGAAGCGAATGACAAGAGCGCCTCAGTGGTCCAGATCCACGATGGTCTCTCGGTTGTGGCCGTCGGTTCAGAGCGCGTAAAAGCAGAGCGAGTCATTGAAGAGATAGCCGCCTCGCACGTTCTTGGCGAACGGCGAGTCGGTGTTGTTCGCTCTATTGAGATGGCGCAAGCGATGAGTGACGCAGTGATCAAGCGCATGAAAGAGCACGACCGAGATGGCGTCTTTATCACCACCATCGACGGTCGTAAGTGGGTAAAAAACATGCCCGTCATCGTTGCTCGCGGTGACCTGGACGGGTTGGAGCACGGCAAAACTTATTACGTGGCTGCTACTTCTAAGAACGCGTTGTGGCTCGAAATCGAGGGTGGCAAAAAGGTGAAGATCTCCGGAAAAGAAGTGAAGGATCTGGACTCGGGTCTCGTCGTCACGGCGGGCCGTCTTCAGGTGGGTATCGGGCCGGTAGACAAGATCATCGCAGTCGCTAGCGGCCTAGACGAAGACCAACTGAACTTGGTCGCGGCGCTACCGAGCACCGCAGAGATAGTCGTTTCGGACCCCGACGTTACTGGCGTCTCTGACTATCAGCATCAAGTGGATGAGCAGATAATGGCGCTTCTAAAGAAGGACAGTGGCACGGGTTACGACTCGCGTTCGGCCCTCGACTATCTCAAATCGAGAGAAGGCGAAGAGGTCGGACTTAAGGACTTGCAGGCAGCGGTTCAGATGACTGCAAAAGTGATTGACGAGACCCGGAATCTTACGCTCCGCGACCTCGCCGCCAGGGACCTGGAGCGCGAGCTCATCGGTCTTCGCAAGCATCTCATTGAGGTTAAGGCGCTGAGCGATCAGTCCAATGATCACGAGGAACTACTGGACCTTCGCGATAGCTTGCTCCAGACCGAAGGCTCGATCGCGGATAGGAGCAGTCGCCTGGAGCTTCTCAATCGTCGCGATGTAGGTGACAGCAATCCCCAGGTTGTGGCAGAGATTGGGCGAAGCACCGAGTGGCACGCCACTGACGCCAAGCGAATGAAGGATGCTGAAGCCTTGCTCCAAAACTTCGTCGAAGTCCGTGTCACCAAAGCGCTTACGGACCCGCAGCCCTACCACCCGACCCTGGACCTTGAGCTTCCAGTGAAGGAAGCTCACGAGCAGCTCTACGAGCAGCTCACGGTCATCGAGGAGTACCGCTCGAAGTGGGCAGTACAGGACTATGAACTAGCTCTGGGCGAAGAGCCCGAAGAAGATGGTTTACAGCGCGATGAGTACGAGCGTGCCTGCGAGATACTCATGACCGACGAGGAGCACCAGCAGATGCGCGAGCAGGAGATGGACATGGGGCCGACTCGCTAAGCCGCCTTGACGGCGGACTTAGCGAATTCGGCTTTGGCGTGTGCGACGCGACCCTCAATGATGGGCCAATACTCTTCTGTTAACTCACAACCAATCCAATCGAAGCCTTCGAGAATCGCGGCGACGGCGGTGGTCCCTGAACCCAAGAATGGGTCGAGAATAACTCCACCGGGTGGTGTCACTAGACGGCACAGGTACTTCATTAACGCGACAGGCTTAACCGTTTCGTGAATGTTTTGTTGTGGTTGGATACCCTTCTCCGCGAACGTGCCCATCGCTTCAACGGAGCGAGTGTCTGGCCGACTCACGGGCAAACCTTCGAGTCCGGCATTGCGCTCTCTTGTCGTCGGCTTGGCACAGTAAAAGAAGCGGGCGGTCGAGCCCCTGGGCTTCTTCTCGGGGAAGCACGCCAATATCTCCGCACTGCCATCGTGAATTACGTTGGCGGGCCAGCGCGTAGCCGATTTCTGTATCGGACGACCTTTGAGACCGTCAGAACGCTCATCGCTTGGGATTCGGCATCCGTCAATGTTCAGTGCACCGGTTCCCCACACGAGGACGTTATTGGCAACGGTTCCATCCAAAGGTTTACGAGCGACGACAATTGGTTCATGGGCGGGCTTGAGACCAGTTCCCCATCCCGCCCACTCTTTCGCTCCTGCGGTAATCGGCTCGTGAGCGGGCATGGCCTTCGCTCGCTCAACGTTCTGTCCAGCACGAATATTCCCTGCTATTGAGACTCGCTTGCCCCGGTGACCCATCACTCCCGCCTTCTTGTCGAGCGCGATGGCGACGTTGTGCGACTTAGGCATGCCTTGCCCATATAGCCACATCATCGACTCGCGAATCTCGAACCCTGCGTCTTCAACAGCCACCGCCATACGGTGATAGGTGCGACTGCCGCCGAACGCAAGTGCGTGACCCCCCGGCTTCAACACGCGCAAGCATTCTTTCCACAGCTCGACGTTGTAGGCGATGCCTGAGCTATCCCAGGACCTACCCATAAAACCCAACTCGTAGGGAGGGTCGGTGACGATGCTGTCCACTGAGTTATCGGGGAGCTTCTGGAGTTGTTCGAGGCAATCTCCTTTGTAGAGACCACTTGGAGTTTTCGCCTTTGTGGTAGTTGACTTTGACATTTTTCCTTTCTCGAAGCTCCGGCCTTCGGAACTTCGATAGGGGAAATGTGTTCGTGTCCTCTCAGATCGCACATCGTGCACGGGGGTGTTAACGAGCGCGTCTTGGGAGTTCGACATGTGCGCCAAACGTCGTTAACGACACAGTTCCTTTAGGAACTGAAGGAGGCGGCAATGGCCGAACTTTCAGAGCTCGAGAAAAAAGTCCAGATAACGCGAGCGGCTTACGTAACGGCACTCAAGTTCTCGGACCCTGACGCCGAGCTGCGGCAAAAGACTTACGCCGAAGCTCTAGCGGAATACAACTACGCGATTTTCGAAGACGCACTGGCGCAAGGGGCGGGGGAGTCTTCGGAGCCGGTGGAGTTCAACGACACGCTCATACAAGTGACCACCGACGAGTACAAGGTTGAGGGACTTGGGCCGTTGTACTTTGCGCAACGAGTTCGAGAGACGACTGGTGAAAGTGAAATTACCGAGGAAAGATTCTGGGACATCCTCGCCACCGATCTCTACGTTGCAACGAAGTGGGTGGCTGAAGAGTCTCCCAGCGAGGCAATGGCCTACGTCAATGCCCTGCTCTCGCCAGACATTGAGAAAGTGCACGAGATTGACACGCCCGTAAAGCCAATGGCGCTGAACGAAGAAGAGCTCTTTGCCCCGCTCATCGAGAGGACCAAAGACGAGGAGCGAGTACAAACGCGGGACCGTTTTGAAGACCGGGCCAGTGCTGAAGTCAACGCCACGTTGGCGCCAGAGCCCGCGAAGAAGGCTCCGAAGAAGTACACGACGAAGGACCGCTCAGATCTCGTTGACAAGCTCACTGAGGGCATCGCCAACCTCACGACTAGCGAGAAGTGGGCGGAGTACTTAAAGTTTCAATCTCGCTTCACGCGATACTCGGCGCAGAATACGAGTCTCATTATGTACCAGGACCCCTACGCCTCACAGGTGGCGGGCTACGACACCTGGAAGAAGCAGGGCCGCTTCGTCAAGAAAGGTGAGTCCGGAATCTCGATCCTCGCTCCACTTATCTACAAAGAGAAAGACGAGGACTCCGGGGAAGAGAAGAAGGGCATTAAGGGCTTCCGTTGGGTGTCGGTTTTTGATGTCCGACAGACCGAGGGGGAGGACCTACCGGAGATTGCTCGGAAGTTAACGGGCGAAGACTCGGAGCACATTTATGAAGAGTTGGTGAAGTACGCGGCGTCGATTGGCTCCGCAGTCCACGACCACGAGTTTGAAGGCGGTCCGAACGGCGACTACGACCCGAGGACCAAAGAGATCCGTGTGGAGGCGAAAAACTCCGGTATCCAACGAGTCAAGACCCTCGCACACGAACTTGGGCATGCGCTCCTTCACGCCACCTCTGAAGACGGCGACGAAGTTCGCCTCGACTGCACGGCGAAGAATGTTAAAGAGCTAGAAGCCGAATCGACGGCGTACGTAGTTTGCGCGGCGCTAGGCATTGAAACTGACGACTACTCATTTGGCTACGTCGTCGGCTGGGCCGGAGGTGGCGACCAAGCCATCGAAAAGATACGAGCGTCTCAGGCTCGAATCCAAAAGACATCAGGTCAGATCCTCAAACAGTTCGAGCAAGAGCGCGAGCTTGTCATTGCTGAGGAGAAGACACCCGAAGAGATTGAGATCCCCCTAGCCGAGGTACGCGGTGGCCGAGACCAGGACGCGATCCCAACTTTCACTGATGGTTGGCAGAGTCCCGGCGAGAGCTACATGTCCAATAAGAACTACGCGTTCCGCAGGACCCTGGCCGAACTCAAAGCAGAGAGGGCGGAGATGGAAGAGGACATGCGACTACTACCTCACGAGATCCAGGCCCAGGAGGTGTACCAAGTATCGGCGGGAATACAGCTCAACATCCTTGAAAGCGAACTAAAGAATCTCCCAATGGAAATCGTCCTTTGCGAAAGCGAGATAACTAAAGAAGAACGTCACCAGGCCGCCCTGGTCGGACATGAAGTACTCGAAGGCGAGGAGCTGGCCTTTTACTTAGACCCGGTGGAGACAGAAGTGACTCGACAAGAGAAGATCATTTCGTTCCAGCGCGAGGCCGCCGGGGACCGCAGGGTATTTGCTTGCCGAGTCCTAGAGCGAGCTCGTTGCGATGCTCGCAAAGTCATTGAAAGCGCGGGAAAGAGGGAATGGGAACAAAGGGAGCGCATGCAACTCGTCAAGGAAGGCATGGACGCTGAGTACGAACTATTGACAAAAGTCTCCGGGACCGCCGAGCAGCGCGAAGAAATCATTTCGAGGATCGAGCACGAAAACGTGGTGAACCTCGATTGGCTGACGCCCCAGAAGGCCGAGCTCAAAAAACTACGAGAGCGAGAGATCGAGCACGAAGTGCCGACCCAGGAGATTGGTTACTCGATGGCGAGATAGTGCCTTAACCGAGATCGCGCGATCAGGAAACGACTGTGGCCGACGGTGCCGAGGTTGACACCGTACTGAGCGATGGTCTTGATCTTGTTCAGATCGAGCAGGGGTGTAGAGATCACGAAAGGAGAGCCGAAATGAGCTTGCTAGAGAGGATAGGCATGAGAGTTCATGGTTATACGACTGAGTATTTGGACAACGGCCACGAGGTCTATACGTATCGCGACGGTCACAAGATCGAGGCAGACGCTGAAGGTATACCCCTCAAGAAGTTCGACATAGACGGATCGTTGATCGAAACTTTCGACTGGAATCACGACGAGCGCGGTGACATCGTTGGTGTGACATTCAGCGATGGAACCACCCGTTCATTTGACGAGCAAGGCACTGTCATCGACGAATTCATTTCGGTGGATGAGTTTCGGTCAATTGTTCAAGGTATGAATCCAACGCTAGATGAGCGCCTTAGCGAGATCTCAGATCTGAAGAAATTCGCACACCTAGTGACAACCGAGGAGCCACTCCGCGTAGCGCAGGCGTCCATCACCCACGAGATGTGCAAGTTGCGCTCGCAACTTTTGCGTGACCCGAATGGACCCGACTCCGTTCAGCTTCAAAGCCAGCTTGATCGACTCTCAGCAGAGAACGACGTTCTTGCAGGACGTGAGCACAACCCCGCCACGCGGGGCCGACTTATTCAGCAGGCTTACCAATCACATCAGCACGATGCCGACAAGCTTGTTGTAGCGGAAGAAGAACTGGCAACCTACCGCAACGAGGTGGTGGCGGATCTGGTTGTCAATGGCGGAGTCTGGGCGCAGGAGGTCCAGCACAAGTACGGGAATGACTCGCTCATTCGAGTTAGCGAGTGGCGAGCCAAATTCGGAGTCACTGATCCGTATGAGCCCTACGGTACCGAAGAGATGTCCAAAGAGCAGGAAAGGGAACTTGAGCGCGTTCAGCAGCGCCTCGAAGTAATGCTCGAATTCGAGCAGGAGCAGGCCCCCCTCGCGTGGAGTTGTGATAACTAATGGCTGAAAAGTACCAAATCAAAATAACTATTGAGCTCCCAGAATCGCTTACTTGCGAGTGTCGGACGCTCGCGCACGGTATAGAGCAGGTCACCGAAGAAGCACCGGTCGGAGACCGAAAGGAGGGGACCACTATGAAGACGCTTAGGTACGCATTAGCCATTTTGAAGGAAGCGGTCACGCACCCGACCCAAGATTCCATCTTCACTATCAAGGATGGGAAAATGAACGTCGCGCGTCACTCGACTAAGGAGTTCTATTCGACTCCCTCCCTCCACGCGTAAGGCGCTGAGCCAATGTCGGGTGAGGACGAAGGTCCCCGGCGAGCTTCAGAACATTTCAAGATTGCACTTGCCATTGTTGTTGGTATGACCATCGTGATGCTGGGTGTCAGCATCTGGCTTTCTGTTGGGTTTAGTGACCCGACCGCTGCCGTAACCAACCTGGATACCTTCACAGAAGCGGCGATGATGGCCGGGATTGGGGCGCTCACTGGGCTGCCCCTCGGCAGAGCAATGAGTTAGCTCACGCCCTAAGACTGGACGCCAATCGCCTACTGGCGATGTAGTACATCTTGGGGTCACGCAGTTGTCGGGTTTTCGCCCGCTGGCCGTTATTCGCCTCTAACTCTTGGCGTCCAGCACTACCGTCTCAGGCCAGTGGTCTTCGGCGTAGTTGGCGGAGATAGTCGGACCAAAGAGGTTCAGCCAGTCGGCAATGGCCTGGCCACCCTCAACACTCAGAGGGCTAAGACGCCCGGATCCGGCCACACCCCAGTAGTCGGCTTGTACTCGCCGGGCCACTTCGGTATAGGTCACACCTTTGGCTACATCCACCAGAGCTGCGGCCATCTCTTTCACTTGGTAATACCCGCGATACATCGCCACTGGTCCCTGGTGAGTGTGTACGTGGTTCTCACACTGACTACACACGCCGTTCTCGACTTGATGACGCGGTAGTGGTGGCACGAAGCGGTGAAACTCACCCGTAGGTAGTGTGCACCGAAAGAGCTGGCGCCTGCGTCTGCCGTAAGTTCCGTCCCGCGACACCCGTGAACCATCGTGGGTTGCGTTGGTGCAACGTGGAAGGCTTGGAGACGGCGGTCGGGCCATGTGCCAGACCGTAGGCGCCTCAGATCAAATCTGACCCCGAGTTATCACAACTCCACGCGAAGGGGGGGGAGCAGGAGATCGACCGGGGTGGCCCAACTAGATAGTGCTTCGTCGTACTCGCGCCAGACTCATCTTCGGGTACTCGACGTGACTACCTCTGAGCCGCTGGTTGACTCTCTGGGTACTTCCGGAGCCACGGGCGTGAATTAGGGCGATAGAAGCGTTGTCGTCGTGACACTCGTTGTTGGAGAGTTCAGCGATACGACTCGCCGAGCGTACTCCGGACCCTCGTTGAGCGAGACCACGACAGACGTGTTGGACGGCAGTGGCGTAATCGTGAGAGACACCCGACCAGCAGAGTTCGTGACTCCGCTAGCTATCACGGTGCCCGCACTCGTCGCAATAACTGACTGGCCTGGCTCGGCGTGACCTTGAACAGAAATCGACGCCGTGATGTCAGTCGCACTCTCGAACGAGGCGGTGAGCTTTGGTACCAAAGGTGTCACGAGGCACGCGCGGGCCTGGATGGACCACAGGCGGGCGAGGTAGTACTTCTGGCCCTGGTAGGTAGTGGGGGCTGTTGGGGCCCTTCCCGAACGGCACACGTCAGTGAGTTCAGTGCCCGTACTGATATTGACCCAACCGGCGGCTCCGGGGAAGATGTAGCCAGGATCTAGTACTGAGTCCATAAGCAGGCCACTTAGGTAACTGGTCTCACTTTCGAAAGGAGTAAGATTTGGTGCGAATTGGCAGTTCTGGGGACGGTTGTTAGAGATGGTGAAGTAAGGGATGTCTACAACGTTATTGGCGCTGTTGTACGCTTGGGCCTGGGCCCACGTGTAGCAGAAGCCACCATCTAACTTCTGGCTGGAGCGTAGTACTACGTCGTACACGGCGTTAGGGGTAATATCCGGCAACGCACCATTACTGAGGGCGACATCCATTTCGTTGGTTAGCTCGTTCGTCGTCACTGACGCTGCGGTGGCGAGTGCGGGATCGGTTACGGTTATCGTTTTTACGTAAGACCCAAAGCCCAGCTGGTAGCCGGGCTCGGAGTACGCGTGCTGCCACCACGACGTAGCCGGATTCGAGATCACGGCGTTGATGGCTCCAGAAAGATTTTGACCACTAGTGGCGAAATCTTGGGGAAGAAAGCCCGAGGCTGGTGCAAGCTTGGTAGCGGAATTGGAGAAGCGCAACAAATAGACGTTGGGTGCCGTAATGAGCGCTCCACCGCCATAGGCAATACCGGCGGACTTTACGGGGCAGTCGTTGTTAATGCAGAGGCGCTTCGCAGCGGCGTCTGCCGCCGTCGCAAACGGATAAAAGACGCATAGCAACAACAGACCGAAAAGTGCTGCCACGGTACGAGAGCCTTTGGCACTCAAAGTTGCTCCTTACTTTTGAGCCCTTGCTTTTCACCAAGGTACTGCGGGCGTGGTACATGAAGTTGAATCTCGCTAGATCACTGGACTTTGGGTGACACGTCAAGGTTAATAACCCGTTGACGGAAGCCTCTTGGCGAATAGCACAGTTACTGCCAACTCGGCACGGTTGAGCTGACCAGAGACTCCGTAGGACCAGCCAGCTCCAGGTAGCTTCGCTGGCATGAGTCTCGCATTGCGCGGGGAAGACTTGCGCTCCTTGTTCCACGCAGCTACCAGCGCTTGGTGCAGAGTGTCGCTCGAAGGGAAGTTGTAAAAGTAGGCCACGAGTTCGAGATAGAAGTAGCCCTCGGCCTGTACTTTTTTGCCATCACTGAGCCTTGTTGCCAACACATTTAGAGCTTTCGCCGGACGCGCGCCGTCCACTCCCGGTCGTAGTTCCGTCGTCCAATTTGGTCGCCAGAACACGACGACACTGGTGAATCCGCCGAGAGTGGCTGTGGCGCTGCCTACATACCAATTCGAATTGGTGAGATCTGGGGCTGGCATTACCATCAGGGCCATTGCGTCGGCGAAGTTATCACTCGACTGATAGGCCCACACAGCTCCGTTGGGAGAACTAGTTTTGGTTCTTGTCGGCTGCGGCCCAGGCCTGCGCGGCGCTAAGAACCTTCGTCGAGTACGTGCCGGGGGCTCCATTGGTCTCGGCGAAGGTGAACTGCTCCAATACTCCTTTACGAGAAGTAGACAGTCCGACGACCCGACATGTACCCGAGACCGTGCACGAGAGCGAGGGACTTGCATACATGGAACGGCCCTCGGTGACGGCGAGTAGTTTCGCGGTTCCCCACACACCTGATACCTCGCTGACCACAAACGGATTCTGGCCGTTGCTGTCACCTAGTGCAGTGCAGTTACCGGCGCTAGAGCACACAAGCTTGCTCCATTCGACAACACCAGATCTATTTGACACATTGCCCATAGAGATGTCCTGTCCATTACCCCATACTCCTGAGATCTCACTTGCTGTCATGAGTCCGCTGGCGTCAGTGCCTACGGCGGTGCAGTTGCCGATACTGGAGCACGTGACGTTTGTTAGGAGTGACGCGCCGTTAGCGTCAGCAGTATTGGCGAACGAAAGAATCTGCGGCTGGCTCCAGACCCCTGCGATCTCATCTTCTGTTATCGCAACGAAGTCGAAGCCCCCACCAACTCCAGTGCAGTTGCCGACGCTGGTACACGCCTCGGCGTTGAGGCCACCGAGTAGGACGGGTGGTGAAGTAACGCTCGTTGGAAGATGCGTCTTGACGTGGAGTGTGTAACTGAAACCCGAACCGTGGGCGCCGTGATACTGGACGATAAGTTCCGCTGTCGCGCTAGCGACGCTGACGAGGTTCACTTCACACTTTGTTACGCCACCGCGAGCGACCTTGACGTTACATACCAGCGGTGACGAAGTTGGCGCTGCGATCCATACTCTGCCAGGAAACAGGTATGGGTACATTGCGGAGATGGAGAACGCGATTTCGTACTTGTAATGACCCAGATACGAGGTAGTGACCGTTGCAACTTTTGGTGCGGTGGCTCCACTCGGTGCTGTGAGTGCAACAGACGCGAGAAGTGGAGTCAATAGGACTCCGGCGAGAAGTCGTGTTACTAGGTGCTTATTCATGATGCTCCTCCTTCCGCTCGACGGAATTCCCGTAAAGCGGTTCAAGAGCTACGGTGTCGTGTTCGGCGCAGATCGCACGCATGCGTCCTTAGATTTCGCTGCGAGACACACTTTTGATGAATCTGAAAGAGCGCTCGACGTGGCTACCGTGCAGCCCTTCAGAGAGCTATGCGGGCACCTCGTCAAACAAGTCGTCGAGTGAGGACGCGGGGGAGTCACTCGGCGGAGTTCCTGCCTCTTCTTCGTGGTCTGGCGCTAATGGAAAAGCGATCTTCTTGACTGGAGACGGCTTGTTCAACTCAATATCGGGAACGGCCTTCATCGCTTCCACAATCACTTCGATGACGTGCGCGGCTTCTTCGTCGCTGATTCCCTTCCAGTCAAACTCGCCATCGCAGTACCAGATTCTGGCTTCTCTATCTAGCTTGAGTCCAAAGCGCTGTTGGAGTTCATTGAAGTAATACCGAGTCGGAGCTCCCTTTGGTTTTGATGGAGTCCACTTGCTGGCGCCGACAGCGAGCGCGCGACTGATGACCTCATCGAGCGTGTACATCCTGTCATCTTCGCGGCTGGGTTCGGTAACGGAAGGCGTCACCCCTGCGGGGGTAGGTGTGATGTTTTCCACCTCGTCAGCTGGTGGAGAATCACTCGACATAGTTCCAATACCTTCAATCGGCGGCAGGTACGTGCTCTGGGGTTGGTCTTCAAGATGAGGGACGAGTGGCCGCGCTACGGGAGCAATCTTGCGACCGTCTAGTGAAAGAATCTGGGGAGTTGGCTCCTTCTTGAATCGCTTCTTGAACTCTTCGACACGGGGCTTAGCGCGTCTTACGTAAGCTGCCATCTTCTCCGTTTTCGAGCGATTCTGATGTCTAACTGCTTCGGTAGAGGCGACGAACTGCGCCGGAACTACACCGCGATCCATGTAAGGCTTTTCGTGCTCCCACTGGGGAACTTTTAGTTCCGTAAATCCGCCCCTCGTCTGTACGAGCGCAGAGCCGGGTGCACCGGTTGAGAAGTCTGGTCCTTGCATTCCGAGAATGTAAGGACCGTCAATGAGGGGTGGCGTCCTAACCTGGTCGTCAATCTCGATGTGCTTGTCTCCGCCGAGCACTGAGAGCTCTTTTATGTAGTCAGAGTCTTTGATGCCCGGCATAAGCACGGTCATCGTTGATGCGCCGATGAGTATTTGAGCGCGGTCGTTGCTGAGCATGTCAAAGATCTGTGCTCTCGACTGGAATACCGCGATGATTTGAAGTCCAATGGATCGGACCGTAGAAAAGATGTTCTCAATCCTCGAAATCGGCGAGAGGTTCGCCATCTCGTCCGCGAAAATCGGGAAGCGGAACGGCAGTCGCTCGCCAGGCAGCGACTTCGCGTACCGGTTGGCTTCCATGATGAGTTCGTAAATGGCTACTGCAAAGAGGCTGCGCGTCGTGTACTCCTCGTCCATGTTGCCGACCATGAACAGCACCTCGTTGGATTCGCTTCGCAGCCACTCCGACAAGATGAGGTTCGGGTCGGCGGTGGCTCTATACGCGCACTCGGTAGATACGCGACTCATGAAGCCACGCAGGGTTGCGTCAATGGACATACCAGTACCACCAGCTCCGCTGAGGCCCGCCTTCTCCTTCCATGCGATGGCATCGGAGTCATTTCTCGTGTCCATGTCCAGAAGGAATTTTCTGGTCCCCACGAACGCGTCGAACGCGTCGTTAGCTCCATGCGCGTAGAGAATCTCCTCGACTTCGGTGTACTTTTCATCGGTCCAACGCATGACGGCGCGATACGCCCACTCCAGTGATCTTCCACCCAGGAACGCAGCCCGGAGGCAGGGGTAGAGAAGTAGGGAGACCTGAATAGCCCAGAATTCCTCGCGGGCTCGGTTATCAGATTTCTGTGCAGACTCGGTGATCCGTTCGCCAGTTTGCTGAGCGCTGTTGTCGGTGCCACAGAGAGAAATATGTGACCACCGCGTCTGATCGCCAAACTCGTCTGTATCGGCTGTAGCTCCTGTTATGTCCCAGATGCGCACCTTGTATCCGATGCTTCGTAGGTATCGGACAACCGACTGATAGTCCTGAGTTTTCGTACTCGTTACTACCGCCTTTGTGGGCACACCGGCCACAAAGCTCAGTAGAGCACGCTGAATCATCTTGCTCTTACCCGAACCCGGTTCTCCAATGATGATGGCTGAACCTTCAGGCGGCAGGCCAAAGTTGATCTTCACTTTCTTCTTCCCCCACTTGGGTGCAAGCATCGCGACACCCAGCGAGATGCGGCTTCCCAAGTCAACGTCCTTGATCAGGTAAGAACGAACAACGTCTTGGGTCTGCACGAAGTAGGCGCCGTCAGGGGCTTTGGATGGAGCTCGCTCCGTATCCACTCCAAAAGACTTTTGGACGTTTCGCGCCACACCCGCCATCGCTCCTTTGCCGTCCTTAATGTCAGTGATACCGGAATATCTGAGCGCCTCTTCGAGGAAGACCGACCAGATGACAAGGCACAGCACCACTAAGAACTTGTCTGGCATGAGCAGAAACGCCAGCGGCCCAGCCATCGCGGCGAAACTCGCTAGAGACGGATGAACGCTAGAACTAATCCCTGTTCCTAGAGCGAATGAGGCAAGTCCCGCCCCTAACCAACTGAGAATGATGTGCCAGGCGTCCTTTACAAAGCTCCCTGCTTTCTTGGCAACGGCGCTGCTGATCGTAGCAGTTACTTTGCTTTTGTGATGACTCATAGCGATGAGCCAAATGGCTATGACACAGAAGACCACGACGAGGATGATGAAGCTTGCTTCAAGGGAGTGCTCGGCTGCTGCGACTGACCCTTCTTGAAACGCCACGGCAACGAACGAAGCTACTACTCCGCACCCGAAATAGATGCTAAGCAGCGCCACCCAGTTTTGGTTCTTGCGCTTCTCTTTGGGCATGATCCTTACACCCCCTCGTCGGTCGTGAGGGAAGGAACACTCGCCGGTCGCGCTTCGTCGAGCTCAATCACGGTGCTTGCTTCAGACTTTCCTTCTGGCTCGTCTCTTATGGCGGCTTCATTTACATTCACTTGATCTCCGTCACGCAAAGAAGCGATGTACGTGCGAGTAGTACTGAAGAGTGCGAAGCGCTTGCAGCCATAAGCCGCGAGGGCCAAGATAACGAGCCACACGATGTAACTCATGATGTAACTGTTGTGTGGCTGCACGAAGGCGGTGACGATCGGAGATGGAATGTGCTGCGCGACTGCGGCATTTATGGTCATAGCGCTCCTCCGGGTGCTCGCGGTCTCGATGGGAGATCACTGAGCCTTACTGTTCAGCGTTTCCAGCTGGCGGCACGCAGGAATCGCTGGGGGACAAATGCTGGGTTGGCGGGTAGCCCTCGACAGCCGAGATAACACCTGAAGCGTTACTTCTCGTGCCTTTTCCAGGACCACTTCATAAACCTATAAAGAACGAATCCGAACAACACAGCGCCTAAGACGAAAGTCATCTCTGCCCTCCTCGCGCCGGGGCCTTTCCCCAGTGCTGGTGTTTACGGTGCAGGAAGCGTCGGCGAACGCACGCAAGAAGCGCTAGGCGCGTGGATCTCCACAGTTCAGGACTTGCTGATGGAGTCGTAGTAGTTCGGGATCGCTAAAGGCAATGCGTTCGGCAATCATTAAGGCGAATAGTCCAACGAGGCTGGCGGCGGGTTTGGTTCTGTCCATCTCGTAGGCCTCACCACGACGGATCTCGACGGTGAAAGTTGTCTCACCTTGAACTTCAACGTGGCCTTGAAGGGTGCCGAGTCCTGCATGAAGTTCGGAGTGTGAACCACCTCGATACAGCGTGTTGTACACAAGCTCTGAGGTGACGTACTGGTCTTCTCCAGACTCCTTTAAGAGTTCGTCAACGCGTTGGGCGATCCACTTCCAGTCGTGCACCTTCCCGTCGATCTCGAACTTCTCGATCTCCTCGATGGCCCACTCGAAGTTCTCCCAGCCACCTTTCGCCATCCTCTCCAGCTGTTCTTTGTGGAGCAGCAGGAGTAGGCCGTTGGCCTCAT
>Ga0208357_1000755_pt1 | contig 25004 bp, 22 predicted proteins | sample NGESurdeep092012_6_FD_184487 | JGI IMG/M metagenome (GOLD analysis project Ga0208357, IMG submission 184487) | Arctic peat soil microbial communities from Barrow, Alaska - NGEE Surface sample F52-2 deep-092012 (SPAdes) | ecosystem: Environmental > Terrestrial > Soil > Wetlands > Peat ...
CCCGCCGTCCTGATACGCCTGGCCGTGCCAAGGTTCCGTCAAATCGTAGGCGCTCATCGCCTGTGGCGCGCCAAAAATAACCGCGCCAGCGTCGAGATGTAAATTGAGATTGTTTGTGAGATGGATGCTGCCGCACAAATAGGCTCCCGCCGGAATGAAAACGGTTCCACCGCCGGCCTGTGCCGCCGCTTGAATGGCCCGGTTAATCGCCGGGCTGTCCAGATTTGTCCCGTCACCCATCGCGCCGAAATCGCGAACATCGAAAACGATTTTGCCGCCGGGTGAGGCAAAAGCGGACGCGAGAAAACAGAGAGAAATGAAGACGACGGCAATTGATTTCATTCCGGGATTTTGCCCCAATTGGTTGCAGTTTGCAACCGGTTGCAAATTCCGCGCAGGCTTTCGTCACATCCGTCGCGTTGAGAATGGCCGGGACGACGCGCCCGCGTTTTGCGCCCGCCGGAAGCTGCACCTCGATCCGGCGGAATTGATCTCGCTGACGGCCGTCGCCGGCAATCAGGTTAAACCGCACAACGCGGTGTGGTCAAAAGGCAAAGCAGACATTTGACTTTTCAGAAACACCGGACACCCTGCTTTTCGTCAGCGGTGTTAAAAAAAAATCCATTCAAACAATATGAACGAAACAATTTCTTCTTCGTTGGAACCTCCGGCTTGCTCGCTTGGCACAACCGTCTCTCCAGCCCATGTTGTGCCAGTAACTTTTCAGCCCGCAAATAAATCCATCTGCGGCGGCACGGGAAGACTTTGCAGCTTGCCGCGCTGCCGCGTTTGCGGGCGCACGTTGCCTTCCGGCGTGAGTTCGGATTCTTCGAGGTTCGACAAAATCTGTTTCGCGCGTTCCAACACTTCCTTCGGCACGCCCGCCAGCCGCGCGACCTGGATGCCGTAACTTTTGTCCGTGCCGCCCTCGACGATTTTGCGGAGAAAAACAATCTGGTCATGCCACTCGCGCACGGCGACGTTGAAATTTTTCAATCGCGGCAAGCGCGCCGAAAGTTCCGTCAACTCGTGATAATGCGTGGCGAACAAAGTTTTCGCGCCGACGGCATTGTGCAGATGCTCGACGATGGACCACGCGAGGCTCAAGCCGTCGAACGTGCTCGTGCCGCGCCCGATTTCATCCAGCACGATGAGGCTGCGCGCCGTGGCATTGTTCAAAATGTTCGCCGTCTCGGTCATCTCGACCATGAACGTGCTTTGACCGCGCGACAAATCATCGCTCGCGCCGATGCGAGTGAAAATGCGATCCACGAGATCAATCCGCGCTTCCGTCGCCGGCACAAAACTTCCGGTGTGCGCGAGCAGCGTGAGCAGCGCGACCTGCCGGATGTAAGTGGATTTGCCCGCCATGTTCGGCCCGGTGATCAAAGCGATTTGGGGCGTAGGACAGGCGTCGCGCCTGTCTCCATCTGAAAAATCTCCGCCTTGAGGCGTGGCGGATTTGGGATTCAAGTTAGAGACAGGCGCGACGCCTGTCCTACTTGTCAGCCCTGTGTCATTCGGCACGAAGCGTTCTTCGATGAGCTGCTGTTCCAAAACCGGATGCCGCCCGTCGCGGATTTGAAAAACGCCTTCTTCGGAAATTTGCGGGCGGCAATAATTATGCAGCCGCGCAGTTTCTGCAAAAGAAGCCAGCACATCCAACTGTGCCAGCGCACTCGCGGTCTGCTGGATTTTCGGCAACTGGCCCAGGACTTCCTCGCGCACGCGCTGGAAAATTTCGTATTCCAATTTCACGCTGCGTTCCTCCGCGCCGAGAATTTTTCCCTCCATCGCTTTCAGCTCCGGCGTGATGAAACGCTCGCCGTTCGCGACGGTCTGCTTGCGATGATAATGCGCTGGAACTTTGGCGAGATTCGACTTGGTGACTTCGATGTAATAACCAAAAACGGAATTGAACCGGACTTTTAGCGAGGAAATTCCCGTGGCAGTAATTTCATCGGCCTGCAATTTTGCAATCCAATCTTTGCCGCCGCGCTGCGCCGTGCGGAGTTCGTCAAGATTCGTGTCGAAGCCGTCGCGAATCATGCCGCCTTCTTTGATCGGCAGCGGCGGTTCGTCCACGATGGCGCGGGAAATCAATTCGACCAAGTCTGGTGATTCAGAGATTTGTGCGGCCAGATTTTCCAGTAGGACAGGCGTCGCGCCCGTCTCATTATTTTCCGCGTCTTCCAGCTTCGGAAGATTTTCTTCTGAAATGGGAGACAGGCGCGACGCCTGTCCTACGGTGGCGAGGATTTGTTTCAACGCCGGAATTTGTTCGAGCGCCAAACGCAGCGCGGCCAAGTCGCGCGCGTTGCCGCTGCCGGAACTTAAGCGGCCCAGCGTGCGTTCGAGATCGCGCACTTTCGCAAGCTGCTGGCGAAATGCGTCAAGGCCGAAGGAATTGTTAATAAAATTTTCCACCGCGTCTTGCCGCTGGCGAATTGGGTCAACTTTGGCGAGCGGCTGCGAAAGCCATTGGCGCAGCAGCCGTGCGCCCATCGGCGTGACGGTTTTGTTGAGCGCGCCATAAAGCGAGGCGTTGCGCGGGGCGTCGTGATGTTGAGGCTCGAGAATTTCCAGATGCCGCAGCGTCGTGTAGTCGAGCGTGAGAAAATCACTACGCTGATAAAAGGAGATGCGTGTGAGATGCTTCACGTCGCGGCGCAGATTTTGCGTGAGATAATGCAGCGCGCCGCCCGCCGCGCCGATGGCGGCTGTCTTGTCTTTCAAGCCAAAACCGTCGAGCGAGACGACTTTGAAATGTTCTTTGACGGTGAAGAACGCTGTCTCCGGCGCGAACGTCCAGTCGTCGTAGCCGCTTAAAATTTTGAACGTGCCGCGCAGCAGATCGCGGAGCGACGTGGCCTCGGTGGGGAAAATAATTTCCGCTGGGCGGAGGCGTTCCAGTTCCGCGAGCAGCGCGGAATCATTTTCCAGTTCAGTTGTAAGAAAATCGCCCGTCGTCAAATCCACGAGCGCGAGGCCGAAGATTTTTCCGCTCGTATTTACCGCTGCGAGAAAATTATTCCGTTCCGCGACGAGCATCCGTTCATCGAAATGCGTGCCGGGCGAAAGGATTTGCGTGACCTCGCGTTTGGTCAATTGGCCGGGACGCGCGTCCTCCATTTGATCGCAGATGGCGACTTTGCGACCAGCGCGCAAAATCCGCGCGATGTAATTATTCGCGGCATGATGCGGCAGACCGCACATCGGCACTCCGTTGCGCGCGGTGAGCGAAAGATTAAGTAACTGCGCGCCGGCCTGCGCGTCCTCGAAAAACATCTCATAAAAATCGCCGAGGCGGAAAAGCAGCAGCGCGTCCTTCGGCAGCTCGCCCTTGATGCGGCGATACTGCGCCATCATCGGCGTGAGCTGGGTTTCGGCGGACATACGGGGGGAAAAATTAACCGCGAACGTGGACAAAATCGAACAAGTTTTGAGCAATACAGGCGTTGACACCCCACGGCGGGTTTGTTGAACTTCTCTTCCATGAATCCCTTTTATTCAGAAGTCAGAAAATTATTGTTGTTTTCCTGCGTGGCTTTTCTGTTTTGGGTTCAGACGCCGCGACTTGAAGCGGCGGCCACGGTGCTTCCCGCGGCCCAGCTTCAGCCAGCCGTCGCGCCGCTCGTCGTGATCAACAATGGCGACAACGCCTGGCTGCTCGCGAGTTCCGCGCTGGTGCTGATGATGACCGCACCCGGTTTGATTTTATTTTACGGCGGGTTGGTGCGGACAAAAAATGTTTTGTCCACGATGATGCACAGCCTGATTTTGATGGCGCTGATCTCGACGGCATGGATGGTTTTTGGCTACAGCATGGCGTTCGCGCCAGGCAGCGCGTTTTGCGGCAACCCGCTCACTCATCTGTTTTTGAAGGGCGTCGGCGGCACGCCTGACGCGGATTATGCGCCGACCATTCCCGCAGAGACGTTCATGCTGTTTCAAATGATGTTCGCCATCATCACGCCGGCGCTCATCAGCGGCGCGGTGGCGGAACGCGTGAAATTCAAAGCGTATGTCATCTTCATGCTGCTATGGATGACGGCGGTGTATCTGCCGCTGTGTCACATGGTCTGGGGCAAAGGAGGTTATTTGAACTGGGCGCTCGGCGGAAAGATTCCAGTGCTGGATTTCGCGGGCGGCACGGTCGTCCACATCAGTTCAGGCGTCTCGGCGCTGGTTTTCGCCATCATGCTCGGCAAGCGCTCGGGCTATCCGCGCGAACCGATGGTGCCGCACAACGTCGTGCTCTCGCTCATCGGCGTGGGGCTTTTATGGGTCGGCTGGTTCGGTTTCAACGCGGGCAGCGCATTGAACGCCGGCACTTTGGCAACGAGCGCGTTTGCGGCGACGCATTTTTCGGCGGCAGCGGCGGCGTTGAGCTGGGCGGCGGTCGAATGGAAATTAAAAGGACGGCCCAGCGTGCTCGGCGCGGCGTCAGGCATGGTCGCGGGTCTGGCGACGATCACTCCGGCATCAGGCTTCGTCACAATTCCGGCGGCATTTTGCATCGGCCTCGTCGCGGGCGTCGCCTGCTACTTTGCAGTGACGAAAATCAAATCCATTTTTTCCTACGATGATTCGCTGGATGTCTTTGGCGTTCACGGCGTCGGCAGCATCATCGGAATGTTGATGCTCGGCTTCCTGGCAAACGCCGAAGTGCATCCCGCCATCGCGAGCACGTTCATGGCCAACGGCGCGGTGGTTTCGCTCGCGGGCGGCTCCCGTCAATTCATCAACCAGATCATCGGCGTGCTGTTCGCGGTCGTGTGGAGCGGCGTCGGCACTTTCATCATTCTGAAAATTATGGCCGCGTTCATGGATCTGCGGGTGACGCAGGAAGACGAAAGCATCGGACTCGATCTTTCCCAACACGGTGAAAACGCGTATAATGAATGACAATTATGAAAAAAATCGAAGCCATCATCAAACCGTTCAAGTTGAGCGAAGTCAAAGACGCGTTGAACGAACTGGGCATCCAAGGCATGACCGTCACCGAAGTCAAAGGCTTTGGCCGACAAAAAGGGCACACGGAAATTTATCGCGGCAGCGAATACACCGTGGATTTTCTGCCAAAATTAAAAATCGAAACCATCCTGCCCGATGCGCAGGTCAAGGCCGCCGTCGAAGCCATCATCAAGGCCGCCAAGACCGGAAAAATCGGCGATGGCAAAGTTTTTGTCTGGGCGATTGACGAAGCGTGGCGCATTCGCACTGACGAGCACGGCGACAGCGCGGTGTGAAGTAGGACAGGCGTCGCGCCAGTCTCTAACTCTGGCTTGCCGGTCGCAGATATGCTGTGGCGTGGTGGAGCGGATGAAGAACACGCAATAATTGAATAAATTTTTTTCGGATGGAGACAGGCGCGACGCCTGTCCTACGCCGTGAACCGCGCGATTTCCGCCTTGTAGCCCGCGCGAAAATCAGGAAACCGGAATTCATAGTTCAACTCCACCCGCAGTTTCGCGTTGCTCACGCGCTTGGCCGTCACGCCGCGCTTGCGTTCATCCGGCGTTTCGGGCACGAACGGCGGCAACGGTTTGCCGAGCGTTTCCGCGAGCCATGCGAAAAAATTCAACTGGCTCATCGGCTCGTCATCCGCCGCGTTGTAAATTTCGCCGGTGCGGCCGTCTTTTAACGCCGCGATGATGCAGCCGACCACGTCGTCGCGGTGAATCATGTTCAGCCAGCGCGAGCCATCGCCCTCAATGCGCGCCTCGCCTCGCAGAAATTGCTTGACCCAGTGGCCGCGCCCCGGCCCGTAAATGCCCGCCACGCGTAAAATCACCGCCGGAAATTTTTCCCGCGCGGCGGCGAGCAGAACATTTTCCGTTTCACGCAGGATTTCCGCCGTCTCCGCAACCGGCTCCGCAGGGCTTTCTTCCGTGACCGCCGAGCCGTCGTATTGCGCATAAACGCTCGTGCTGCCAGTGTGGACAAATTTTTCCGGCGGCGCGCCGACCAGCCATTCGAGCAGGTTCCGTGTGCCCTCCAGATAAACCCGGCGGTAATTCTCCGCGCCGCCGCCCGCCGCCACGCAGTTCACCACCCAGTCGAAGCCGCGTGGCAGTTTGGCGAGCGTTTCCGGCCGCGTGATGTCGGCGACGAGTGGTTTGATGCCGGCGGTCTTCAATTCCCTTTCCGCCGCCACGCTTCGCCGCAAACCAAAAACCTCATGGCCTTGGCGGACCAGTTCCGCGCCCAGCGGCAGGCCGACGTAACCGCAGCCGACAATTAAAACACGCATGAAAATTTATGATTTGCGATTGATGATCTATGATTGCCGCAACAGCGACGCTTCGGACAAATCGTAAATCAAAAATCATCAGTCGTAAATGCTTCAATCCATCACCGCCGCGAAACGCAGGCCGCGCGTACTGACGCGCAGTTCCTGGAAACCGAATTCTTCCATGACGGTTTCGAAAATCAAAACGCCGGTGAGAATAACGTCCGCGCGCAGTTTCGGCAGGCCGGGAATTTCCTTGCGCCCGGCCAGCGGCTGTTTCCACAGATTTTTCCGGTGCGAAACGACCTGTTCAAAACTCAAAACCGTGCGCTCGATTTTTTCGAGGTCGTGGCGGTCCAGCTTTTTTTCAATGCGCGCGAGGATGCTCGTCGTGCCGCCGGTGCCGACGAGCCGGATTTCGCCGGTTTCATTTTTCAGAGCGGGTTCAAGCTGCGGACGGACTTCGTGATGCAGGAAGTCTTTCAGCCAGTCGCGGCACGCGGTGAATTCACCGGGCGACGGCGGGTCGCTTGGCGGAAATTTCTCCAGCAGCCGGACCGTGCCGAGCGGAAAGCTGTGGGCGAAATTTTTTTTCGCGCCGTGGCCGAGGATGAATTCCGTGCTGCCGCCGCCAACGTCAAGCAGCAGCAGCGGCGCTTTCGCCAGTTCCAAATCGGTCGCCACGCCTTGAAACGCCCATTCGGCCTCGCATGCGCCGGAGATGATTTCCGCCTTCAGGCCGGACGCGCGAAAAATGGAGTCGGTCAGATCCGTCGGGTTGACCGCGTCGCGCGCGGCGCTGGTGGCAATGACGCGGACGGAGAAGGCGTTTTTTTCGCGGGCGACTTCGCCGAATTCCCTGACGGCTTCGGCCGTGCGGGCGACGGGTTCGGGCTGGAGCCGGCGCGTCTCGTAAAAGCCCCTGCCGAGGCGGGTCTGCCGGCTCTCCTCAAACACCGGCTTCACGTCGCGTCCCGACACGTCGGCCACCAGCAATTTGACCGAGTTGGTGCCGACATCAATGACGGCGCGGCGGACGGTTTCCATGTAGCGCCAGATTACAAGGCGCCATCGCGGAAACCAAAATGAAAATTGTTACAATTCGCGCGGCTTTGCTTTCGGCGCGCGACGGATTAGATTTTCCGCATGAACATTTATCTTTTGCGCCACGGAATCGCGGCGGAACCCGGCGCGCCGGGAATCAAGACTGATGCCGCACGCCCGCTGGTTCCGAAGGGCGAGCAGCGTCTTCACGCCGCCGCCGCCGCGATGGAGAAAATGAAATTGTCCTTCGACGCAATCATTTCCAGCCCGCATCTTCGCGCAAAACAGACCGCCGCAATCGTCGCGAAGCATTTCAGACTGCAAAAGAAACTCGCGTTTTCAGATCACCTGGTTCCCGGCGGAAATCCGCAGCCGTTGATCCGGCAATTGAACGATTTGAAGCCCGCGCCGGAAAATATTTTGCTTGTCGGCCACGAACCTCATTTGAGCCGGCTCATCGCGCTGCTGTCGTCAGGCGGCACGGCCGCGACGATTGACATGAAGAAAGGCGCCCTGTGCAAATTGGAAGTTGAGGAATTGGAATGCGGCCACTGCGCGACGCTCAAATGGCTGCTCACGCCGGGGCAGATGGAATTGATGGCGTAAATTTGTGGCAGCGAACGTGAGTTCGCTCATTCCGCTCTGAAAATCACAGCCGGCTCACGCCGGCTGCCACGAATAAAACTTCAGCCGATGCGGAAGGAAATTTTTTGGATGAGATTTTTTCCGAAGCTGTGCTGCAAACGATCCAGGATTTCCTTGCGGCGGTAACGCACGATTTCAGAAAGCCACGCGCTGCTGTCCACGTTCACAAAAAGCGTTCCTTTGTGCAGATTATGCGGCTGCGCGTGCGCCGTGATGTTCGGGTCGAGCAGCGAATTCCAGACCTTCACGATTTCAATGTCGGCGCGGCGCGAATCCATCTCCAAGTCCGACAAAACTTTTGAGACAATTTTGTCTGCGTCGCGCGCGCGGACGGCTTTGGCCGTTTCAATCGGCGCGAGGTCAACGCCGCGCCATTGGGCGAGCACCTTTTGTCGGGCGGAGATTTTCTTCGGCGGCGGCACGGAAAAGAAATAACCACCAAGACACCAAGACACCAAGAAAATTCCGAAATTGAAATTCTTTGTGCCTTGGTGTCTTGGTGGCTAAACCAAATTTTTGCGCTTGTCAATATAGGCTTTGCAGCGCAAAGTGTTTCCATGAATCCGAATTGGGCAGAAGAAAATCTGCAAACCATCCGCACACTGATGGAACGCTCCGCCGTCTATCGCCGTGCGCTCGCGCCGATAATGCTTTCCGCCGGAGTATTGGGTTTGGCAGCGGGAATCGTTGGACTTTTGTTTCATCTGGATTCAGTCCATGCCTTTGCCGTGCTCTGGCTTTTTGCGGCGGCAATCGCGGTTGCAGGGACTTTTCTTATCGCACGGCGGCAGGCGCTCAAGGACAGGGAAAATTTCTGGTCGCCGCCGACACGCCGTGTGGGACAGGCATTGTTGCCGCCATTGTTTGCAGGAATGTTTCTCGGTTTGATCTTTGCATTTGTAGGGCTGGCCAATCCGGTGGTTTTGACTTTCATCTGGCTTTTGTTTTACGGCTGCGCCTTGCACTCGGCGGGATTTTTTATGTCACGCGGCATGAAGTTGTTTGGCTTAATTTTCATTGTGCTTTCCTGTGCAACCCTGTGTTTTTTGGTGTTCATTCTTTCACAGAACATTGAAATAAGCGCGCACTGGCTCATGGGCTTTTTCTTCGGCGTGCTGCATCTGGCTTACGGCGCGTATCTGTATCTGACCGAGAAGAAAAATCTCGTCGCGTGAACCCGGAACCGTTCTTGCAACTGGATCGGCTGATCCACGAGAAAGGCCGGCTGGCCATCATGTCCATGCTCGCGGCCTCGCCGGAATTGTCGTTCACCGAGCTGCGCGACGCGCTTGAAATGACCGACGGCAATCTCACGACGCACATCAAAGCATTGCAGCAGGAAGGCTACATTTCCGTCGCCAAATCGTTCCAGAACAACCGCCCGCTCACGACTTGTTCACTGACGACGGCGGGACGCAAGGCCTTCGCCGAATACATCGGCCTGCTGGAGAAAATTGTCCGGCAAAACAAACCAAAATAATTTCTTTGAACGGAATCGGAGATCTGCGGTCTTTATACTTTGTGATACAAAGTTAATATGAAAATCATCCGCGCCGAACATCTGGGAATGTGCTTTGGAGTGAAGGACGCGATTACGCTGGCGGTTGAGACCGCGAAACGCGGGCCGCTCACGATTCTGGGCGATTTGGTCCACAACGAAACCGTGCTGGCGGAACTGCGCGCAAAGGGAATTCGATTTGAGCAAAAATCGGCCGATGTTGAAACGCAAGCAGTGATGGTCACGGCGCACGGCGCGTCAGAACGCAGATTGGGCGAGGCGCGCGTTTATGGGTTGAATGTGATTCAAGCGACTTGCCCGCTTGTTCATGTCGCGCATCGCAGTTTGAAGAAACTTGTCGGAGAAGGTTTTCATCCAGTCGTGATTGGCAAGCGCGACCATGTCGAAGTGCGCGGCATGACGGAAGACTTGGATGAGTTTGATGTCGTGCTGGACAAAAGCGACGTGGCGAATCTTGGCGAGCGGGAAAAATTCGGCGTCATTTCGCAAACGACGCAGCCGATTGAAAAAGTGCGGCGGCTCGTGCAATTGGTTCGCGGGCAATTTCCGAAATCAGAAGTGCGTTTCATTGACACTGTTTGCCAGCCGACGAAGCTGCGGCAAAGCGCGGCGGTTGAAATCGCGCAAAAATGCGATGTCGTCATCGTCATTGGTGGCGCGCACAGCAACAACACGCACGAGCTGGTCAAAACCTGTTCGCAATTTTGTCCGCGCGTCCATCACGTCCAGACTACGAATGATTTGTGCGCAAAATGGTTTCAGGCGGAGGACATCGTTGGCATTACTGCCGGAACTTCGACGCCTGACGAGACCATTCAAAAAGTCGAAGCATGGTTCAATCGCCAATTGGTTTCAGACGCAATCCCTCTCGAAATAATTTCCGCATGAGTTTTTTAATCATTTTTTTCGTTCCGATTTTGTTTTCGGCGGCGCTGGCGTTGCCGGCGGGAAAATCATGGCCGTCATTTTTTCGGGCGATCATTTTGTCTTTCGCGGGAGTTGTTTTGCCTTTGTTCGTTTTTTTCTTTAGCGGTTTCATGGTTCCTGATTGGAAAGGCGCGTGCGCTCACGGGTGGCTGGATTGTTTTATCGTGGGCAAAATCGCACTCGCGCCTCTGGTGCTGACGGCGACGTTCACTTTATATGTGCTGGAAATCGCCCGCGTCGAAAATACTGCGGGCCGATGGACTGTCATCGGAATCTTTCTTGGCGCAATCGTCGCTGACGTTTGTTTTGTGTTCGGCATGGCCGGTCTGGGCTGGTCGGCATGGATGTGCGTGCCATTTTATGTCGCGGCGTGGTATTCTATCCGCGCAGCGCAATTGATGAAAGCGGCGGGTTTGAAATTTCGGAATTATTTGTGGGCGCTGCTTGGCTCGCTGCCATTCTGGTTGTTAAGCATTTGGTGGTCGAAAAACATTTACGCCTCACTGCCGGACAAGGCGCCAGACGGCTGTTTTATCGTCACAGCGGCGGCGCGGGGGCATCAGAAATTTGTCGGGCCGTTTTTTGAAATTGAACATCGAGGCCACGCGAGATTTGCGAACCGTCAACTCATCACCTTTTGGAAATTTGAAAGCCTTTGGTGCAAAAAGTTTCCGCGCAGCCACGGAAATTTTCGGAAGGTTTACAATAGGACCGGTTCACGGATTGCAAAAAAAATCCATTCACCATGGCTGGCCGATTTAACATTTGTTGCGCTCAAACCTGCCGAATGGCTGGTGAGTTTCATGCTGCAACAAAGGTAATTAAACTAGACAAACTTCCGTTTCCGACGCGTCATTAACGGGAAATGCCCGCCGACATTGAAAGGCTCTACGACGAACATACGCAGGCGCTTTACGCATTTCTCCTGAATTTCATGCGCGACGAGGCCGACACGCGCGATTTGCTCCAGGAAATTTTCGTCAAGCTGGCACGCGAGCCAAAACTGCTCTCCGGCGTCCGCGACGAACGCGCCTTTCTCGTCCGGCTGGCGCACAATGCGGCGATTGATCTGATGCGCCGTCGCGGCACGCGGGAGAAAATCAAGGAGAATTTCGCCGCCGAAGCCGTTTCGCCGTTTGCCGCCACGGCGGATCCCGATGAAAAGTTTTTCCGCGACGAACTGGCAAATGCGCTCGCCGAACTGCCGCCCGACCAGCGCGCCGTGGTGCATCTGAAATTGTGGGAAGGGCTGACGTTCGAGAAAATTGCCGCCGCGCTGGAAATTCCGCCGAACACCGCCGCCAGCCGGTATCGCTACTCGCTAGACAAATTGCGCGGGCGGCTGCGTCCACTTTACGAAGAAATCAAATAACATGGACGATTTTGAAAAACAAATTCAGAGGCAGCCGCTCCGGCACATTCCCGGCGAATGGCGCGCGGAAATCCTGTCGGCGACGGACGGCGCGAAGATTTCTCGTCACCCGTCACTTGTCACCCGTCACTGGCTTTCAACTCTCAACCATCAACTCTCAACTATTTTCTGGCCGCATCCGAAGGCGTGGGCTGGATTGGCGGCGGCCTGGATTTTCATTTTCGCGGTGAATTTTTCCATGCGCGACAAATCGCCGGTTGTGGCGGAAAAAGTTTCGCCGCCGTCGCAGGAAATGATTGCGGAACTGAAAAAAGAGCATCGGATGTATGCGGAAATGATTGGCGCAAATCAGACCCGCGAGGCCGAGCCGGCGAAATTTTTCCCGCGCCCGCGAACCGAGCGCGTGGAGATTTTGACGGCGTGAAGTTGTAGGAGACGAGGTAACGAGTCTCAAATCAAAAATGAACGGAAAGAAAATTAATTAGAGTCTCGTGACCTCGACTCCTACGAAATAAAATTTATGGACGAAAAACCGAAAAGCATCTGGAAAAAATCGTGGGTCGGCTGGCGCGGATTTTTGCTTTCTGCCGTGCTGGTGTTTGCGGTGGTCATGTTCATTGGCTGGCTGGCTGGCGCTGACGCCGGACTAATCTTGAGCATTGCCGGAATACTCCTCGTTGTTTCGCTGGTGCTAGTGGTCGGCGTTGGTTTATTCCGCTGGCTTTTTTGCTGGCGCAATTTCAAACGTGGTCTTTTTGGCCTCGCCTGTTTCATCACTTTGATTGCGCTGTTTTATGCGGAGGAAGACTGGCGCGGCAAACATGACTGGGAAAAATTCAAGCGCGAATGGGCGGCCAAAGGCGAACGGTTTGACTGGCAATCCATCGTTCCACCACCCGTGCCGGACGATCAGAATTTCGCGTTCTCGCCAGTTTGGATTGGTGAAGTCAAATTTAATTTCCAATCCAACCCGAAACGAGTAGAGGCGTGGTATGGCAACCGGATTTACAGCGAGGAAGTTTCCAATCTATTTTCGCTGATGCCTGTTTCGGAATCAGGTTTGACGGGAACAAATTGGTATTCTCAATCTGATCATCATCTGCCGAATATGCCTGAAGGGTCAGGTGGTTGGGCAACCGCTCACGCAACTGATTTGAAGCCGTGGCAATCATATTACCGCGAAGTGGAAAAGACGTATCCGGCAGCGGGAATTCCCGTCGCGCCGCAGCCGCAATCGTCCGCCGCCGACGTGCTGCTGGCATTGAGCAAATTTGATCCGGTGATTGAACAATTGCGGCAGGACAGTGCGCGGCCGTATTCGCGATTCCCGATTGGATACGACGACGAAGACAAGGCCATGATTTTATTGCCGCATTTGGCTGCCGTGAAACAATTCTCCCTAGTCCTGCGACTTCGCGCCATCGCCGAATTGCAAAACGGCGAAACTGAAAAAGCCTTCGACGACGTGAAATTGTCATTGCGGCTGATTGATTCCATCCGGTCCGAGCCGTTTCTGATTTCGCATTTGGTTCGTATTGCCATGTTACAAATCACGCTTCAACCGATTTGGGAAGGTTTGGCGGAACATCAATGGTCGGACGCGCAACTGGCCGATTTGGATTCAGAACTGGCAAAGCTGGATTTCTTGGCGGATTATCAATTTGCAATTCGCGGCGAACGTGGATTATATATTGCCAATATCGATTTTTTCCGGCATCCGCACGATCAAATTTTCAAACACCCGCGTTTATATTCCATAGCCCCGCTTTTGTATCTCATTCAAGAGATGTCTGATGAAGGCGAAAGTTCTCAAATGAGCTTTCAAATGTTGGCTTTAAGTTTTGGGCCTTCGGGCTGGATTGACCAAAACGAACTGCGCATCGCCCGATTTGAAACAAAATGGTATTTGCCAATTGTTGACGACGACGCAAAAACCATTTCACAGGCCAAGATTCGCGCCGCCGACAATGCTCTTGGCCAGGAGATTCGGCATCGCACGCCGGAAAATGTGTTGGAGACGTTGTTCTTGCCAGCATTGGGTGGCGCGGAAAAATTTGCCTACGCGCAATGTTCAGCGGATTTGGCACGTGTGGGGATTGCGCTGGAGCGTTATCGGCTGGCGCATGGCGATTATCCAGAATCGCTCGACGCTCTCTCGCCGCAGTTCATGGAAAAAATTCCACACGATGTCATCGACGGACAGCCGTTGCATTATCGTCTCACGAACGACGGTCAATTCGTTCTCTATTCCGTCGGCTGGAACGAAACAGACGACGGTGGAGTGGTCGTGACAAAGCCAGTTGGGATGAATAGCAATAGAACTCCTATTTGGGACATCTCGCAAGGCGACTGGGTCTGGCGGTATCCGGAAAAATAAATTTGATTGTGCGTAGGACAGGCGTCGCGCCTGTCTCAAACCAATTTTCCGTCCAAACGGAACGAACATCAGAGACAGGCGCGACGCCTGTCCTACGATTTTATCCGTGTTCATCCGTGTCCATCTGTGGTTAAATTGTTTTCGTGCAGATAACAAATTTGAATCCCGACACGGACATCGGCGCGAGCGCGTGGCTGGTGGAACTGGACGAACACCGTATTTTGCTCGACGCGGGGATGCACCCGAAACGCGAGGGCCGCGACGCGCTGCCGCTGTTCGGCAGGGCGGGAAACAACGACGTGGATGCGATTGCGATTTCGCATTGTCATCACGACCACGTCGGCGCGCTGCCGGTGGCGTGCCGTCATTTTCCCAAGGCGCACGTGCTGATGACGGAGTTGAGTTATTTCATCGTCGAGCGCGTGCTGCACAACTCGGTGAACGTGATGACGCGCCAGCGCGACGAGCTGGGCATCCGCGAGTATCCGCTTTACACGCACGACGAGGTGGACGACATCACGCCGCAGTTTCAGGGCTTCAAATACAACCGCGAGATCGAATGGGCGTCGTTCAACAAATCGCGCGCGGGTCTGCCGTCGCCGACGCTGGAATTTTATGACGCGGGGCACACGCTCGGTTCGTCGGGCGTGATGATTCGCGGCAAAAAAGAAACCTTGTTTTACACAGGCGACGTCTGTTTTCACGACCAGACGATTTTGCGCGCGGCGCGGTTTGATGACGTGAAGGCCGACGTGTTGATCATGGAAACGACGCGCGGCAACCGTGAAGCGCCGAAAGATTTCACGCGCGAAAAAGAAATGGAGCGGCTCGTTGCGGCGATCCACGAGGCGGAAAAAAGGAAAGGCTGCATTTTGATCCCGGCGTTCGCGCTCGGGCGCACGCAGGAAATGCTCGCGATGCTGGCGCTGCTGATGCGCGATGGAAAATTGAAGAAGCAGCCGGTTTACATCGGCGGACTGGGCCGCGTGTTCACGGAGATTTACGATCTGGAGGCGCACCGCGCGAACCGGCAGCACACGAATTTGCAGTTGCACGGGGCTTTGCAGTTGATCGTTCTCGAAAAGGGGCAGGCGGAGAACATGAAATTGAGCGGCGGTAAAATTTTCGTCATCACGGCGGGCATGATGAGCGAGAACACGGCGGCGCACGATCTGGCGGCGCGGATGATCGGCGACGAGCGGCAGAGCATTTTCTTCGTGGGCTACGCCGACCAGGATTCGCCGGCTGGAAGATTAAAGGCGGCGAAGCTCGGCGAGACTTTTGTTTTCAGCCCAAGCGCGGGGCGTGTGACGAAGCATTGTGACATGCAGGATTTTGATTTGACGGCACATGCGAACCGCGAGGATTTGCTGGAGTTCGTCGGGCAGGTTTCGCCGCGCGCCATTTTGCTCGGCCACGGCGACGAGGATTCGCGCCGGTGGTTTGAGGAAAAAATCCGCGAACGCTGGCCGAAGATTAAAATCGTCCAGCCGCAGACGGGGAAAATGGAGGCCATGTAAAATTCAAAATGCGAATTGAAAATGGAAGATGGGATGACGCCATCTTTCATTTTTGTTTTGGTTCAGTGGCCGGGAGGGTTCATGTTGACAATGTTGCCGAGGTTGAAGATCGGCAGGAACATGCAGATGACCATGCCGCCGATGACGACGCCGAGGAACACGATGAGCAGCGGTTCGAGGAGCGACATCAGGCCGGAAAGCGTGTTGTCAATCTCCTCGTCAAGAAAATCCGCGACGCGCTCGAGCATGTTGTCAATGTTGCCGGTCTGTTCGCCCGCGCTCAACATGCGGATGATCATGCTGGGAAAAATCGGGTTTTTCCCGAGCGCGGCGGAAATGCCTTCGCCGCGTTCGATGTCGGTGGCGGCGGTCTTGACGGCCTTTTCCATGATGACGTTGCCGACGGTCTGGGAGACGATTTGCAGCACGTCGAGGATCGGCACGCCGCTGCGGACGAGCGAGGCGAGCGTGCGTGTGAAGCGGGCGAGACAGATTTTGTGCGCGATCGGGCCGAAGACCGGCAGCTTGAGACGCTGCCGGTCCCAGAATTCGCGCCCCTTCGGGGTTTTGATGAAGTAAAGCCACGCATACACCAGCCCGGCGCCCACGATGACAACCAGGATCAGCCAGTGTCTCAACACATCGCTGATGTTTATCAAAACCTGCGTCGGCCCGGGCAGCTTTGCGCCGAAGCCGGAATAGACATCCTGAAAAACGGGGATCACCTTCACCAGCAGAAATATGGTGATGCAGACGGCCACCACGGAAACGGTGGAAGGATACATCATGGCCGTCTTCACTTTTTTGCGGAGGCGTTCGGTGTTTTCAACATAGGTCGCCAGACGCGCCATGATTTCCGACAGCAGGCCGCCTTTCTCGCCGGCGGACACCATCGCCACATAAAGTTTGTTGAAAGCCTTCGGATGTTTCGCCAGCGCGTCGGAAAGGCTTTCGCCGCTTTCCACGCGCGTGCAGACGTCCTTGAGCACGTCGCGCATGATTTTGTTCGGCGCCTGCTCGGCCAGCGCCTGGAGGGATTGCACAATGGCGATGCCCGCGTCAATCATCGTCGCAAACTGCCGCGTGAACACCACCAGGTCGGCCAGCGCCACCTTGCCGCCCCTGGCCTTCCCCTTCTTGCCGACTTTTTCCTGGATGGACAACACCAGCAGGTTGCGGTTCAACAACGCTGCGATGGCGGCCTGCTCCGAGGCGGCCTCGATGGCGTTGGTGATTTCCCGGCCGGTGGCCGTCTCTCGGGCCGTGTATGTGAATGATGGCATACCGTTGCCTTTTCATAAGAATTGCGCGCGCAAATTGCAAGCCTAGATTTAACGGCACGCTTGAAATTCAATGCAGTCTTGGACTGCGGCGGCAACCGGCTTGTTGCGACGTGGCGGGGCGAAGGCGAAAGCGCGACGCAGTTTTTGGGAACGGCCCTTTCAATCCGGCGAACATCCGCATTTTTACGCCCCCCGTTTCTAAAGCGGTGTCACCGGCACAGCACTCCAAGACGCTTCGCGCCAGTCCAAAAATCACCACAAATCTGTCCAAAAAATCCGTCCGCCTTCCGGCCAAATTCACATTAAAAAACTACAGGCCCGCAATCACCACGCATGCAACAGGTTGCAAAGACCCAATTACTGAAATTTTTTTGTTGTCAAATCCCCTGCATTTTCCTATTTTCTTCGTCAATTGCAACGCGCGTTGCGCGAGAGGACGCAATCCGCCTCGTGGCGCGCAGTGCAGAAAAGGTAATAAACAAACAATTAACAACAAACAACATCGGAGGAACCAGATGAAGTTTAATAAATGGACATTGGGTCTCGCAGCGGTTGGCGTGGTTAGTCTCGCCTCCGCCGCTCGCGCAGACGAAAAAATGAGCATGGTTAACACCGCGCTCTCAAACACAACCCTTAGCGGCTACGTGGACGTGGGCGCTCAATACGTCAGTGCTGGTGGTGGTGCTGCTTATAGTCTGCCCAGCGTGGACAGCTTCAGCCTGAACACGGTTGACATCGCCCTCGACAAGCCGTTGGACGCGACGCCGTTCTCGGCTGGCTACCACGTTGAATTGTGGACGGGTGCAGGCGCAACGGCTCCTACACCGCTTGCAACTGGCAGTCTCGTTCGCCAGGCTTACTTGGCATTGGGCACAACGGTTGGAGGTCAGGAAATTGACTGGAAAATCGGCGTTTGGGACACCATCATTGGCTACGAAGGTTTGACTTCTGGCAATAACCCGAACTACACACACTCTTACGGCTTTGCCGTTGAGCCGACCACCCACACGGGCGTCCTAGGCACTTACAAAATAAATGACGACGTCAGCGTCCAAGCTGGTCTTGCCGATGAAGAATCAGGCAATGGAGCAGGTATTAACGGTGTTACACAAGTTGGTCATCATCCTTTGACTTCTCCGGAACTATTGGCATTGGTTTCGCTGACTGCTCCTGACAGTTTTGGAGCGCTCAAGGGCGCGACACTGTCTGTTGGCGGCACTTACAATACATTCAATGCAGGTCCAAAAAATTTGTATGTTGGTGCGACCATTCCGACGCCATTGGAGGCCTTGAAATTCGGCGCAACCTATAATTATGTAGACTATGGTCCCGGAGCTATTACTGCTATTGCATTTGCTTTGGGGCATCCTGCGGTTCCCGTTGCAACTACTGGTCACATAAATGTGTTCGGTGTCTATGCCACCTATCAAGCATCGGATAAATTGTCCTTCAACGGACGTGCCGAATATGTAGATCAGTCTGGCGGTGCTGCTCGTGTATTGTTCGCTTCCCCTCACGGCGAAGAGTTCACAGTCACCGCTCAATACGCCCTTTGGGCAAATGTATTGAGCCGTGTTGAAGCCCGCTGGGATCATGCGGAAACAACCCCGAGCTATGCCATCGGCGGCGGCGGCGCAGTCAGAGACGCCCTCTTTTTGGGCGCGCAGCTTATTTATACATTCTAATTTAATTTAGAATCATTCAAGCCCCTTCCGCCAAAACGGAAGGGGCCTTTTATTTGTATTCGTAGGAGTCGAGGTAACGAGACTCTGATTATTTCCCCGACTTTCGATTTTGAAATGAGACTCCTTACGTCGTCTCCTACACAACAAACTTGGCTTCATTCCCGCTTCCGCCATAATCCACCGACCAGATGCAATTCATCCGTGACATTTACGCGGCGAAACGGGCGGCCAGAAAGCCGGTCGTCTCCCTTGAATTTTTTCCGCCCAAGACTGATGAGGGCGACCGCAACCTTCTCGAAAAACAAATCCCCGCGCTCCTCGAAACCCGGCCGGATTTCTGCTCCGTCACCTACGGCGCGGGCGGCACCACGCGCGACAAGACGCTGAAAATAGTTGATTGCATCCAGCGCGAACACAACCTGACCGCGCTCGCGCACCTCACCTGCGTTCACCACACACGCGACGAAGTCCGCGCGCTGCTCGAAAAAATCCGCGCGCTCGGCTGCAAAAACATCCTGGCGTTGCGCGGCGACGCGCCCGGCGGCGGCGAATTTCAGAAAACTCCCGGCGGTTTTGAATTCGCTTCCGAACTCGTCCAATTTATCCGCGAGCAAAACACATTTTCCACGGGCGTCGCGGGATTTCCCGAAGGCCACGTCGCCAACAAAACCGGAAAATTCGATGACTGGAAACATTTGAAGGAAAAGGTGGATGCGGGCGCGGACTTCGTCCTCACGCAGTTGTTTTTCGACAACGCGGACTTTTTCGAGTTCCGCGATTTTGTCGCCGGCAAGCTCGGCGTCTCCGTTCCGCTGGTTCCGGGCATCGTCTCGATTTTAAGCGCGGCGCAGATCACGAAGTTCACGCAGCTTTGCGGCTCAAAAATTCCGCCGCCGTTGCGGAAAAAACTGGACGAGCTTGGCAGCGATGACGAGGCCGCAGCCGAATTTGGAATTGAATACGCGACACGGCAATGCGAGGAATTGCTGCGCGCAGACGTGCCGGGGCTGCATTTTTACACGCTGAACAAGGCGCGTTCGACCGTGAGGATCCTCAAAAATCTTGGCCTGGCTTGAGCGTGCAACGCGCCGGCGCGGATTGCCCGGATGGACTACAATCCAAACTGGTTGAACATGATGCCGATGACGCTCAATGGTCCGGTGTCTTCCAGGCCGTCGGCGGCCTTGTCCAGTTTTTGCAGCGAGAGCTTTGCGTTCTTGTAAAATTCCTGGTCGTTGACGAGTTTGCCGACAGTGCCCTGTCCTTGGTTTATCTTCAGCAAAATCTGGTTCAAGTTGGTCATCGAGGCGGTCGTGGAATTGTAAAGCGTGTCGTCGGTCACGAGTTTTCCAATCGTGCCCTGGCCGTTGGTGATGCCGCCCATGATCCCGCGCGCGGAAGCGATGGTGGACTGGAGATTTGAAACCGTGTCCAGCGCCGAATCATAAAGCGTCTGGTCGTAGATCAACTTGCCGACCGTGCCCTGTCCGCTGGCGATCTGGCCGGTGATGTTGTCAATGTTGGAAATGGAACTGCCGATGTGGGCGCTGTTTTGTTTGACGAAATCCGTGAGCGGCCCGAGCAAATTATTGATCGTATCGGGCGTGAAACTTTTTGTCAGGTTTTCGATGCCGGTGGTGGCCTTGTCGAGTTTGGCCATGACGGCGTTCAGGTCGGGCTGTTCCTGGGTTTCCAAAATCGCGCCTTCAACGGCGGCGGGCGCGGCGGGCGTGCCGAAATCAATTGAGACAAAGTTCTGCCCCATCAGGCCGGTGAAATTGATGACGGCCTTGCTGTCGGTCTTCACGGCGGCATCGGGATGAAGTTTCATCAGGACATCCACCTTGCTGTTTGTGGCGTCGAGGCTGATTTTTTCGACGCGGCCGATTTCGACGCCGGCCATTTTCACGCTGTCGCCGACCTTCAAGTCCTGCGCGGTGTTGAACAGCGCGCCGACGTGGTAGCCGTGATGAAACAAATCCACGCCGCCAAGGGTTTCAACGATGGCCCACGCGGCGAAGATGACGATGACGACAAAAATGCCAAGATTGGTTTCAAGTGAATTTCTCATAGGATTTTGGATTTGGATTCGCGTTTGAAGTCTGCGTTCAAAAATTTCTGGACGAGCGGTTCGCCGGAATTTTTCACCTCGCCTGGCGTGCCGATGACGATGATGCGGCCTTCGTTGATGACGGCGATGCGGTCAGCCACGCCGAACGCGAGTTCGCGGTCGTGCGAGACCACGATGGATGTGACGTGGATTTGTTTTTGGAGTTCCAAAATTTCCTCGCCGATGACAACCGCCGAGAGCGGGTCGAGTTCGCTCGTCGGCTCGTCGTAAAGGATCAATTGCGGCTCGCTCGCGAGCGCGCGGGCGATTGCGACGCGCTTTTTCATGCCGCCGGAAAGTTCATTCGGCATTTTGCCGGTCACATCCTTGAGGCCGACGGCTTCAAGTTTTTCCGCGACAATTTTTTGGATTTCTTCCGGTGATTTGAGCCTGTGTTCGCTCAAATAAAGCCCGACATTTTCGCCGACGGTGAGCGAACCAAGCAACGCGCCAGATTGAAAGACCATTGCCATGTGGTATTTGGCGGCGATTTCAGGCGTCTGAATGGATTCGCCGTTGATCAAAATTTCGCCGCTGTCCGGCGGATCGAGGCCGATGATGTGCTTGAGCAGGACGCTTTTGCCGCTGCCGCTCGGCCCCATGATGACAAAAATTTCGCCGGGCCGGATTTCAAGGTCAATGCCCTTGAGCACCTGCTGCCCGTCAAAACTCTTGCGCAGCCCGCGCACCTGCACGCCGACGCCGGAATGGTTGGTTGCGGAACTGTTCATTTTGCAAACAGGAGAACGCGCGTGAGGATGTAGTCAAAAATCACGATCAGCACGATGGAATTGACGACGGCCTTCGTGACGGAGCGCCCGATGCCGCGCGGTCCGCCAATCGTCATCAACCCCTGATGGCACGAAACAACACCGATGATCAGCGCGAAACAAAAACTTTTGAAAACGCCGTTGGCCACGTCCTTCGGTTCCACAAACTGGCGCAGGCTGGAATAAAACGCCTGAAACGAAATGCCGATATGATCATTTCCTTCCGCGACGACCGCGCCGCCGAACCAGCCGACAAGAATCGCTATGACCACCAGCATCGGCAGCGCAACGGCCATAGCAACCATCCGCGGCAGGACGAGATAGTGAACCGGGTCAATGTTCATTGTGCGCAGCGCGTCAATCTCCTGATACACGCGCATCGAGCCGATTTCCGCCGCCATGGCCGAGCCGATGCGTCCGGCGATCAGGATGGACATCATGATCGGCGCCAGTTCGCGGCAGTTTGAGTAGCCCACGATGCCGCCGAGGTAGCTGCCCAGGCTTTTTTCCGTCAGCAGCGGGCCGGTCTGCAATGACAGGACGCCGCCAATGAAAAATGAAAGAATGCAGACCATCAACAGGCTGGCATTGCCGATCTCGAAAAACTGCTCGAAAATCTTCCGCCGCTGCCGCCACGCCAGCGGCAGCGCCCGCAGCGTGCGCCAGAACAAAAGGACGATTTCACCGATGTTCTCAAACATAATGCGTGCGCGATTTCATTTTTCCTGTCCGGACGTTTTCATCACCGGGATGTAAAACAGGCGGAGTCTGTTCGTTTCGCCTGTGGATTGATACTGAAAAAGTCCGAACAGGAGCGAGATTTTTTTTGAATCCGGCGTGCTGTCGCTGCGGTAGAGATTCCACAGCAGCGACTGGCTGCCCGCGCCGGTTTTCGGGTTGGTTTCCGCGCGCCACAACGACCAGAGCGGCGACCAGTTGCGTTCGATGCCGCTGTTTTCCGGCACCACCGGCTCGATCGGCGCGAAGATTTGCAGACGTGAATTCCCGTCGAAATCGCGGTGCCAGGTGAAAAACGGCCACATATCCACCCGCCGTTTTTCCGCGCCGGTCTGCGTATTTTTTTCCACCGTGTCTTCATACAAATAAAACATGACGCGCGTGCGCCGCTGGTCGAGCGGATCAAAGTGGAGCCGGTGGAACTGGTAAAGCGGCCAAAGATAAGAGTCGCTTTCTTTCTCGTTGTTGTGCGACTGGCTGAACAGCGGCCACGCGCGCGAAGTGGTCTTGCCTTCGCCGCGCGTGAAGATCACAAACGGCCACGGCCCCTGCCATTCGCGGTATTTTTTCCCGCGCTCGTCAATCCATGTGAAAAACGGCCAGAGCGCCGAAGTCGAATCACGCAGGGGCGAACGCGTTTGCATATAGAACGGCAGCACGCCCCAGGATTTTTCCCGTTCGTCCGTGCCGATGCCGGTGTCGGTTTTAAAACAAAACGGCCAGAGCGCGAAAAATTTGTCGTAGCCGCCGACAATTGAAACGTCTCCGAAACCGTTGGTTGTTGTGGTCACAACTTTGTGTTCTTCGCCGACGAGCGGCCAGAGTTGCCAGCCGTGCATTCCGTCGCCATGTCGCAAATTAAAAAATGGATAAAGGTAATTGTCATTCACGACATCTTTTTTCCGCGTTTCGCTGTAAATCGGGAACATTACGAAATAAATGTCGTCGCGGAACAGCCGGTTTTTGAGATGGCCGTAAAATGGAACCAGCGCGGTGTAATTTTCGTTGGTGTCCGGCGAGCGCTGTTGAAAATAGAGCGGGAAAATCGTGAACCGCTTTGCCCGTGAATCCAGCGAGTTTTTGCCGCCGGAAAAGGCAAACAATTGAAAAAACTGCCAGCGGTATTCACTTCCATAACTCTCATAAGTCAGCAGCGGGTAAAGCAGATCAAATTCTTTCGATTCGGTCGCGGGATCGGCGTCGTAGGAAAGCAATGGCGGAATGGCGCGGGTTTTTTCCGAATCTTTTTGCTCATCGTAAAAAAACGGCCCGACCGCCTCGGTGCGGCGTCCCGAATCCAGCGTCAGTGAAAATTGATCGAACGCCGGCCCGTCGTGAAAATCTTCCTGGCCGAAAACTGCCGATGAAAAGCCGAGCATTGCGCCCAAATAGCACATTTCAAAACTGTGAATAAATTTTTTGATTCTGCGAAACATGATTCCAGTTTTAATCAAAATGTCAATTTCAAAAACGAGTTGGCTCAAGAATTTCACTTTACAATCATTTACGTTATCGTTATTGCATTTGTATTTTTGATGATTTATCCTATTTGAACTTAAGTTTAACATTGATATTGACTTTCATCGGATTTTCTTTATGCTGTTCACACAATTGAGGTTTTTACCTCGGTTCCTCCTGACCCGGTGTCGGCAGATTTGCCGGCACTGGGTTGTTTAATTAACGGCCGCCATCTTCCAAGCAGATTCAGCAGCGCGGGCAAAAAAGTCAGTCCCGCAATCATGCACGCCGCAATGCCCACGGACATCACGCAGCCCAGGCTGCGAATGCCCTGATCTTTGGCGAGGATGAGACTGCCGAATCCGGCGATGGCCGTCAATCCCGACACGAGCACGGCTTTGCCGGTGCTGCGCGCGAGAATGTTGGGAGTCCGTTCCTCGGCGAAGCGATTGAGGATTTGAATCCCGTTTGTCACGCCAATGCCGATGACAAGCGGCAGCGTCATAATGTTCGCCAGATTAAATGAAATATCAAAGCAGCCCATCAAGCCGGCGAGCCAGAGCGTGCCGATGGCGACTGGCAATAATGCCAAGATCACCGCGCCCAGGCTGCGGAAGTGGAAAAACACCATGATGGCAATCGCAATGAGCGAATACCATGCGGCTTGAATGTAACTGTTTCTGAGAAGCGTCTCGTATTCGTAAAGTTGCACGGGTGTGCCGGTGGCGTTTCCGTCAATCTTGCGCAAGTCGCTCACGAACGCCTCCTGATTTGTGCGTGCCCACACGTCGGTTTTCGGATAAACTTGCAGCAGAAATTTTCCGGTTTCGCCGATGAACTGGTCGCGCAGGGCGGCCGGCAAATCATCCGGACGCAGCGGCGAATTGACATTTTGATTTTGCAGCGACTCAAATGTTTCGCGCACGTCAGCGAACAGCGCCTGTTGAAACTCCGCCAGCTTGTCCGCGTTTTGCGCCAGCGCGGGACCGTCGCCGGCCAGCATGGTCTTGCGCAAATCTTCAATGACCTGCCGCAGGGAAACAAATTGTTTTGCCAATCCGGGATCGCTGTTGCCGATTTCCGCCAGCGCAGCGCCGCAATAGCCGTAAAGCGAATACAAGGTCGCGCTCAAATCGTTGACATTGACCGGCTGCAAATCCGGCGCGTTGAATTGCAAAGGCGCGACTTCATTTTTAATTCCCTGAATCAGGTTCAACTTGTCATTTTGATTCTGCGGCAAAAAATCATCGAGCATTTCCGGCGGCGGTTCGACTTCGGCGACCGACGGCAGATTTGTTATTTGTCCTTCCAGCGAAATGGC